>VYMD01000126.1_pt1 | contig 31049 bp, 21 predicted proteins | sample 5115311 | NCBI WGS metagenome assembly VYMD01 (sample SAMN12291779, study PRJNA351875) | freshwater metagenome | isolation source: freshwater lake | place: USA: Michigan, Wintergreen Lake | collected 2013-08-08
TACGTCGGCGAACAAGCACACGAGTACCAATGCGGCTTGATTCCTCGTGGTAAGGGGAAGACTGTGATTATGGTGAATAAAGAAATTCGTAGAATGTTACGCATTGACGCGGGGGCAAAAGTAACCGTTACTCTCCGTCAAGACGATAGTGAATACGGTCTGGAAATGCCGGAGGAACTAGCTGAACTTATGCGTCAAGACGAGGAGGGAAACCGTCTTTTTCATGCGCTGACCGAAGGCAAACAACGCACACTGTTATATGTCGTATCGTCGGTAAAAAAGTCAGAACGCCGCATTGAAAGGGCAATGGTTCTTCTTGATCATCTCAAAAAGCAGCAAGGAAAAATTGACTACAAAAAACTCTATCAGGAACTGAAAGTTTCCAATCGGTACGAATAATGTAGTGAGATTGCCACTGCCAAGTCTCCGGCAAAATGCCTACGCAATGCGGCTTCGTAGCACTTCCCACAGCGTTTTTTCTAGTAAAACACCGCTATTCTGTGCTTCTTCCTTAGACAAGTTGTGGTGGGCGCTCTCCAAAATATTGTTTGCTTTCTGTGTATCATTATTTGCAACGGCAATTGCTGCTTCTGCGCGTTTTCGTGTGTAGGATTTGACAAAAGGAGAATCGGGTGTTGCCTGAAGCCATTGCTCGGCTTGTTCAGGATTGTTGTGATAAAATGCGTGAAAAAAAGCTGCTTCTATAGTCAGCATTGGTTGAAATGCTGACGGGTATTTGTCCTTATAGGTAATGGCATAGTCGAGATGTTCGGCTGCTTGGTCGTAACTGGCACAATCCAGATACCGATAATAGGCAGTAATGTGAGCTGAAATATCATCAATCGTCCCGTCAGCAACGGACAGTGATTTTTTTACAAGTTCTTCCGGAATCTCTCGCATTGGCTTGTTGCTCAGTGCCATACCTGCAAGCGCTGAGCTTGCTGCATAGCGTTCCGCAACAGCATCATTTCTGAGCAGCATTCGCACACGCGCTCCGTCGCTGAAAAAACCGTTACCCGACATTGGAATTCCTGTTATGAGCGCAAGCAGCAACGAGATTGCGCCGGTGAGCGCATACAAATATACCAACCATGATCCCCAATATTCTAATGTTGGTAACGATGCCCTCAGCAGAAAAGCCGTACCGAGCAAGACAATTCCCAAAATAACCGAAGCAATCGGACCACCAAGAATCATGCGCATCATGCCGCCACGAATATTGGTAGTATTACCTTGTGGAATACACGCTGCAATTCCGCCATACAGGGATAAATCTTTGTTGAGTGAAAACTCTAGCCGGGAAGCTGGCTTTGCTATGCGTAAGGGTCCAACGATGAATAAATAAAATCGAAATCCCGCCATTTTTCCTCCCAAAACGTGACCCCATTCGTGAAAGGCTATTGCTCCAACTATTCCGATGAGTGTCAAGATTGCTATAACGCTCAAGTCCAGCCAGACTGGTATCGTACCGTTCACGGTATGCTTTTTTATGGCGTTGGGAGCAAGTGTGAAAAACAATTTCATTCCTCCATAACCGGCTAGACCTCCAATTATCATACTGATAATCAAAGCCCATGAAATCTTTTGGGGTCTTTTCGGCTTAGTAGTGTTGTTCCTTGATGTTTGTGCGCTTTGCGCTGATTGTAGAGTGTCCATGAGTTCTGTTTGCTGAATGTGGGGAAAAGAGGCTGTTTCATCACCAGTGCGCTCATCAGCTCTGCTTGCTGCTCGTACAAACGATGAATAAATAATTTTGTTGCAGAAAATATCAATTCGCAGTAATCCGCGTACGAGGTCTATACTGACTCTGGTGAGATTCTGGTGAGAGTGAACGGATGCCAGAGCAAACAAAGCGATAGTATTTATCCGTCCTATATTTTTCGAGGCTTGTAAAATGCGCCTGTATTATGTATTTTCGCTGTCATTTTTCTGGTGTAATCTGTATCAAAAAACGGATAAAACCACGTAGGATAGCGTTAATGTAAACTATTATCTTTAGCGTCAATTTGGGGCATACATTATGAGCAATTTGTCTGATAAAACCTTCTTTGGTTCACTGTTGGATTTTCACACAAGCCGTGCGATGTCTCTTTTGGCGCGGCGTATTGTTTGGTTTGGGCTTTATACGCTTGTATTGTTGATTATCGAAGCAAAATTTCATTGGATACCGCTTAGAAGCGATATTATTTTCGCTTCACTTTTGGGAACAATGCTCAGTTTGCTATTGGTATTCCGCACCAATACTGCCTACGACCGTTTTTGGGAAGGACGTAAATCATGGGGAAGTTTAGTGATTCACACCCGGATTTTTGCCGCAATGCTGCATGGAATCTTGCCCAAAGCCGATAAAGCGAATCGAGAATTTTTTGCTCGGCATATTTCCGCATACACTTTTGCCACGAAAAATCATCTGCGCGATTGCTTCATTGCTGAGGAACTCACGGACTTAAATGGGCGTTTTGTTGATGAGTTGCGAACCGTCCAACACGTTCCCAACGGTATCGGAAAAGCGATTTTTGCTCAGATGCAAACGCTGTTTCGGAGTGGTATTTTTCGCGGTGAAGATATGCGAAATTTGAAGCCGCAATTCGATGTTCTGCTTGATACGACGGGCGTTTGTGAGCGCATTAAATTTACACCTATTCCGCCTAGTTACGGCACATACATCCGAGTTTTTATCTTCGTATATCTAGTCATACTACCGTTTTTGCTGATTGAAAAATACGAACTTTATACGATTCCTGCAGAAATGTTTGCCGGATATATTCTCATGGGCTTGGAAATGATTGCCGAAGAAATCGAAGAACCCTTCGGGCTTGATTCCAACGACCTTCCGCTTGATAAAATTTCTGCTACTATTCGCTCGAATGTGTTTGAAATTTTAGAAGTTTGACACTCTTGAAGTTTGAACCATAAATAGTTTGAAATGCAAGATTATCCCCAGTTTCTCAATTTTTCCCATTTTCCCTTTGTACCAATGAACCGCACACTTTCTATCACCATCGCCTTTTTGAGCATTTGCACTATGGCAATCGCACAACAAAAAACGCTTCAATACCCGCAAACACTCAAGATTGACCACGTTGATACCTACTTCGGTACGAAAGTTCCCGACCCGTATCGTTGGCTTGAAGACGACACATCAAGCGCAACAGCATCGTGGGTAGAGGCGCAAAACAAGGTAACATTCGGCTATTTAGACCAAATTCCTTACAGAGGCGCACTTGCGAAGCGTTTGGAGCAGATTTACAATTACCCTAAATACTCGGCACCGTCGCGCAAGGGTGAGTATTATTTTTTCTCGAAAAATGACGGCTTACAAAATCAATCCGTTCTCTACATTCAAAAAGGCTTGGAAGGCAAGCCTGAAGTCTTTTTCGACCCCAATGCGCTTTCACCGGACGGTACGGTGCGGCTTGGTTCGTCGTCATTTTCTAACGATGTGAAGTATTGGGCGTATGGCTTGTCATCGGGTGGTTCGGATTGGCTTGAAATCAACGTTATGGAGATTGCAACCCGTAAAAAACTGAGCGACCGTTTGCGTTGGGTGAAAATTTCCGGTATTGCATGGTACAAAGACGGATTCTTTTACAGTCGTTATCCAGCCCCTTCGGACACCAACAAACTTCTTTCGGCAAAAAACGAAAATCATCAAGTATATTATCACAAAATCGGCACTGACCAAAGTAAGGATGAATTAGTCTTTGAAGACCGCATGAGTCCCCAACGTTTCCATACTTTGAGTGTTACCGATGATGAGCGCTTTGCCATATTAACTGTTTCTGACAGAGGCAAGGGTAAGGATGGTAATGCACTGTTTGTACGTGATTTGATGAAAGGGCAAAAAGATTTCACGAAAATTATCGGTGAATTTGACCATGATTTTTCTGTTATTGATAACCTCGGCGATAAACTTCTTATTCAAACCAATTACAAAGCCCCAAACCAGCGTGTTTTGCTTATTGACCCCTCGAATACTGCCGAAAGTGCATGGAAAGAAATTCTCCCGGAAAAGCCTGAACCCCTCATTGGTGCTGGTACGGCGGGTGGAAAGATGTTTGCAATTTACTCCAAAGATGTGGCGCATAAAGTCTATGTGTACGACACAAACGGTAAACTTGAGAATGAAGTATCGTTGCCTTCTATCGGCACGGTATCAGGCTTTGGCGGTGAGCGCGATGATAAAGAAGTATTTTTCACCTTTACATCATTCACCTTTCCACCCACAATTTACCGCTACGACCTCGCAAGCAAGAAATCAAGTCTGTTCCGCTCATCAGAAGTGTCATTTAAGCCGGATGATTATGAAACAAAACAAGTCTTTTTCACCAGCAAAGACGGTACAAAAGTGCCGATGTTCATTGTTCACAAAAAAGGCTTAAAGCTAGACGGTCAAAACCCAACATTGGTCTATGGTTATGGTGGTTTTAACGTGTCTCTTTTTCCCGGATTCAGTCCTTTGCGCATTGCATGGCTGGAGCAGGGTGGCGTGTATGTGCAAGTAACATTACGAGGAGGCGGTGAATACGGAGAAAAGTGGCACGAACAGGGCATGAAGTTGAAAAAACAAAATGTCTTTGATGATTTTATCGGCGCTGCGGAACATCTCATCAAGGAAAAATACACTTCCTCTGCAAAACTGGCGATGCAAGGCGGTTCAAATGGTGGTTTGCTCGTTGGTGCGGTAATGTGTCAGCGTCCGGACCTCTTCAAAGTGGCTCTGCCTGCGGTTGGTGTTATGGATATGCTGCGCTTTCACAAATTCACGATTGGTTGGAATTGGATTGCAGACTACGGCTCGGCAGAAGCCAGTGAAGCCGAGTTTAAGTATATTTATGGGTATTCTCCCTTGCATAATCTCAAGCCTGGTGTGCAGTATCCGGCGACAATCGTAACGACCGCCGACCACGATGACCGCGTAGTTCCGGCGCACAGTTTCAAATTTGCAGCAACCTTGCAAGAACGGCACAAAGGCGAAAACCCTGTGCTTATACGCATTGCCACGAAATCGGGGCACGGCGCAAGCAATACGAAAAAAGCTCTTGAAGAAACGGCAGATTTGTATGCTTTTACGATGTGGAATCTTGGAATGAAGCCGACCTATTAAGGTCTAAACAATATATTCTTCTATCCTTTTTGTTACAGAAAACCCCGTCAAAATCTTGTTTTGACGGGGTTTCGTTGTATTGAAAACGTTTTCAATAGGGCTTTTCGCCCATCATATTTCCCGGCGGGTCGTAATTTGCTACAATGATAGTGGAGCCATTTTTGCAAACCGCTTTACCGATGCCGATTGTTGTGCTTTTTGCCCAGACCATTTGTGTATAATGTCCTGATTTCGACCAATTTTTTCCATTTATAACACTACCGCGCCAAAATTTTTTTTCGCTGTACCACGATTGTGCCGCATCTTGTAATGTGTAGGTTTTTCCTGCACCCCAGAAGATATTTTCGCCGTAACGTTGTTTCCAGCGTCCGTTGAAAGGGCGGTGTTGTAAGCCGCAGCCGCTTTGGGCAATATAATTCGCCCATTCTTGTGCAAATGCGGCAATCTCCTCAGACCAAACAAGGGGTGGTGCGCCGACTTCTTTTCGAGCCGTGTTATGAAACTCCAAAACCTGCCGAATTTCATCATTGGGAGCAGAAGAAGTCTGTGCCTTTGCTTGAAATGAGAACATACAAGCAGTAATAAGGGCTACAAGCCGGATTATTTGTTGCATCGCGTTAATGGTCAAAATGGATTATTCAAAGAATGCTTGGGGTATAGCTTTTCGCCATTGTTCAATTTCCTGAGAGGGTATTTTATTACCGCCAATTACATAGACATCGGTTAGTTTTGTCAAATTGCCGATGTTTTTCGGGAGAGAGGTTAAGTAATTAGTCGAAAGATTCAGATATGTCAAATTGCTCAATAAGCATAGTTCATCGGGAAGTGATTTGAGTTGGTTAAAAGCGCAATTCAACGTGCGTAAATCTTTCAGTTCTCCGAGTTCCTTCGGCAAGGAGGGCAATTCGCTATACGAAACGTCTAAAAGACGGAGCATCTTGAGTTTTCCGATTTCTTGAGGAAGTTCCGTAAAGCGGTTATTTGCTGCTTTCAAGAACATGAGCGAATCAATCATGCAGATTTCCTTCGGAAAAACTGTCGTTTTGTTATTGACAATCGAAAGCATTCGCAAGTTTTTCATCAACGAAATTTTCGGCGACCAGGTTTGCAGAGGGTTTTCGTCCAGTATAAGGCTTCGGACAAAAGGAATTTGTGTCAGTGCATCAGGAAATGTGCTGATCTTGTTTAACGATAAATCAATATCCAAGAGCAGTGAACAGTTTTTCATTTCCTCGGGAAGAGTAGAAAGTTGATTCCGAGAAAGGTCAAGTTGCACTAATGTTTTCAGCTTACCGATGGAAGCAGGGAGTTTGGTTATTTGATTATCCGCAAGCGATAATCCGGTTAAATTTGTTAATGAACCCAAGAACTGCGGAGCTTCACCTTTGATACGAGTGCCGGAAAGGTCTAAAACACGTAATTTTTTTAAGTTACCAAGCTCTTTTGGAAGCGCGGAAAGTGGATTTTTCGAGACAGAAAGTGCCGCAAGACTGTCTAAACGTCCAATGCTGGCTGGAATTTTTTTTAGAAGGCACGTAGAAGCGGAAAGAACTTGCAAATTCTTGAGGTTACCAATATCTTCAGGCAATTCAGTTAGTGGATTTTGGTTCAAAATCAACACTTGAAGATTTTTGAGTGTCGAAAATTTTGGTGGTAATTTTTTGACACCGTTGCGTGTAAGGTCGAGTTTATAGACTTTTTCAGGCTCTGCCAACGCTCGTGTCAAGGATTCAAATGTTTCTTCTTTGGCGAGTTGCTCTTCGCTGAGCATAGTTCCTTGCGCTAATAGCGACGTTAAGCCCACTGTTCCGCAGAACAAAAGAATTGTGATGGATGTCAAAAATGCCTTGATAGAGCCTTGTTTAAGGCGGTATCCGGCAAAAACGTTTACAAAAAAAGTATTCATAACTCCAATCGAAAGAATATGTTGAGATGAAATTTACATTGTCATTATGCTTAGTAGGTCGGCAAAGACGGGAAGTTTAACTCAATCGTCTTACATTTCCCATCAATCTGGAGCCGAGTAGCTAAGTTCTCCTGTTGTTCACATCTTCATTCCTTACGGGCTTTTCGTCCCCATTTGGCGAGGCTAGGTTTGAATCCCATATTGAAGCCCTAACACGTGGAGAGAAGGTAAGGAAAGAATTAAATCCACTTGTTTCAAGAGACGAATGTACTGAACTTCGTTGTATTTGCTTGCGACAGAGTACAGTGAGTAATTCAGAAAAGTCAACCTCCAAAGTGTGTTTCAAAAGTGTACCTCAAAAAATTACCTCATTAGAAAACCTCTGCAAATTATCCTGGTTGTCTCTCTGAAGTTGTTTGTTGTTCCGGTTCTATCGGGGGAGTGGTATTGCTGCCACGAAGCAGTGCAATTCCTAGCCCCATGACCAGTGCAGCTACAATTCCGGGTGCAAATGTTCCTATGCGCTGAAGAAGTACACCGCCGGAAAATGCTGTGATGAAGCGAGTACTGTTGTCTATTGCTCCTGCAATGCCCATTGCTCCACCTACGTCGGCTGGGGCTACAAGCTTTGTCAGCATACTATTGATGACGGTAATGAGGGTACTTGCCGCAAAACAGAGCGGTACAAGCAACACCACTAAAACCAACCACGACGGTGCGAAAGCCCATACGAGGAGTGAAAGTGCTAACAATGGCGCGGAAAGTAGTATTAACTGTTCATCGGAAAAGCGTTTGGTCATCAATCGCAATACTCCGGCTTGCATGGCAAAAACGAGTACGCCGATCCAAGTGAAAATAAACCCTGTTTCTTTTGGGGTAAGATTTAAGTGGAGTTTATTAAAAAGCGCTATGTTTTGCTGGAACATTGCAAACGCGATGCTAAACGTTACCCAAAATACTAGCAGTGTGGCAATGCGAGAATCACCTGCAATGCGCCGAATCAGAGAAATATCAACGAGTGATCTTGATGGAGGAACAAAACTTCTCACGGGCGAACCCTTCCTATCATCCAACTCGTTCAAAGGTGCTTCTGCGCTGTGTTTATGAACAGATTCCGGTAAAAACAGAGTGATAATCAGAAAATTTACTACACAAAGAAGGGCGGAAAGCAATGCAGGGTAGGTGTAACCATATTTACTCAAAATTCCGCCAAATGCCGGACCAATGGTAAAACCTAAACCAAAGGCTGCTCCTAGAATACCGATAGCATTTGAGCGATTTTCCGGCGTTGTTATATCAGCGATATACGCTTGGGCAATGGGAATATTTGCCGACATACAACCGGCAATAAACCGAGCCAGAAAGAGCATCCACAAACTGTTTGCAGAAGCAAGAATCACGAAACCGATAATGTTTGCAGCAATATCAAGCAAAAACATTGGTTTTCGACCAAATGTATCTGACAAACGCCCTAAAATCGGCGCTCCGACGAACTGACATAACGCATACAATCCTGTCAGCAAACCAGCCTGTTCGGTACTTGCCCCTAGTGATAATGCAAGATACGGTAATACAGGAACAAGCATCGAAAAACTGATAATGTCCACAAGTACAATCAGAAAAATCAAACCTAATCGGGGTCTTGTCATAGCGGACAGTAGTAAGGAAAGTATAAAGGATAAATCGTGAAGTAGGAAAGGAAGAAGCATCGTTTGATGCGGATTGACAAAAAGTTCTCGGGTAGCACTTTAACAGTCTTAGGTTGAGAATCAATACGCCCCTTACCTTGAGCTTGGTGAAGGATTTTACCAAATTAGGACTTTCGCAAAAGTGCATTCTTTAATGCAAGGGGTCAAGACCCCTTGTTGCTAAGTCTTTATTTAACAAGGGGTTTTGACCCCTTGCCCAACAGATTTGCGAAAGTCCTAATTAAGATTGCTTTGTTTGGCGATGAGCTTCTTATCGGCATCCTATAACGAATTTCACTTCGTTAAAGGATTTTCCCGATTCTGCAAAAGCATTATTCGGTACTATCTGTGTCATTGTTGATTTTAGTGGCAAAATATCTTGTTGGAAACAAAAATACTCACTATTGCAACGAATTGAGAAAGCGAATAGTTTCATCCGCCGTAATGCGTTGCTGTTCCTGTGCGCTGATAGTCGCATCATTATCGCGGTTTTGTTTGCCGTAATTACCGAATTGAGCATGATTGCCACCTTCCAATACCACATAGCGTGTTTGTGGTACGGGAGGAAGATACTGTTTGTTACGGTCAATAGTTGAGGGTGTTGCTAATCCGTCTAAACTCGCAGAAATAGAGAGCGTGCGAACACTTCGATTTGATAAGTCGTTTGAAACATCCGGATACGAGGCATAAAGAACAAGCCCTTTGCAACGAGTTGAATCTTCATACACAAATCGTGCCGCCATAGCCCCACCAAGCGAGTGTCCACCGATTACCCATGTCCGTACAAAGCGCATTTCTTGGATAATTGGCTGTCCAACAAATGGGTTGAAAACAGCCAAATTGAAGGGCACCGGTGTAATTACTACAAAAAAGCCTGCTTCGGCAATCGTTCTGCAAAGCGGAGCGTATGCTCGCGCATCCACCAGACCGCCCGGATAGAAGATAAAACCAATTTCCGGTGCTTTTGCCGGACTTCGTTGCCGAAAAGCAATGAAATTGGTTGTTACCTCGACATTGATAGCATTATCTGATGAAAGTGCGTTTAATGCCGCGTCTGTTGCTTGAGAAGAGCAGGAATTTGTTCCTATTGCCCACATGAACAAGCTAGAGACAATAATACTGTGAAGAAAAAGGCGATTGGTAACAATTTTTGAGAGTAATTTACGCATATCGTAAAACATCATGCCGTGAAACAATCCCTATAATACGACCGAAGTCGCCCACCAAAATTGACGGAGATTGACGAAGGCGCTCTATAGCTTCTTTGACATCGGTTTGTGCATCCAAAACCGGCATGGATTCTTCCATCACGTCGGAAATCGAAGCATCGAGCGCATTACGGTCTTCCAGCACTTTTGCCATTAGGCGATTGTCGCGTACGCTGCCTGCGGGTTTACCTGCTTCATCTAAGACGGGCAATGACGAAATTTCGTATTTATTCATCAAATCTAAACATTCTTTAATGAGGGATGAAGTTTTGACGGAAACAAGTGGTGGAAGTGTTTTGGACGAGTGCTTCTCCTCCAATAACATCTTGAGTGTCATTCTGTCCACATCAATCATATTATTTTGCTTCAACCAATCATCCGAATGGTGTTTTGTCAAATAGCGTTCCCCTGTATCACAGATAATCGCTACGACGACCGCATCTTTGGGAAGTAATTTTGCTACACGAAGCGCTGCTACAACATTCATGCCCGACGAGCCTCCGCAAAAAATTCCTTCTTCCCGTGCAAGGCGGCGAGCCATGACAAAGGATTCTTTGTCCGTGATATTGAGAACTTCATCCACAAGTGGCAAGGCAAGGTTGCCCGGGATTCGCTCTTGACCAACACCTTCGACTAAATAGGGCAAGGATTCTACCAAACGCCCTGTGTCCTTGAATGACTTAATCGAAGAGCCAAGGGGGTCTGCGGCGATAATTTTGATATTCGGATTTTTTTCTTTCAGATATTTCGCAGTGCCGGAAATTGTACCGCCTGTTCCCATACCTGCTATAAAATGGGTTACTTTTCCATCAGTATCGTTCCAAATTTCGGGACCAGTTGTACGGTAGTGTACATCTGGGTTTGAAGGATTGTCGTATTGATTGAGCATTATTGCGTTCGGGAGTTCTTCCGCAAGGCGCTTTGCTGTGTTAAAATAGTATTCGGGTGAACTGGATTTTGCTGCTGAAGGGACAATCATCACATCTGCACCCATAGCACGAAGATAGCGTACACGCTCAGTGGAGGCTTTTTCGGTCATAATAAATAAACAACGATACCCTTTAATTTTTGCAGCCAGAGCAAGACCAATGCCCGTGTTCCCGCTTGTTGGCTCAATAATCAAGCCACCGGGTTGCAAGCGCCCTTCGCGTTCAGCGGCTTCAACCATTGCAATGCCGATACGGTCTTTAACGGATCCTCCCGGATTACGGCTTTCCATTTTTGCTAGCACCGTTGCCTGTATGTTGTCAGTAACGTGATTAAGTCGTAACAGCGGCGTAGAACCTATCATATCAAGGACATTTGCGAAGTATTTCATTGGTCTATCCTACAAATAAAATGAATGAAAAGCATTTTTTTGCCAAAGCCTCCTAAATTAGGGAAATTTTACGAGATACGCCGAGAAAATTTCGTTGTCTATTCATCACAAATTTTGTGTTATTTGTCCCATTTATGTAGGTAAAATGGCATATTTGATGTACGTTTTGATAAATAAATAAAAAAAGAAAATCAGGTTTAGGTTCCCCTTTTTTGGGGTTGGGTCAAAAACTACACATAAAATACTCTCTAGTTTTATCTTTGCTTAACTGTAATAACAAAGAGAATTGTATTGCATCAGTCCGTCAATCGGGGGTGAAAAAAGAAAAGAACAATAAATTTTTATTTTGCTAAACCCGAAAAAAGTGCGAACTTACGAATTGTCCTACAAAAAGTTTCAGTTTACGAAAAAATATTACTCTTTATGCTGCATCATTTACGGTATTACTTTTCTCCAATTTTTCGGTGCTGTGTAATCCTGACTGAGCGTAATGATTGTTGAACCCTGTTTTATGCCAACCTTTTGCTAAACCTATGCAGTAACGCAAGTTATTGCTTTATGTTTCACCCAAATTCACTTTGTTGTTATGAAAAATATACTACGCATTTCTTTGGCGGTGGTATTGGCGCTTTGCTCCTTTGCTTTCGCCTCAGCACAAACGCGGACGATTACCGGTAAGGTAACGAACGCAGGCGACAAAAAAGCAATGAGCGGCGTGAAAGTTACCGTTAAAGGTACTTCTCGCGGCGCATTTACGAAGCAAGATGGTTCTTACTCCATCGTTGCTCCGGCAGATGCATCTAAATTGGTGTTTGAGTATGTCGGCTTTAAGAAAAAAGAAGCTGCTATCTCCGGTGATAACGTTGATATTGCACTCGTAGAAGACGTGATGCAAATGGAAGAACTCGTCGTTACAGCTATTGGTGTGAGCCAGCAAAAAAAATCGCTCGGCTATGCTATCCAAGAGGTTAAAGGCGAGACTATGGTTCAGGCTCGTGAAACGAACCTCGTTAGCGCGTTGGCAAGCCGCGTTGCTGGTGTACAAATCACGAACTCTTCCGGTTCGGCAGGTGGTTCTGCATTTGTTCAGATTCGTGGAGCTATTTCAATTAACGGTCAAAATCAACCATTGTTCGTTATTGATGGTGTACCGATTGATAACAGTGAGTTTAACTCGGGTGCAGCAACAGGCAGCGTTGCTTACTCCAACCGTGCTGTTGATATTAATCCTGCTGACATTGAAAATATGAGTGTATTGAAAGGTCCTGCTGCTACTGCATTGTACGGTTTGCAAGCTGCTGGCGGTGCTATCATCATTACTACCAAGCGTGGTCGTGAAGGGGCTAGCCAAATGAACATTAATTTCAGTAGCATGGTTGGTATTGATAACGTGAACAAACTTCCCGCAATGCAAAGCACGTATGCTCAAGGCTTAAATAATCAACTTGGTCACCCTGACGCTGCAAATGCTGCATTACGCTTCCGCTCATGGGGTCCTGCAATAGCAGATTTGCGTTTGGTTGATGATGCAGATTATCAAGCAAACTGGGACAGAAATGGTCGTTTGGTAACGTCGGCTGACCCCCGTTTTGCTTCCGGTCGCCCTGCGCGTACTTACAATCCATACGAATTTTTCCAAACCGGTACACGTTTTGAGAATAACTTGAACGTAACAGGAAGCAATCAAAATGGTTCCTACTTCGCTTCATTTGGTCAATTGCGCCAAAATGGTGTAGTACCGAACAACGTTTTCGATCGTTTCAGCGCACGTGTTGGTGGTAGTTATATCATTTCTCCGAATTTGAAAGTAAATGGCACCATGACGTATGTCCGTTCTGGCGGTCAACGTATTGAACAGGGGTCAAACACCTCCGGTGTGATGCTTGGTCTGGCACGTACTCCTCCGACGTTCGACTTAGCATTTGGTTCGGCTAATCCTGCGAGCGACAGAGCAGCGTACCGTTTTCCTAGTGGCGCACCACGTTCATTCCGAGGTCTTGTTTCAGTTGGTGGTGTATTGACGAGTGGTTTTGACAGCCCATATTGGACTGTTAATGAAAACCCGCTCCGTGACCAAGTCGATCGTCTTATTACTTCGTTTGAAACAGTGTGGAATCCAACGTCGTGGATGGATGTTGTATGGCGTGTTGGTCGTGATGCATATGAAGATCGCCGTTCTCAGCGTTTTGCTATTGGCTCCGCAACTGCTCCCGCTGGTCGTGTATTTGAAGATCAATTTACTGTTGAGCAGTTGAATTCTGATCTTCTTGTTACTATGCGTGGTGATATTACCGAGGACATCAAAGCAGAACTTCTCTTGGGGCATAACGCATTTTCGCGCCTCCAACAAAACATCTATATCCAAGGTGATGCTATTGCCGTACCAGAGTTTTATAGTATTAATAATACCGCTACAGTACAAGCATTCGAGACGATTCAACGCCTTCGCCGTATGGCGGGATATGGTGAAGCACGTTTACGATTCAAAGAATTGTTGTATTTGAATCTTCGTGCGCGTAACGAATGGTCAACGGTGCTCAATCCGAATAACAATTCGTTCTTCACTTTCGGCGGCGATCTTGGTTTTGTTTTTACGGAACTTTTCCAGAGTGATCCAGAGTCGTTTCTTCCCTTCGGTAAAGTGAATGTAAGTTATGGCACCGTAGGTGCTGATGGTGGCTTGACATTCCGCGGAAATACGCTTTGGCCCCGTGCTGGTTTCTCTGACGGATGGACTGGTACACAAGGCATTAGCTTCCCCTTTGGTGGTAACCCCGGCTTTACTCAATCAGCTACCTTTGGTAATCCGAATCTTCGCCCTGAGTCCGGTGCTTCGCTTGAAGTTGGTCTCAATTTGAAATTCTATCGTAATCGTTTCGGTCTTGATGTTACGTATTATCAAGACAATCGCACAGATCTTATTCTTGATGCACCTCTCGCGCGTTCATCAGGATTTAGCCAAACCGCATTAAATGCAGCTCGAATGAGAAATGAAGGACTTGAGGTTGTTTTAAATGCACGTCCTATTGAAATTCAAGAAGCTGGTTTTACGTGGGATATCACAGTAAATTGGGCGCACAACAGAAATCAAGTTCTTGAATTGGCAAAGGGTGTAAGTAACTTTACTCTGGCTGGTTTTGCAGGCACGAATGTTCGAGCAGTAGTTGGTGAGCAGTATGGTACAATCTTTGGTAGAAAATACTCTCGCAATTCAGCTGGTCAAATTTTGATTGATGATAACCCAAACAGCACCACATTTGGTTTCCCAGTTGCAGACCCTACATCTGACGAAGTAGTACTTGGTACCGTCGTTCCGATTTGGACTTCCGGTATTCGCAATACGTTCACATTCCAAAATGCAGGTTTTGGTATGTTGTCTCTTGCAGTTCAGTTAGATATTCGTAATGGTGGTCAGATGTGGAATGGTACATTGGCAACAATGGATAATTATGGAACATCCCAGCGAAGCGTTGAGTTCCGCGAGCGTAATAACTATGTGTTTGAAGGGGTTGCCCGTAGCACTACGACTAGAAATCCTGATGGAACAATAACAGGAGGTCAAACAAATACGATTGCTATTGACCGTACGGCTCGTCCTACTGCATGGCAAAACTGGTTGCTCGGTAATGGTGGCGGTTTTGGTATTATTCCTGAAAACCATGTGGAGAGCACATCATGGGTGCGTTTGCGTGAAGCAACATTAACCTACGCTCTTCCTGCTTCAGCATTTGAAGGCAGCCTTGTGAAAAGCGCAAGCATCTTTGTGGCTGGTCGTAACCTCTGGCTTTCCACATCGTTCCAAGGAATTGACCCCGAAACAAACCTCACCGGTGCAACAAACGGTCAAGGTTTGGAATACTATAATATGCCGAATACCCGTAGTTTCAACTTCGGTATTAATATCGGCTTCTAAGTAACCAAAACCAATACCAAATTTCTACTAAGGATAGAAACTATGAAACGTATTCTCTCAAAACTTTTGATGGCAGGTGTAGCAACGATGGTTATGGGCGTAAGTTCATGCTCGTTGCCTTGGATTGACCCTGCTGTGAACGTTAGTCCTAATTCTCCGACAGATGCACCAATCAATGTCGTTTTGCTTCAAAATCAAGTTCGTTTGGGCTATATCGTTGGGGGTGATGTTGGACGCTACAATAGCTTGTTTACTCAACACCATCGCGGTGTGGATCGTCAACATACCGGTATTTGGCAATTTGTTTTGACTGAGTCAGATGTCAATACCGCATGGAACGGCTTGTATGAAGGCGTTATGAATGACCTTACTCGTATGATTGAAAAAGCGAATGCCCAAAATCTTCCCGCATATCGCGGTATTGCTCGTGTTCAAATGGCATACAGTCTTGGTATTGCCGTTGATATGTGGAATAACGTTCCATATGACCAAGCGTTTCAAGGATTTCCGAATTCTTCACCTCGTTATCAGCAGGGTGAGCAGCTTTACGGTGTCATTCAATCTTTGCTTGATTCAGCAATTATTGATCTAAACAATGCTAACCCGGGTGGTTTAGTTCCTGGCGCAAATCAGGATGCTATCTATCGCGGTGTTCGTGCGAATTGGGTACGTGCTGCATGGTCACTCAAAGCACGTTTCCACCTGCACACCAGTAAAGTAAATAGAACACAATCTGCTCAAAACGCTCTGGCGGCTCTGCAAGGTGGACGTGGAATCAATGCAAACACTGCTGATTGCCAAGTACCTTTTGGTGCTGCTCCAACGGAAGGAAATCCTTGGTTCCAGTTCATGGCACAGCGAAACGATATTCGTCTTGGACCTCAAATGGTCAATATGTTGAATACCTTAAACGACCCGCGCCGTCCCTTCTATTCACAAGGTCAGACGATGTTGACAGATGGTGTTTCAACGCTTGTACCGTTGTATGCAGGTTCAACCTCACCTGTGCCGCTCATTACCTTCGCTGAAACGAAGTTTATCGAAGCGGAAGCACTGCTCATTCAAGGCAATAATGCCGGAGCAAAAACAGCGTACACTGATGCTATCCGTGCTTCGCTTCAACGTGCAGGTGTAAGCGATGCTAATGCAACGGCATATCTTGCTCAAACAAGTGTTGTTCCAGCTGGTGATATTACTCTTGAAAATATCATTAATCAAAAATATCTTGCTTTATACTCGCAATTTGAAACCTACAACGATTGGCGTAGAACAGGCTTCCCGACACTCAATCCGACAAACGTACTTCCAATGGCACGTTTGCAGGATATTCCGCGTCGCTGGCCCTATCCGCAAGATGAGCGTTTGTTTAATGCAAGTTTCCCCGGTCAAGTTCAACTTTCAGACCGTGTATGGTGGGATAGACCATAAGCATTTAAGGTAAATATTAAATTTATTCAGGCTGCTTCTACACAAGGTAGAAGCAGCCTGTTGTTTTTAATGGTAAAAAAATGTATTTTTGCTTAATTATGATTTTTGTTACATAATTTACATCTGTCATTATGAAAAATCTTCGCTCTCTTGTGTTGATGGTACTTGCTCTTGCTGCTATAGCTACTTCTTGCTCTTCTCCATTGCGTGTACCTGACAGCAACCCTCGTCCGCAGCCGCCAATTGGTACTCCAAACTAATTGGTTCACATTATTTTACCTTTAATGTGCGCCTATGTGTCTTGCTATGATCTTTATTATGGCGATGGTATTTTGTGTCCCATCGCTTTCCCAGCCGTTGTCTCCCAAAGAAATCCGTGATAATAAAGGGCGCGAATTTTGGATTACCTTTCCAGAAAATGACCACGGTACATTTAATGCGCAGAGGACTGACTCTCTCTATTTTTTCATTGCAACCGAGCGCCCTACAAGAGTAACAATTCGTTTTTTACTGGACAATTCAACTCGGGAATTTACCTTGCGGAATACCAATGAAATGCGCATAATTGGCTATCCTTTCGCAAGGCATGAGCTTAGGGGAAGAGAACGTGTCGAACGAGAGGTGTTTCAAATAACCTCCGATGAAGAGATTACTGTTTACGGGATGAACTTCGCCGACCGCACAACGGATGCTTTTCTTGCTTTCCCGAAAGATGTATTAGGAAGGGAATACTTTGTTTTTACTTACCAATCGAATCTCCTTCGCCCTTCTAACTTTTCAATCATTGCCACAGAACCTGACACAGAAATTGAGATAAACCCTAGCAGACCAACGGCACGATTCGGCATGATGCCGCAGCGATTTATGCTTCAGCAGGGTGATGCGTATTATGTTACACCTCTACTTCAGCGAGGTCTTCAAGATACTACCGACCTGACGGGAACAAGGATACGCTCTAACAAGCCAATTGCTGTTTATGCTGGACATCAAAGGGCTAATATCATTTACGATATTCCTCGCCCGGGTGATGTTCCTCGAACACAAGATTATATCATGGAGCAGATGCTTCCAACAAATGTATGGCGTAATACGTGTTTTGTGGTGCCTGTAACGCAACCGGGACCGTTTGTTTCTTTTCGATTACCACGTCCTGATTCCAGCCGTTCCGACATTGTACGCATACTCGCCGCGCAGGACTCTACCATCATCGCTATTAATGAAGCCCCTAGTGCGACGTTACAAAATACTACACTTCCTACAGTAAGATTGAATACCGGACAATACTATGAAATGCTGGTAGGACAACCTGCTGTAGTTCGGGCAAATAAGCCTATCGCTGCTATGTTATACCGAAAATCAGGAAATGGAGGAAGTTTCGGAGATCCTTTCATGGCTGCTTTGCCCCCAGTGGAACAATACCTCAATAGGTACAAATATATCAACGTGCAAGGTGAACAATCCTTCCAACTACGTCCAGGATTATTTCGTTTTGGTGAAGCATTTGTGGAGCATTACGTCAGTGTTGTGATTCCAACTGTGAAAATAAATACGATCCGCGTCAATGGTTCGCCGCTTAATGGTGTGGTATTTCGACCAATCGCTGAAACGGGGTATTCCTATGGGCTTATGGGTAGTGAAGCGACCGTGTATGACATCACTGCTGATACGACATTTGGTATTACAGTTTATGGGTATGGAGAAGCAAATTCGTATGGATACATCGGTGGTATGCGCTTTGAAACAGATACTATTGCTCCAAGAGTTCGAGTAATTCCCGGATGTTTTCAGGTTAGTGGCAAGATTTATGATGACCTTATTGACGATTCAAAGATTTTTTGGTATGAAGTACCGGACACTTCAAGGCGAAATGTGCGGGTGCAGTTCGATAATTTACCGCGTCCTGCGGATTCTCTAGCATTTCAGGCTCGTTTGATAAATAGGTTTGAAGACGGAGAATTTGCATTAAATACAACCGATTCTTTGGATTTGCTCACCCGAAGGCGATACTTTATTCCGGGGTTTACTGTTCATGTGAATGCAAATTTTCGGAGAAACGAAATCGTTCAGCTATCTTCGAGTGCTATAGCCTTGGCAGCAGGATTAGAGCGATGTTTTGACCTCACGCTGACGAATTACGGCGCAACAACTCAGACAATATCCACGATTGATTTCGCCGGAAGAAACGGGCTACCGCAAAGAGAATTTTATTCAACGACAACACTCCCGATTGTTCTTGCGCCCCGTGAGCAGCGCCGAATAAACCTTTGTTTTCGTGCTGATACCGACGGTTTTTTTCTTGATACATTGCGTGTTGGTAATGCGTGTGTAATGCGACCGATTGCTGCAATTGAGGTTGAATCAGGGTTCGACCGAACTGCGCCGGTGACTGTGCGTCGGGTGGATTCTTGTGCGAGAACGGTAACATACCGATTTACCGATTCCCACCGTTATGCTTCCGGTGTAGCAGATGTAACTTTTCAAGCAGCAGAACTCCAAAATGCTACTGTTGCCACTGTGCGCAATCCCGATGGCTCTATTACTGGTGTTGCAACACTTACCAATCCTCGCCGTGACGGTATTGTACGGTTTGTTGTGCGCGATTCGGTTGGAAATTCTCGCGTTGTTCAGGACACCTTGCAAGGTTTTCCTCTGCGGTTGGTCTTTACCTCACCAAGCCTACCAGCATCGGCACAAAATCGCTTTGGACAAGTAAATTTTCTTACTACTGATGCAGGAACGACAACCTGCCAAACCGTGCAAGCATGGAATGATGGTGTATTGCCACTTGTCTTGAACGTGCCTTTTTTGGAAAATAATACAATTTTTTCTGCTCCTCTTTCACAATTCCCGTTGCGCATCCCGCCCGGGCAATTTCGTCCTCTTTCGGTATGTTTTTCTCCAGAGCTTATTCAATCATACCGCGATACGCTGACCATTACTCGTTTTTGTGATGTTGAAATTTTGGCACTTCGTGGAGAAGGCGGTTTGAGAATTTTAGAAGGGATGTCCCGTTGCAGCGTTGGAGTGCGCTTAATTCCTCGTGTTGGGGCGAATTTGAGTGCATATTTTCCGGGGCAAAATAGTATCGGTTCTAACAATGCGCTGAATGTTACCCATCGCCCTAACCCTGCTTCCAATGAGGTGATGCTGCATCTTGATAACATTGTTGCTGGGCATTACACATTGAAAATATACACCGTGCTTGGCATGGAAATAAGCAATCTTCGTTTCTACAATGACGCTCCTGCAAATGGGGAACTTGTTATTGACACGCACGCACTAGAATCAGGAACGTATTTTTACAGTTTGCAATCACACGCTATAACCCGCTCTGGGGTTTTACGAATAAGTAAGTAAGACCTAAGTTTTCAATGTTTGTCAGTAACTGTTCAGGTATGCGATACAAAGAACGCGGACTTGAGAGAACAAAAAGACCGCAAAGGAGGTGAGGTGATAGGGAACAGACGCATGGATGGGAGAGAGCGCTCCCATAAGGTTTTTTCTCAAGTCTTCTTCGTCCTCTCAAGTCCTCTGAAGTCCGCGTCCCTGCCACTCTCACTGTTTTTACCGATACCTGAATAGTTACGAAAAAAGATTCAAATTGTACAGGAAAAATAAGCTATATTCGTCCTTAATGACAACCACACTTGTTTAGCGAAGCACAGATTTTTCACCACACAAGCATTTGTGCCGTTTGCTAAACGTTCCATCACCACGAATACTTACCATTATGCGTAAAAAAATAGCCATTATTGGTTCCGGCTTTGGCGGACTTTCTGCCGCAGTACGTTTGCAGGCGCAGGGATTTGATGTTACCATCTTCGAGAAAAATGAGCGTGTCGGCGGTCATGCCTACCAACTCATGTTTGCTACTGCGGGAAAAAAACTCGAAGATTACATGGAGATGCACTATCTTGACCCCTTTTACCGCATTTACTTCCACGATAAAACCTTCATTGATTATACCGGTGACGCTGAACGCATGAAAGCAGAGTTTGCGAAATTTAACAAAAGTGATGCTGCAAACTATGACCGTTTTATGGCGGATGCAAAAAATCTCTATGATGCCGTTATTACCGACGGGCTAGGTACAACGCCGTTTATGGACTTGAAAACGTATTTTGGGTTTGTGCCGCGTGCGCTGAAACTCAACGCGCTTTTTCCCGCATATACCTTCGTGAAGCGTTATTTTAAGGATTTCCGTACTCGCTTCACGTTCTCGTTTCATCCGTTGTTTATCGGAGCAAGCCCCTTTCGCGCTCCGGCGATTTATTTGATGATTCCCTATTTGGAAAAAAATGGCGGTGTATGGTTCTCCAAAGGGGGAATGTATGCCTTTGTTCAGGCGTTGGAAAAACTCTTTTTGGAACTTGGCGGAAAAATCAAGACTTCAAGCCCTGTGGAAGAAATTATTGTGAACAATGGTCGTGCAACGGGCATAAAAGCGAAGGGTGAAGTATATCCTGTTGATGCCGTTGTTTCCAATGCCGATTTTGCACATACGCAAACGAAACTTATCAAGCCTGAACACCGCAAAAAATGGACAGATAAAAAAGTTGAAAAATTGGATTATTCCATGAGCAAAGAAAAAATATCCCGAACTGCTGCACCACACCTTGATTTTGTCGGAACGCTACAAAGAACTTGTCAAAGATATTTTTGACAAAAAAGTGCTGCCGGAAGATTTTTCGATGTACCTCCACGTTCCCACGCGCACCGACGCAGACATGGCTCCCGAAGGCTGCGAAAGTATGTATGTTCTCATTCCCGTAGCGAATTTGGCTTCAGGACTGAAGTGGGAGGAGATTAAGCAAAAGTATGCCGATAAAGTCTTACAATTCCTCGAAGAAGATTTTGGTATGAAGGATTTACGGGCGAATCTGGACGTGTTGGAACTTTTCACCCCTGAAGATTTCAAGCGCGACCGCAATAGCCACTTAGGTAGCGCATGGGGCGTGGAGCCGTCGCTGATTCAAACGGCATATTTCCGTCCTCATAATCGCAGTGAGGATATATCGAATCTTTATATCGTCGGTACAAGTACTCATCCGGGAGCTGGGGTGCCGGGTGTGCTGATGACCGCCGAAACGACACATAAACTCGTTTGTAGTGACTTTGGTATTCCTTTCCGAGAGCAGCCGGAACTTGAGTCTGTTTTACGCTAGGATACATTTCGTAGTATGAAAGGTGCGGCTTGGCGCAAAAAGGCGTTGGGCTGCACATTTTTTTTTCGGTATATTGCACGAAACCCACGTTTTTATCATGCTTCTGTACAGCTATGCAACAATCAAGTTTCCGTATTCGTACACTCTGCATCTTGGCTTTAGGATGTATTGGCACTTTTGGGGGAAATTTAGGAAATATTCAGGCACAATCGTTAGAAAACATTGCCCCACAAGCCGTATCAAAACTGCGTTCCACTGTATTGTATTTTGGTGAGCCGATTCGCATACACGCTGATATACTGCGTGAGGCGAATATTCCTGAAAAGGAACTTACGATTGTTACGAAATTTATGGGGGATGAAGCCGTCGAAGCACCATTTCATGAGCCATTCACGGGTATGATTATTCCCGGATACGCCCGAAAATTAGATGTAGAAATTCGCCGAACAACCGTTCAATCTACTATTGCGACCAAACACGTACTTTGGCATCATACTTACGATGTGCAGCAAATCCCACCAACGTTTGATGCCTCAAAAGCAAGTGTCGAAAACGCTTTGAGCAAGGGAAAAGCCCAGAAGATCGGTGAATGTGCATTAGTGATTAAAGGTGTTCGGGTAGATTTTGCCAAGCCGGTGGACGTCGAGAAAAACGCCATTGTTCGTGCGTTAGTGAATGATTTAGAAATTGCCGACCCAACATTGGATATGACAAAAACGACCTTGCAATTTGTTAGCGGAGGACAAAAAGAAGATAAGTTCCAAACGGCGTTAAAGCCCGAAAATATTAGCATTTCAGGCTTTTTTGATGCAGGAGTTTTTTTGCTCAATGTAACACTAAAGGGATTGCCCAAAATTTCCCTTAAAGGAAAAACTTTGCAGGGAACATTCGCTGTTAAACTCTATGTTTCACTGCAAAATCGCCGCGCAATGCGCTCTGCAACAGCAGATGAAACGCTTCTTATACCTTGTTCCATCACATTTTAAGTTCAGCTCAATCACCATTGTTTTTCTACACAACACGTATGAACCGCATAAAACATCGTTGTATTTTGTTAGGAGTTGTAATAGCTTTTGCACTTTTTGCATCAACAATGCAGGCGCAAAGTCATCGTGAAGTCTTTCAACGATTTCCGTTTAAGCGCCCTGAAGCCTCAATTACCCCCTCAAAAACGAATTTGGTAACGTATAATGCCGATGAGGGCTATTTAAGCATCCAAATCCGCGAAGAAGCGAATATGGCAATAGATGTAAACTTCGTGCTTTTCAAGGCAGACGACGGAACGAAGTATTATGCGTATCAGGAAATTGTTGAAACTGCAAACGCGGCGTGCAAACGGGCTTTTCTCAAGTTCTATGTGCAGGATGATGGTGAATGGCGTGATGTGACAGGGCAGCTGCTTCCTAGTGTTCGCATTAGCGAGTTTTATGGTCAAAAAAGTACACCGAATTTGGTGGATGTCGGTGGAATCATTAGCTACACACCTGATGACAACAAGCGTGGAGTCGGTTTGGGAATTGATTACACCCTTCCAAAAAAAGGAACGAGTATTCAGGCAACATTGGCGAACAGATGCGAAGCGGCGGTGCAGGCTGACTATAAAAAACTCTACGATGAATGTAAATTCAAAACGATTGAACTGCTATGGAACAAGCAAAATGGCTGGTTTCTGATGGGGAAGAAGAAATAACATCGTAAACTTGTTGAACCTTGTCCTACACAGCAAAAAAAGCCTATCGTGAACAACCGCCTCGAAATACTTGAAGCCCGCTTGCGTTCAGAGCAAGGGCTTCCCCCGCTTGAATACTGCCGTTTAGCGATTGAAGTGGCGTATATCCTTGCGACGATTGACAGCACAAAGGCTGGGGAATATGCTCATGAAGCCCTTCAACAAGCCCGTTCCGGCAGGGATGAAATCTTAGAATTAGAATCCTCCTTAGTAATTGCTGTTATTGCGGTTGAGTCTGCGGGATTTGATGATGCGCTTCCGCGATTATTTCAAATCACCAAACAAGCTGAACTCCTGCATTTATCGGCACTTCAAGCTGCTTCACTTCGTTGGACAGGCATCTCCTATTTGCGAATTGCCATGTTTACAACGGCACTGGAGTATTTTGCGAAAGCAAAAATTATTGCTGAAACGAAGGGGCTTGATATTGAATTAGCCAAAATCATCAAAGCAAGCGGTGATGCCTACTTTGGCTTGGGAGAAATCGCAACCGCGCTTCAGCATTACCGAGAATCCATGCGCTTGTTGGAAGGCACTGATGAAGGCAGTGAACGCGCTGCCGCGCTGATGAGCATAGCCAATGCGCATAAGGCACAAAGCGGATTCAACCAAGCGCGAATTTTCTTTGAACAAGCACTTGCCGCTTACAAACACGCTGGTAATACGCCCGGTGTTCGACAAGCGCTTATTGGTGTTGCGGAAATGTATGCAGAGCAGAATCGCTTCGATATGGCATTAGAGCTGCTTTTTGCAACGATTGACATTAGTGGAAACGACGCAAGCCTTTTAGAAAAAGCGCAGGCGTATTTTGCAATCGGTGAAGTGTATTGCAAAGCAGACCGCACCGATAAAGCACTTGATTACTTGCTTCGTGCTGAAAAATCTCTTGTGGACACTCAAGCATTGGCGTTGCAAGCAAAAGTGTATGAACTTTTGACAAAATGTTACAAAGCGAAAGGTGATACTGAACGAGCGTTTAGTAATTTAGAACGGTTTCATGCTCTCCGCGAGCAGACTGCCATTCAAGATGGGAAACGGGCAATTCAGTATTTGCAACAGGGCTTTGCTTCGGAACAGGCGCAAAAAGAAGCGGAGATTTATCGCCTCAAAAACGTCGAACTGGCGCAAGTACAGCAAGAATTAGAGGGGTTGTTGGTGAATATGCTCCCTGTACCGATAGCGCAGCGTCTTCGCGCAGGAGAAAATTATATTGCCGATGCCTTTGAAAATGTAACGGTTGTGTTTGTTGATATTGTCGGTTTTACGCGGCTTGCAGGTGAATATTCCGCTCAGGAAATTGTGAAAGTTCTTGATCACATTTTTACGATATTTGATGGAATTACGGTCAAATACGGCTTAGAAAAAATTAAAACCATCGGCGATGCCTACATGATTGCTAGTGGTATTCCGTACCCGCGACGCGATCACGCTGAGGCAGCCGCCTTAGCAGCCTTGGAAATGCTTGATGCTATCCAAATTATTTCCTTTCGTCTTTCAGAAGAGGGGTTCACGGGCGATATCAACGTGCGCATCGGGATGCACACCGGAAGTGTTGTGGCAGGAGTAATCGGTAAAAAGAAATTTACTTACGACCTTTGGGGAGACACGGTAAACACCGCAAGTCGCATGGAATCTCACGGGGAAGCAGGAAGGATTCATGTTTCCGAAGATGTGAATAGAGCTTTGAATAGTCATTGGTCATTCGCCACTGGTATAGGGGAAAGTGATTGGTCATTAGTCATTAGTCATTTGTCAAGCGATAATAAATTAAGACAATTACCTAATGACCAATCAACCAATGACCAATCAACCAATGACCAATCCCTATCAAGAACTTCACAGCGATTTCTTTTTGAAGAACGTGGGGAAATTGATGTGAAGGGCAAAGGGCGGATGAAAACCTATTTTTTATTGGGAAAAAAAACGTGAAAGTCGTAAATTTTGTGCTGAGTGTGATTTATTTTTACTTGATACCACCAATGAAAACGGTTTTAATCTACGGGGTACTCATTATTTTCCTGCATTGTTTCTATGCAGCGCATCTTTATAGTCAAACTCCACAGGCGGATTCCCTCAAATATCTTGTCGCTTCGGCAATCTTTGAAAAAGCACCTGATTCTGTCATTATCAATCGTATAAATGACGTTGCATATTGGGTACGAAATTCTGCCCATGATACTGCTCTAGCCTATGCGAATGATGCGTTGAATAGAGCAAAAGCTGTACATTATGTTCGAGGTCAGGCTAGGGCGAAAATGATTATTGGAATTGTTGCACTGTACGAAGGGCATTACAACGCAGGTTTGGATGCACATTTAGAGGCAATTGAGCTGTACACATCGCTTCAAGACAATATCCAAGTTGCGTTTCTGCTGAATAATATCGGATATTTGTACAAAGAGGAAGGGAAGTTGGAAATTGCTAAAGACTATTTTTCACGGTCTTTAGCTATGTTCCGCGAAAAAAAATTTCTTGATGGTATTGCTTTGGTCTTGGGAAATATCGGTGACATTGCACTCAAGCGCTCTGAGTATGCAGAAGCCCTGCGTATTGAACGTGAAGCGCTTCATTTGGGCTTACAACTCAAAGACCGATTTTATGCGAATGTTGCCTATTTTCATTTGGGAACGATATTTCATGCAATGGGGCAGTACGATTCTGCAATGTCCTATCAAAAGCAAGCATTAGAGCGCTTTGAGGCTGATAATATGGGGCAGTATATCATTCGCTCATTGGAAAACCTTTCGGCTATTTATTCTTCCCAAAAACGCTTTCAAGAAGCCTTTCGCCATGCGGAGCGAGGTTTGAAGATAGCTGAAAGTTTACCTGCTTCTGTGGATCTTGCCCTGATGAATGAAAGGCTTTCCCTGTTGTATGAATCTACAGGAAAGTATGATAAAGCACTTGTGTATTACCGCCGCACAGCTTCGATGCGAGATTCTCTCCGTTCAATGAATATCGCAGAACGAATGAAAACACTTGATATGATGAGGGTTGCAGAAAAAAATGCCAAAGAACTTGCCCTTTCCGAAAAAGAGCAGTCACGTTTGACATCTGTAAGAAATTATCTGCTTGTGTGTATTGGTTTTGGAGCAGTCTTGCTTTTTTTGGCAGTGCATCGGTATCGTTATATTGCCCGTTCAGAGGCTTCGTTGCGTGAAGTAAATCACCTCATCACTATTCAACAACAACAACTTGAGGTGCAATCGAAGCATATTCAAGAAGCAAATACCGCACTGGAAGCCAGCAATAGTGAATTAGATGCCCAAAATGAGCGATTAACTGAGGCAAATAAACAACTTTCTTCGGCAAATGAGCGCCTTGCTGCATTAAATTACGAAAAGGATGAAGTATTGGGTATTGTTGCTCACGACCTGAAAAACCCCCTTACAACGATTATGATGGCATCGTCGTCGCTAGCTGCGACGGAATTGCCCCATGAGCGTGTAACAGCATTTGGTGAGCGGATTTTGCATACATCCGAAAGAATGTTGAACATTATTACCAAACTCCTCAATATTAATTCATTGGAGCAGGGTGCAAAAGCATTACATATTCAATCGGTAAATATCGTAGAAAGTATTCGGAGCATCATAGATGACCACAGTACCCATGCGCATTCCAAGGATTTAGCCGTTATCTTTACCCCTGCCCAAGAATCACTTGTTGTTCGCACTGACGAGTCTATCGTTGTCGAAATTATTGAAAATATCCTTGATAATGCGCTTAAATACTCACCGAAAGGCAAGTCTGTCTATGTTTCCTTGAACGTGGATGGTGGAGGCAATGAACTGCAAAAGGCTCTATGTATCATTATTCAAGATGAAGGTCCCGGTTTTAACGAAGAGGATAAAACAAAAGTGTTTGGTAAATTTGCACGACTTTCTGCCAAGCCGACAGGCGGTGAAGAATCAACAGGTTTGGGGCTTTCGATTGTGAAGAAATTGGCAGAGATGCTTGGGGGAACAGTAACATTGGAGAGTGCGGCAGGTAATGGTGCTACATTTACAGTTATTCTGCCAAGTGTTTCGGAGTAAACTCCAATACTATCATATTTTATAGTATTTTTCTTGCATACTTACCAACCGTTCAGTATATTTGAGAAAACAAACAACCAAACAATGGAAAATGCGTTATGCCATTACAAAAAATAAGCCGTGAAGAGATGATTTTTACTTCTGCGCAGGTCTTTCGTAAGCGCGGGTATAACAATACTTCGATGAACGATTTGGCGGATGCCTGTGGTTTGACAAAAGGAGTATTTTATCATCACTTTGAAAGTAAGGAAGAGTTGATGAAAGCTGTGCTGCACGGCGTACATCTGCACTTTAAAACGACACTCTTTGCGCTTGCTTACTCTGACAAATACACGCCGGAAGAAAAACTGGACAAGTTTCTCACCAAAGCCCAAAAGATGTTTTCCAAGTCCGACGGTGGCTGCTTAATGGCGAACACAGCGCTTGAAACCTTATCGTCGTTACCTGAATTTGCCCCCTATTTACGGGAGTTTTTCAATGATTGGATTGATGCCATGACGCAGATTTATTCGGCGGTCTATCAAGAGGACAAGGCACGGCGCATTGCAGAGCAGACCGTTCAGGAGTTTGAGGGGGCGGTGATGTTTTTACGCATTTTTGGTGAACGCCGATATATGGACGAAATGTTGGAACGAGCAAAATTGCGGTTAATGATTGCCTGAACTTTTGGACAAATCATGTTTCCACACAATGAATAGTTTTCTAGTGACGTTATTTCTTCAGCCTTCATTCATTTTTCCGTATGCTACCTGACAAACAACTCTACCTCAATGCCACATATTTCGTTGATTCGGACAACGCTGAGGTCGTTGAATACGCAAACAAACACACCGCCGGATTGCAATCGGAGCGCGAAAAAGCCATTGGGCTTTATCTTGCAATTCGAGACGGGTTCAAGTATGACCCGTATCGGTTGGATTTTCGCCCACAAGGCTTAAAAGCAAGTGATGTACTGCGGCGCGATTATGGGCATTGCGTGAGTAAGGCAGTGTTGCTGGCTGCAACGGCGCGAGTTGTCGGGATTCCTTCACGGTTGGCGTTTTTTAATGTGAAAAATCACATTGCCACTGAACGTTTAGAACAGTTCCTCAAAACTAACGAGTTAGTTTTTCACGGCTGCACCGAACTGTATTTGGAGGGGCGTTGGGTAAAGGCTACACCTGCTTTTAATGCTGCGTTGTGCCAAAAACTTAATGTTGCAACATTGGAATTTGACGGGCAGGAAGATTCTGTATTTCAACAATTTGATAAATCCGGCAACGTATTTATGCACTATACGCATGAATACGGCTCGTTCCACGATTTGCCCTATGATTTGATGATGCGCCAGTTCCGCAGCCATTACGGGTTTTTGCTCAGTGATGAACTCTTGGCGAAAACGGGATTAAATCTGGATTTGAACAAGATAGTGAATGGGCAATAAAAATTATTCTCAAGAGTAATTTTTCGCGAAAAATTGAGTATTAACTTACTGAACGTTCATTAAACACAGAAGATTCAATGCAAACCTTCAACGTACAAAAAGAGGACGGGAGTAGCATTACGGCGACAGCCTTTTCACCGCAACAACCTAATGGAACAGTGATACTCATTGCATCGGCTACGGCGGTAAAACAGACATATTATTACCCCTTTGCTGCTTATTGTGCAGAACAGGGGTATTGGGTTTATACGTTAGATTTTTCCGGAATCGGATTGTCGAAAGAGCAGGATTTACGGGCATCTCGCACTGATTACTCAACGTGGGCAAGGGAAGATTTTCCCGCGTTGATTGAATATGCAACAATCAAACATCCCGAAATGCCGCTTGTTATCGTGGGGCATAGTTCGGGCGGACATTGTTTGGGTATGAGTGAAGCAACGAATCAAGCTGCCGGAATTATTATGATTGGCTCACAGCAAGGGTATTGGCGAAATTACGCATTGTGGAAGGGCGTGTTGGTTTGGCTTGCTTTCAGGGTTTCGATTCCTTTGCTCACAAAGGTATTCGGCTACTTTCCTTCGCATCTTCATGGATTGGGAGAGCCTTTGCCTAAAGGCGTTGTAAGGGATTGGCAACGTGTTGTGCTGCGCCCTCAAGGAGTGGAGGGACTTGTCCCGTACAGTAGTTCGGTGTACCGCCGATTGAAAAAGAAGATGCTGCTTATTTCTATTGATGATGACTTGCTGGCAAGCAAACGAGCTACGGACAGGCTTGCAAACGAACTGTTCGAGGGAGCATCCGTTGAGCGCCTGCATATTTTTCCCGCCGACGTTGGCAGTAAAGCGATAGGTCATTTTGGTTTTTTCCGAAAAGCATTTCGAGATTCTTTATGGCAAATTCCACTGGGTTGGATTGAAAAGCACGTTTCTAAGCAGTTTACAGAGCAATCAAGTATTCCAACAATCTAATTTTGTTATGAACACCAAGCCAGAACAAGCCATGCTGCCCAAACACAAGATAAAACAAGGCGGTTTTAGTAAATTCAAGATTGGTCCCAAAATGCTGAAGTTTATGCTGAACATTTACGGACCGATGTTTGGAGCAGGAATCACCGTAAAAACGATTAGCGAGGATTTTCGTTTTGTGCGAGTAGAGATGCCGCTTCGGTGGTACAACGGCAATTATTTTCGGACACATTTCGGCGGTTCGCTCTACGCCATGACCGACCCGTTTTATGTGTTTATGCTGCTCAACAATCTCGGCAAAAACTATGTTGTCTGGGACAAAGCCGCAGAAGTGCAGTTCCGCTTGCCCGGCAAAGGGCGCGTGTGGTGCGAGTTTCATCTGACGGAAGAGCGTTTGCAGGAAATCAAGGCAGAAGCAGACGCAAACACGAAAACTGAACCAAAATTCACCGTCGAAGTTTTTGACGAACAAGGAAAACTTGTTGCATCTGTGCTGAAAACGCTGTATGTTCGCCGTGTAGCCTAATGTTTTGCGAACTTTTCCTTGTTGGTGCGATATGCAGCTTTGTTTACGTTTCTATGCGGTTTTGACGGTTTTTGTCGCCGTTATTGCTTCAGTTGCTCCTGCGCAACATTCAAACCCTTCATGGCGATTTTTGGGACCGGAGGGCGGGAACATTACACATATTGCGGCTTCAGGGGATACGTTGTTTGCAGTGGGGGAGCGGGGGAGGATGTTTCGTAAAGTAGGAATTCAGCCTTGGTTGGAAATAACAAGTTTGGGTGCAATATGGACTGCAATAGGTTTGACGTTTGTAGATGGTGCTGTACGAGTTGTTTATCCTGTGCCGACAGATTTTCCCGGACTGTTTAGCTTTTCTTCTTCCATGAATGGCGGCAATTTATGGGAACGCGCTTTTGTGATATGGTCTTCTTCCGCATCCACATTGCAGCCATTTGTTGGTATGACATATTTTGACAACAGTTATTTCGTTGCTACCAGGCAAGGCATTTCCCGCGTTGTGATTGGTACTATGGCAACTCAAGCAATTCGTTCTCCGCTGAATCTTGTCAATTCCACTAGCCTTACTTGCATTATTTCTCACAAATCCATACTCCTAGCTGCATCAGCACAAAATCTTCTGTATCGTTCAAGTGATAC
>VYMD01000080.1_pt1 | contig 30797 bp, 23 predicted proteins | sample 5115311 | NCBI WGS metagenome assembly VYMD01 (sample SAMN12291779, study PRJNA351875) | freshwater metagenome | isolation source: freshwater lake | place: USA: Michigan, Wintergreen Lake | collected 2013-08-08
GGCCTCGGCGGTGCGGCTGAGCACGGGTCCGCTGGGCTCATCGCCCTCGGCAGCGGCCGGGCGGCGCAGGCCGCGAATGCCGCGGATGGTTCGCCAGAGGCCATAGAGCAGCACCACCGCCCCCGGCAGCCAGCGCGGCAGCTGGCTCGCGCCCAAAAACTCGACTGGGGTGACCAGCAGATAGACGCCCAAAAGCAGCATCATCGGGCCCATGACGAGGCCGCTGTAGGTGCCCACGCGGGTGTCGAGAAAGGATCGGGTGCTCATCGCAGAAGTAACGCCAACGGTGTGGAGGCAAACATACGCGCGCTAGCTTTGCGGCCGCATTCACCGAATACGAAGCTAGCCATGAGAGAACGCTATAGCCTGCACCGTGAGTTCTGGACCGAACCGGTGGTTTGGGCGGTGGGGGCGCTGCTGGTCGCCGTGGAGGGCGGCTTTGTCTATTGGGTGTGGAGCACCGGCATGACCGAGCCCTATCCGACGCTCTACCTATTCGTCGCCGCTATGCTGGGCGTGGGGGTGCTGCTGGCGGGGGTGCTGAACTTCTTTCGCGTGCCGCAGCGGCGCGTGGTGGTGGACCAGGGTCTGGTGGTGGCGCCCTGCGATGGCAAAGTGGTAGTCATCGAGCGCATCACCGACGCGCAGCTGGGGCCCGTCACGCAGCTGAGCATCTTTATGTCGCCGCTGGACGTGCACGTGAACTACAGCCCCGTGAACGGCACCGTCGAGCGGGTGGAGTATCACCCCGGCAAGTTTCTGGTGGCGTGGAACCCCAAGAGCAGCACCGACAACGAGCAAACGCGCTGGCGCCTGCGCGCCGAGGGGGGCGCCGTGATCGGCATGAAGCAGATCGCCGGGGCGCTGGCGCGCCGCATCCGCTGGTATGTGCAGGACGGCGCGGCCGTGAGCGCGGGCGCCGAGGTGGGCTTCATCAAGTTTGGCAGCCGGGTCGACCTGCTGCTGCCCACCACGGCCGAGATCACCGTGCAGCTGGGCGACCGCACCGTCGGCGCCGAGACTGTGGTGGCGCAGTTAGCGGGCTAGAACAGCGTGCCCTGCGGCTTGTCGCTGGCGTCGGCGTCGTCGCTCAGGGCGGCCTCTTCGGCGCTGACCTCACCTAGGCCCTGGAACCAGAGCAGCTCGGCCCCCACCACCTTGTCATAGCCCAGGCGCTTGCCGCGCGCCTTCCAGCCCATGACCTCGACAGTGTCTTCGGCATTGAGCTCGGCTTCGCCCTTTTTGAGCTTGAGCTTGAACCACGGCGATTCGTTTGACGTGGCGATGAGCAGCTGCGCCTTCTCGTCGGGCAGGTAGGAATAGCGCTTGCCCGCCGTGCTCGTCTCGATCTGAAAGCGCTTGAGGTAGGCCTCGCCCCCGTCGAGATAGACGGCCGAGAGCACCCGCTCGGGGTAAAACTTGCCCACCTCGAGGGGCTTGCCCGCCGAGTCGAAGCGCTGGTTGAGGTCGGTGGTGGTGAGCTCGTAGGAACCGTCGGCGTAAAGGATCAGCAGCTGATCGTCGGCATCAAAGGTGCCGATGAACTGGCCGTAACCATCGGCGTTCAGCCGCATCGAGGCCGTGTCGAAGTAGAGCGGGCGGCCGCCGAGTGTCGAGGTGCCGCGCGACTTGTGCACGACCTTGCGCACGGCGTGGCGGCTCAGGATGTTGCCCGCCGCCTGGCGCCCCTTGATGGCCAGCTCGCCAAAGTCGAAGTCGAACTGCGTCTTGCGCAGGCGCGGGTTGGGTTTGAGCGTGACGCTCACCACCTCGCTCTCGCCGTTGGGGTTGGCACTGAAATGGTGCACGAGCGTGCCCGCCGTGCCGCGCGTGAGGTGATACTCTTTGTCGCGGGTGACGCCGCCGACCTGAAAGCGCTTGACGAGCACATTGCCGTGCTTGCCGTCTTGATAGACCATGTGATAGACCATGCGGTCGTCGCCGCGCTTGAACACGTCGATGTGCACGATGTTCTTGCCAAAGAAGGCTTTCTCTGACACCTTAGACACCTGCATCACACCGTCGGCGCGGAAGACGATGATCTCGTCGAGGTCAGAGCACTCACCCACAAACTCGTCTTTGCGCAGGCTCGTGCCGACGAAGCCCTCGGCTCGGTTGACATAGAGCTTGAGGGTGGCGGCGGCCACGGCGCGCGTGTTGATGGCGTCAAAGGTGCGCACCTCGGTGCGGCGCTCGCGGCCCTTGCCATAGGTCTTGAGCAGGCCCTGAAAGTAGCGGACGGCGTAGTCGGTGAGGTTGGCTAGGTTGCCCTTGACCTCGTCGATCTCGGTCTCGAGGGCGGCGATGGCCTCGTCGGCCCGCTTGGAGTCGAACTTCGAGATACGCTTGATGCGAATCTCGGTGAGCTTGATCAGGTCGTCGTCGGTGATGGGCCGACGCAGCTTTTTGATGTACTGCTTGAGGCCTGCCAAGATCATCTCGAGGGCCTGCTCGAAGCTGTCGGCCTCTTCGAGCACGCGGTAGATGCGCTTCTCGATGAAGATTTTTTCGAGTGAGGCGAAGTGCCACTGGGCCTCGAGTTCTTCGAGGCGGATTTCGAGCTCTTGCTTGAGCAGGTTCACCGTGCGCTGCACTGAGAGGCGCAGCACCTCGTCGACGGTGGTGAAGCGGGGCTTGTCGTCGACGATGACGCAGCAGTTGGGCGCGATCGAGACCTCGCAGTCAGTGAAGGCGTAGAGCGCGTCGATGGTCATGTCGGGACTGACGCCCGTGGCCAAGTGGATGACGATCTCGACGGCGCGGGCGGTGTTGTCCTCGACCTGGCGGATTTTGATTTTGCCCTTTTCGTTCGCCTTGACGATCGAGTCGATCAGCGAGGTGGTGGTGGTGCCATAGGGCAGCTCGGTGATGGCGAGCGTTTTTTTGTCGCGCTCGACAATGCGGGCTCGGCAACGCACGCGGCCCCCGCGCTCGCCGGCGCGGTAGTCGCTGACGTCGACCAAGCCACCGCTGATGAAGTCGGGCACGAGCGTAAAGGAACGCTTCCGCAGCACTGCGATGCAGGCCTCGATGATCTCGCAGAAGTTGTGCGGCAGAATCTTGGTGCTCAGGCCGACCGCGATGCCATCGGCGCCCTGGGCCACGAGTAGGGGAAACTTGATGGGTAAGGTGACGGGCTCCTGCTTGCGGCCGTCGTAGCTGAGCTGCCAGGGCGTGGTCTTGGGGTTGAATACCACCTCTTTGGCAAACTTCGACAGGCGCGCCTCGATGTAGCGCGGGGCCGCGGCGCTGTCGCCGGTGAACACATTGCCCCAGTTGCCCTGTGTCTCGACGAGCAGGTTGCGCTGGCCGATGCCCACGAGCGCATCGCCGATCGAGGCGTCGCCGTGGGGGTGATACATCATCGTGGCGCCGATGAGGTTGGCGACCTTGTTGAAGCGGCCGTCGTCGAGCTCATACATCGCGTGTAGGATGCGGCGCTGCACGGGCTTGAGGCCGTCGTCGACATAAGGCACCGCGCGATCGAGAATGACGTAGCTGGCGTAGTCGATGAAGTAGTCTTCATACATCGCCGGCAGGGCGCGCACATGGCCCATGCCCGTCTCGCCAGCCGCGCCACCCGCACTGGCATCGACCGACCACTCAACGGTCTGCCCGGGGGCATAGACCTCGGCCTTGGCGGCGGCGCTTTTGCCCGAGGTGCCTATGGTTGCGCCCTTGGTCTTAGTCGATTTAGCGGGGCCGGTGGTTGCTTTCTTTTTCGCCATACGGGCTGCAAAAGTAGAACCCCAGCGCCCGGCCACCTAGCCAAATCCCCCACCCGATTTTGAACAGTGGACAACACCGGGCGCCAGCGGGCACAGGGCTATCTTGCGGCGTGAGCCGGAACACGCCGAACTGCACCTCGCGACATCTGCTGATGGCCCTCGTGCTGCTGCTGGCCGTGGTGGGTGGCTCGGCGCAGGCCCAACGGCAGCGCCTCGTCGACAGCCTGACGACCGCGCTCAAGGGCGAGCTGCCCGACACCACGCGGGCCCTACTGCTGTTTGAGCTCGGCTATGAACTGCGGCGCTCGCTGCCCGACTCGTCGCAGCACTGCGCCGAGCGAGCGCTGGCCCTCTCGGTGCTGAACGGCTATGACCGCGGGCGGGCGTTGGCGCACCGCCTGCTGGGCATCCAGGCGTACTTCAAGGGCGACTACCCGCGCGCGCTCGAACTGCACCAGAAAGCGCTGCTGATTTTTGAGTCGATCGGCGACGTCAGGGGCAAGGCGGCAGTGACCTATCACATCGGGGCCATCTTTCAGAGGCTGGGCTTTTTTGAGCAAGCGATCGCGAATTACGAACGGGCGCTACCGGTGTTTGAGCAGTATGCGATGCGCACCGAGTATGCCTCTGCGCTGAACAACATCGGCGAGACCCTGCTGCAGCAGAAGGCGTATGAAGGGGCCCGGGTGAACTTCCGCCAGTCGATGGCGCTGTTTGAGCAGCTGGGCGAGCAGCAATTCGTGGCCGAGAACCGGCGCAATCTGGGCGAGGTGGCCCTAGCCCTGGGCGAACTCGACGTGGCAGAGCGCGAGCTGCTGTCGGCGCAACGCATCTTCGCGCAGCTGGGGCATGAGCTGGGCACCATCACCACGCGCCTAAACCTGGCCGAACTGGCGCTGGCGCGAGGGCAGGCCGAGGTGGCGGTGTTCGAGGCAGGGGCGGCACTGCGGCTGTCGCAGACGCGGGGCCTGCGTGACCGCGCGCTGGTGGCGCACCAGGTGCTCGCCCGCGCACAAGCGAAGCGCGGCCTGTGGCAGGAGGCCTATGGGCACCAAGAGCGCTTCAAGGCGCTATCTGACTCAGTGCAGGGCGCCGAGAGCGCCAAGCGCATCGCGCTGATGGAGTCAGAGGGCATATTGAACGTAGAGCGGACGAAGATCGCCCTGCTGGTGCAGCAGAAGCAGCTCGACCGGACGATTCAATGGGGACTGGGGGCGGTGATTGTGCTGGTGCTACTGCTGGCCGTGCTGAGCGTGCGCAGCTATCAGCGGCAGAAGCGCGCCAACCGCCTGCTCGAAGAGCGCGCCGATGAGATCGAACACCAGCGGGCTGTGCTGGCGCAGTCGGCCATGGAGCTGCGCGAGGCCAACGACCGCGTGACGGCCGAGTCGGCCGCGCGCGAGCGGGCGAATCACGAGCTGCGCGCCGCGCTCGACCACCTGCGCGACACGCAGCAGCAGCTGATCGTGTCAGAAAAGATGGCCTCGCTCGGCCGCCTGGTGTCAAACATCGCCCACGAGCTGAACACACCCCTGGGGGTGATCCAGTCGTCGGGGGGGCTGGTGCGCCTGCGCCTGCCCGAGCTGCTGAGCCGCCTGCCGAGCACCCTAGCCGGCCTGCAGCCTGCGTGGTGGGCGTGGTTCGACGGGCTGCTGCATCAGGCCGCCACGGCCCCGCTGCACAGCCTGAGCGTACGGCAAGAGCGGCAGCTGCGGCAGACCCTGACCGAGGCCACTGAGCAGGCGGGCTGGCCGGAGCCGGGCGCCGCAGCAGAGGCGATGGTCCGCCTAGGCGTCACAGATCTCGCGCAGCTGCCCCCCACCCCAGCAGGCGCAAGCCTGGGTGAGGCCGGCACCCTGCTCAGCGCCGCCGCCGCCGCCGCCGAACTGCTGGGAAGTGTGGACCTGATCGGGCGCTCAGCCGACAAGACGCGTCGCATCGTCTCGGCCCTGCGCCTGTTCGCTCACGATGCTGACCACGACTACGGCCCTGGAGTGGCGGTGAGGGCCACGATCGAGCGCGCAGTTCAGACCTATTCACCCTATCTGCGGCCGGGTGTGACGCTCGAGCTGCAGCTGAGTGACGACGGCAGCGTCATGGGCCACCCCGACGAGCTGAGCCTAGTATGGGGCAACCTGCTGCTGAACGCGATTCAGGCGGTGGGGGCCCAGGGGCAGATCCGCATCGAGAGTCAACGCGAGGGCAAGGCATTGCGCGTGAGCGTCCGCGACTCGGGAGTAGGCGTGGCGGCTGAGCACCTGCCGCGGATGTTTGAGCCCTTCTTCACCACCCGGGCGCGGGGCGAGGGCTCGGGCCTAGGCCTCTATGTGAGCAAGAAGATCGTTGAGAACCACGGCGGCCACATCGCGCTGCTGTCGGGGCCCGGCGCCACGACGGTGACCGTGGAGCTGCCCCTTGAAGCAAACACACCACCGCACGCTACCCCCACCCCATCGGCTGAACGCACGGCCGCCACCCCACGTTGACGGCCGCATGACCCCCACGCCCTCGGGCCCCCTCGCCGTGTGGCGCATCGGCGCCTTTCGCAGCTATCTGACAGCGCGCTTTCTGACCACGTTCGGCTTCCAGATGCAGCAGCTGCTCGTCAGCTGGGTAGTCTATGACATCACGCGCGACCCGCTGACGCTAGGCCTGATCGGGCTCATGGAGTTCATCCCCGCCGCGCTGGTGCTCATGCCCGCCGGGCATTTGGTCGACCGCCTCGTGCGCAAGCGGGTGGTGCTGGTGGCCGCTAGCGCGCTGCTCACGACCACCCTGGCGCTGCTGCTGATCGGCACCCAGCGCGAGACGCTCTATGCCGAGCGCATCGTGTGGCCCTACTTCGCGGTGATTTTGTTCACCGGGCTGGCGCGCGGCACCATCGGCCCGGCCTTTTTCGGGTGGATGGGCGAACTCGTGCCGCGCGAGCTCTACGCGCGCTCATCGGCCTGGATGAGCACCGTGTGGCAGGCGGCCGCCGTGGCCGGCCCCGCGACGGGGGGCCTGCTGCTGGGCGCGATCGGCCCGCAGCCCACGCTCATGATCGTGCTGGGTCTGCTGCTGACGGCACTGGGCCTTTTCGCCACCGTGCCGGGGCAGCCACGCGAGGCTATGCCCCCAGCAGGTGAGGGCATGCTGGCGAGCCTGGGCGAGGGGCTGCGCTTCGTCTTTCGCACGCCCGAGATATTGGGCGCGCTGACGCTCGATTTGTTTGCGGTGCTCTTTGGGGGGGCGGTGGCGCTGCTGCCGGCCTTCGCGCGCGAGGTGCTGCTGGTGGGCCCGGCGGGTCTGGGCTGGCTGCGCGCCGCGCCCGCCATCGGCTCGGTGCCCACAGCGCTCTACCTCGCCATTCGGCGGCCGATCCGCCGGGCGGGGCCGGTGCTGCTCACAGCCGTGGCCGGCTTTGGTCTGTGCATGATTGCCTTTGCATTGTCGCGCGACTTTGCCCTGTCGATGGGCATTTTGATCCTCTCCGGCGCGTTCGACTCGGTCAGTGTCGTCATCCGCTCCACTATCCTGCAGCTCTACACGCCCGATGCGCTACGCGGGCGCGTCTCGGCCGTGAACTACATCTTCATCGGTTCGTCCAACGAGCTCGGCGCCTTCGAGAGCGGGGTGGCGGCGCGCCTGCTGGGCCTGGTGCCCTCGGTGATCGTGGGCGGGTGCATCACGCTCGGGGTCGTGGCCGTGGCGAGCGGTTCGGCGGCTATTCGTCGGCTCGACCTGCGCCGCAGCGCGCGCGGTGACTCCTAAGCCTTGCCGCCATGCCGACCCTCTACGACGAATTGGGTGTGACGCCCTCGGCCAGTCCCGAGGCAATCAGGCAAGCCTATCGGCAGCTGGCGCGGCAGCACCACCCCGATGCCACTGATCCGCATGACGCGGCGGCGCGGGCAGCGGCCACGGTTCGCTTTCAGCGTTTGAACGACGCGCACGACGTGCTGAGCGACCCCGCGCGGAGGCATTCCTACGACCTGATACTGCGCGCGCTGCAGCTGCGGGCCTCGGCCCGTGCGCGGGCGGCCGCCCCCGACGACCCCTATGTGATCGTGCGTGCGGCGGCGCGTGCGCAGGGCCGCCCCACCCGCGCGCGGCGCGAGAGCTGGCGCGAGCGCTATGGCGGCATCGTCATCGTGAGCGCACTCGTGGCGCTGCTGGGCCTGAGCCTGTGGCTGCTGTCGCGCTCGGTGATCGAGCCCGCGCGGGTCATGGACCTGAGCTATCGTGGGCTCGACACCTGGCCCGAGGCGCTAGGCCGGGGCGTGCACATCGTCGAGCGGCTCAACCTGCGTGACAACGCGCTCAGCAGCCTGCCGCCCGAGCTCGGCGCGTATAGCCGCTTGGTGCTGCTCGATGCGAGCTATAACCGCATCGCGCAACTGCCACCTGAGCTCGGCGCGATGCCTCTGCTGAGTGGGCTGCACCTCGAGGGCAACGAGCTGACCGAGCTGCCGCCCGAGCTGGGCGAGCTGCCGCGCCTGCGGGTGCTGAACCTGGCGCACAACCGCCTCACTCGCGTCCCCGACGGGGTGCTGCGCGCGCCTCAGCTCGACCTCCTCGACCTGCGCGGCAACCCGCTGGCACCTGGCGAACTGGCCCGGCTGCGGCGGCTGCGGCCGGGGCTAGACATTCGGTTCTAGAGGCAAATCAGGCTGTTGCGTTCTGCACATGCCTCTTAAAACGCGCGAGCTCAGCGCCCTAGATGAGGATACTAACCCAGCCTTAACCTAGCCTTGGCGAGGCCGTAACGGAGGCCTAGTTTACACAGGCTTAACTTTGTGTATCAATGCGTTATCTCATTTTGGTCAAGGGCGACGGGCGGGGCCACCTCACCCAAGCGCTCAGCCTGACGCAGCTGCTCATCGGCCGCGGGCATAGCGTGGCGGCCCTCGTGGTGGGCGCGCCCGCCGATGCGCTGCTGCCCGAGTTCATCTTGAAAAAATCGCCGGTGCCAGTGATCCGGCTCGACAGCCCGAACCTAAAGCTCAACGCCAAGGCCGACCGCATCAACTGGCTCAAGACCATCTGGGCCGCTCTGCTCGACACCCCGCAGACGCTCGCGAGCCTGCGCGCGCTGCGGGCGCTCATCGCCGAGCACCGCCCCGACGCGATCTTGAACCTATTCGAGCCGCTGGTGGCGCTGAACGCGCTCACGCACCGCATGCCCCCCATCGTCAACGTGGGGCACCAATACATCATGCTGCACCCGCAGTTTGAGTTCCCCAGCGGGCGGGCGGTCGAGCGGGCGATGATCACGGGCTATACGGCCACGCTCCGGCCTCGCGGCAGCAAGAGCCTCGCACTGTCGTTCTACGACCTCGCGCCCGATGCGCGGCGCGGCATCTATTCCGTGCCACCTCTGCTGCGGCGCGAGGTCTTTGAGCGCACGGCCACCGACGCGGGCCACCTACTCGTCTACATGGTCTATCACGGCATCTCTGAGCAGATCAAGGCCTTCAACACGGCCCATCCCGAGGTGCGCATCCACGCGTTCTGGAGCAAAAAAGATGTGCCCGCCGAACTCAAGGTGAGCGACACGCTGACGTTCCACCAGATCAACGACACGCTCTTTCTCGACCTGCTCGCCTCGGCCCGCGGCGTGGCGACCACGGCTGGCTTTGAGACGGTCTGCGAGGCCTTCTACTACCGCAAGCCGGCTATTCTCATGCCGATGCCGGGGCAGTATGAGCAGTATGTCAACGCCTCCGATGCCGAGCGCGTGGGGGCAGGCCGTGCCGTCAGCGCCCTCGACCCCGCCGCGCTCGAGGCCTTCGTGCCCGACTATCGTCCGCAGCACGCCACCTACCTCGAGTGGCTAGAGCAGGGGCAGCAGCGCCTGGTCTGGCACCTCGAGCACCCCACCGAGTTCCCCGGCCGCCAGGTCGAGCCCACCGGCCCCGACGCCCTGCCACCGCCCATTGCCGCCTCCGCCTAAACCGCATCCCCTTTACCGCCCACTGCCATGGCCAAGCTCAAGTTTCGCACCGTCATCCTGTCTGACGTCCACCTTGGGTCGAACGGCTGCCAGATCGACGCCGTCAACTATTTCTTGAAGCACGTCAAGTGCGACAAGCTCATCCTCAACGGCGACATCATCGACACCTGGGCGCTCAAGCGCAACGGCGTCTGGACCAAGCAGCACAGCCGCTTCGTGCGCCTAGTGCTCAACAAAATTGAGAAGCAAAACACCCGCGTGATCTACCTGCGCGGCAACCACGACGACATTCTCGACCGCTTCCTGCCGATGAGCTTCGCGGGCATCCAGATCGTGCGCCAGCACGTGCACCGCACGCCCAAGGGAGACTACCTCGTGCTGCACGGCGACATCTTTGATGCCATCACCACGCACATGGCCTGGCTGGCCAAGCTCGGCGACATCGGCTATACGCTGCTGCTCGAGATCAACAAGTGGTACAACAAGTGGCGCGCCTGGCGCGGGCAAGAATACTGGTCGCTCAGCGCAGCGGTCAAGGCCCGCGTGAAAGGAGCCGTGAGCTTCATCTCGTCGTTCGAAGACACGCTTATCAAGATCGCCCAAGACAAAGGCTACCACGGCGTGATCTGCGGCCACATTCACACTGCGGCTGACAAGACGCTCAACGGCGTGCACTACCTCAACAGCGGCGACTGGGTCGAGAGCCTCACCGCCCTAGTGGAATACCCCGACGGGCGCATCGAGGTTCTGGGTTATGAGGACTTCAAAAAGATGCTGGCGATCAAAAAGGCCGAGCGCAAGGCCCGCAAGCAGGCGCGCGAACTCGGCCTGCCCGTGCTCGCGCCGAGCGAGGTCACGGGCTTCAGCGCCCGTGTCGAGCAAGAGCTGAGTCAGGTCGAGGCCTTGGCAGCCTTCGAGCGCAGCGGGCAGCTTTAACGGAGGAATTCTCGTACGGCGGCCTGCCACTCGACGTAGTTTGGCAGGTCCTTGTGCCGCCCACCAGCGATGCTGACGAACTGAACCGCGCGGCCCTGCGCACGCAGCGCCTCGGTCAGCTGCACCCCCATCGCGTGTGGCACCACTTCGTCGGAGGTGCCGTGGGTGATCAGCACCGGCGCGCGCACGGCCATGAGCCACTGGTCCTGATCGAGCTGATACTTCAGTGGCCACCACGCGGGCAGGAAGGGCACCCACTGGCGTGTCATGGCGTGCAGGTTGGTGTAGGGCGTCTCGAGCCCGAGGCGGCGGCAGCCGCGCCGCGCCGCCAGCCACGTGGCCAGCCCGCTGCCAATCGATCGCCCGTAGAGCACGAGGTTGTCAGCCGCCCCGTATCGAAGTGCGAAGTCATACACGCGCTCGGCATCGGCGAGCAGGCGCTGCTGGTTCATCCAGCCGCGGCTCTTGCCAAAGCCGCGGTAGTCCCATATCACGACCGTATAGCCCAGCGCGGTGAATGGTCGGGCCTCGCGGCCCCATCGCTGCAGGTGGTCGGCATTGCCATGGCAGTAGAGCAGCACCCCGCGACGCGGGGCGCTGTCAGCCGGCGCGAACACCAGCACACTCAGCCGATCGCCCTCGGGTGTGGGCAGCGCGTGCTCGGTGAACGGCTGACCCGGGAACTCGAAAAGGTAGTCGTCGGCGAGGTAGCGCGGGCGGAAGACAATGCGCTCTTCGACGAAGGCATGAAACTGCACCGCCGAGAGCACGGCCATAGCAATGACGCCCACCCAAAACACGACCACCCGTGTGCGCTGCAGCATGCTCGTCGTCAGAATCAGAACAGGTCGAAGCGCTGCTCGTGCTTGTCTTCGTGTGGAATCTTGAAGGCCTGGTCTAGCACGCGCCCCAGCACCTCATAGTATTCCTCAAAGGCGGCGAGATTGTTGTGCCCCCCGCCCTTGATTGGGTAAACCACCGTGCGGTCGGGCTGGATCTTCGCCAGTTCGTAAGACGAGCTGATAGGAATGAGCCAATCGGAGGTGCCGTGGATGATGCGCACGGGGCAGCGCACGTAGCGCATCCAGGTGTAGGTGCGCAAGGGATAGCGCAGCACGAAGGGGATGGGTAGGAAGGGCGCGTAGCGCTGCGACACCTTGGTGAAAGAGTAGTAGGGCGCGTCAAGAATGAGCATGCGCGGGTTGTTCGCGCTGGCGAGCTTGGTCGCGAAGCCCGAGCCGATCGAGCGGCCATAGATGACGATGCGACTCTCGGGCACGAGCTCTTTGATCTGCTCATAGACGTGCTGGGCGTCTTGCTTGAGGGCGTGCTCAGAGCGGCGGCCGGTGCTCTTGCCAAAGCCGCGATAGTCGATCATCACCACATCGAAGCCGTGGCTGGTGAAGTCTTGGCTGAACTTGCCCCAGCCCTTGACCGAGCGGCTGTTGCCGTGGAAGTAAATGACGAGGCCCTTAGACTCCTCGACACGGAAGCGCAGGCCGCTGATGACCACCCCAGGCTCGGGCTCGAAGCGCAGCTCTTCGTGGGGGAACTTGTATTTGAACTCGAAGTCGGCGGGCAGCTTCTCCGGCCGCCAGATAAAGCGCTCTTGAATGCGATAGGCGATCAGGCTAATCAGCAGATAGCCGACTACTACGATCGGGGCGATATACACATAGTCCATCGGGCGCGGCCTCTCGTGCCAAGATACGCCTGGCACCGACCGGCGCAAGGGCGCTAGCGGGGGCGAATGCCCACGAGCATCAGGTCGTCGAGCTGCTCATAGCCCTGCATCCACGCATCGACGGCCTGCTTGACGCTGTCAGCTTGAGTCTGAAGCGGAGCGTCTTTGAGCTCGACGAGCAGCTTCTTGAGCTTCGAAGGTGTGAACTTGCGCCCATTGGGCCCGCCGAACTGATCAACGAGGCCATCCGAGGTGATGTAGTATTGATCGCCGGGCTCGATGCTGAGCACATGGCCCTCCCACACCTTGTCGCCGTATTGCGTGCCGCCGATGGGGAAACGCGCCCCACGCACCTCGTGCAGCTCGCCGCCGCGCACATAGTAGAGCGGCCGCATCGCCCCAGCAAAAGCGATGGTGTTTGCTGCGGGGTCATAGACGAGCAGGGCGATATCCATGCCGTCGTTGGTCTGTGTGCCCGCCTCGCCGTCTTTGCGCAGTTGCAGCGCCACGCCGAGGGCGTGGTCGAGGTGCTCTAAGAAGGCCTCGGGGCTGCAGCCAGGGCGATCTTTGATGGTCTGATTGAGCAGATTGTACGCCATCACCGACATGAACGCACCCGGCACGCCATGGCCGGTGCAGTCAACAGCACCGAGGTAGAGCTTGCCCTCAGAGCGCGCATACCAATAGAAATCGCCTGACACGATGTCGCGCGCCTGGTAGTAAACGCCCACGTCGGCAAAGGACTCGCGAAGCACCGATACGTCAGGTAGGATCGACTGCTGGATGCGCCGCGCATACTGGATGCTCTCGGTGATTTCGGTGTTCTTCTGCTCGATCTCACGCAGGGCCATCGAGATCTGCTCGTTTTTGGTGGTGATCTCTTCGTTGGCGTCTTCGAGCATTGAGTTTTTGGCCTCGATCTCGTCTTTCTGACGCACCACCTCGGCGGTGCGCTCTTGCACCTTCTGCTCCAGCTTGATATTCTCAGCGCGGATGCGCTTGACCCGCTGCTGGAAGAAGAGGTAGGTGCCGACGACGACGAGCACGAGCGCACTCACGATCGTCTCCCACCTTAGGTACCACGGCGGCTCGACCGTGAAGCGATACTGCGCGGGGGCAGGCGTCCACAGGCCCTCTTGAACCGAGGCCCGCACCTCGAGCACATAGGTGCCCGGTTGCAGGTTCGGGAACGAGGCTGAGGTGCTGCGCGTGGGCGGCAGCCAGGCGGTGTCGGATTCGGTGCGCAGGCGATAGCTATACACCACGCGCTGGGGGTTGCTCAGGTTGGCCGCGACGAAGGTGAACGAGAGTGAGTTCTGCGTATAGCTCAGGCTAGTGTCAGCGCTGAGGGCGGCGTCCTGCTGGTTGATCTGCAGGCGGGTGATGACCACCGGCGGGGCCTCCTGCCGGGGCGTGGCGGCGTTGGGGTCGAAGCGCACGAGGCCGTGCTTGGTGCCGATCCAGGCCACGCCATTGCGGTCGACGTAGGTGGCATTCTCCGAGGGCTCGAAGTTGGCCAGACCGTCTTCGGCATCGAAGCTCAGCAGCGCGGCGCGGCCAGGTTCATAGACCCCAAGGCGGCGGAAGTCGGGCAGCACGAGGCGTCCGCGGCTGTCCACAGCCAGTGCCTTGGGCTGCGCGCCCTGCTCTTCGGCGAAGGTGGTGACGTGCACGAGCGTGTCGCGCCCTTTGGCGTCGCGTGTGAGTTTGAACAGGCCCGCCTCGACAGTGAGGGCATAGATGGTGCCGTCGCGGCCCTCGCGCACGGCGAGCACCTGCGGGTCGCTGAGGCCGTTTTTCTGATCGAGGGTGCTCCACTTGCCGCCGGAGAAGCGTGCGATGCCGTTACCGGCGGTGGCTACCCAGATGGTCTTGCGGTCGCGGCCAGCGCTGATCTGCAGGATGTAGTCGCCCGCCAGGCCGTCATCTGAGGTGAACACGCGCACGCGCGGCGTGACGCCAGCGAGATCGAGGCGGTTCACCCCGCCACCGAGCGTGCCGACCCAAAGTGTGCCTGTCGAGTCGATGATGGTGGTGGTGACGTCGTTGCTCGATAGGCCCTCGGCCTCACCATAGGGCGTCAGGCGATCGCGCGCGGCGTCTAGCATATAGAGGCCCTCGCCATTTGTGCCAATCCAGAGGCGGCCCCGCGTGTCTTCGGCCAGGCCGACGACCACGAAGGTTGACTTCTTTCCGCGTCCGGTCAGGTAGCGGCGCGCGCGCAGGCCGCCGTCAGGCGTCGGGCTCAGCCGCGTCAGGCCACTATCTGAGCCCACCCAGAGCTCGCCCACGCGGTCTTGAAAGACCGAAGTGATGTTCTGCGGCATGCGCACCGCCCGCGACGAAAGGAACTGAAAGCGGTCGCCCAGAATCTGCGTCAGGCCCGGCCGCCCACCGGCCCAGATCGAGCCCTCGCGGTCAGCCAGCAGGCACAGCGTGCTGTTCGAACCTAAACCCTCGGCCTCGGTTAGACGCAGCACGCGGCCGGTCTTGCGCTCCCAGAACAGCAGGCCGCCCTCGCTGAGGGCCACCCAGAGGCCACCCTCGACGGGCAGGGTGGCGTTGGCCATGAGGCGGGGCAGACCGCGCATGCGCGCGAAGCGCCGCTTGACGGGGTCGAAGGTGGCGACGCCAGAGTCCTGCATCGTCACCCAGACCACCCCAGCCCAGGCGTCGAGCGCGAGGTGCTTGACATAGTTGTCGGGCAGGCCGTCTTTTTGCGATAGACTCTCGATGCGGTGCTTGCCGTTGGTGGTGTCAGCGCCGGTGGCGACGAGTCGGGTCATGCCGGCGTCGGTGGCGGCCCAGATGTCGCCCTGTGCGCCCGGCAGCAGGCTGTAGAATTCATCCGAGGGGGGCACATTCGTCGCGCCCTCTTCGGCAGCAGACTGGCTGTAGAGGTAGAGGCGCCCGCCCGATTTGTAGTACAGGCCCTCGCCCTTGGTGGCCACCCACAGCTGGCCGTAGCTGTCTTGGGTAAAGGCACGAATCTCTTTGGTGGGATTGCCCGAGGGCAACTCGACGGGGGCGAAGTGACGCCCGTCGTAGCGGGTGATGGCGCCCGAGCGGTGGCCGATCCACACCTGACCGTCGCGGTCTTCGTAGAGGGCAGTCACATTGTTTTCAGCCAGGCTGTCGCGCGTCGTGACGAGGCGCACCTCCGTGCCCGAGAACAGCAGCAATCCCTTAGGTGTGGCGCCCCAGAGATAGCCGCGGTGGTCCTGAAGCAAGGCGGTGATGGGGGCGTCGATCAACGCAGCGGGCAGTTGGGCGCGCCGCAGCGGGGGCACCTGGGCCTGCGCGCCGAGGGCCATCAGCATCAGCAGCGCGAGGCTGCAACCCCAGCGGCGCAAGGGCCGCGACGTGTGCTGCATGGCTTAGGGCTTTAGGCTCGCGTCAAACTTCACGTCGATCACCTCGGCGATCTTACGATTCACAATGCGCGGAATCGTGATGCGGTGATCGGTCAGTGGCACCTCAAACTTGGCCTTGACCTCGATCGTGCGCGGGCCCACCACGATGGTGCTGCGAATGATGCGCTCGACCTCGACGCCGTGAATGGTAAGCTTGCCCTTGGCGCGCACGGTGTAGGTGCCGGGCACGCTCAGGTCGACCTCTTCGATGATCTTTCCGGCGAAGGTGCCCTTGGGATACTTGTCGCTCTCGACGTAGTTCTCGTTGAAGTGCTGCCGCTGCAGTTGGCTGTTAAAGCCATTGAATGACTGCATGTTCACACTGAAGGCAAACTGCCGCGTGGTGATGTCGATGGTGCAGCCCACCTTGTCGGTCGAGGCCTGGATGACCTCGAGCGGGGCGTCAGAGGTAAAGGCCGCCTTGCCCGACTTCGACGAGAAGCGCTGCCCCCAAGCGGGGCTCAGGCTGGCGCAGAGCAGTGCCGCGAGGCTTAGTCGCAGCAGGGCGCGGGCCGCTGCGTTCGAGAGCTTAGAATGCATAGCTAGGGTTCGTGCAAGTCAAATTAACGCAAACGCCCCCAGCTTGGTTGGTCCGCGGGCCGACGGCCGCCCCGAGCGCCCCGCAAATAGGGCAGTAAGCCCCTGATTAACAGGGCCCTAAATGCCAGGGGCCCGCTCCACTGCAGGCCCCCGACCAACCTAACCCAAAAGCCTTAGTGCCCGTTGGTGCGCCCAGCGCCCGCGAACTGCTGCGCCTCAGTCGAGCCGCCGATCGCCGTGGTGCTGGCCAGACCACCCGTCACCGCCAGCTGCACCGAGTCGAAATAGCCCGTGCCCACGAAGCTCTGGTGCTTGATCGCCCGGAAGCCCTGCGGCTCGAGCTCAAACTCGCGCTGCTGCATGCCCACGAAAGCCGTCATGCCCTGACGCGCATAGCCGTGCGCCAACTCATACATCCCGCTGTGCAGCGAGTGAAAGCCCGCCAGCGTGATGAACTGATAGGCATAGCCCAGCGCGCCGAGCTCCTCTTGAAAGCGCGCGATCTCGTCGTCGTCCAGCTTGCGCTTCCAGTTGAACGAGGGCGAGCAGTTGTAGGCCAACAGCTTGCCCGGAAACTGTTCGCGCACCGCCTGTGCGAACTCGCGGGCCTCGCCCAGGTCAGGCGTCGAGGTCTCACACCAGATCAGGTCGGCATAGGGAGCATAGGCCAGCGCGCGCGCAATGGCGAAGTCTAGGCTGCCCTCGATGTGGTAGAAGCCCTCATACGAACGCTTCCCCTTGATGAAGGGCCGGTCGCGCTCGTCAAAATCGCTCGTCAGCAGGTTGGCGCTATGCGCATCCGTGCGCGCGATCAGCACCGTGGGCACGCCCAGCACGTCGGCCGCCAGGCGCGCTGCGATCAGCTTGTGAATGAACTCCACCATCGGCACGAGCACCTTGCCACCCAGGTGACCGCACTTCTTCTCGCTCGAGAGCTGGTCTTCGAAGTGAACACCGGCGGCGCCCGCCTCGATCATGGCCTTCATGAGCTCATAGGCGTTGAGGACGCCGCCGAAGCCCGCCTCGGCGTCAGCCACCATCGGCAGCAGATAGTCAGTCTTGACCGCCCGACCCTCGGTGTACTGAATCTGGTCGGCGCGCAGCAGGGCGTTGTTGATGCGGCGCACGAGGCTCGGCACCGAGGTCACCGCATAGAGGCTCTGGTCCGGATACACTTGACCCGAGTCATTCGCCTCAGCGGCCACCTGCCAGCCCGACACATAGATCGACTGCAGGCCCGCGTCGGCCATCTGCACGGCCTGCCCGCCCGTGAGTGCACCCAGCGCGCGCACGAAGGGCTCTTCGTTCATCATCGTCCACAGCCGCTCGGCGCCGCGGCGGGCCAGCGTGTGCTCGATCTGCACCGAGCCGCGTAGGCGCGTCACCTCTTCGGGCGCATAGGGGCGCGTGAGGCCCGCCCAGCGCGGGTTGCTCGACCAGTCGGCCGTGAGCTGCGAGATGTCAGTTGCCGTATTCATACAGGTAGAGAGTCAGTGGGTGAAAGGGTGTCGTCGAGTCGGCTAGGCGATCTGCGCATAGGCCGGTAGGGTGAGGAAATCGTCTAGGCGCTCGGCCGTCATCAGCCGGTCGAGCAGGGCCACCGCCTCGGCATAGCGGCCCGCATCGTAGGCCTCTGCGCCGACTGACGTGCGGATGCTCGCCACCACCTCGGCCAGCGTCTGGGTATAGAGGGCATGGTCGATGGCGCGGCCGTCGTCGAGCGTCGTGCCGGGGGTGTGCAGCCACTGCCACACCTGCGTGCGGCTGATCTCGGCCGTGGCGGCGTCCTCCATGAGGTTGTGAATCGGCACGCAGCCCACGCCGCGCAGCCACGACTCCAGATAGCGGATGCCGATCTCCAGGTTGCTGCGCAGGCCAGCCAGCGTGATCGTGCCCGCGGGGGGCGTCAGCAGGTCTGCCGCTGTGCAGCTGAACTCCGCCTGCGTCCGCGCGAAATTGTTCAGCCCCGGCATGTGCAGGTCAAACTGCTCCTTCGCCACCGGCACCAGCCCCGGGTGCGCCACCCACGTGCCGTCGTGGCCGTCGGTCACCTCGCGCTGCTTGTCGGCGCTCACCGCCGAGAGCGCGAGGGCATTCGCCTCGGCATCCGATTTCACCGGGATGTAGGCCGACATGCCGCCCATCGCATAGGCGCCCCGGCGGTGGCAGGTCTTGATCGCCAGCCGCGAATAGTTGCGCATCATCGGCGTGGCCATCGTCACCTGCCCGCGCTCGGGCAACACGTGGCCCGGCTGGCCGTGCAGCTTCTTGATGTAGCTGAAGATGTAGTCCCACCGGCCGCAGTTCAGCCCCAGGGCGTGCGGGCCGAGCGCGTAGAGAATCTCGTCCATCTCAAAGGCTGCCGTGATCGTCTCGATCAGCACTGTAGCACGAATCGTGCCCAGCGGCAGGCCCAGATAGCGCTGCGCGAACGTGAACACCTCGTTCCACAGCGCGGCCTCGTGGTGCGACTCGAGCTTGGGCAGGTAGAAATACGGGCCCGAACCCGCCGCCAGCAGCGCCTTCGCATTGCGATAGAAATAGACCCCGAAATCAAACAGCGCCCCCGACACCGGCCGGCCGTCGAGCAGCACATGTTTCTCGTCGAGATGCCAGCCGCGTGGGCGCACGATGAGGGTCGCCGTCACGGGGTTCAGCTGATAGAGGCGCCCATCGGGCGAAGCATAGTTGATCGTGCGCGCGATGGCATCGCTCAGGTTCTGTTGACCCTCGATCTGGTTGGCCCAGGTAGGGGTATTTGAGTCTTCGAAGTCGGCCATGAACACCTTCGCACCCGAGTTCAGCGCATTGATGATCATCTTCCGCTCCACTGGGCCCGTGATCTCCACGCGGCGGTCGGTCAGGTCGGCCGGCGGAGGCGGCACGCGCCACTCCGCCTGGCGAATCATCACCGTGTCGCGTAAGAAGTCGAGCGGCTCGCCCGCATCCAGCCGCTGCTGACGCTCGGCGCGCGCCGCCAGCAGTTCGCGCCGCTGCCCCCCGAAGCGCTGCTCGAGCTCAGCCACAAAGGCCAGCACCGCCGGGCTCAGCACCGCATCGGTCTGCAGGTGAGCAGGGGCCTGCAGCTGCAGCGTTGGGGCGACCGTGGCGACCATCATAGCGAGCGTTTTTTGGGGGCTGGGGTAGTTGTTACGTCGGTGTTACCGGCGGGTTACATTCAAAAGTAGAGTCGAAATATGCCTTTGTAACTGATCGGTAACACATTTTTTATGTCTGTATATCAGTGTTTTACACTTCATATAGTCTAAATATGATTTTTAAGTGGCTTTAAAAATAAGAAATGCCCCCTCGGTCTATCGAAACCCTGATTTCGGCTCATCTAAAGCCGAGTTCACCCCCGCCGAAACGCGGCGGGGCGGCCCGATTGGGCCGCCCCGCACCACGCTATCACAGCACTACGATCAGTGGGCGCCCACACCCAGATAGGTGCGCAGCTGCTCGGCCTCATGCCGCTGTGCCGCCTCCGGCTCGGGCCGCAGCACCGACACCAGCCAACCCGACACGAAGGCCAGCGGCATTGAGATCAGCGCCGGATTCTTCAGTGGGAAGATCGGCTCGCCCAGCTCGAACACATCGGTCCACACCGTGGGGCTGAGCCCGATCAGCGCGATGGCCGAGAACGTGCCCACCAGGATGCTCACCTGCGCCCCGCGCGTGGTGAAGCCCCGCCACAGGATGCTCAGCAGCAGCGCCGGGAAGTTCGCCGAGGCTGCGATGGCAAAGGCCAGCCCCACCATAAACGCCACGTTCTGCCCCTTGAACAGCAGGCCCAGCCCGATGGCGATCACCGCCAGCAGCACCGTCGCGCCGCGCGCCACACGCACCTCGCCCTTCTCGTCGGTCTCACCTTTCTTGACCACGTTCACATAGATGTCGTGCGCCAGCGTCGAGGCGCCCGACAGCGTCAGCCCCGCCACCACCGCCAGGATGGTCGCGAAGGCCACCGCCGCGATGAAGCCCAAGAAGATCGCCCCGCCCGTGGCCTCGCTCAGCAGCAGCGCGGCCATGTTGCCGCCCTTGTCGATGCCGCCGATCACGTCTTGCCCCACAAGCACCATCGCGCCAAAACCGATGATGAAGGTCAGGATGTAGAAATAGCCGATGAAGCCCGTGGCCACAAACACACTCTTGCGCGCCGCGCGGGCATCCGGCACCGTATAGAAGCGCATTAGAATGTGCGGCAGGCCGGCCGTGCCCAGCATCAGCGCCAGGCCGAGCGAGATCGCGTCCCAGGGGTTCGACACATAGCTGCCGGGCGCCAGCATGGCGTCGCCATACTTCGCCGACGCCGCCTCGAAGAGCGTCACCGGGTTGAACCCAAACTGCGCCAGCGTCAAGATCACCAGCACCGTCGCGCCCGAGATCAGCAGCACCGCCTTGATGATCTGCACCCACGTCGTGGCAATCATCCCCCCAAAGAGCACATAGGCCAGCATGACGATGCCCACCCCGATGACCGAGATTTCATACGGAATGCCAAACAGCGTTTTGATCAGGCCCCCCGCGCCCACCATCTGGGCGATCAGGTAAAACGTGATCGTTGAGAGCGAGCCCTGCGAGGCCGCGATGCGGATCGGCCGCTGCCGCAGGCGAAAGGCCACCACATCTGCAAAAGTGTATTTGCCCAGGTTGCGCAGCGGCTCGGCGATCAGAAACATGATCAGCGGCCAGCCCACCAAAAAGCCAATCGAGTAGATCAGGCCGTCGAATCCCTTCATGGCCACCATGCCGGCGATGCCTAAGAAGGACGCGGCCGACATATAGTCGCCCGCCAGCGCCAGCCCGTTCTGAAAGCCCGAGATCGACCGCCCCGCGGCGTAGAACTCCGACGTCGTCTTCGTCTTGCGCGCCGCCCAATAGGTGATGTAGAGCGTGATCGCGACGAACAGGAAAAACATGGCAATCGCCAGCGGGTGCGGGTTGCCGAGTGAACTAGCGGCGGCGGGGGCTGCCGTGGTGGCGGCCGCAGCCTGAGCGAGTGTGAAAAGGGGTTGCATGGGCGTGAGGGGTCGAGGGTTAGATGCGTTGCTTGAGTGACGCGACCTCGCGGTCGTAATACCGGTTCGCCCAGCGGATGTACACACCCGTGATGAGCCAGGCAAAGACGATGATGCCCAGCCCGATCGGGATGGCCACCGTCAGCGCAGGGCCGATCTTCGTCGCCAGCGCGGCTTTGTTAAACGCCACCGTCAGGATGAACCCGAAATAGACCAGCAGCATCAGCGCCGTCAGCGTCAGCGACACCCGCCAGCGCGTGGCTACCAGCCGCATGAAGGGTTCTGACGTGATGATCTCGTGCACCTCTTCGCTCAAGTGCGGGTTCTTGTTCGACAGGTCGTGATGGTGCCCACCGATCAGCGTCGGGTCTTTGGGCGTGGCGGTGGTGCTCATGTGAGGGGAGAGAACAGGGGGGTTAGAAATAAATCTGGGTCTGAATGATGAGTTCGGCGCGGCGCGAGGTCTCGACCAGAATCGGCACGTCCAGGTTCGGCGCCAGCGCGCGGCTGGTCTGCACCACGCCGCTAGCGTTGCGCTGCGCGTCAAAGAGCGGTGTGCTGCGCACCTCGAGGGTCACCTTGGCGTGATGCCCGGCCAGGAATAGGTTCGCCCCGAAGGCCGGCACGATCACCGGGTCGGCCAGCCGCTGCAGGCTGCCATAGAGCACGTTCGCAAACGGCTGCACGCGCACCTTCGGCGCTGCCGTGCGCTTGCCCAGCAGATAGCCCACCTCGAGGTAGAGCCAGTCGCCCGTGCCGATGGTCGGGAAGGCGTTGCCCGGCCCGTTATACCCCAGCGGCGCCGCCGTGCCGCCCGAGCTCAGCGTGCGGTCACCGCTGGCCGGGTTCATGATGCCGATGTTGCGCACATAGTTGGGGCCGAAATCATAGTGCCACCACGCCGCATAGGCGGTGATGGCGCGGTTGCGCTCACCGCCAAAGGGCAGGTCCATAAACGCATCGACGCCAAAGAGCTTCGTGTCAAATACCTCGGTGCCGCGGTCGATGCCCCCCGCGTCCACCGTGCGGCGGCCCATGCTTCGGGGGTGATAATACCAGCCCGCGCCCACGTTCAGCACCTTCTTCGTGCCCACATACGACCCGACGTAGAACGCGAGCAGGTTCGACTCCTTCTCCCAGAAGTCATACTTCAGATAGCCCGCATAGCTCCAGTTCGTGTTCAGGATGTTCCGCGTCTCGACATAGGGCGAGGTGCCCGCCCCGGCGCTCACGGGTGCGGGAGCGTTCGTTGCAGGGCCGTTGGGGTTCAGGCCCGTGCCAGGCGCCACGATGTCGCTATAGCGGAAGGGCTGGTTCACCGCCACACGGTATTCAAAGTGGCCCAAATACCCCTTCGCAAACACGCCCATCTGCCGCGCGAACTGGTCCGTCGTCTCGATCACATACCAATTCGTGATCGGCGCGTCGATAGTCAGATAGTTCAGCGTGCTCGAGTTGGCCATGCGGCTCACCCCGTTCCAGTAGTGCAGGCCCGCGCCGAGCCAGAGCTTGTTGTCCGGTAGCACCGCATACTCCGTCGTCGCCTCGTGGATGAACAGCTGTGGTTTCTTGGGCGTCTCGGCGTCGGTCGTCACGCCATAGTTTGCCGTGGCGCCGATGCCGCCTCGGGTGAAGTTCTGGTTGTTGATGCCGAAGTGGAACGTGATCAAAAAGCGCTTGTCGATCTGACCATAGACGAAAAAGCGGGATCGGCGCAGGCCCATCGAGAGGTTCGTGCTCTGCTCTTCCCCATTCACCACCGTGCCGGGGTTGAGCTGCATCTGGCGTGCCCAGATCTGGTGCCAGGTGATGAAGCGGATGTACTTCTTACCTGACGTGTCCAGGTTGATTTTCATGCCCGGGCCATAGAGCTGCGGCGCGCCCTGACCCAGCGCGAGGGCGGCAGGCCAGAGGCACAACAAAACGGCCAGCAGGCGGCTGGTCGTGAGGCGAGGGTTCGGGCGTGAGGGCGGGGGGCAGAGAGCTGCCCCGACGGGTAGCGATCGGTGCATTCGAGGGCGTTTGTGGCAAAAAGGCGTCTGCCCCACCCCCTCTGCCCTGCGCTTCCCTTCATTAAAATCTGATTCTTATCAGCTTGACCAACAAGGGGTTCCACATTTTTGATGAAAAGCAAACGAGCGTCCGCCCCTGATCCCGAGCATTCAGGAGGGCACCCTGCCCCAAAATTTTTTGGCCTGGCTGTCAGGGCATTAGCCCATTCTCCTTTCCATTTGCTTGCACATACAAGTTATATCACGAAGCTTTGACCCGTCCATTTCGCCATGTCCGCCCACGCCACCCCCTCCGCCAGCCCCTACTGCGGCTGCCTGTTCTTCACAGCGGGGGCCTTGGCGCGCGAACTCAACAAGCAGGCCGAGGCCGCCTTTGCCCCCACCGGACTGGCGCCGTCGTATGCCTTTTTGCTAATGACCGTAAACGCCCAGCCTGGCCTCTCTTCGGGTGAGGCGGCGGCCAAGATCGCCCTGACGCCCTCGACGGTCACCCGCCTGATCGAGAAGCTCGAGGCCCGGGGCCTCGTCACCCGTGAGGCCGCCGGCCGCAGCGTCCACCTGCACCCCACTGAGGCCAGCCGCACCCTCGACCCCGCCATTCGCGCTGCCTGGGCAGACCTCTATCAGCGCTACGTCGCGGTCATGGGCGCCGAGTTCAGCCGCGAGCTCACCCAGCAGGTGGTCGAGGGGCTGCGCCGCTATCAGGCCCTGCCTACTTAAGACCTCTTTCGTGCCAACCAGATTGTTTGCACAAGCAACTGTTAATCTCCTAACCCTTTCACTTCAATCCTATGCACATCAGCATCCTCGGCACCGGCGGTGCCTCGCAGGCCCTCGGGGCCGCCCTACTCAAGCTCGGCCACACCGTGACGCTGGGCACGCGCGACGTCTCGGGCGAGGCCGCCCAGAAGTGGGCTGCCCACGGCGGCAGCGCCCGCGTGGCCCCCTTCGCTGAGGCCGCCCAGGCCGGCGAACTCATCATCGTCGGCCTCAAGGGCGAGGTCGCCGAAGAGGTCGTGAAGCAGATCGGCGCCGCCCCCTTCGCGGGCAAGGTTGTCATCGACATGACCAACGCGCTCAAGGTCGGCCCCACCGGCCCCGAGCTCTTCGTCGGCGGCACCGACTCACTGGGCGAGCGCATTCAGCGCGCTCTGCCCGGCGCCCACGTGGTCAAGAGCTTCAACCACTACAGCCTGGCCGTCATCGCCAATACCCCCTTCACGAACCCCAAGGGTGACCTGTTCATGGCAGGCAACGACGAGGCCGCGAAAGCCAAGGTGGCCGAGCTCATCGCCAGTCTCGGGTGGGACGCCGTCGACATCGGCGACCTGCGCGGCGCCCGCTACCTTGAGGGCCTGGCCATGATCACCATCGTCCATGCCTTCGCCGACGGCAACTGGGCCATCGCCTATAAGATGCTGGGCCGCAAGGCGAAATAAAACCCGCCCGCAGGCCCCCAGCACGCAAAAAGCCGACCCAAGGGTCGGCTTTTTGATGTCAGCGGAAACGCAGGGATTCGAACCCTGGATACCCGTGAGGGTATACCTGTTTTCGAGACAGGCCCATTCGACCGCTCTGGCACGTTTCCGCCGCAAAGGTACGGAAACCTTGGCGTAAGCTGAGGGGTTCGAGTGGCTGTGCGCGCAACTTGCCGCCGCTTTCTTACCCTTCGTCTGATGATCCCCTTCGCTGAGCTCGTGGGCCAGGGCCCCCCGCTCGTGGTACTGCACGGCCTCTTCGGCTCGGGCGACAACTGGCGCTCGGTGCTGCGCCCCCTCACCGAGCGCTACAACGTGATCTATGTGGACCAGCGCAACCACGGCCGCGCCCCCCACGCCCCCACCCACGACTACCCCTCCCTGGCCGCCGACCTGGCCGAACTGCTCGACCACCAAGGCTGGGCCTCAGCTACCCTGCTGGGTCACTCCATGGGCGGTAAAACGGTGATGCAGTTTGCGCTGACTTGGCCCGAGCGCGTGGCGGCGCTGATCGTGGCCGACATGGGGATGAAGGCCTATTCGCCTCACCACCGCAACGAGCTCGCAGGCCTGCACGCTGTAAACCTCAGCCAGATCAGCACGCGTCAAGAGGCTGATGCCGCCCTGGCCGAGCACGTGGCCGAACTCTCCACACGTCAGTTCTTCCTCAAGAGCCTCTACCGCACCGAGGCGGGGGCTTTCGCCTGGCGGTTCAACCTAGCAGGCCTGCAGGCCAACTATGCCCGCATCCTCGAGTCGGTCGAGCAGCCCGGGCGACACTACGCCGGGCCGACCCTGTTCATCCGCGGCGCGAAGTCCAAGTATGTGCTCGACACCGACTGGCCGTCCATCCTGCCTTACTTCCCGCAGGCCGAGCTCGTCACCATCGCCGACGCCGGCCACTGGGTGCATGCCGAACAGCCCGCCGCCTTCGTCGCCGCCGTGCAGGATTTCCTAAATCGCGTTTGACCCACCGCTAGGGCAGGCGGTAGGTGAACGTGTAAAAGTGTTGGCCTCCGGTGATCTCGATGGTCATTTCGCCCGAGAGGCCGGTGAGTTCATCCGTGCCAGAATCGGGTACCACCGTCAGAATGAGCTGAGGTGTACCCCGGTTCATCACACCATAGTGCATGAGCGCAAAGCTGCCCCGTCGGCCAGCTAAGGTGCCGGTCACACGTTCCATGGCCACGTAACCGGCAGAGCCTTTGACGCCGGTTTGGGTGGCGAGCATCATACCCTGGCTCGTGGCCTCGAGCGACCCGTGAAACGCCTTGTCGAGCAGCATCCGACCGATCTGAGCCGACTGCACCGCCGGCTTATTCTCGGCATGGCTGATTTTTACATCAAAGGCTCCCTTGACCGTGGTCGGCTCGGGGCTAGTGGACGCAGGGGGTGTTTGTGCCATAAGCGAGGTAGTAAATGCGAGCAACAGCAGAGGAAGCAGGCGCATAGGCAGTGTGGTTAACGGGGCAATGTAGGGGGGCAGATCCACCGCCTCACCCGATATCCCCCCTCGCTAGCAGCGAAAAGCGAGGGATTCATCTAGGGCTCGCCTCAGCCCCGTGCGCCGCCACCGCCCCGCGCACGCTGCCGTGGCGCAGCAGCAGCGCCCGGGCCTCTGCCTCCGGCAGGCCCGTCGCCTCGGCCACATAGCGCGTGCCCCGGGCGATGAGCTTGGCGTTGCTCAGCTGCATATCCACCATCCGGCTGCCCTGCACCCGCCCGAGGCGGATCATCGTGAGGGTGCTCAGCTGATTCAGCAGCAGCTTGGTGGCGGTGCCGGCCTTGAGGCGCGTCGAGCCAGTCAGCAGTTCCGGCCCCACCACGGCCTCGAGCGGGTGCTCCACCGCAGCAGCCAGCGGCGAACCCACGTTGCAGGTGATGCAGGCCGTGAGCAGGCCCGCCGCCCGCGCCGCCCGCACGGCGCCGAGCACATAGGGCGTGGTGCCGCTGGCCGAGAGCCCGACGACGGTATCGAGCGGGGTCACGGCAAGGGTGCCGGTCAGTTCGGCCCATCCGGCGGCGGTGTCGTCTTCGGCGCCCTCGACCGCCCGGCGGATGGCCGCGTCCCCTCCGGCGATGATGCCGACAACCATGCCGGCCGGCACGCCGAAGGTCGGTGGGCACTCGCTAGCGTCCACCACCCCTAGCCGCCCGCTCGTCCCAGCGCCCAGATAGAACAGCCGTCCGCCCTGCTGCATCCGAGGCGCCAGGGCGTCGATCAGCCGACCGAGTGCGGGTGCACAGCCTGACACAACGGCCGGCACCTCGGCATCCAGCGCATTCATGGCGGCGAGCAGCTCGGCCGTGCTGAGGGCAGTCAGGTCGCCGACGGGAGAGTCGGCCTCGGTGCTGCGGGGGTCATTCATGGTTGAAGTCCGGTTAATCCATGCATACGGTGATACGCCACCAGCCGGTCGGCGATGTCGGTGAGCAGCTTTACGTCGGTGAATCCTGCCCGCTGGCAGGCGGCGCGCCACGGGCCATCGAGCGCCTGCGCCACGCCACCGACCGTAACGACCGGCAGCGGCGAATCGGACAACGGAAGTAGGTCGTCAGCGATAAAGCGGTCGAAGGCCTCGGCGATCAGCGCCGCCACCGGCGGCTCAGCCTGCCAGGCGGCCACGAGGGGCATGAGCGCCGATAGCCGGAGCGCCGGCCGAGCATCGGCATACACCAGGGCGCGGTAGCCGAGGGGCGCGGTGTCGGTATGGCTGCGGAAGTCAGCCTCGCGATCGGGCAGACGGCCCTGCAGCAGGGCCAGCAGCAGGCGGCGGCCGAGGTCCACGCCCGAGGCGGGGTCGCCGATGAGCCAGCCGTGGCCGCCCCGCTGGGCCAGGATGCGGTGACCGTCGGCGCGACCGGCGTTCGAGCCGGTGCCGAGCAGGGCCAGTAGGGCGGGGCGCCCGGCAGCGCGGGCGGCGGCGAGCAGGTCAGTGCCGAGCAGTATCTGGCTAGGGCTTAGCGCGCTGCTGAGGGCCGCGTGCAGGGCCGCCTGCCCCTGCCCCGACTCGAGGCCTGCACCATAGAAAGCCACGGCGGCACCCCGGGCCCCTTCAGCGAGCGGGCCGAGCGAAGCCCGCAGGGCTTCGGCTAGGGCAGCTGAGCCGTGGCTGGGGTTCAGGCCGGGGCCTGTGTGGGCCTGCACGCCTGCAGGGCTCACCCAGCGCCAGTCGGTCTTGGTGCCGCCGCTCTCGGCCAGCAGGAAGGTGTCGGGGCGGGCGCTCACAGCCACAAACCTGCGTAAAAAACGGAGGTCGTTCCTTTCAGAACGACCTCACAATCAAACGCCGAATGCAAACCAACTCTTCGCGGGGTTGGCTTTCAGAGACTCTCCCTTTCCCTTCAGCCAATTGCGTTCCCGCAAGTGATGGGACAAAATTGTTGCGCAGCTGCAAAGAAGTCAAGGGCTTCCTTCAAAATATCTCGATTATTTACCATTAGGTAACATAGCGAGGGCTCCAGCTGGGTGAACGATTGGTAGCCACGGATGGGGATGCGCTGGGTTTCAAACGGTTGCAGGCGAACGGCTGATCGGGGGGCGGCAACGGCCTAGTCCGGCCCCGCGAACGTGCGTTCGACCAAAAGAGGGACTGACGTTGAGCAGTCGTGCGGAAACGGCACTACCCGGCCCCGCGAACGTGCGTTCGACCAAAAGAGGGACTGACGTTGAGCAGTCGTGCGGAAACGGCAATACCCAGCCGCGAAACGGGGAGTTATCCTCGAATCGGGGCCGGGCGGTGCCGGATATCTCGCTACTGCTCTCCCTGCTGGGAGTGGGCGGTAGTGGGCTGATCAGCCCTGGGGTGCTGTCGGCCTTGTGGGCCTTCAGCGTTTTGTGTCTCCCGACGCTTGCAAGCGTATGGGTGGGAAAGCAGTCTAAGCTCGGCCGAGCAAAGCCCGTGATTCCAGAGTTGTCAGTTCTGGAAGACCAACCCCTGTCGGAGCGGTAGTGGATTACGGACCTGACCACCTGAGCGTGGTGGGCGTGGGCAAGGGGAGGTGTTTCATTAAGGTGCTAGGGTGCCGCATTACCGCCGGGTACTGCCGTATTGTGGCGAACCCCCCGGTTTTCGCCCGCCAGTTGGCGGCGAAGACCACCCCCCTTCAATCGAAGGGGGGAGACTTGCTGTGCTGACGTCGTGATTTAGACGTGTGTGTTGGTGAGCAACAAGCCCCCGGTTTTCGCCCGCCGGTCGGCGGCGAAAACCACGCCTCCTTCAGAACAAGCGGAGAGATGTGCTGAGCGTGCGTCTCAGTCTGTGCGTGTGCGATGTGGGGCTTTTTACGGCTCTTACTGCGGGGACTTCGCCCGCCTCGGAATGGTGGGGGTGTAGGACCTAGAACTCTCAGCCCTCATAGCGCTCGCCGTGTTGGCTCCAGTCGAGGCCCTCGGCCTCAGCCGTCGGCCCCACCCGCAGGGGGATCAGCGCGTTCGTCAGGCGATAGAGCAGCCACGAGGCAGCCGCCACATAGCCGATCACGATCGCCACGCCCAACAGGTGCATCAGCAGGGTCTGCGTTTGCCCCGCCACCAGGCCCACGTCACTGGCGAACACCGACGTCAGCAGCATGCCCACGATGCCGCCCAGCCCGTGACAGGGGAACACGTCGAGCGTGTCGTCCACGCCCGCGCGCGAGGTGAGGCCGACGGCGACGTTCGACACCAACGCTGCCACCACACCGATGAACAGCGCCGCCCCCACGGTGACGAAACCCGCCGCTGGGGTGATCGCCACCAGGCCCACCACCGCGCCGATGCAGGCGCCCAGCGCACTCGGGCGACGGCCCCGCAGGCTGTCGAAAAAGAGCCAGGCGAGCATCGCCCCCGCCGAGGCGGTGTTGGTGGTCAAGAAGGCCTGCACGGCGGTGGCATTGGCAGCCAAGGCCGAGCCTGCGTTGAAGCCAAACCAGCCGAACCACAGCATACCGGTGCCGAGCAGCACAAAGGGCACGTTGGCTGGCTGGTGCGCCTGGCCTTCGGCGCTGCTGGCTTTCACCTGGCGGGGGCCTAAGACAAGTGCGCCCACCAGCGCCGCCACGCCCGCCGAGATGTGCACCACTGTGCCCCCCGCGAAGTCGAGCACGCCCCAGCGCCGGAGGAAGCCCTCGGGGTGCCACGTCCAATGCGCGAGGGGCGCGTAGATGAGGATGCTAAACAGCGCGATAAAGACCAGATAGGCTGAGAAGCGCACCCGCTCGGCAAAGGCCCCGGTGATCAGCGCCGGGGTGATGATGGCAAACTTGAGCTGGAAGAGCGCATAGAGCGCCAATGGAATCGTGGCGGCAAAGGCCGGATCGGGCGCGGCCCCCACCCCCGAGAAAAAGAAGTACGTGCCCGGATGCCCAATCACACCCTCCACACTCTCACCAAAGGCCAGCGAGAAGCCCACCACCACCCACAGCACCGACACCACCCCCAGCGCGATGAAGCTCTGCAGCATGGTCGAGATGATGTGGCGCCGCCCGACCATGCCCCCGTAGAAGAATGAGAGGCCGGGTGTCATCAGCAGCACCAGTCCGGCGGCGGTGAGCATCCAGGCGGTGTCGCCAGCCGAGAGGGCGGCCAGCTGCTCGGCGGTGGGCGTCGGCACGCGCACCAGGCCGGGCACGATGCCCAGCATGGCCAGCAGCACTAGCAAAACGAAGGGCAGGAAGGCGCGCTGGCGGAGGGTCTCCATGGGCTAATCAGGGGCGGTAAGTGCGTTTGGAAAATGCGTATTCGTTCGGTGATACACGTGTCAATTTTTCCACAGGTGGGGCGAATGTTTAGCAATCGTTTACGCCGGGGCTCCAACAGCAGACCGAATCCATTCTGCACGAGTCGAACGCTCGCCCCCCGCCCGGCGTTTAAGCCCCGTGTCAACCGAACAAGACCTCCTCTGGGACGCTGTCGTGGTGGGCGCCGGCATCGGCGGCCTGAGCGCCGCCGCCGTGCTCGCCCGCCGGGGCCGCCGCGTGCTCGTGCTCGAGGCCAATTATCTGCCCGGGGGCTGCTGCTCGTCTTACTGGCGCAAGGGCTATGTGTTTGAGAGCGGCGCCACCACCCTCAT
>VYMD01000078.1_pt1 | contig 30707 bp, 30 predicted proteins | sample 5115311 | NCBI WGS metagenome assembly VYMD01 (sample SAMN12291779, study PRJNA351875) | freshwater metagenome | isolation source: freshwater lake | place: USA: Michigan, Wintergreen Lake | collected 2013-08-08
TCGGCCCAGGCGTCCACATCCACGGTGGTGGCGGCTCCGGCCGGCAGGCGCGGCAGCAGCGCGGCGGCCCCGGCCAGGCGGCGATAGCCCTTGTCGGCGGCCTCGAGCGCGCCGTCGCTGAAGTCGAGCGTGCTGCGGTAGTGCCCCTGCAGGATGAAAAAGCGCACCGCCATCGCGCTGTAGGCCCGCGATAGCAGGGCATGCTCGCCCGCGAAAAGCTGCCGCAGGTTGATGAAGTTGTTCAGCGAGCGGCCCATCTTTTGGCCGTTCACCGTGATCATATTGTTGTGCAGCCACCAGCGGGCCTGGTTGGTGGGCGCAGCCGGATGCGTGCAGGCGTTGCACTGGGTGATCTCGGCCTCGTGGTGGGGGAACATCAAATCGAGCCCCCCACCGTGGATGTCAAAGGGGGTGCCGAGGTATTTGGTGCTCATCGCCGAGCACTCGATGTGCCAGCCTGGGAAGCCCACACCCCAGGGTGAGGTCCAGCGCATGAGGTGCTCGGGTTCTGCGCACTTCCACAGCGCAAAGTCATGCGGACTCCGCTTCTCGCTCTGGCCGTCGAGGTTGCGTGTGCCGGTCTGGTTGTCGTCCAGGTTCTGGCGGCCCGAGAGTTCACCATACGGGTAGCTTCGACGATAGGCCTCGACGTCGAGATAGACCGAGCCGTTGGCCACGTAGGCAAAGCCGTTAGCGACGATCTGCTCGATCATCGCGATCTGCTCAGGAATGTGGCCCGTGGCGCGGGGCTCGATACTGGGCCGAAGGATGTTCAGCGCATCCATATCCCCGTGGAAGCGGTCGAGGTAGTGCTGCGCCACCTCCATCGGCTCGAGCTGTTCGAGCCGGGCTTTTTTGAGAATGCGGTCTTCGCCCGCGTCGCCGTCGCCGAGCAGGTGCCCCACGTCGGTGATGTTGCGCACGTAGCGCACGGCGTAGCCCGAGTGGCGCAGCCAGCGAACCAACACGTCGAAGGTGGTGTAGGCGCGGGCGTGGCCCAGGTGTGCATCGCCATACACCGTGGGGCCGCACACATAGAGGCCGACGCGGCCGGGCGTGAGGGGCTCAAAGGGCGCCTTGGCGCGCGTGAGGGTGTTGAAGAGGTGCAGGCGTGGCATGGCAAGGGGCCCGCAAAAGTAGCGGAATGCGGCGGGCAGAAGCCACAGCTGGCTAGTCGAGCGGAATGGTGTAGCGGCTGCGGGGGTAGCGCAGTTCATAGCCAAAGCGCAGCTCGCGGCTCTCGCCGGGCGCTAGCCTCAGCCGCCAGAGCAACACGCCACGGTCCTGCTGATGCTCGGCCCCGCTCGTCTCGAGCAGCTCGACAGTGATGTCGTCGCGCAGCGAGACGGGCACATAGTCGCGCAGCACGAGCTCGACACTATCTCGGCGCGCGTTGCGCACCGAGATGCTATAGGCGCGACGGTCACGCACACGATCGCCGATGAACTGACGTTGGGTGAACTGCCGATCGCGCTCGCGGCGCACGAGCACGCGGCTGTCGCGCCCCAGTCCCACCTCGACGGTGTCGGCGATCTCGCGCGCGTCGATGCGGCTCTGCCCCACGAAGCTGCCCTCGAACGTGACACGCATCGGCCCCGACACGAGGCCGAGGGCCTGCCAGCCACGGATCTCGCCCACCAAGAAAGCATCGGGGTCGTCGGCGGGCGCGGCCCGATGCCGACGGGTCAGCGGCAGGGCATAGCTGGCCAGGCTCAGCGTCTGGCTGCCGCCCTCGCCCTTAAGCGTGACGGGCTGCTCGAGCTGAAACACGCGGAACAGCTCGGTCTCGTCCAAGCGAACAAACTCATGCGCCGACTGAGCCTCGTCGCGCTCGGCCGCACGCTGTCGTCGATTGGCACGATTGGTAGTGACTACGACGTCACTAAGCTCACTGTCTTCATCTGCTAGGATAATTCTATAACTTCTACCCGATTGTATAGTCGGGATGTTTAGCGAACCGCGCCCAATAAAGCTGACACGTATAGAGAGGGAGCCACTGACTTGATCCGGATAGCCTAGTTTGAAGCGACCGTATGGATCAGAATAAGTGCCAAGAACGACGCGACTGCTTGCGTTCTCAATGATCGAAATGCTTGCTCCTGAGAGGGGCGCTCCGTTGGGCTGTAAGACCACACCTATGATGTATCCAAGCTCTGCGTCAGAAGACATTTCAAGCAAGGTAAAGCTACTCGCCTGCGTGTTTCTAGAAAGGTTCATCACACCTACCGACGGGATGGTCCTCTTGCGCTCTTCGGGTGGTGTGCTGCTGCGCCCTGGGTTGGCCGTCGAGAAACTCAAGCGCTGGTCCTTCCAGTCGATGCCCGTTTCATTGCTGATGCGGGCGAGCAGGTTGAACTTGCTCGAGCCCGTGGCGGGCACGTCGAGCACGTATTCGGGCACCCAGCGTGCCGAGGGGGTCAGGTAGCTATAGCTCAGCTGCACCTGCCCTGCGGCCGCCGCCGAGAAGGCGATGCTCAGCTGCTGCGTCGGCCGTGCGCCGATGCTGCGCAGGCTGTCGATGCGCGACAGGAGGCGACGCTGCTCGTCGCGCAGGCGGGCGAGCTCAGCCTCCTGCTGGCCGCGCTCAGCCTCGAGTGCCTCTAGCCGCGTGCGGGTGGTGGTTGCGATGAGCTTCACAGCCTCGGGGGTGACGCGCGTCGGGTCGAGGGTGGCATTGTCGAGATAGATGCTGCGCTCTTGACCATTGACCCGCAGCAGAGCCTCGGCGCGCGCCTCTAAGCGGCGCAGTGACCGCAGACTGTCACGTAGCTGGGCCGCGCGACGCGCCCAGAGGCTCGTGTCAGGGCTGGCGGGGCTGAGCTCAAAGCCCATGAGCACCCCAGCGCCCGTCACCTGTAGCCGGATGCTGCTGCGACTCACATCGATGGGGATGCCGCGCACCTGCAGGGTATTAACGCCAGACACGACCGCAGCTTTGCCGACAAACCGAAGCTCCGCCTGGTCACGGTAGAGGGTAATGCCCTCAAGCTCGGTCTTGAGAAGGGTCGCAGGCTGGCTGTAACCGGGATGGCTGAAGGCTAAGGCTACGGCTAGTATGAGTGCTCGCATGTTGGATGATTTTGGCTTCAAGGTAAAAGGGAATAGGGTTGACGTGACCTATTTTCGGGCGATGACTGATACCGACACCTCGACCTCAGGCCTCACCGTCAGCGACGAACCCCGCTACCTGAGTTCGGCCTTTTTGCGGCGCGACCTCAAGGCGGGCCTGGTGGTGTTTTTGGTGGCGCTGCCGCTCTGCCTCGGCATCGCGCTGGCCTCGGGGGCACCCCTCATCTCGGGCCTTATCGCGGGCGTGGTGGGGGGGGTAGTGGTGTCGATCTTGGGTGGCTCGCAGCTGAGCGTGTCGGGCCCCGCCGCTGGCCTGACGGTGATCGTGCTCGGCGCGATCCAGGGCCTGGGCTTTGAAGTGTTTTTGGCGGCGGTGGTGGTGGCCGGGCTCATCCAGATCGTGCTTGGCCTGGTGCGCGCGGGCACGCTGGGGCACTACATCCCCAATGCCGTGATCGAGGGCATGATGGCCGCCATCGGCACGATTATCGTGTTCAAGCAGATTCCTCACGCGTTGGGCGACGACCTCGACCCCGAGGGTGACTTGGCCTTTGCCCAGGCCGACCAAGCGAACACCTTCACTGAGATCCTGCGGGCATTGGGCGACATTCACCCCGGCGCGCTGCTCATCAGCGGCCTGTCGGTGCTAGTGCTGCTGTGGTATGCCAGTCCGCGCATGGCGCGGCCGGTGTGGCTGCCAGCGCCGCTGCTGATCGTAGTGCTGGGGGTGGGCGCGCAGCTGCTGCTGGGTCAGCTGGGCGGCACCTGGAGCCTGGGCGGCACGCACCTCGTGCAGGTGCCACAGCTGACGGGCGGCCAGGCGCTAGATAGTCTGCGCTTCCCGTCGTTTGGGGCGGTGATGCACTCGCAATTTTGGGTCACGGCCGTTACGCTGGCGGTGGTGGCCAGCCTCGAGACCCTGCTCTCCGTTTCAGCCGTCGACAAGCTCGACCCCTGGCGCCGCCGCTCGCTGCCCAACCGCGAACTCGTGGCGCAAGGCGCCGCCAATGCGCTCTCGGGCCTCATGGGTGGCCTGCCGGTCACAGCCGTGATCGTCCGCTCGGCCACCAACGTCTCAGCCGGCGGGCGGACCAAGACGGCCGCCTTCGTGCACGGGGTGCTCATGCTGCTGTGCGTACTACTACTGCCCGGCGTGCTGAACCACATTCCGCTGGCCTCACTCGCGATCATCCTCGTCGCCGTGGGCATCAAGCTGGCGCAACCCAAGCTCTTCGTGCAGATGTATCGCAAGGGCTGGGACCAGTTCGTGATCTTCTTGGTCACGTTTCTCGTCATCCTGTTCACCGACCTGCTGGTGGGCATCGCGGCTGGTCTGGGGGTGGGGGTGCTGTTCATCCTGCGCCGCAGCGCCCGTTCACTGCACCTCAACATCCGCCGCATCGAGGGCGGCGACGACGAGCCGACCGTCATTCGCCTGTCTGACCAGGTCTCGTTCTTGCAGAAAGAAACCTTCCTGGCTGAGCTCGAGCGCATCCCGATGGGCAGCCGCGTGGTGCTCGATGCCACGCACACGCAGTTTCTTGACCCCGACATCCGCGACATCATCTACGAGTTCAAAGAGCAGGCGCCGATGCGCAACATCGAGCTCGAGCTGCGCGGCTTTGGCCACCTCGATCACCAGCTGGTGACGGTCACGCGCTTTGTGCGCCAGTCGTATGACCGCCTGCTGCGCAACAACCGCATGTGGGCTGACGCCAAAAAGCAGGAAGACGCCGAATACTTCGCCGCGACGGAGAACACCCAAGCGCCGGCCTATTTCTTCCTCACCTGCTGCGACAGCCGCATCATGGTGAACGCACTCACGGGCACCGATGCGGGCGAGGTCTTCATCCACCGCAACATTGCCAACCAGGTCGTGGCCGACGACTCGAGCTTCACCTCAAGCCTGCAGTATGCCGTCGAGGTGCTCAAGGTGCAGCACCTGATCGTGTGCGGCCACTACCGCTGTGGCGGGGTGAACGCTGCCATGGCGGGTGAGGGCACTGGCCACCTGGCGCACTGGTTGTCGGGTCTGCACCGGGTGTATGGCGACTACCGCAGTGAGCTCGACCTGCTCAGTCCCCATGCGCGGGCTGATCGCCTAGTCGAACTGAATGTGCTACGCCAGGTGGGCAACCTTGCCCAAACCGAGATCGTGCAGCAGGCCTGGGCTCGTGGCCAGAAACTCGAGCTGCACGGCTGGGTCTATGACGTGGGTACTGGCCTGCTCAACGACCTGAAGGTGGACACTACCAGCCTCAAGCCCGCGACTACTAGCCCAACTCTATCCAACTGACCATGCCGTACATCCTATGCCTGCTGGTGCTCCTGGCGGCCTGCCAGAGCGCCGGCGATGCCAAGCAACAAAAGCCCAAGCTGCTACGCGAGTGCCCCGACGAGTGGATCATCAACCGGCAGCCCCGCATCGTGCAGCCCGGCGAGCAGGGCAAGGCTGAGGAGTACTACATCCTGCGCGGCAAGCGGGTGGAGAAAACCGCTTTTGACCTCGACTGGGTGCAGCGCAACTGCCGCCTCGAGCCCACCGTGGTGCAGTGAGCCGCCACGCCGTATCTTGACCTCACTAAATCAACTACCATGCTTGACGGTCTGATTCCCCTCGGTTTGTTGCTGCTCGGCATCATCCTGTTTTTCTACTTCGTGCCGGTGGGCCTGTTTCTCACGGCGTTGTTCTCTGGCACCTATGTGGGCATCGGCGCGCTGGTCGGCATGCGACTGCGCAAGATTCCGCCGGGCCTGATCGTCGATAACTACATCAAGGCCACCAAGTCGGGCCTCAAGCTCGAGGTGAGCGACCTGCAGACGCACTACATGGCGCGCGGAAATGTCAACAACGTAGTGAACGCCCTCATCTCGGCTGATAAGGCCACGCTCGGCCTCGATTTCAAGATGGCCACCTCAATCGACCTCGCCGGGCGCGATGTGCTCGAGGCCGTACACGACTCGGTCAACCCCAAAGTGATTGAGAGCCCCCCGGTGACGGCCGTGGCTAAAGACGGCATCCAGCTGATCGTCAAAAGCCGCGTGACCGTGCGGGCCAACATCTCGAAGCTCGTCGGCGGCGCGGGCGAGCAGACCATCCTGGCCCGCATCGGCGAGGGCATCGTCAGCACTATCGGCTCGGCCGACAGCCACAAGACTGTGATGGAGAGCCCCGACAAGATTTCAAAAGTCGTGCTCGAAAAAGGCCTCGACAGCGGCACGGCGTATAACATCATCTCGATCGACATCGCTGACATCGACATCGGTGCCAACATCGGCGCCAAGCTCATGGCCGATCAGGCTGAGGCCGAGCTCAAGGTGGCCCGTGCCAAAGCCGAAGAGCGCCGTGCGATGGCTGTGGCGGCCGAGCAGGAGTTTGTGGCGCGGGCACAAGAGATGCGCGCCAAGGTGATCGAGGCCGAGTCGCAGGTGCCGATGGCGATGGCCGAGGCCTTCCGCGCGGGCAACATCGGCATCATGGACTACTACAAGATGAAGAACCTGCAGTCTGACACCGCCATGCGCGAGCAGATCGCCAAGGGGCAGTAGGCGCTTATTCATCTCGAATCAACGGCGGGCGCCCTGAACCCTCAGCGCGCCCGCCACTGTTCTGCGCGCATGCCGTCGGCGATCGTCATTGGGGGTGGGGTGGGGGGCCTAGCTGCCGCCATCCGCCTCGCGTGCAAGGGGTATCAGACCACCCTGTTCGAGGCCAATGCCTATCTGGGCGGTAAGCTGAGCAGCTTCACCCAAGACGGCTACCGCTTCGACGCGGGGCCCTCGCTCTTCACCCAGCCGGAGAATGTAGCTGAGCTCTTCGCCCTCGCGGGGGTGAGCATGGCCGAACACTTCGCCTATGAGCGGCTCGACCCCGTGATGCGTTATCAGTGGCCCGACGACACGGTGCTCACGGCGAGTGGCGATGCTGAGCAGTTCGCGGGCGAGGTCGAGCGGGTGCTGGGCGTGCCGGCGGCGGCCGTGCGACGCCAGCTCGGCCGAGCGCGCCGTATATATGAGCTGACCGAGGGCGTCTTCCTGCGGCAGAGCCTGCACCGCATCGCCACCTATCTCAAGCCCAGCACCTGGTGGTCGATCGCCAACCTGCCACGCATCGACGGCCTGCGCAGCATGCACGCCGCCAACGTGGCCACCCTGCGCCACCCCAAGCTCGTGCAGCTCTTTGACCGCTATGCGACCTATAACGGGTCGGACCCCTATCGCGCCCCTGCCACGCTCAACCTGATTCCGCACCTCGAGTTTCACCAGGGCGCTTACTTCCCGCTGGGCGGCATGATCCGCATCACCGAGGCGCTCACGTTCCTCGCGCAGCACGGGGGGGTGAGGCTGGTCACCTCAGCGCCTGTCGAGCGCATCGCGGTGACCGACGGGCGGGCCGTGGGCGTCTATGTGGGCGACACGCTGCACCCAGCCGACGTCGTCGTGTCGAATGCCGACGTGCTGCCCACCTATCGGCGCCTGCTGCCTGACCAGCCCGCGCCCGAGGCCGCGCTGGCGCAAGAGCGCTCGACCTCGGGCCTGGTGTTCTACTGGGGCATCGCGCGCAGCTTCCCCCAGCTCCTGCTACACAACGTGTTCTTCAGCAGTGACTATCGGCGCGAGTTCGACGAGCTGTTTGTTCGGCGCACCGTGCCGAGCGAGCCCACCATTTACCTCAACATCAGCTCGAAGCACGCCCCCGCCGACGCCCCCCCCGGTCACGAGAATTGGTTCACGATGATCAACACGCCGCCCGACACCGGGCAGGACTGGCCCACGCTGATCGCTCACGCCCGCGCCACGGTGCTACGCATCCTCAGCGAGCGACTGGGCACTCCCATCGAGCCCCTGATCCGCACCGAGGCGGTGCTAGAGCCGCGCCTGATCGAGGTGCGCACGAGCAGCGGGGGCGGCAGCCTCTACGGCTCGGCCTCCAACAGCCCCCTGGCGGCCTTCTTCCGCCACCCCAATTTCACGCGCCGCATCCGGGGACTTTACTTCGTCGGAGGCAGCGTGCACCCCGGCGGGGGCATTCCCCTGTGCCTGCGCTCGGCTCAGATCGCCGCATCGAGCGTTTCTTAAAAATCTAGCAACTAAAGACGGGCAAATGACCTAAACGGGGTACGTAGTTCCAGTTATAGGAATCAAAATGCTCTAAAGAGGGTCTAGTGTCGGCGAATACGTTTGCGGAGCTTTGACTTCCCACTTCGGCGATTTTTCCCACGTCTAAGCCCCTTGCACTATGCGAACCCTCACGCTACTTTCTCTTGCCTCAGTCTATCGGCGGGCGTGTGGGCGCAGCCTACCGACGCCAAACTCGCCACGGCTGATCGGGCGGCCGACGAGCGGCTCGTGCATTTCTTCGAGGGGCGCAGCTACAAGTTTCAGAAGCTCGACAACGGCCAATACCGCACCCAGCTCGAGACTAATGATGGCCGCTCGCAAATGGTTTTCATCAACCGTCGCACGGTGAGCTATGGCTCTCACGAGGTGCGTGAGATTTACTCGCTGGCGTATTCGTCGACGAAGGCCCCCTCGGCCGAGCAGCTGGCCCGACTGATGCGCGAGAATGCCAAACAGAAATTCGGCAGCTGGGAATACGATGTCGATGCCGCCACGGGCACGCACCTGATTTACTTCTCGGCGAACGTAGCCGCTACGGCCAGCGACGACGCCCTAAACGAGATGGTCGAATACGTCGTGTGGGTGGCCGACGCGATGGAGAAGGAGCTGTTTGGCGCAGATCAGCTCTGAGCCTCTACCAAGTAACGAATGTTAAGCGGATGGCCTTGGGCTGCACGCTTGCGTTATACCAGTGCCCGCACGAGGGTGAAGGCGCCGATTAGCAAGATGAGCCCCAAGACGATGCGGCGAAACTGCCCAGGCTGCAGCCGATCGACGATCTTTTTACCCAGCCAAGACCCGAGCGTGGCCGCCACAAAAGCCAATGGGATGAGCGGCCAGTCGGTCCACGGAAAGTAGCCGTGGCTGAGGTAAATGACCGTGCGGCTGGCGTCGATGCCCCAGTCGATGGCCGCCGAGGTGGCGATGAAGGTGGCGGCATCGAGCTCAAAGGCCGCGAGGATCAAGCCGCGCACGGCGCCCCCCGTGCCGAGCCAGCCAGCTAAGAAGCCCGCGATCGAGCCGCCACTCGTGGCCACGGCGGTGGTGGGCTGCAGCCGCAGCGTGGGCCGCAGCAGCAGGAGCAAACTAAAGATCACCAAAAACGCACCCAACGTCACGTCGGCCCACGCCCACACGAGCACCGTGCCCAGCCAGGCGCCCAGCACCACGCCGCCGATGCCCGGCAGGCCGATGCGCAGCAGCAGGGCACCGTTCCACTGCCCGCGAAAGAGCCACAGCTTAGACGTGTTGCTTGCCACGTGCAGCATCGCGGTGATGGCCAGCACCGTCTGCAGCGGATAGAGCAGGCGCGCCAGCGTGACCAGAAACATCGACGACCCAAAGCCCCCCACCGTGCCGAGCACCTCACTCACGAGGGCCAGCAGCAGAAACAGCAGCTCGGTCAGGCCCACGACGCTACACCTTCACATAGAGTTCGCCCCCGGTGGCGGCGAACTCCTCGGCCTTAGCCTTCAGTCCCGCCTCGGCCGCCTGCTGCGCCTCCTGCTGAGCCGCATAGTCGCGAATCTGCTGGGTGATCTCCATAGAGCAGAACTTGGGGCCGCACATCGAGCAGAAGTGCGCCACCTTGGCGTTGTCGCTCGGCAGGGTAGCGTCGTGATAGGCGCGGGCCGTGTCGGGGTCGAGCGCGAGGTTAAACTGATCTTCCCATCGAAAGTCGAAGCGCGCCTGGCTGAGGGCGTCGTCGCGCAGCTGCGCGCCCGGGTGCCCCTTGGCTAGGTCGGCGGCGTGGGCGGCGATCTTATAGGTGATCACGCCCGTTTTCACATCGTTACGGTCGGGCAGGCCTAGGTGCTCTTTGGGCGTCACATAGCACAGCATCGCCGTGCCGAACCAGCCGATCATCGCTGCCCCGATGCCCGAGGTGATGTGGTCATAGCCCGGCGCGATGTCGGTGGTGAGGGGCCCGAGGGTGTAAAACGGCGCCTCGCCACACGTGGCTAGCTGCTTGGTCATGTTCTCTTGGATCAGGTGCATCGGCACGTGGCCGGGGCCCTCGATCATCACCTGCACATCGTGCTTCCACGCGATCTGGGTCAGCTCGCCCAACGTCTCAAGCTCAGCGAACTGTGCAGCGTCGTTCGCGTCCGCGATGGCGCCAGGCCGCAGCCCATCGCCGAGCGAGAAGGCCACGTCATAGGCCTTCATGATCGCGCAGATGTCTTCGAAGTGGGTGTAGAGGAAGTTCTCTTGGTGGTGGGCCAGGCACCACTTGGCCATGATCGAGCCGCCGCGGCTGACGATGCCCGTCACGCGCTTGGCGGTGAGTGGAATGTAGCGCAGGCGCACACCGGCGTGGATGGTGAAGTAATCGACGCCCTGCTCGGCCTGCTCGATGAGTGTGTCGCGAAAGAGCTCCCACGTGAGGTCTTCGGCTTTGCCCCCCACTTTTTCGAGGGCTTGGTAGATGGGCACAGTGCCGATGGGCACGGGGCTGTTGCGGATGATCCACTCGCGCGTCTCGTGAATGTTCGCACCGGTCGAGAGGTCCATGATCGTATCTGCGCCCCAGCGGCAGGCCCACACCATCTTTTCGACCTCTTCGGCGATCGAGCTCGTCACGGCTGAGTTGCCGATGTTGGCGTTGATCTTGACCAAGAAGTTTCGGCCGATGATCATCGGCTCGCTCTCGGGGTGGTTGATGTTCGCGGGGATGATAGCGCGGCCAGCGGCCACCTCGTCGCGCACGAACTCAGGCGTGATGGGCCCCTTGGGGGTGCGGGCGCCCCAGCTCTGGCCGGGGTGCTGGCTAGCGGTCGCTTTCGGGTCGGCTGCGAGCAGCGCCTCGAGGCGTTGGTTCTCGCGCAGCGCGATGTAGACCATCTCGGGCGTGACGATGCCGCGCTTGGCATAGTGCAGCTGGCTCACGTTCTGCCCGGCCTTGGCCCGCAGGGGGAAGTCGCGCCGCGCCACCGTCGGGAAGCGCAGCAGGTCGAGGCGTGTGTCAGCCAGGCGCTCGCGCGCATGGGCTGAGCTGGGGGCAGTGAGGCGCTCGACATCGCCGCGGCCCTCGATCCAACTCTGGCGCACCGGGGCGATGCCCTGGGTGATGTCGATCTCGACCGCCGGGTCGGTGTAGGGGCCGCTGGTGTCATAGACCGTGACGGGTGCGTGACCGCCGGAGAGCGCGATCTCACGCATGGCCACGCCCACGCTGCCCAGGCGCGCGTCGGGTGCATACACCTTAGTGCTGGCGACGAAGGGCTCGCGGGTAATGGCGCTGGCGTCGGGGGCGGTCTGAGTTCGCTTCATAGCAAGAGATTCTGCGGCAATGGGGGGCAAAGCTACGCCCCCGCGCCAAACCAGCCCCTCTCAGCCGAGGGTGCAGACGCCCGCTTTAAAGTCGCGGGTGATCGTGCGGAGCACCTCGCGCACGAATGCCGGACCGCGATAGATCAGACCGGTGTACACCTGCAGAAGGCGCGCACCTGCCTGCAGGGTGCTGTGGGCTGTGGCGCCGTCGACGATGCCGCCCACCCCGATCACGGGCAGGTCGCCCCGCTCGGTCAGATAGCGGATGACGGCCGTGCTGCGGTCGTGCAGGGGGGCGCCGCTGAGGCCGCCCGCGCCGATGCGCGTGAGCTGCGCGGCGGGGGTGCGCAGGCCGCGCCGCTCGAGGGTGGTGTTCGTGGCGACGAGGCCAGAGAGGTTGTGATGGCGGCTCACCTCGATCACATCGTCGAGCTGGTCGTCGCCCAGATCGGGGGCGATCTTGAGCAGTATCGGGCGGGGCTTGGGCTGGGCGTGGTTGGCGTGCTGCAGTGCGCCGAGGATGCGCGTCAGGCCTGCGCGGTCTTGCAGCTCGCGCAGGCCAGGGGTGTTAGGGCTGCTGACGTTCACCACAAAATAGTCGCCGTAGGGCCGCAGGCGCTCGAAGGCCGCCACATAGTCGGCCTCGGCCTCGTCGTTGGGGGTGTCTTTGTTTTTGCCGAGGTTAACCCCCACCACGAAATCGTGCGGCTTATCGGCGGCATAGGCCTCGAGGCGCCGAGCCATCGCCTCAGCGCCGTCGTTGTTAAAGCCCATGCGGTTGATCAGCGCGTGATCGGCGCGCAGGCGAAAGAGGCGTGGGCGCGCATTGCCCGGTTGGGGGCGTGGCGTGACCGTGCCCACCTCAGCGAAGCCAAAGCCCAGCCGCTGCCACACCGGCAGCAGTTCGGCGTTCTTGTCGAGTCCTGCGGCGAGGCCCAGGGGGTTAGCGAAGTGAAGGCCAAAGTGCGCACAGCGCAGGTTCTGAAACACAGGCGCGGTCGGCAGCAGGCCATGCAGCCACCGGCGCCGCATCAGGCCAAAGGCTAGGTTATGCGCGCGCTCTGCCTCGAGCGAGAACAGCAGCGGGCGCAGCAGGGGGTAGAGATCAAGCGTAGCGGCTTCCACACCGCTAAGCTAAGCGCCGCTCACTTGCCTGCGGGCACGAGTGCGAGCACGATGCGCAGCGTGGCCTCGTCGCTCATGATCAGGTTCCAGCCACCCACGCCATAGTCCCGCCGGTTGACGATGAACTCGGTGCTGAGTGTGCGCTGGGCCTCAGTGCCACCCACTGTGAGCGGCAGCCGCACCGTCTTGGTGCTTTTCTTGATCGTCAGATTGCCCACGGCATAGGCCCGGCCCTCGCGCTGCTCGACACCTGTGAGCACAAAGCGAATGACGGGATACTTCGCTACGTCGAAGTAGGTCTCGCCCTTGAGGTGCCCATCACGGGTACGATTTTCGGTGTCGAGCGAGGCTGTTTGAGCGATGGCCTCGAGCTGAGTGGGCAGCCCCTGGGCGTCGAGCGTGGCCGACGCATCGAGCTGTGTGAAGCGGCCCTCGACTGTGATGCCAGCATTTTTGATACGGAAGCCCGCCGTCGAGCCCGTCGGAGCCAAGCGGTAGGTCTGGGCCTGGGCCGAGACAGCAATCAGCACGCCCGTGAGAAGCAGGAATAGTTTGTTCATCGGCAGTAGTTAAAAGCGGTAACTGACCGAGATGAAGCCGAGATCTGACACGCGGCGGAAGCGGTCGTTGCCGAAAGTGAGCGTGCGGTCGGTGGTCGCCTCGACGAACAGGTGGCTGATGCCCGCGCGCAGGCCCCAGCTGTCGTTGAGCATATACTGCACATACAACTCTGAGTTCAGGCTGCCGCGGTCGTTGTCGCCGATGAGCAGCAGGTTAAAGGCAGAGGGCTTCGAGGCCTCGGTGCTGGTCGCTCGGCCCTGGCTCTGCGCCACGAAGGCACCAGGGTCTAGGCTGCCGAACGACACGCCGATCAGGTCGATGTTGAAGCCCGCCGACCACCGGTCGCTAAACTGATAGCGCAGGTGAACCGCAGCGTTCAGCATCAGCACCGATGAGCTGGGCACGCGCAGGGTGTCGAGGTTGGGCTCGTTGAGCGGGCTGAACAGGGTGACGAGAAAGCCGTCGTTCTCGCGGCTGAGCTCTGCTGGCGCGGTGATGAAGTCTTGCGCCCCACCGAAAGCGCCCGTCAGGCGCAGACCATAGCCCAGCTGCAGCCGGCCGCTGCTGCCCAGCCGGTGCCAGCGCGTGCCGCCGAGTGCGCCAGTAACGATCTTTTTGCCGAAGCCTAGGGTGGCATCAGCCTCCCAATAGGTCTTGCCAGACTGCGCCTGAGCTGCGGTGGCGATGACCGCGAGGCAGATCAGGAAAAGCGAGAAGCGAATCATGGGGTTTGGGGGTCGAGGTCACGCAGGCGCGCGCGGTTTTTGTAATTCTGATCAAAATGCACAAAGCGGATGCGGCCGTCCGTGCCAACAAGGTAGGTGGCTGGCACGGGCAATTCGGCGCGACCGCCATGGTTGGCCTTAAGGTCGATGCCATAGCCCTTGTATTTGTCGAGCATCGCCGCGTCGAGCGTGAACCCTACCCGATAGGCGGTGATCAGGCGGCCGTCGGCATCCGACACAATGGGGTAGGTGGCCCCGGTCTTCTCGGCCGTTTTGCGTGCGAACTCGGGCGACTCGGGCGAGATGGCGATGATGCGCCCACCTGCCGCAGCCACAGAGTCTTGCAGTTGCTTGAGATACTTGTTACAGAACGGGCACCAGAAGCCACGGTAAAAGGTGACGATCACCGGGCCTTGCTTCAGTAGGGCGGCCAGCGAGACCGGGCGGCCTGACTGATCGGTGCTCTCGATGGCCGGTGCGACATCGCCTACGGACAGTCCAGTCGGAACCTGCGCCCTAAGCGCCGAGGCCGATAGGCATAACCATAGTGTGATAAGCGTGACCTTGAGGCACGAGGTTGATACTCGTTTCATAGCTCGAATCTCGACCCAGGTCGCTGCGCCAGCTGTCGGGCCGCCGACAGACATAGGCCCAGCGTGCGGAACTAATCCTGAGTCATGACCGCCGCACCCATGGGGTTGCGCAGGTTCTCAAAACGGGTGAGCTCAGCGTTGACATTGCCGACCACGAGCGGTGAGTAGATTTTGATGGGGATCATGTTTGCGTCGTCGGTCACCCAGATCTTGAGGTTATTCTGGTCAGAGAACACGGTGCCCGTCACCACCTTGGGCGACACCACGATGCACCGGAAGCGACCGAAGCCAATTTTGATTACCTCTCGGCCGAGCACGACGAAGCCGAGCGGATAAATCTTGTCATCGAGGAAGACCGGCACGTTCACGAATTGGCCCGGCTGAGCCTGGCGCAGGCCCGCACAGCGCGCGTAATACAGCGCCGACATGAGGTCGTGGGTCAGCCCCGTGGGGTTAAACGTACCCTTGCCGCCCTTGATCACCCGGTTGCGGTGGTCAAAGGTCACCTCATCGGTGAACCGGGTCTTCCCCTCGTGCACCTTGCGCACATACTTGTAGGGGAACAACGCGTCTTGGTCAACATAGGAGTCAAACTCATCGCGCACCGTGTAGAACCACTCGAAGGCTGCGAGTGTGCGACCCGTGCCGCGCAGGTGATAGGTGGGGCGGTTGTTGATCATCGGCTGATCTGCCTCGACCGAAAATACGGCCTCACCAGCGGTGAACCAGCCATAGCGTAGAACATAGGTAAGCTTCTCGCCGGGTGCGAAGGCGGTGTTGACCACGCGCGGCAGAGCAAAGGCCGTGTCGGTTTTCCAGCTGCCATCGGGCGCAGCATCGGCGCGGGCGGCTACGGCGGTCGCCGTGGCAGGCTGCGACACCAGCGCAGTAGGCTCGGCGGGGGCCTGCGCCCAGACAGAAGCGCTCTTAATGAGGGCTAACGTGATGATAGCGAGCGAGATGCGTGCGTTCATGGCAGAGGTGCTGAAGGGCACCGACTAGCAGGGGTTCAAAAGCCGTGCCCAATCGCAGAACCAAGATAGCACCCGCCGAAATGGCCTGGGCTGTCACAGGCGCGCATTTGGCCGCAGCAGGCCATAGTGCAGCACGTCGTGAAAAGCGCCTTTGATCCACAGCTGCTTGGGCATCAGCCCCTCGCGTCGGAAGCCTGCCCGCTCGAGCACCTGCAGCGACGAGCGGTTCTCGGCGGTGACGCGCGCCTCGAGGCGGTTGAGCTGCAGGGTGTCAAAGCTGTAGCGGATAACCGCACCCAGGGCCTCGCCCGCCAGGCCCTGGCCCCACAGCCAGCGGGCCAACGCATAGCCCACCTCGGCGCGCCGGTGGTCAGGGTAATAGTGCACGAAGCCGCAGGTGCCCACGATGCGGTCGATCACGTGCTTCACCGGGTCGGTCTTGAGCTCGATGCCCCACTCTGCTACCTCGCCGGCCTCGTACTTGCGCACGATCGATTTGATAAACGTGATCGAGTCGCTCAGCTGATGGTGAGTGTTCCACAGCACGTGGCGGCTGACGCTGGGGTCGCGGGCATAGGCAAACACGTCGGGGGCGTCGTCGAGCCGCAGCGGGCGCAGCCGCAGCCGCGGCGTGTCGAGCACCGGCAGCTGGCGAAAAAATGCCCGTTCGTCAAAGGCGGGCTGAGCCACGGCGCGGGGGCGAGAGGGGCGACATATCGCCACAAGATACGGCTCGACCCTGCTCGTCGTCAGCGCCCCACCGCGCGGCGAAACAGCGCCGCCCGCCCCCGCCACACCCCGCTTATGCCCACCAGCGAGAGCCCGATGCACAGGCCCCCCAGCAGCGTGCGGAGTGTCAGCGGCTCGCCAAAGAGCAGCACTCCCATCACCGCCGCAAACACGATCTGCAGGCTCGACACGATCGAGCCCCGCTGCGTGTCGATGTAGCGATAGCCCTCGGTCAGCAGATATTGCGCCAGCGCGCCACACAGGCCCACGCCCACCAGCAGCAGCCACACGAGGGGGTCAGCAGCGGCCAGCGCCGGCCCCAGACCCCAATAGATGGTGGCGATGGTGCCCAGACCCATCTGGTAGAGCAGAATCACCACGGCTGTGTCATAGCGCCGCGCCTGATAGAGCATCGTGATGGCGATGCCGCCCGCTACGCCCGAGAGCAGGCCATAGACGTCGCCGAGGTTCACTGCGTCGAAGCGGGGCACCACCACGAGCCAGGCCCCGATCATCGTCAGCACCAAGAAGAAATAGTCCACGGCCGGGCGCTGCCGATAGCCGGGCATAAGCGGCGCTAGCAGAAAGATGAACACCGGGCTGGTCATATTCAGCAGGTTGGCGTTCGTGATCGTGGTCTGCTCGACGGCGAGGAAGAACAGAATCGACGCGGCGATGTTAAAGGCCGCGCGCAGCAGCGTCCACTGCCAGCTGTTGGGCCGCACAGGCAGGCGGCGGTGACCCGCCACGGCGCCGATGACCACAAAGCCCACCGCAAAGCGGAAGAAGGCCGCAGCTAGGCCACCCACGGGCGCTCGCTCACCAGCGGCCTTGGCCAGTACGGTGGTCAGCGCAAAGAAAAAGGCGGCTACCCCCAGCAGCGCTGCGCCGTAATGCACCGCGCGCAACTGTAGGCGCCCGCCCAGTAGCCCGACCGTAGTTTTCATGCCCTTAGGCGAGGGTGGCCAGCGTACGCTTGAGGGCCTCGAGGTTCGGCTGCTCGCCCGCATTCTCGAGCACCTCGGCATAGCGCACCACGCCTTGCGCGTCAATCACAAAGGCCGAGCGCTTAGCCACGCCCCGCATCCCCATGACGAAGTTCTCATAGAGCGAGCCGTAGGCCGTGGCAGCCTCTTTGTTGAAATCGGAGAGCAGGGTGAAGTTCAGTTGCTGATCTTCTTTGAAGCGCGCCAGGGTCTGGGGCGAGTCGACCGAGATGGCGAACACCTGCGCGTTGAGGGCCTGATAGCGGGCGATGTCGTCGCGCACGCCGCACAGTTCGGCGGTGCACACACTGGTGAAGGCCAGCGGGAAGAACAGCAGCACCACAGGGCGGCCGCGCTGGTCGGCCAGGCTGATGGGCTGCTTGTCGCTGCTGTAGAGGGTGAAGGCGGGGGCGGGTTGGCCGATGGCGACGGGCATACTATCTAAGAACTAGTTGAGGGCGCAAGCTAGGGGGCCTGCCCCATCTGTGCCAAGTCGCTGCCCCGCTATCTTGCCCGCCCATTGGCGGCGACGGACCACCCCCCGATGGCTCTAGCCTGTGCCCCTCGTCGAGTCGCATTCCTTTAAGCCCCACCCACTGCACGTGGGGCCACACTTGCAGACCATCCTGCCCTCGCTGCTGCGGCGCGTGAGGGGGGTGGTTTATCGGCGCGAGCGCCTCGAGCTGCCCGATGGCGACTTTATCGACCTAGACTGGAGCATAGCCCAGCCCCGCAGCCGACGCCTGGTCATTCTCAGCCACGGCCTCGAGGGCTCGAGCGATCGGCACTATGTGCTGGCCCTTGCTAAGCTGTTCAACCGCCACGGCTACGACGCCCTTGCCTGGAACTGCCGCTCGTGCTCGGGCGAGATGAACCGCCTGCCGCGCCTCTATCACCACGGCGCCACCGACGACCTAGACGCCGTCGTGCAACACGCCCGCCGCCAGGGCCGCTATGCCCACATCGCCCTCGTGGGCGTGAGCCTCGGCGGCAACCTCACGCTCAAATACCTCGGCGAGCGTGGCGACGACCTGCCCGCCGAGCTGGTCGGCGGGGTGGGCATCTCGGTGCCCGTGGACCTCGCAGCGAGTGAGGCCGTGCTCGCCCGCCCAGAGAACCGCATCTACCTGCGCCGCTTCTTAAAAAAGCTCAGGCCTAAGGTCGAGGTCATGGCCCAGCGCGTCAGCGGCCTGAGCCTAGCAGGCTATGAGCAGATCACACGCTTCGAGCAGTTTGACGACCGCTACACGGCGCCACTGCACGGCTTCGCCTCGGCGCAGGACTATTACCGTCGCGTCAGCTCGGGCGCCTTCATTGCGGGCATCACGCAGCCCGCGCTGCTGATCAGCGCGCGGAACGATCCGTTTTTGGCGCCCAGTTGCTTCTCCGATGAGTTTGCCATGCGCAGCCGGGTGTTTTACCTCGAGGCGCCCGAGCAGGGCGGCCATGTGGGCTTCGTGATGTGGGGTGGGGGCGCCACTTGGGCTGAGCGACGCGCATTGGCCTTTGTGCAGTCGCTGATGCCCACCGAGGAGCGGCGTTGAGCGTTGGCGCAGAGTGGCCTTCACGCTTTTTCACACCTAGCTTTAGCGTTTGTTAACCTTCACGTGTGATGCAGGCGCAGCCCCGGCTCGGAATTTGGTCTCGCTTTCTTAACCGAATCCGCATGATCCGCGCCGCCCTCTCGCAGCCCCTCTCCACCAGCCGCCACCTAGCCATCGTGGCCCTGAGCCTGCTCATCGGCTTCTCGGGGGCTATTCTGCTGCGCGCTGCCGGGGGCGACCGCATTGAGGCTATCGTCACGCTGCACGTGGTCGAGGGCTTGCGGTGGGTGGGCCTCGACTGCTGCTATGGGCCCGAGAACCTGCTGCGAGCCGAGATGCTCTTCCTTGGGCTGACCACGTTTGCGCTCTCGGTCATGCCCTACATTCTGCTGCGGTGGACGCAGATCAACCGCTAGTCAGCGGCACACACACGACCCGCGTGGGTGCACGCGTTAGCTTCACGTCATGATTCGGGCTGCCCTTCTCGCCTGCTTGCTGCTGCTCGGCCTGCGCGCGCGCGCTGACCACGTGCTCATTCCGATGGACGCGCGGCAGGCCGATCACCTAAAGGCATATGGCTTGGCCTACTGGGTGCTCGCCCAAGGCGTCGAGGTCGAGTGGCTGCTCAACTACCGCGGGGGCAGTTTTGCCATCAAGCGCCTGCCGGCCCTAGAGCAGGAGCTGGCGATTCGCGGCGTGAGCTTCGAGGTGCTGGGCAGCGGGGCCTATGCCGACCTGCTCGCGCGCCTGACCAGCGAGAGCACCAACGCCGACGCCGTCAAACTGGAAAAAGCCCCACGCATCGCCGTCTATAGCCCCAAGTCAGCCCAGCCCTGGGACGATGCCGTGACCCTCGCGCTCACCTATGCCGAGATCCCCTATGACGTGATCTACGACGGTGAGGTGGTCGAAGACAAACTCAGCGAATATGATTGGCTGCACCTGCACCACGAAGATTTCACCGGGCAGTACGGCAAGTTCTGGGCAAACTTCGGCAACCAGCCTTGGTACCGCGAGCAAGTGGCCGAGAACGAGGTCCTTGCGCGCCAGTATGGCTACCCCAAGGTGTCGCTGCTCAAGCTGGCCGTGGCGAAGCGCATCAAGACCTTCGTCGAGAACGGCGGCTTTCTGTTTGCCATGTGCACAGCCACCGACACCTATGACATCGCTCTGGCGGCCGAGGGCAGCGACATCTGCGAGAGCATGTACGACGGTGATGCCGCCGACGCCAACCCCAAGCTCGACTACGACCGCTGCTTGGCCTTTACGGGCTTTGAGCTGGTCGAGAGTCCCACCTTTGTCGAGTATGCTGATATCGACGCCACGCTCTCGCGCCGAGTGCCGCCCGATGTCGACCTGTTCACGCTGTTTGAGTTCTCCGCCAAGTGGGACCCTGTGCCGACCATGCTCTGCCAGAACCACACCACGACCATCCGGGGCTTTATGGGCCAGACCACATCCTTTCGCAAAGACCGACTCAAGCCGGGCGTGCTCGTGATGGGCGAGCTGGCCACCGCCAACGAAGCCCGCTACATCCACGGTAACCTCGGCCGCGGCATGTGGACCTTCTACGGCGGCCACGACCCCGAAGACTATCAGCATTTGGTCAACGAAGAGCCCACCGACCTAAGCCAGCACAAAAACTCGCCCGGCTATCGGCTCATCTTGAACAACATCCTCTTCCCGGCCAGCCGCAAGAAGAAGCAGAAGACCTGAGCCGTTGACCCACGTCGCCCCGCCTGCTGTCGCCGCGTTGCGTCGCTACCGCATTCCGGTGGCGGCCGCCTATCACTACACGCTCGAGCTCAGCCCCACCAACCCCTTCCCGGCCGACAAGATTGGGCTGCTGCGCCAGCGCCTGCTAGCGAACGGGGTGCTCAGCGAAGCCCAGCTGTATATGCCCCCGCTGCTGGAGGCGGACCGTATCACGCGCGTGCACGACGCTATCTATTGGCAACGCCTGCGCACGCTGGCGTTGAGCCCAGGCGAGGTGCGCCGCATCGGCCTGCCGCTGAGCGAGCGCCTGGTGCTACGCGCTTGGGCCTCGGCCGCGTGTGGGGTGGCGGCGGCTGAGGCCGCGCTCGAGCACGGCCTCGGCATACACCTCGGCGGGGGCACCCATCACGCCTTTGCCGATCGGGCCGAGGCCTACTGCCTGCTCAACGACATTGCCCTCTCGGCCACCGAGCTACTCGCCACCGGCAGCATCCGCCGCGCGCTCGTGGTGGACCTCGATGTGCACCAGGGCAACGGCACCGCCGCCATGCTCGCGCACGAGCCGCGCGCCTTCACTTTCTCCATGCACGGCCGCGACAATTACCCCGCGCGAAAAGAGCGCTCTGACCTCGACCTCGAGCTGCCCCGCGGCACCACCGACGCCGACTACCTCAGCTTGCTGCACCGCACTCTGCCTAAGCTGATCGATCAGCACCAGCCCGACCTGATCTATTACCTCGCGGGCGCCGACCCGCTGGCCACCGACCGACTGGGCACCCTCGCCCTCACACCTACCGGCCTGGCCGAGCGCGACGCGGCCGTCTATGCCCTCGCGCGCCGTCACAGCATCCCACTCGTGCTGCTGCTCGGCGGCGGCTATCCGCGTAGCTTTGCTGACGTCTCACTCGTGCTTGATGCCCATGCCGAAACTGTCGCCCTCGCGCTCGATGCCCTCGCTTAAGTTGGGCCTTGCGCTCGCCTTGCTGATCTGCTTCATGGCAATGTCGGCCGTGTATGGCCAAGGCACGCAGTCGGCGATCAAATCCTTCGAGGGCACCGTCACTTACGCCATCACCTACGACGGCGCTGACCGCGAGGCGGTCGAACTCAACGAACCGCCCAAGACCCTGGTGATGTACATAAGGATGCCCGACTTTATCCTGCACACGCGCGGTGGGCGTTTCGCCAAGTCGCTGCTCTACATCAACGACTCGAATCGGGTCTATTCCATCGACGCGAAAAACAACCGCGCCTTCTCGGGCGAGAAGTTTCGGGTTCGGCGCAAGCCGCCCGTGGCCACAGCCACCGGCGACTCGATGCGCGTGCTCGGGCGCGTGTGCTACGCCTACCGCTTCACAACCCCGGCGACCAAGCGCGAGCCCGCGCGCACCACGACCCTCTGGGTGAGCCCCACCTATCGCGTGGACGTGAGCCTGATCCGCCCCAACTCGCGCGCGCAGGCTTACTTCCTCGTCCAGGGCATCGACTGCTGCATCCCCCTGCGCATCGAGGTGGCCGAGCCCAACCTTACCACGGTCACCACCGCCACAGCCATTACCCCTAAGGTGCTGCCCGCGGTCGAGTTCACCCTGCCCAAGGGCATGACCGTGCTGCGCCAGCTCGACTACCGCCGCTAACTTCCGATTCGCAATGCTTCCCTTGTTTAGCCGTGTCGTGTTGACGTCTGAGGTGCCCAGCGGTGCATTAGTGCTACGTCAAGGAGACGTAGGTGCCATCGTAGAGGTATACGAAAACGGCGCTTTCTATGCGGTCGAGTTTTTCTCGGTGAACGGCGACACGCTGGCGGTTGAAACAGTGCGCGCCGATCAGCTGCGACCAATAACCGACCGCGACATGATGCAGGCCCGGGCATTGGCCTGATCACGCCCGCACAAACTTGCGCCCTGGCAGCTGCCGCACCGCCCCCTTGAACTCCAGCTCGAGCAGCAGCGACATCAGCTGACCCACGGGTTTGCCCGTCTGAGCCGCCAACTGGTCGAGCAGGCGCCCCTCGCGGTCGAGATAGCCCACCACTTCGGCCTCTTCGGCGGTGAAGTCAAAGCTGGCCTGCTGGGGCTCGGGCTTGCGGGCTGTGGGGCCGAGGTTGAGCTCGGCGATCACCTCGGCGGGGTCGGTCACTAGACGGGCCACTTGGTGCTGGATCAAGCGATGGCATCCCTGCGCAGTGCGCTGATCGACGGGCCCCGGCAGGGCATAGACCTCGCGGTTGAGTTCGAAGGCGAGGCGCCCCGTGATGAGCGCACCCCCGGTCTCGGCCGCCTCGATCACGATGGTGGCGCGACAGAGACCGGCGATGATGCGGTTGCGGTGGGGGAAGTTCTGCGGCTCGGGGCCCGTGCCGCGGGGGAACTCGCTCAGCACCGCTCCCCCGCGCTCGGCGATCTGCCGGGCCAGCTGGGCGTGTTTAGCGGGATAGATGCGGTCGAGGCCGTGGCCCAGCACGGCCGTGGTGGTGCCGCCGGGCGTGTGCAGCGCGGCTTTGTGCGCCTCGCCATCGATGCCATAGGCCAGTCCGCTCACCACATTCACCCCCGCCTCGGCCAGCGCCATGGCGAAGCGTGCCGCCTGCCGACGGCCATAGTCGCTGGGCGTGCGCGTACCCACCACCGCGACTGCTGGGCGCGCGTTCAGGTCGAGCGCGCCGCGCTGATAGAGCACCAGCGGCAGATAGTTCTCAGCCTTGAGCGCCTCAGGATAATCCGCGTCAAAGAGCGTCCACAGCCGAATGCCCTCGCGCGCGCACCAGGCCAGCTCGGCCTCGGCGGCGCGCAGCACATCACCCGACTTCTGCGCGCGGCCGATCGCGGCCGCGATTTTTTCCCCCACATCGGGCACCTTGAGCAGGCGCATCTGCGGCGCCTCGAGGGCAGCCCGTGCCGAACCGCAGTAGGCCATTAGCGCCCGAGCCTTGCTGGGCCCCACACCCTCGACGCCCAAGAGCGCGATCAGATAGAGGGCGTCGGGGTTCTGCTCTGCCACAGGCGCAAACTTCGCGCTGGGCAGCGAAAAACCGGCGCAGGTTCCCCCACGCCGGTTGCGATATGGTGTATAACGTTTAGGCCTTCGCCGAGGGGGCCTTGTCGGCGCTGACTTTCTCTTGGATACGGGCAGCTTTGCCGGCTAGGTTGCGCAGGTAGAAAATACGCGCGCGGCGAACTTTGCCCTGCTTGATCAGTTCGATCTTTTCGATTGAGGGGCTGTGCATCGGGAAGATGCGCTCCACGCCCACGCCGTTCGAGATCTTGCGCACGGTCACCATTTCAGTGGCCGCAGAGCCGCGGCGCTGCAGCACCACACCCTGAAACTGCTGGATGCGCTCTTTGTTGCCTTCTTTGATCTTGACGTGCACGTTGATCGTGTCGCCAGCGGCGAAGTTGGGCAGGTCGGTGCGCACAGCGTCGGTTTGCACCAGTTTGAGCAGCTCGTGGGGGGCCATGGCTCTTGCGAAAAACAGATGAGTTTCACCCGTGGGGCAGCAGTCTGCCGAACGGGAGGGCAAAAGTAGGGCCTTTTCCCCAAAATGCCAAACCCTGACCGCTCTTAATAGCTTCTGACCCGCATAACCCCGATAGGGCCAACTTGCTGCCGTGCTGCTGCCGCCCTACTTCCTGCCGCCGGTCAGTTGGCTGGCGCTTGCGCTGCGCCCAGAGGCCCGCTGGGCCGCAGGCGGCCGCTTTGGGCACCAGTCGCCCCTGCACCGGGCGGTGGTGCTGACCAGCGCAGGGCCGCAGCTGGTCAGCGTGCCGGTGCTTCACCGGCGCGACGTAAGGGGCCAGATCGCCTTCCGAGCCGCCACGCTCAGCCCTGCCAGCCCCTGGGCGCGCACCCTCAGCCGAACGCTCGCCACGGCCTATCGCCGCGCGGCCTATTGGCCTCACTACGGGCCTGAACTTCAGGCGATTCTGGCTGAGCCCCCCACCCATCTGGCCGAGCTGAACCGCCGCCTGATGGGCTGGCTGCTGGCCCCCCTGGGCCTGCCACCCCTGACGGAGGCCGATGCCCCCCCAGCCCTGCACTGGATGGGCCAGCAGGGGGCCCCGCCGCCGACGTGGTTCACGCCACGGCCGTATTTCCAGTGCTTTGGGGGCTTCACAGCCGACGTCTCGGCGCTCGACCTGATCTTGAACCTCGGCCCCTCGGCCCGCCGTTTGCTCGAGGGCGCGGTCGACGAAGCCCGGCTCGCGGCGACCCTTGCCCAGCTCTAGGGGTTTTCCACGAGGGCCATTTTGGGGGCCGTCACCTGCCATGCGTTCGCTGCGCGTGGCGCGTGGCGCGGTACCTTTGGCCCAAGCTATCTGCGTTTTTTCTGCTTTTCGCTCTATGGATATCGGCTTCACCCTGATTCTCATTGGCCTAGCCCTGTTTGTTGTGCTCACGATGGCGGCCTATGTCACCTATGCCGAGCGGCGGGTGGCGGCCTTCATCCAGCAGCGCCAGGGCCCTAACCGCGTGGGCCCGCTCGGCCTACTGCAGCCTGCCGCCGATGCCCTCAAGCTGATCTTGAAAGAAGACGTGGTGCCCGACGGCGCCAACAAACTGCTGCACTTCGCCGCGCCGGTCATCTCGGTCACCCTGGCCGTCTGTGGCATCGCCATGTTGCCCCTGGCCAAGGGTCTGCAGATTTTCGACGCCAACATCGGCATCCTCTACGTGCTCGCCGTGGGCTCGATTGGCGTCTATGGCATCACCCTCTCGGGCTGGAGCTCCAACAGCAAGTATGCCCTGCTGGGCGGACTGCGCTCGTCGGCCCAGATGATTTCCTACGAACTCTCGATGGGCCTGGCCGTCGTTTCGGTCATCCTGCTCTCGAACCACTTCGCCGCCCCCGGCAGCAACTACCTCAGCCTCTCGAGCATCGTCGAGGCCCAGCGCGGGGTCTGGTTTCTTTTCTTGAACCCCATCGGCTTTTTGATCTTCGTCACCTGCGCCTTTGCGGAAAACAACCGCGCCCCCTTTGACCTCGCCGAGGCCGAGCAGGAACTCGTCGCCGGCTTCCACACCGAATACGCCTCGATGAAGTTCGGCGCCTTCTACGTGGCCGAATACATGCACGTCATCATCAACTCGGCCATTATAAGCACGCTCTTCCTCGGCGGCTACCTCGGCCCTTTCGAGGGCCAGCTGGGCGTCGGCGCTTGGGATCCCATCTACCAGATTGCCTGGGGCTTAGGCTGGTTTTTGGCTAAGACCTGCTTCTTCATCTTCGTGTTCATCTGGGTGCGTTGGACGCTCCCGCGCTTCAAATACAACCAACTCATGGACATCGGCTGGAAGAAATTTCTCCCCCTAGCTCTGGCCAACCTGATGCTGGTCGCGCTGGTGCTGCTGCTGGTTCAGCAGTTCACGGGCTCTGCCAATTCGACGTTTTAACAGCTTTTAATCCCCGTTTCACGCCACCCTGTCAGCCTTTCAGGCCCCCCTGCCCCTCTGACAGCCCCATCCGGGCCCTGGCAAACAAATTGCCGCCGAGCCCCGTTATTTAAGCGATTCTATCCCCCCGGCCCCTCAAGCAATGGAAGCCAATTTCTCGAACCGTGTGCGCGACGTGATCTCCTACAGCCGTGAAGAAGCGCTGCGGCTGGGGCACGATTACATCGGCACCGAGCACCTGCTGCTGGGGCTCATTCGCGAGGGCGACGGTCTAGCCATCAAGCTGCTCAACAACCTTGGGGTCGACCTTCAGCGCCTGCGCAAGACGATCGAAGATTCGGTGCGTGTGACCAACACCAACGTCAACATCGGCAACATCCCCCTGACCAAGCAGGCCGAAAAGGTGCTTAAGATCACCTACCTCGAGGCCAAACTGTTCAAGAGCGACGTCATCGGCACCGAGCACCTGCTGCTCTCGCTGCTGCGCGACGAAGACAACATCGCGGCCCAGATTTTGTCGCGCTTCGGCGTGACCTATGAGGTCGTGCGGCAAGAATTTGACTCAACCGGCGAAGGCATCAAAATGGCACTCCCCTCAGAACCGCAAGAACCCGGCGAAGGCGGCCCGCAGCAGAGCGAACGGCCCAAGAAAAACGTCAAGTCCAAGACGCCCGTGCTCGACAACTTCGGGCGTGACCTGACCAAGATGGCCGAAGAGGGGCGCCTCGACCCCATCATCGGCCGCGAGAAGGAAATCGAGCGCGTGGCCCAAGTGCTCAGCCGCCGCAAAAAGAACAACCCCGTGCTCATCGGCGAGCCCGGCGTGGGCAAGACCGCCATCGCCGAGGGCCTAGCCCTGCGTATCGTGCAGCGCAAGGTCAGCCGCGTGCTCTTTAACAAGCGCGTGGTGAGCCTCGACATCGCCTCGCTCGTGGCTGGTACCAAATACCGCGGCCAGTTCGAAGAACGCATGAAGGCCGTGCTGGCCGAGCTCGAAAAGAGCCCCGATGTCATCCTGTTCATCGACGAGCTGCACACCATCGTGGGCGCCGGCGGCGCCAGCGGCTCGCTCGACGCCTCGAACATGTTCAAGCCCGCCCTAGCACGTGGCGAGATCCAGTGCATTGGCGCCACCACCCTCGACGAATACCGCCAGTACATCGAGAAGGACGGAGCCCTTGAGCGCCGCTTCCAGAAGATCATGGTCGACCCCACCTCACCCGAGGAGACGATCCAGATCTTGAACAACATCAAAGAGAAGTACGAGAATCACCACAACGTCAACTACAGCGAAGAGGCGATCAAGGCCTGCGTGACGCTGAGTGGGCGCTATGTGAGCGATAAGCACTTCCCTGACAAGGCCATCGACGTGCTCGACGAGGCCGGCAGCCGCGTGCACATCACGAACATCCACGTGCCAAAGGCCATTCTTGAGCTCGAGGGCAAGATCGAGGCCATCAAAGAGGAGAAGAATCGTGTCGTCAAGAGCCAGCGCTACGAAGAGGCCGCCCAGCTGCGCGACCAAGAGAAGCGCTTGATTGAAGACCTCGAGCTGGCCAAGCTCAATTGGGAAGAAGAGACCAAGAGCAAGCGCTACACCGTGACCGAAGAGGACGTGGCCGCCGTCGTCGCCATGATGACCGGCATCCCCGTCACCAAGGTGTCAGAGGGCGACAGCCAGCGCCTGCTGACCATGGCTGACGACCTCAAGCGCGAGATCGTGGGTCAAGACGAAGCCATCGAAAAGCTGGTCAAGGCCATCCGCCGCAGCCGCACCGGCCTCAAAGACCCCAACAAGCCCATCGGCACGTTCATCTTCCTCGGCCAGACGGGCGTCGGCAAGACCGAACTCGCCAAGGCCCTGGCCCGCTACCTGTTCGAGGGCGAAGACTCGCTCATCCGCGTCGACATGAGCGAATACATGGAGAAGTTCTCCGTGAGCCGACTCATCGGTGCCCCTCCGGGCTATGTGGGCTACGAAGAGGGCGGCCAGCTCACCGAAAAGGTGCGCCGCAAGCCCTATTCGGTCATCCTGCTTGACGAGATCGAAAAGGCGCACCCCGATGTGTTCAACATCCTGCTGCAGGTGCTCGACGACGGCATTCTGACCGATGGCCTCGGCCGCCGCGTCGACTTCCGCAACACGGTCATCATCATGACCTCGAACGTGGGCGCTAAAGAGGTGCGCGAGTTCGGCACGGGCGTAGGCTTCGCCACCGCGTCGAAGTCTGCACGCACGAGCGAGGTGCTCAAGAGCACGCTTGAGGGCGCGCTGCGCAAGGTCTTCCGCCCCGAGTTCTTGAACCGCATCGACGACGTCATCATTTTCAATGCGCTCGAAAAGGAGCACATCCTGCGTATCGTCGACATCGCGCTCGCCAAGGTGCGCCGCCGCATAGAGTTGCTGGGCTTCCGCTTCGAGATCACCGAGCCCGCGCGCGAGTTCATTGCCGACAAGGGCTTCGACCCGCAGTTTGGCGCCCGCCCACTGAACCGCGCCGTGCAGAAGTACATCGAAGACCCCGTCGCCACCGAGCTCCTTGCCATCGGCCAGCCCAACAACGAGACCATTCGCGTCGAGGTCGATGAGGCCACGAGCGAGCTCCGGGTGCTGCGTCTGAGCGAGACCCCTGCCGAGGCATCCAACGCCTAGCGATTCGTAAAAACCCAGCTAAGAGGGGCCCCAAGCCCCTCTTGTGCATTTCAGTAGGGAGCCGTATCTTTGCCCTCCCATTGGCTAAACCGACTCTGGTTCGCCAGTCTATTTCTACCCGCACTACCCCCGCGTCATGGCCAAGAAAAAAGGCAACCGCGTTCAGGTGATTCTCGAGTGCACCGAGCATGGCAAATCGGGCCTGCCCGGCACGAGCCGCTACATCACCGAGAAGAACCGCAAGAACACCACCGAGCGCATCGAGTTGAAGAAGTTCAACCCGATCCTCAAGCGCTATACGGTGCACAAAGAGATCAAGTAACCCCCTAACCGCACCCCACTATGGCTAAGAAAGTCGTTGCTACGCTGCGTGACAAGACCAAAGGCGCCGGCGTCGTCAAGATCATCCGCGCGGTGAAAAATGCCCAGACCGGCAGCTATGCCTTCAAAGAAGACGTAGTGCTGAGCGAGAACGCCGCCGAGTTTCTGAAGAATAGCAAGGCCTAAGCGGCCTGATCCTCTTATCGCGCGCACGGCCGAGCTCTCGGTCGTGCGCGCGGCGTTTTAGCGGGGGCTGAGGCCCACCGGCAGGTTCACGCCGGGGATGGGCCCGCGCGGGTCAAACGGACGCAGGGCATAGCCCGTCGGCACGCTCACCTCGGCCTCGGTCACGTGGCGGCGCGTCACGCGGGTGGCCACCAGCGTCAGCCGCAGCTGTCGGTCGGTCGTTACAGGCCCCTCGAGGCGCAGCGGCAGCCCCGCCAGCCGCCCGAACGGGATCACGCCCACCGCGCCGGTCAGGGCATGACGCAGGCCGGGCGCCACCCGCAGCTGCTGCACCACTTGGGTGGGCTTATAGTCTTCGGGCTTGGGCAGGTCCGGCCGCGCATCTGGCCAGGTGATCACCACCGTCTGGCTCACGGTGGCCTGCCCAGCGATCGGTCCGGCGGGCGTCGCGGCGCTGAGCGTCAGCCGGGGCTGCGCCGGGGTGGGGGCCCACCACGCCGAGCGCGTGAGCGTGTCGAGGGCATACGTGCGAGCCCCCCCTCGGCAACCGACCGCACCTGCCGACCCCGCACGGTTAGCGTCAGCTGGCTGGGCAGCAGGCGGCCATAGTCCGCCGCTAGGGGCCCCCACCATGTGAGTCGATAGACGATGTCGCCCTCAAACGTGCCGGGGGGCACGCGGCGCGGCCTTCGGTCCTCCGCCGGCTTAGATGCGTCGGGCGGTGCGGCAGACGAGTCCACCTGTGCGGCGGCGGGCAGGGTGACTAGAGTCCACACCAGCCACGCAAACAAAGCCGCCCTCACAGCTCAGCCTCCTGCACCAGATAGTGCGGCCGCCCCTTCGCCTGCATAAACAGCTTGCCGAGGTATTCGCCGATGATGCCGATGAGCAGCGTCTGCACCCCCCCCACCAGCAGCACGATGATCACCACTGAGGTCCAGCCGGGCACCGTCTCGTGCTTGAAGTACTGATAGAGGGCGAACGAACCATAGATAAGCGCAAACAGCACAAACAGCAGGCCGATTAATGTGGCGATGCGCAGCGGCTTGACGCTAAAGGCGGTGATGCCGTTGAGGGCAAAACTCAGCATGCGTCGATACGAATACTTTGTCTGCCCCGCGAAGCGCGGCGCCGGCTGATAGGCCACTGTCGTCTGTCGAAAGCCCACCCACGACACCAAGCCTCGGATGAAAAGATAGGACTCGACGATGTCGTGCTTGAGCACGTCGACGACCTTGCGGTCGAGCAGGCGATAGTCAGCCATGCCCTCTTCGAGCCGGATGTCTGACACCGCATTGATCAAGCGATAAAATGTACGCGAGGTGCTCCGCTTCAGCCATGACAGCCGGGGGTCGTCGGCGCGCCGCGTGGCCACCACGTCATAACCCGCCTGCCACTGCGCCACCAGCTGTGGAATGAGCTCAGGAGGGTGCTGCAGGTCGCCATCCATCGAGATGACCACCTCGCCGCTGGCGTGGTCGAGCCCGGCCTTGAGCGCGGGCTGGTGACCAAAGTTGCGCGAGAGCGATACATACTTCACCCGTGGGTCGTGGGCGTGCAGCTCGCGCAGGATGGCTAGGCTGGTGTCGCGGCTGCCGTCGTCCACCACCACGATTTCGTAGTCTGGATAGGCGCTCAGCACGCGAGAGAGGGCAGCATAGAGTTCGCGCAGGTTACCCTCTTCGTTATAGCACGTCACCACCACCGACAAGCGTCGGGGTGGGTCGGGGCGGGGGCGGG
>VYMD01000075.1_pt1 | contig 30657 bp, 37 predicted proteins | sample 5115311 | NCBI WGS metagenome assembly VYMD01 (sample SAMN12291779, study PRJNA351875) | freshwater metagenome | isolation source: freshwater lake | place: USA: Michigan, Wintergreen Lake | collected 2013-08-08
GAACATGCTCAACTTACGCGTAACGCACATGAATGGCCAATGGGACAAAGTAGTTAAACTCGTACAAACTGAATTTAAAGCCGCAGCTTAACCGCGTCAATTTGAAATGCACCCATAATACTACTGGTAAAGTAATACATTTGGTGGTGGCATTTTTACACTAGCCAAAGAAAAACTCAGTAAGTTGCTGGATTTAGTCCCTTTGGTGAAAAAAATATGAAAAGGTTAACATTGGATGAGTTGAAGGCTCAAAAAAGTCAAAAGAACATTGTAGCGCAACTTGGGGCAATAAAGGGAGGAATCCTTGATAGCTGCCATGATGCAGGGCTCAAAAACGTGGGAAAACCTATTACCACTACTACGCCACAAAGCTGTCACAAAAAATAATTGAATTTAGCGTGTTACCGCAAAAGGCTGTCATTGCAAGGCAGCCTTTTTTAATAGATGCACACTTGTTAAAATTACGAATGGGAAAATGTAACTTTTTAGAGAAAAAGGAGATAATAAAGAGTATTCTCACGCTTTCCTTAAACTGCATTTTAATTTTTCCTTTTTTATCATGTTCTGGGAATAAGGAATCATCCTTAAGTAATATGGATGTAAGTGACACAACTAGTTTAAAAGTGCATCTAAACTACTCATTGATTGGTGAGTTGGATAGTACTGAAAACGGAATACTTAAGTTGTTAGAGTCTTATCTTAATTCGAGAGATACAGTTCTTTATTATGATAGTCCTCTGTGGTCAAGTCAAGATAAGGCTAGTCATTTATATCCCGATATTGAATTGCATTATATTTGTTATCGAACAAAAAAATTCACTAAGTACCAGCCATCAATTCTGAGTATTCAAAAGATTGACACTAGCTATGTCATTAAAATTTTGTTTTCTAACTTTAAGAAACATCCTGATGTCTTGTCAGTTTATAATATCGTTGCCTCCAAGGAATTTGGAGAATATGTTTTTCATACCTATTCGGATTTTTTTAAAAAAAAGTGGATCGAAAGGAAGAAAAGTACAGTGAGGTATTATTTTGACGATTCTCACGCTTTTGATGAGCAGCTTGCTAAAAAATTCGATGAGTTTAACGTTAATGTCGCAAAAAAATTTGACATGAAACCATTGAATCTTCGATATTTTGTATTCGAAAACACGGAACTTAGATATAGATTTAAAGGCTATGATTTTGATGTTAGAATGTTTGAAACCATTCAACAATCTGCAGAAGTTGATTTATACAACAACATAATTTATGCAAGCAACGGCACAGAGTATTATCCCCACGAAGCAGTCCATTTTTACACATTCAAGAAGTTTGGTGGTTCATTAAGCCGATTCTTTGATGAAGGTCTAGCGACTTTACTAGGAGGTAACATTAATGCAACCTTTAAAGAAGATGTTTTAATGATGAAAGAATTTGTTAGCACCCATCCTAACTTCGATTTTTCGAATTTAACAGACATTAGAGAAAATTTTGGAAAGACAAATTTTGAATACACAGTTGCAGCAATTTTATGCAACGCAATTCTGGTAAAAGGTGGTTCATCAGCATTAGATCGCGCGTTGAATTGTGGAAATAAACCTGAGAGTATTTATGCGGTTTTAAAATCTGAGCTTAACTTAGACAGACAGAATGTAAATTCTTTTATACTAAATCAGCTTGATGCAAGTAATTGAATTTGAAAATTTTAATCAAGAATGATGAAGAAAAAAATATTGCCGCTAATACTGATCATCAACATCAATTTTTGTCTAGCTCAGAATTCATTTCTTTTGAAGGGTGTTTCTATTGTACCCCTAACATCAAATCAAGTATTGAAAAATCTTGATGTTTTAATTCAGGATGGGAAAATAGCGAAGATTTCAAAAATAATAGGTGAAAACGAGGACTGCACAGTAATTAACTGTACTGGTAAATTTCTGATGTCTGGGTTAGTCGATATGCATGCTCACCTACCTAATTATTCGATTAAGGATATAACTGTTAATCACTATTTACTGCTTCAGTTGGCTTCTGGAGTAACTACTTTGCGTTCTATGCGAGGAGATTATGATCATCTTCTATTGAAGGACAGCATTAATAGGGGATATATTTTGTCTCCTAATCTTTATTTATCGGCACCACCAATTCGGCATAGTACTCCTATTGATTCAATAGCACCTTTTGTAGTTAAATATAAGAAAGATGGATTTGATTTTATAAAGGTACTAAGTGTTTCCTCAGAAGGTCACTATACTGCAATAACAAATCAGGCGAAGCAAGTTGGCTTTAAGGTTGTAGGTCATGTTCCCATGAACAACTTAAGCCTAGCTTTAGAGCATAATCAATACAGCATAGAGCACTTGCAAGGGTATACCAATCTGTATGAGTTGGGTCAATTTAAAGAGTTGCAAAGGCTTGTTCAGCTAACAAAAACAAATGGGATTTATAATTGCCCAACAATGGACTGGTATTTTGTGGGTGGTTTATTTTTTGAATTAAATGACTTAAAGAAACGTGCGGGTCTAGAGTTTGTTTCAAATTCTTTAAAGCAAAAATGGGAATCTGATTATCTTGACTATAAAAAATCAGTTACAAAAGAAGAATTGATAAAAGATAGTATTCATTTAGTTGCAATTAGAAAAGTGATGCAGTTGTTAAAATCTAATCAAGCGAAAATTATTCTTAGCCCTGATGCTTCAAGTATTTTTCAAGTGCCAGGATTTGGTTTGGTTGAGGAAATGAAACTTATGCAACAAATGGGGTTTTCAAATTACGATATACTGAGAGCTGCCACCATTATACCGTTAGATTACTTTCAATCGGCAGCAGTTTCTGCGGGCATTAAAGAAGGTTCAAATGCTAATCTTATCTTGTTAAATGCAAATCCGCTCGAAGATATTAAAAATATTGAGAAGCAAGAGGGCATTTTTCTTAGTGGAAAATGGCTCTCACAGGAATACCTTATTGGTAGACTTAAATCCTTTCTGAAATGATTCTGAGTAATCAATTTAAGCCATTAATTGATGAAGGGATTTCATCTATGGCGGACAATATGAAAACGATATGTTTTCATGAGTTCCCTGATGTATTTGAGAATATTGAATTCGATAATGATAGAGCATTTTTGGATCCATTGTTATTTGCGTATTTCAATAGTACAAAAGATATTGGTATAGAAAACATTCTTTCTGGTTATTATAAGAAGCCATTCAATCATAAATTGGCCTTTGAATCTCAAAATCGAGACGAAGTAATATACCTGCCCAACATTGGGTACTTTTATGCGCCTAGTACATTTACCAATTTATTGTCTCCAAACGAAAAACCTCTGTTTTTGTCAAATGGAATTGAAGTTTATCGCCACTCGCATCAGTTGTGGAAAAATAAATTCAAAGTTAATAATGAGGTGGCAACAGTAGAGGTCTCAAATTGCACAAAAAATCATTTTAAGAATCTTCAAAAGGCTTTTTATGTTATTGAGAAGAATCTGCCAGAACTTCATGCTGAACTTTTAATAGCCAATCGATCAATTATATTGTTCCATAATCCATCAATTCTTTGTTTCGTTTCGTTAGAAATACATGGTGCTAGCTTTCTCAGTACAATTCCCGACAATAATGAAATTTTTTTCTTGGAAGAAATAATACACCAATGTTCTCATAACACATTTAATTCAATTCTCTTTAATAGAGAAAGGTTCTTTAAAATCGACCCTGAAAAAACACTTTTGGGGGAACTCAACGGAAACGTCCATGAAAGACGTACCCTTTATTCCGCATTTCATGGATTATTTACTGTTGCAAAAAGGTATGAAGCCTTTTACAATCTATATAAGAATAATGTCTTTGAGGGTAGGAATAGACACGAATTTTTAGGTCGTTTTGCTGACATCAAAAAACGTTTCCGACCTGGAATAGAGTTAGTTGACCATAAAGAAGTATTTACTGATCAGGGTCTTGAGGTATATGAAACACTAGATTCCTTTATCTCTTCTACCCTTCCTCATGTAAGAGAATTAGATGAGATGTTTGATTTGTCAAATCAACCATCAGAATTTAGTTATTCGAAATTTTGCGAATTTAATCCCTTTCAATAGAGATTGATTTGACAAAAGGATTTTTTTTCTACCGCCAGCTTAATCGAATGGACTGCGGGCCTACGTGCCTACGCATGATTGCCAAGCATCACGGTAGGTCTTTTGACATGGCCTACCTTCGCCAACTAGCAAGCCTTGCACGAGATGGCTCTACCCTAGGTGGCCTTGCAGATGCCGCAGAGAAAATTGGGTTTAGCACTCTCGCTCTTAACTCTACCTATAAAGATTTGGCCACGGAAATACCTTTGCCCTGTATAGCGCACTGGCGGCAACGGCACTATGTGGTAGTTTATGAAGCCAATCAAAAGCAAGTCAAGATTGCAGATCCCGCGCACGGATTGATAGCTTACACTCCTGAAGAGTTTTGCAAAGGGTGGATACCGATAAAAAATGTATCCATCGAGACCGAGGGTGTTTTGCTTCTGCTTGAAACCACTCCGGCTTTTCACGATCAGGAAGATTATAGAGTAAGTGGTATGTCGCCATTCAAATTTTTGCAACGCTATTTTCGTCCATTCCGCAAGTTCGCTTTTCAACTTTTCGTAGGCTTGTTAGTTGGAAGCTTTGTACAGTTGGCCTTGCCATTTCTTACCCAGCAAATAGTAGATGTGGGTATCAATACCAAGGACCTGAATTTTATTTATTTGATACTCGCTGCGCAACTAATGTTGTTTGTTTCACAGACAGGGATTAGTGTAGTACGTAGTTGGATATTGCTGCACATCACTAGTAGAATGAATCTACGGATGCTTTCGGATTTTTTGATCAAGTTAATGAACCTGCCTATTTCATTCTTTGACTCTAAGAGCCAGGGAGATTTGATGCAACGAATCCAAGACCACAATCGCATCCAGTCTTTTCTTTCGGCCACTACACTGGATGTACTGTTTTCTGTTATCCCTTTCGTGGTTTTTGGTTTTATTCTCTCTTATTTCAACCTCACTCTTTTCATCATTTTTCTTGTTGGCTCTGGACTGTACATGCTATGGGTACTGATTTTTATGAAACGCAGAGCAGAGATTGATTATAAGTATTTTGATCAAGCCAGCGGCAACCAAAGCAGTACCATCCAACTCATTACTGGTATGCAAGAGATAAAGTTGAATGGTTCGGAGAAGCGCAGGCGCTGGGAGTGGGAGGCAATTCAGGCGCGGTTGTTTAAACTGAACATGAAAAGTTTGGTGCTTTCGCAATCGCAAAACGAGGGAGGGCAGTTTATTAACGAGATAAAAAATATTTTAATAAGTTTTGTAGCGGCACAGAGCGTGATCAGCGGTCAAATTACGTTTGGTGGTATGTTGGCCGTACAATACATCATTGGCCAAATGAATGTGCCAGTAAATAACTTTATCACATTTATAAGAAGCTATCAGGATGCCAGGTTGAGTATTGAACGCCTTGCTGAAATCCATAATAAACCCAACGAGGAATCAATAGAGGACCAATTGGTTCACGAACTGCCGGCTCAAAAATCTATCATTTTACAAAATGTGAGTTTCAGGTATGGGAGCTCGGCCGCTGCATTGGTATTGAAAAATATCAACCTTGCCATTCCGGAGGGTAAAGTAACGGCAATTGTGGGTGCGAGCGGGAGCGGTAAGACCACATTGCTGAAGTTGCTGTTGAAGTATTACGAACCGGTGGAGGGCCAAATTTACCTTGGCGGTAACAACCTTAAAAACATTGGTTACAATTTTTGGCGTAGCCACTGCGGGGTAGTTATGCAAGATGGGTTTCTGTTTTCCGATTCTATTGCGAGGAACATCAGCGAATCGGATGAAAATGGTGCAGTAGACAGAAAGAAATTGCATGAGGCTGTTCGTGTGGCAAACATTGGTGGTTTTATTGAGGAGCTGCCAATGGCCTACAATACGCGCATTGGTGCGAGTGGCATGGGTATAAGCGGTGGCCAAAAGCAACGCATTATTATTGCTCGGGCGGTGTATAAAAACCCTGCTTTTTTGTTTTTTGATGAGGCAACAAGCTCTTTGGATGCCAATAATGAGTCAATCATCATGCAAAACCTGGAAGGTTTTTTTAAGAGCAGAACGGTAGTAGTCGTTGCCCATCGCCTAAGCACTGTGAAAAATGCCGATCAGATTATTGTGCTTGACAAAGGCGAGATTGTTGAAACCGGAACGCACAGCGAACTGACCACCAAGCAAGGGTATTATTATTCGCTTATCAAAAACCAATTGGAACTAGGTAACTAATGGAAGACGAAGACATTGATAGTAGGAGCGAGGCCGTGCGCGATTATCTCGAGCAAGTGCCGAGCGGGCTTACCCGTTGGGGTTCTGTTGTGATCTCAACTATTTTGCTCGTTGCGATTTCTTTGACATGGCTCATTCGCTACCCCACTTTGGTGCGTGCAGATTTTAAGCTCACCACACAAATAGAACCCAAGCCCGTGGTTGCGCGAACGGATGGAAGATTAGAAAAGTTATTGATCGCCAACCATCAACTAGTTTCATCAGACCAGCTATTGGGCTTCTTAGAAAGTGCCGCGCACCACGAGGAAGTGCTTCAATTAGAAACAGAATTGAATATGATCCGTCAATTATTCGAGAAAAACGATTTTACTGGTTTTGAAACGCTTCGGCTTGCATCGCTCGAGCATTTAGGCGATGTGCAAACATCTTACCAATCATTTCGTCAACAATTTGCGCAGCTTAACTCCTTGCTTGGAAAAAAGTACTACGATAAAAAAATTGAGTTTCTAAAACGGGATATTTCTGAATTGGAAACGATGAACCGCCACCAAAAAAGCCAATATCAACTTTATCAACGAGATGCCGCCTTGGCAGAAAGTGAATTTGCCATGAACCAAAAACTTTTCAAAGATAAAGTGATAGCCAAATTGGATTTGGATAGGGAAGAAAGCAAGATGTTGGCAAAGAAACTTCCATTAAAAAGTATCGAGACATCCATACTCAACAACAATGCTCTAATGCGAAGCAAGGAAAAGGAGATCATTGATTTAGAAAAGCAAGTATCAGAACAAAAGGAAAGCTTTCGGCAATCAATCAATCAACTCACTGAACAGTTCAATATCAGCATGGCGAAATCGGTATTTGCTTGTTTCGCCCACCTCTGGCGAAATACTTTTCTCCAACAATCTACAAGAAAAAGAAAACGTAAAAGTCAACACGGAGTTATTTCAGGTATTTGAAACCAACTCATCATATGTGGGAACGCTGACAATCCCGCAGGATAATTCTGGCAAAGTTAAAATAGGTCAGCGTGTATTGATAAAGTTTCAAAGCTATCCCTTTGAAGAATACGGTATGGTGGAAGGAAATATTTCATCGCTGCCGCAACTATCCACTCAAGATAATAAATTATTTTTTGCTTTTGTTGAATTGCCCCAGGGTTTGAAAACAAATCATAATAAGCAACTCACTTACAACTATGGAATGACGGCATCGGCAGAGATTGTAACCGAAGACCTTCGGTTGATAGAGCGCATTTTTTATACCATAAGAAAGGTTTTTAATTGATGCTCCATGCAAAGCAGCTAGTTTTTCACCGCCTTCGCCTTTTCAATCGACTCGTTCATTAAGTCTTTGACCTTTTTAATTCTTTCCATTTCAGATTCTAAATAGGCTCTTGCTTTTTCCTGATCGGCAGAATCCGGGAGCGGTTTGAATTGATGCATCCAATCCATCATGGATTGATCGGCAGAGTCCAGTTGAGCAATGACCAATTCCAATTCTTGCTTTTTGTCTGCAACCATGTCTGGACTACCTGCCAATTTTTCTTGCAGTTCTTTCTTGAGTTGATAGATATCCTCTGCTCGAGGCATAATTTCATCGTGAATATCCATCACTTGATCGTACAATGCTTGGTTAGGATTTTCTTCTGAGTTCCCGCCATTGTGGTGATGATCTTCTTGCTTGCCTATTTTAGCGCATGACGCTAGAATTGACAAAGAAATAAATAGTAAGGTTTTGAGATTTTTCATATTTCGAGTTTAAAAGCATTTTAATATGTAACTTATTTACATTTTCTATTCAGGCTGAGTTCTTTGAATCACAATATCAAAAATGGGTCTGTAGATTGATTTCTTTGATATGCAAACTAAAAGAGCATTGCTATCAAGAACGACTTTCACTGCTTAGAGGAGGTGCGTGTATGTGTAGCAGCCCATTCTTCCATCGTACTATTGTCCCATTTATTTTGCTCCCAAAGCTTGTCCATTTCAGCCGTTGCTTTTTCAGCAAAGTAAGAGGAAAGCAATTGCCTGATTTCCGCTAATTGAGTTTCGTTTAGGTTGTATTGAAACACCATTAGAAGTTCATGCTGTAGGTTAGTAAGTTTATCTTGAGCTACCATAATAGAGCTTTTGTAATTCAAATATATGTAATTTTCAAGCTAACGCCAGTTAGGCGTTTAAAATAATGTTCTGTTGTACAACACCATAGTTGCATATGTCAAGAATTTGCGTTTCCTTCGTTCTATTATTATGAAAATGAAAACTCAGCGATTTTATTTTAGCTTTTATTTTAATCCAGCCCTACCGGGATTAGATAGAGAATCGCTTTGTTGAAAACATAAAAACAAAAGAAACTCAGAAAAGTCCCGGTAAAAGCCGGGACTTTTCTTTTTTACCTGTGCTACGTAGGTTTTGTAGAATGTAGCCATAGTTGATGTAGTAGTAACCGAAGTAGCATAACGATCGGATGAGTAAAAAAAGAAAATTGAAAGTAGCCATACAGGGCATTGCCACTAGTTTTCACGAGGTGGCAGCGCAAACCTATTTTGGAGATTCGATTGAATCTGTTGAGTGCCTATCGTTTCATGCACTTTGCGAATCATTGAAAAAGGAGGAGTCCGACTTTGCCGTAATGGCTATCGAAAATTCGATAGCAGGAAGTATCCTTCCTAATTATTTCCTTTTGCAGGAATACCATTTTTCTATCATTGGTGAAGTGTACTTACCCATACATATGCATCTGTTGGTTTTGCCGGGTGTGACATTAAATGATGTTAAATGCATTGAATCCCATCCAATGGCAATCAGACAGTGCAATGATTTCTTGTTTCGGCTAAGGAATGTAGAGATCAGAGAAAGTGATGATACGGCCGTGTCAGCCAGGAAAGTAAAGGAAAATAAACTGACCAATACAGCAGCGATTGCCAACGAGCACGCAGCAAAAAAATTCGGATTGCAAATTCTGGAAAAGAGAATAGAGACAAACAAGAAAAATTTTACACGCTTTTTGATACTTGCTAAGGGGAGACAAACGGCCCATGATAGTAACAAGGCGTCCCTTTGTTTTGAAGTTGCCAACGAGGTAGGAAGCCTGGCTGAAACACTGATGACATTAAAAAATAACCTGATAAATCTTACAAAGATCCAATCAATACCTATTGTTGGTAAGCCAAGCGAGTATTCCATTCATATTGATGTAGAATGGAAGAAAAGAAAGAATTACGATACCGCGTTGCAGGAGATTTTGAGGCAAGTAAGGAATTTGAATGTGTTGGGTGAATACAAGAGCGCAAAAATTGAGTACAAGTAGAAAGTTGAATTTCGAACTTTGAATTTTGAAAATGATTGAATTTGCAAATAGGATAAAGAACGTAGAAGAGTACTACTTCAGCAAGAAATTGGCGGAGGTGAGAAGTATTGATACGCCCGAATGGCGCGTAATCAACCTGGGGATTGGTAGCCCTGACCAGATGCCAGCTACAAATGCGATTGATGCTTTAGTCGTTTCGGCAAAGAATCCAGCCAACCATGGGTATCAGAACTACAAGGGGATACCGCAACTACGAAAAGCTATTGCGGATTTTTATGTAGACACGTATGATGTATCGTTGAATGTTGAATCTGATATACTTCCTCTTATGGGATCGAAAGAGGGGATACTTCACACCATGATGGCTTTTGTAAATGAAGGTGATGAAGTATTAATTCCCGATCCCGGATATCCAACCTATGCGTCAGTGGCGAAATTAGTTGGCGCCAAGGCAGTTACTTATGACATGAAAGAAGAAGCGAACTGGCAAATCGATGTTGAGGGTCTTCGAAAAAAAGATCTTTCAAAGGTCAAAATAATGTGGGTCAACTTTCCGCATATGCCAACAGGAAGAATTGCTTCACGCAAGGAATTGAAGGAACTGGTTGATCTGGCAAGAGCAAATAGATTTTTGATTGTAAATGATAATCCGTATTCACTCATTTTGAATGAGCGTCCCCTTTCAATACTTAGTATTGAAGGGGCTGCTGAGGTGGCTCTCGAGCTCAACTCGCTGAGCAAATCACATAACATGGCTGGTTGGCGAATCGGTTGGGTAGCGGGTAATGCACATTATGTCGATGCGGTGCTGCGCGTAAAAAGCAATATGGACTCCGGCATGTTTTTAGGATTGCAACATGCTGCCGTGGAGGCGTTGAAAAGTGGCAGGGAATGGTTCGCCAATTTGAATGCGATGTATCAAAAAAGAAAAGATGCAGCATGCAAAATTTTAGATGTATTGGGATGCAGCTATTCCACCCAGCAATCAGGTCTGTTTGTATGGGCAAAGGCGCCTGTTGGAGTGAATGACGTGGAGAAATGGATTGATGAGATACTCTATGGAACACATGTATTCATAACACCCGGATTTATCTTTGGCGAAACAGGTAGAAGGCATATACGGATTTCACTTTGCGCAACAGAGGAAAAACTAAACGAGGCGTGTAACCGAATTCAAGAATTCGTTGACTCTCAAGTCACACAACCACAATCTTTTTAAAATGAAAATAGCAATAGTTGGATTGGGTTTGATAGGAGGTTCACTCGCCATAGATTTGAGGAGTAAAAAAATCGCAACAAGGCTGATTGGTGTTGACTTCAATGAAGGACATATGAGAAAGGCATTAGAACTAGGGTTGGTCGATGAGATTCTTCCAGAGGAGAAGGCGTTTGCGGAATCTGATGTAGTGATATTGGCTATACCGGTCAACACCATCGGTGCACTTTTGCCCTCCATACTTGATCGCGTAGCAAAAAATGCAGTGGTCATTGATACAGGCTCCACGAAAAGTATGATCTGCAAGTCTGTGGCCCAACACGACAGACGCGCCCAGTTTGTGGCTGCGCACCCCATTTCAGGGACAGAAAACTCCGGACCTACAGCCGCTTTGCAAGGATTGTTTGAGGGGAAAACAAATATCATTTGCGAAAAGGAACAATCTTCTAAGTCATCTTTGGCTGTGGCCAAAAACATTTTTGATAGCGTGGGAATGAACACGATCTTCATGGAGCCGGACGAACATGATAAACACGTGGCTTATGTCTCTCATCTCTCACACGTTAGTTCTTTTTTATTGGGGCAAACAGTATTGGATATCGAGAAAGATGAAAGGAATATTTTTGACTTGGCGGGTAGTGGTTTTGCATCTACTGTGAGGTTGGCAAAAAGTTCTCCGGCTATGTGGGCACCTATCTTTGAGCAGAATTCGGAATATTTAAGTCAAGCGTTGTTGGAATACATCATGCATCTGCAAAAATTCCATTATCATTTGATGAAGAAGGATACAAAGGAACTGGTGAAGACGTTGACCAATGCAAATGAGATTAGGAGGGTGTTGGATAAGAAGTAAAATGGTAAGAGGTGGGCAGTAACCGGTAATTGGTGGTTAAGGGTAGTAGTACTAATCTGACTTCCAAATTCTAACTTCTAACTTCTTTTTAGTAAATAGTAAACTTGAATCTTTAACTTTGAATTGAATATGAAAAAAGGATTGGAACTTGAATCGATTGCTGAATGGTTGGGAGTAAAAAAGCCGATCATTATTAGCGGACCCTGCAGTGCCGAAACGGAAGAGCAGATGGTGGAAACTGCAAAACAAATCGCAGCCACGGGTAAGGTACATGCTCTTCGCGCTGGCATTTGGAAACCCCGCACGAGACCTGGTCAATACGAAGGTGCAGGAGATATTGGTTTGAACTGGCTGATGGCTGCAAAAAAAGAGACTGGCCTACCGGTAACAACGGAAGTGGCAAATGCGGCACATGTGGAAGCAGCACTGAAAGCAGGCGTGGATATTTTATGGGTAGGTGCCCGCACTACAGTCAATCCTTTTTCTGTGCAAGAGATTGCAGATTGTTTGAAAGGCGTTGACATTCCTGTGATGGTAAAGAATCCAGTTAATCCTGATCTTGAGTTATGGATAGGCGCACTGGAGCGACTGAACAAAGCGGGCATCAAGAAGATGGCTGCCATCCATCGTGGTTTTTCATCTTTTGAAAAAGGCCCATTCCGCAATTTACCGATGTGGGATTTGGCCATAGAATTGAAAACGAGATTTCCGGAATTGGAGATGATCTGCGATCCAAGTCACATCTCGGGCAATCGAGAATTGATCGCCTTTGTTTCACAAAAGGCACTTGACTTGGATATGGCTGGCTTGATGATTGAAAGTCATATTAACCCAGATGCTGCATGGAGTGATGCGAAGCAGCAAGTGACACCAGCTGTGTTGGCTAAAATATTGTCTGAGTTGGTTGTACGCACTGCGTCAAGTGAAAGTAAAACGTTCAAGGATACACTGAGCATGTTGCGCGAGCAGATTGACCAGCTCGATGACGAAATCATGCAAAAGATGGCATCACGCATGAAAATTTCAGAGAAGATCGGTCATTACAAGAAAGACAACAATGTTACTATTTTGCAAGTGAACCGCTGGGAGGAAATTATAAAAACACGCGTGTCGCTTGGTAAAGCAATGGGGTTGGAAGAGGGTTTCATGCGCGACTTGTTGCGTTTGGTGCACCATGAATCGATACAAGTTCAAACGAAGGTGATGAACCAGATTGAAGAAAGGGTGTAATTCCATGGATTGCAAATTCAAAATTCAAGATTCAAAATTCAAAATCTTATTTTGTTGTTGTGTTTTGATTTTTCCTTCGATAATCGGGGCGCAAGATGTAGACAAGAACTATTTACTTGGCCAATTTGATGAATCTAAAGATTCACGCTTTGTAAAGTTGGGCGATGATTTCGCCAGAGGAAGTGCACAAGGAAAATATTTACGGAAAGAAGCATACGAAGCTTTTTTGAAAATGGCTTCTGCCGCCAACCAGGATGGGATCACACTTTTCATTATCTCCGCCACCCGAAATTTTGAAGCACAGAAACGTATTTGGGAAAACAAATGGGAAGGTAGAACCTTGGTCGAGGGGCAAAACCTGACCGAGGTTACTGATTTAGAAAAAAGAGCCAAGCTTATTTTGTTGTATAGCTCCATGCCTGGTACATCTCGTCACCATTGGGGAACAGATATGGATTTAAATTCACTAGAAAATTCGTATTTCGATTCGGGAGAAGGATTGAAGATTTATCAGTGGCTTACTACGCACGGTGCGAAGTATGGTTTTTGTCAGCCCTATACATCGAAAGCAGCGGGTCGTACAGGTTATGAGGAAGAGAAATGGCACTGGTCCTATTGGCCACTTTCAAAAGAATTGTTGAGTGCGTACGTAAAATCAGTTCACTATTCAGACATCAAAGGTTTTAAAGGCAGCAAGACGGCAAAATCTATTAATGCGATCGAAAAATATGTCCAGGGCATTGGTTGTAAGTAAGTTTTTAATGGACGCGTTTTGTAACGCAATAAAATGCAAGACCACCGTTTCATGTTTCAGGGAATCGGCTAGCTGCATTGGTATTCTATTTCTCCTTGTTGTTTTCATTAGTTCATGTGCGCAAAACCCAAAACATAAGTTTGATTTAGTTATTAGAAACGGAACCATCTATGACGGATCAGGTGCAAAACCGTATAAAGGGGATGTGGCTATTCAAGCCGATACATTGGCTGCCATTGGAGATCTATCGTACGCCACAGGAACCGAAGAGATAGATGTCAACGGGCTTGCGGTCTCGCCCGGGTTTATTAACATGCTAAGTTGGGCAGATGGTTCTTTGCTAAAAGATGGTCGTTCCATGAGCGATATCAAGCAAGGAGTAACGCTAGAGGTTTTTGGAGAAGGATGGAGTCCGGGTCCGCGGAAGAAGAGTAGTAGCAAAGACACGTTGTGGAGTTCATTAGGTGAATACTTTGACGTGTTAAAAAGGAAAGGTGTTAGCCCGAACTTTGCTTCGTTTGTTGGCGCCACTTCGGTTAGAAATATTGTGCTAGGGCTTAATAATAAAAAGCCGAATCAGGAGGAATTAAGCCAAATGAAAGAGCTCGTTCGTGCTTCGATGAAAGAAGGAGCGATGGGTCTGGGCACATCATTGATTTATGCACCTGCTGACTATGCATCTACAGAAGAGTTAATCGAATTGAGTAAGGTTGTTGCTGAATATCAAGGCATGTATATCACTCATATGCGCAGCGAAAGCGATAAAATTCTTCCTGCCCTGAATGAAGTTTTTCGAATTGCGAAGGAAGCAAACTTGCCTGCAGAGATTTATCATTTGAAAATTAATAATACCTGGAACTGGAATAAAATTGATACCGTACTTGCTAAGATTGATAGCGCACAAAAAGCAGGTTTGAAAATAACTGCAAACATGTACACGTACAATGCCAGTGGAACAAGTATTACAGCGAGGTTGCCTACTTGGGTGCAGGAGGGTGGGTTGAGTGAGATGAGAAAGAGGCTGCGAAATCCTGCCATGAGAAAGCGCTTGTTACGCGACATGGAACAAGGCATTCCTAGCCGTAACTCGGACCCCAAAGATGTAATGCTGATGGGTTTTCGAACAGACTCTTTGAATAAACTTTACAAGGCAAAAAGATTGAGTGAGGTGGCCATGCTGCACGGTAAAAATGCCAATGAGACCATTTTGGATTTGTTGGTAGCCGACAAATCAAGTATACCGTGTATTTTCTTTTTAATTTCGGAAGACAACATCAAAAAAATGCTGCCTCTACCCTACGTGAGCATTTGTTCGGATGCTGGTTCCATGGCAGATGAAGCACCCTTCAACGAAAGTGGCACGCATCCTAGAGCGTACGGAAGTTTTGCACGACTACTCTCTAACTATTCCCGAAAGGAAAAATTGATTACGACTGAGGAAGCGATTAGAAAAATGACTTCGCTTCCTGCAAATAACTTGAAGATAAAACAACGTGGGCTTTTGAGAGTAGGTTATTTTGCAGACGTAGTTGTTTTTGATCCAGCAAAGATCGAAGACCAAGCAACCTTTGAAGATCCCCATCAATATGCGACTGGCGTGTCACATGTTTTTGTGAACGGGCAACAGGTACTAAAGGATGGCGACCACACTGGAAAGAAACCCGGCCGTTTGGTAGTTGGGCCAGGTTTTGAAGACAAGGCCAATCGATAGCACTCAATTTTGATGTGGGAGTCTGGTGTTAAATGATTACCTTTGACGCTCGATCCTCCCAATTCCCGTAAAAAGCCGTTTTCAACGGTGCGTTCACCAGTCGGTGAGCAGGTTAGTCAAAGAGGCATTAAGTAAACAGTCGTCTCTCATATCAAAAATCAGTATGTCATTTGAAAAATTAAATCTAATTGAGCCAATTCTTCGGGCTTTAAAAACAGAAGGTTATACCACGCCAACACCTATTCAAGAGCAAGCCATTCCAATCTTACTAGAGCAAAAAGATTTACTCGGATGCGCCCAGACAGGCACCGGAAAAACAGCCGCGTTTGCTATTCCCATTTTGCAATTATTGCATCAAGATGAATTGTATAAGGCCAGCTTAGGCATAAGCACGTTGATCTTAACACCTACCCGCGAATTGGCCATTCAAATTGGCGAAAGCTTTGCAGCCTATGGCCGACATTTGAAATTGAAGCATACCGTCATCTTTGGAGGTGTTTCTCAGAAATCGCAGACTGATGCGCTGCGCGCAGGTGTCAACATCCTGATTGCCACACCAGGCCGATTACTTGATTTAATGAATCAGCGATTTGTAAAGTTAGATCATATCAAAATTTTCGTGTTGGATGAGGCAGACCGTATGTTAGACATGGGGTTCATACATGATGTGAAAAAGGTGATTGCGAAACTGCCGCCTAAGAGACAGACGCTATTCTTTTCAGCTACCATGCCAAAAGAAATTTCTGCGTTGGCAAATTCAATTCTTACTCATCCAGTACGTGTTGAAGTAACTCCTGTTTCGTCAACGGCCAATACCATACAGCAGTCTTTGTACTATGTCGACAAGAAAAATAAAAAATCACTTTTGTTGAACTTGTTGAAAGACGAGTCAATTATTACTGCTTTGGTTTTTACCCGTACCAAGCATGGTGCAGATAAAGTAACAGTGGATTTGAATAAAGCGGGTGTTCATGCTGAAGCCATCCACGGAAACAAATCTCAAAATGCTCGCCAGCGAGCGTTGAGTAATTTTAAACTACAAAAAACTCGCGTGTTAGTTGCAACTGATATTGCAGCACGAGGTATTGATGTAGATGAACTTTCAACGGTGATCAATTTTGAACTGCCTAATATTCCTGAAACCTATGTACACAGAATTGGCCGTACGGGCCGCGCAGGATTAAGTGGAAAATCCATTTCGTTCTGTGATTTTGAAGAAAGAGAATTCCTTCGCGACATACAGAAGTTAATCGGAAAGCCCATACCTGTGATCGATGGCCATCCCTTTCCCATGACGGCTACAAGTGGAGATGCGGATAAGCCTAAAGAAGCCCCTCGTCAAGGCCAGCAGCGTAGACATGGCTCAAGGCCTTCTTCTTCTCCAAGTTCTTCAGCACACGCAGGTAAGAGTTGGGGCGGACGACAAAGACGAACCAATTGAGTGGTAAGTTCTTTATCCAAATTTAACCTCGCTAACTTGTATAGAGGGCTCTAAGTATTCATCTATTTCAACGTAAAAAGGCTCGTTGGTTAAGTGTGTAACGGCTCGGTTGAGTACCATCTGCACCACATTGGAGTATTTGTCCAAATCCACGTTACCCTTTTTCAAATCAAGCAATTGGTCTTTCACTGACTCAACCATTTTTCGAGTCGGTTTTACATTGAATTTGTAAATGATGTAGGTAGGCAGGTCGCTAATCATTCGAGTGATGATTAACTCTCGATGCTCTTTTAGTATTTCTCGTACTTGCAGTAAAAGCACATCCGGGTTGGTGTCAATGAGTTGCTTCGTGCCCAGCAGGGCAGATTTTATTGTTTTCATAAAGGTGTTAGTGTTTAGGCTGCAAAATGCAATTGGGTGGTTAAGTTCATCCGGATGCTCTCATCAATCTCTAAAAAAAAGTAGTCATTTTTGATCTTGATTTCGTCCTTCCGCTTCAACTCTTTCAGCAGCGGCTGGTAGTATTCCAGATCTACGTCCTTACTTTTCAGTTGATCGATCTTTTGAGCAATCTCTATCAGCTCATTTCGACTTGGCTGCATGTGAAATTTGAATTCCATGTAGGTGCCCAAGTCCGTTAATATCCGGTTCAGCAACGCATCACGATGCTGGTTAAAAATTGCACGAATTTGAAACAATTGAATATTCGCTTCTCGGGCTCGCACAACCCTGGCTCCAATAAGTCCTGATTTGATGATTTTCATAGGTCTCTTTTTGATTACTCAAATATAAATACTAAAAATATTAGTTTTATAAATACTAATAAAATTAGTTTTTGGATCATCAAATTGGGCTGAAAAGGCTATTTTTAGATTACCAGAGCCCAATTGTTGGCGGATTTTAAGTAGCTTAGACTCCATGAAAAGAACAATTATTCTATACGGCTTAGCTTTAGCTCTTTTCGTTTCTGGGCTCAAGTTTTTGGAATATCGATTCTTTGTTCGCGATCTTTCTATTGAATTTTACATAAGTATCATCGTAATAACATTTACGGGATTGGGCATTTGGATAGGCCTGCGACTCACTAGAAAAAAATTCGTTTTTGTTTCGGGCGATTTTGCTCTGGATGCGGAAGCTCTCCAGAGATTAGATATTACCAAGCGAGAGTACGAGGTATTGGAGTTGATTGCTCAGGGTCTGTCCAATAAGGAAATAGCAGATAAATTGTTTGTTTCACTGAACACGATCAAAACGCATTCATCGAACCTTTTTCTAAAACTGGAGGTGAGCCGAAGAACACAAGCCGTTCAAAAGGCCAAAAACTTGAGACTGATACCCTAAACTTTTGGGTGATTTCTGCTAATTTTAGTTAAATCATCCTTTTGGGTGATGATTTTTTCTTTATCGTTTTGCTGTTTTGAGAAAAAATAAATAGTAACGCATGAAAAGGATAATTCTTGTCTACGGATTGATAGCCGGAACCATTGTTGGTTCAATGTTTTTTATCACGATGCCCTTATATAAAAAGGGAATCCTGACTATTGAGAATGGCGAGTTGGTGGGCTACTCCACCATGATTGTCGCGCTTTCGCTCATTTTCTTTGGTATTAAATCTTACCGCGACAATCATCTTGCAGGGTATATCACTTTTGGGAAGGCGCTGAAAGTGGGCCTCTTAATTACTTTAATAGCCTCGCTTATTTATGCCATCACCTGGGAGGTGATCTACAACACCATGACGGACTTTGTTACCCAGATGGGGGATAAGTACTTTGAAAAGTTAAGGGCTGAAGGCACTACTCAGGCGGAGATAGATGAGTATAAGGCGATATATGAAAACCCGTTTATTCGATTTGCGATGACACTGATGGAGATCGCTCCAGTTGGGATTTTGATCTCACTGCTTTCAGCAGGACTGCTGCGGATTAGGGGATTTCTGCCTCCATCATCGAATAACTAACAACGACCATCGACTAACGATTTTATATGCAATCCAAATCTAAAACAGTTCCAGAATACATCGATACCCTTCCGGCTGATAGGAAGCAGATTATCAGCGCCATTCGAAAAGTCATTCTCAAGAATTTACCAAAAGGTTTTCAGGAAGAAATGAACTATGGTATGATTGGCTATGTGGTGCCCCACAAAATCTATCCAGATGGTTATCATTGCGATCCAAAACTTCCATTGCCATTCCTAAACGTGGCATCGCAGAAAAATTTTATTGCTGTTTATCACATGGGCATCTATGCGCAGCCGAAATTGTTAGAGTGGTTTCAGGATGAGTGGAGAGTCCATTCTACGAAAAAACTGGATATGGGCAAATCATGTATTCGAATTAAAAAACCAGAAGATGTGCCCTTGGATTTGATCGGTGAACTGGTTACAAAGATGACGCCCCAGCAATGGATTGGTATTTATGAGAAAGCATTTAAAAATAAAAAATGAACCAAACTGGGTTTTAACAACCCACAGGAAATAAATGAGTGAAGATAAATTAAGAAAAAATGAAAAAGACAACACTACTAACACTTGGCTTCATTGCCGCATTTGTACTTGGGCTTTACATCAATCCAATAATCGCTAAACAAAAAAAAGAGACTATGAAATTAGGAGCATTTTCTGTAAGCCTTAGTGTCAAGGACATTAAGGTTTCAAAACAATTTTATGAAAACCTGGGCTTTAGTGTTTTCGGAGGCGCCCTCGAAAAAAACTACCTAATCATGAAGAATGGAAATTCGTTGATCGGGTTGTTTCAAGGAATGTTTCAAGGCAACATTTTAACGTTTAACCCCGGCTGGGATGAGAACGCCAAAAATATTGAGAAGTTTGATGATGTCAGAGAGATTCAGCGTCAACTAAAAAGTAAGGGACTAAAGATTAATAATGAAGCAGACGAGAAAACTTCTGGGCCTGCAAGTTTTATGATCACCGACCCGGACGGGAATGTCGTTTTGATAGACCAACATCGTTGATCCTTTCAGTAGTGAAAATTGAATCGTAGAATTTGAAGGATGAGGGATTTTGATCCCTCATTTTTTTACTTTGTGGCTGCCCAACTAGCAATTTGCGATCTGAACCACTCATCGGCTCCTTCAGTCCATTTGAAATTGTCACGGATATATTCCATCGTGTCTTTTTCTACATCGGTGTACTCTCCGCTGTCTTTCACAGCAGCGATAATTGTTTCGGCATCTTGTTTAGAGATGCGGCCGTCACCGGCACCGGCCACAGCTTCTTCTGCTATATCAAGCAGGCTGCCATCCATTTTTTTGCCATCAATCGTTTTGTAGTAGCTCATTTTTTTAAAACAATTTTCATGAAAAGCACATTTTACCAAAGTCATTTTGGTTACGAAATTGTTAACAAAAGATGAACAGATTGGTGTAATGCTTTACCCCTTTCTTAAATATTGCTTGGTGAGTTGCTTCAAAGCCATCTTATCATCATCGTTGCCGCCACTTTTTACTTTGAGCATTAATTCAAAAAGCACGTCTTGCTCATAGCCGAGGCGGGCGGCAATCTTCCAGCAAAATTTGATTTCTTCTTGGTAAAGCCGCTCATCAATTTTCATCAATTGCACGAGGCTAAAAATGTATTCAAACCGTTGATCATCTGTTAAATTATCCGGAATGATGATTTCGTGAGTTTGGTAAAACAGAGTGGAGACTGAGGATTCTGGAAAACCGTTTGCTTTGCCAATATTGATGATATAGGTTTTTTCCCGTTCGGCCATGTCTCCGTCAATTCGGGCAAGATTAACCAGCAATTTGAGTTGTTCCAGCAGAGCCATAATTGGTTATTTCACGCAAAAGTCAGCAATTTATTTGCAATTGAAAATAGCATAAAGTGAAATTACGTTACATTCGAGGGCGTAATGAATTTTCTTGCACACCTTTATTTATCTGCCGATGACCCCGAAATACAATTGGGCAACTTTATTGGTGACTTCGTCCGGGGCCGCGACTTGTCGTCTCGTTTTTCGCCAGGTATTGTGAAGGGTATTTCGTTGCACCGCGAAATAGATGAATTTACAGATCGGCACCCCATTGTAAAACTGAGTAAGGACCGGCTTAGGCCTAAGTATAGGCACTATGCACCAGTAATTATCGATATGTTCTATGACCACCTTTTGGCGGTTAATTGGAATGCATATCACCATCAGCCATTACCCGATTTTGCAGCAGGCTGTTATGACTACCTGATCAAAAGCGAAGCGATTTTGCCCGAACAAGTGAAATGGATGTTGCCTCACATGATGCGAGGCAATTGGCTGGTTAACTATGGCAAGATAGAAGGTATTCAACAAGCGCTGAGCGGTATGACGAGGCGATCTAAATTTGACTCTAAAATGAATGAGGCAACGGAAGAACTCCAACAGTTCTACAAAGAGTTTGATCAGGAATTTCAATTGTTTTTTCCTTTGCTTAATGCGCATGCAACACATTTTCTTGGCAAGTATTAATTTTGAGATTGTATTGAATTACAAATGAACAATGACCCTGAGCTAAGCGGAAAATATTTGGGCACTATCAGCGCTGATTTTGTAAACGCAGCAGATACCCTGAAGGAAGCCTCGTATCAGATCAGAAAAGCCGGTTTCGCGTATCCTATTTTTGCTATTTCAAAAGAGGTGGTTCCAATCGGGCAGTTGCTAATCGACAAATACTCTCTGCAATTGGATTGGAATTATTTTGCCTCTTTCATGGACGAGTTTGTACAGCGCGAACTCATCGCCAAAGAAAAGGTAGATGATTTTGTGAGCGCCTACAAAGATCCTGATGAATTTTGTTGCCTATTTGTGGTAGACAAAGAATTTACTCGTTTCGTTTTTATTCCTTACCCGGAGGATTAATTCACAGCTAGGAAAAGTGATTCCATCCTTGCGCTTTTAAGGGCACAATAGTTTCTTGTTTGGTCAACATAACATTTTGTTGTGGATTGTTGTGCACATGCCCGATGAAGTGGATATCAGGATGATTTTTTAATTTTTCATAATCGCTAGGGGCAATAGTAAAAAGTAATTCGTAGTCTTCACCACCATTCAGCGCGCAGGTAATCGGGTCAATTTTAAACTCAATGGCTGTTTCAAACGCGCCAGCATCAATCGGCACTTTATCTTCAAAAATTTTGATGCCCACTCCAGAACTTTTGCTAAGGTGCAATAACTCCGAAGCGAGTCCATCGGAGATGTCTATCATCGCAGTGGGCACGACTTCTTTATCTGCCAGTTCGTGCACAATGTCCATTCTCGCTTCTGGTCTCAGTTGACGCCCCACGAGGTATTCATATTTTTCTAGATCAGGTTGCATCTCAGGGTTCGTCAGAAAAACCTGCTTTTCGCGCTCCAATACCTGCAGCCCCAAATAGGCCGCCCCTAAGTCCCCGGTTACGCAAATGATGTCATTCACTTTAGCGGTGCTGCGAAGTGTTTCTTTCCCTTTGCTTACTCTTCCCAAAGCGGTGATAGAAATCACAAGACCAGAAGCAGAGGCAGACGTATCTCCACCTACCAAATCAACTTTATAATTTTCGCACGCAGATCGAATCCCATCGTACACACTGTCGATCGCTTCCAGTGAAAATCGGTTACTAAAAGCCAGTGCCACGGTAATTTGTTCGGGCTTGCCGTTCATCGCAGCAATATCCGACACATTTGCTACCACAGCTTTGTAGCCCAGATGCTGGAGTGGCATATACGACAAATCAAAATGTACGCTTTCTAGCAGCATATCGGTGGTGACTAATAGATACTCTTCGCCACAGGCAATTAATGCAGCATCGTCACCAATACCCACCAGTGATGTACTGTTTTGTAGGGAAAAGCTACTTTTTACTCGTTCAATAAGCCCAAATTCTCCTAAATCTGTGATTTCTGTTCTCTTCTCCGCCATGGGGTAAATTCAGTTAGTCGGTTGATATGTTTATTCGTCTGGCAAAAGTACGACTTGGGGCTGATACAATGCGAAGGTGTCAACCTTACCTGTATCTATGTTCAGAAGAAAGAAACGATATGAAAAAGTGTGTTGTACCTTTTGTAGTGGCGATGATCATTTTTACTTCTTGTCGGGTAGAAAGACCTTATTATGAAACGCCCATTGGCAAGAAGAAACAAGATTACTATAACAAGATTCAATATGGCGCAAAAGAGCGCCCGAAGCGGAAATTTTGAAGAATGAGGTTGTGCGAGCTGTGCTATGAAAGGAGCTCAAACATGTCCAGTCACTTACGGGTGTTTATCTTCACACAACTCAACCAAAACATTGTTCGTGGTTTTTGGGTGTAAAAACACAATGCGTTTGTTATCAGCGCCATCTTTGGGCTGGTCTGATAGTGGGCGGAAGCCCTTTTCCATTTCTTCTTTCACACGGTCTTCCAGGCCCACGACACCAAATGCCAAGTGATGAAGCCCTTCGCCCCTTTTTTCAATGAATTTGGCAATGGGTGAATCTGCGCGCGTGGCTTCCAACAGCTCTATCTTAATTCCGCCCACGTCAAAAAACGATGTTCTAACACCCTCTGAAGCCACTTCCTCAATTTTGTAATGAGGTTTCCCAAGCAATTTTGCGAATAGCGCGTTTGACTCTTTCAGGTTCTTAACGGCAATACCAATATGTTCTAGTTTTTCCATAATAGGGGATTGATCAGGTTTTCTTAATTTTGAACTCAAATTGTGAAACTTTTACGGGTTTCCGAAAGTTTTACAAGTACTACGAAGCTTTTGGCTAAAGTAGTTAAGTTATTGGATAAAGTAATAAAGCGAAGTAGTAGAATCAGATGCCAAAAATAACACTCGAAGCAACAACTGACATACACGTGGAATCGGCCCGTGTGCAACAGCAGATTAAGGATTATTTGGGCTTGCGCACCAGTGATCTCGTGTTTGAGTTTAGCAATGTGGACGGAAAGGCAAAATTAGATTTGATCACGATCAATCCCCGACACAATCAGTCTTTTCTATTTCACAGCGAGACTGGGTCAGACAAGGTGGATGCGTTGCGGAAAATGTGGGATTACGTAAAGAATTATAAAGAGAAAGAGAATTCCTATACAATCCAGTGGGTGACGAAGAGTGATAGTGAATTGCACACTTCTTACTTTAGGGCAGGAAATATTTTAGAAGCATTAGAGAAGTTGTACTATGGCCGAGATCGCAATACCATCACTGTTTTTAGTGTCGTGTTGAATCCAGTGGCTTAACAAATACTTTGTAAAAGACTATGATTAGTGTGACGGAAAAAGCGAAAGAGAGAATTCTAAATCTTCGCACAGAAGAGGGGAGAGGTCATGAGCAAAACATCCGTGTTTCAGTACAGGGCGGGGGTTGCTCGGGCCTGATGTACGATTTAGGTTTTGATGCAGAGATCAAGCCTGCCGACCAAGTTTTTGAAGATAAGGGAATAAAAATATTAGTTGACAAAAAGAGCTTACTCTACCTGCTGGGCACCACACTCGATTTTTCGGATGGACTGAATGGAAAAGGATTCCAGTTTATTAATCCCAATGCCTCACGCACTTGCGGTTGTGGAGAGAGTTTTTCGGTCTAGAAATTAATGGCTAAACCGGTTTAAAGTTTGATTAGAGTTAAATTAGATTAAGGTCGAGAACAAATCCCTCTACAAGACCTTCGCCTTTTAACTTTTTGTCAAAGCCTTCAATTTCTTTAACCTCCCCATTCGATCTATAAATGAATGATTTTTTTTGAGACGGGTCAATCAACCATGCGAGCTGTGCACCATTAGCGATCCATGTTTTCATCTTTGCCTGAAGATCTTGTAACGAATCTGATTTTGATTTAATCTCGATTACAAACTCGGGACAAATTGGCGCAAATTTATTTTGATCCTGTTCTGACATCGATTGCCATTTAGATCTTGAGACCCACGATGCATCTGGAGATAACACCGAGCGATCGGGCAGCGTAAAACCCGAGGACGAATCAAAAACAAACCCGTTTTTTTGTTCAATTGCCCAGTTTGCTAGTTGCCGTATTATTTCTGCGTTCCAAAAACCGGAAAGTGATGTTACAGGCGACATAATTAGAACTTCAAGGTTGCTATTCCGTTCGATACGCAAGTCTTTATTCTCAAGACAAAACCACAGAAACTCCTCGTCTGTCATTTTGTTGGTCACTCGATCTTTAAGAACAATTGTTTCCATAAGTGTGATTCACTAGTAAAGCTACAAAAAAGGAAGCTAATTAATTGTCGCAATACATTTTAACTCAATTGCAATAGGCGTAGGCAACGCATTTATTTCTACAGTTGTTCTACACGGTTGGGTAGCTTTGTCTGGGAAGTAGCTTGCGTAAATTTTATTAAAAATCGGAAAGTCGCTTTTCATATTGGTGAGATAAACGGTTACATCAATCAGATCTTCCCACCGCGACCCGGATGCCTCTAGAATCAATTTTACATTTTTAAATACGGAATGGCATTGCACTTCAATATCGTAGGCAGCAATAGCTCCGTTGGCGTCCAACGTTACACCGGGGATTTCTTTGGATCCTTTTTGGCGAGGGCCCACTCCCGACAAAAAAAGCAAGTTGCCCACTTTGCGCGCGTGCGGGTAAGCGCCAACTGGCTCTGGTGCCTGAACAGATGATATTAGTTGACTACTCATTTTGTAATTATTGAATTTCAAAAACTAAACTACTCCACATACTTTGGTAATCAGCACCGGGTTTTTCAGATGGAATCATCTTGACAGTGCTCACCATCCAGGGACCTTTTGAGTTCAGCGGGAAAGTAATAGTACCATCTTTCTCGGTATACATATTTTGTAAAAAAGTCGTGTTGCCGATTTTATTCCAAACTTTCACCAGTTGATTGATCGCAGGTTTCCCATTTACGAGTATCAAACAGGACAGATAGTCACCCGACTTAATTGCGTAAGGATTTTTGTTAGGGATGATTTCTACCGGTGTGCCAATTTTTTTTTTGTACGTATCTGTTACTTTGTCGCCCGTTTGTACCAACAGCTTAACAAAACGCCCATAGAATTCCTTGCTTGGTTTTGCGAGTTCATTGTTTTTTTCGCGGAGCTCATAGATGTTTTCCAATCCGTCTTCTTTTAAGTAGTCATTGAATTTCTCTGCCTCTAACTCAATAAAGGCATAATTGCTTTGCATGGTGATGAGTTGTGTTCCCTCTTCTAGCATTTTAAGAGTCACTTTATCACGCGCTTCCGGCTTTACTAGTTTCTTGATATCGGTGACTTTTGCACCCGAATGTAACTCAAGCTTTTCTACTTTGTGTTTTTTCAGATCCCATGGTTCGCCTTCGAAGTTTTCGCCCACCATCAGGTTTAATTTCAATTCTTCCCCGACCGCTAAGCGGTACTTTCTTGGCAACAGCCAGAACTCATGGGCGAGCGCAAATGTTCCACAACTGATCAGCAAAACAATCGTTACTAATTTTTTATACATTGTTATTTCATTTTCAAATTTTCAAATCATCGAATCAATTCATCAGTTCTTCAATTTCTTCCACTTCAATCGGAATGTTCTTCATCAGGTCAAAGTTCTTATCCTTGCCAATCACAATGTTGTTTTCAATTCGGATACCTAGTCCTTCTTCTTTGATATAAATGCCGGGCTCAACTGTCCATACCTGACCTATTTGAATTTTAGCGTGCATGTTTCCGACATCATGTACGTCTAAACCAAGCATGTGCGAAGTGCCATGCATGAAGTATTTTTGAAAAGCAGGCCTTTCGGGGTGTTGATTTTTGATATCTGTTCTACTGATCAATTTTAGCTCGACCAACTCTATTTCAATCAATTGTTGAATTTCTTTATGGAACTCGAAATAAAGTGCGCCTGGTCGCAACATTTTGATCGCTGCCTTTTGTACTCGAAGGACTGCATTGTAAACTTCTTTCTGTCGCTTGGTGTATTTTCCATTTACCGGAATGCTTCGAGTTAAATCTGCGTTGTAGTTAGCGTATTCGGCACCGACATCTAGTAAAAGAATGTCTCCGTCTTTGCACACTTTATCATTTTCAATGTAGTGCAACACGCATGAGTTGGCACCCGAAGCAATGATGGGCGTGTAGGCGAAGCCTCTTGACCCATTTCGTAAGAACTCATTTGCGTATTCTGCCTCTATTTCATATTCCTTTACTCCCGGATTTACAAATCGCAAGACTCTCCGATAGGCGGCATCGGTAATATCACATGCCACTTGCATCAAATCGATTTCAATTTTTGATTTGATACTTCTTAGCCGGCTGATGATTGGAGCGATGCGTTCGTAGCGGTGCAGTGGGTAATGTTTTTGACACCACTCAATAAATCGGGCATCACGAGTTTCAACTTTGATTTCGGCCCGATAGTGTTCGTTCGTATTTAAGTAAACGTTCTCAACACCTCCCATCGTCATCATGTGTCGGAAAAGTTTACTGAATTCGGAAGACCACATTACCGTTTCAATACCCGTCAGTTTGCGTGCTTCTTCTTTTGTTAATTTGTGCCCTTCCCAGGTGGCTATTTGTTCATTGGTTTCTTGCACAAATAAGACTTCTCTGTATTTTTTGTCAGGGAAGTCCGGGCAGATCACCAGAATGCTGTTCTCTTGATCAACACCGGTCAAATAGAAAAGATCATTGTTTTGCCGAAACGGAAGATGCCCGTCTGCATTTGTAGGCATCGAATCGTTGGAGTTAAACAGTGCCAACGAAGCAGGCTTTAGTGCTTTTGCTAATTGCTTTCGATTGGAAACAAACAACGCTGGGTTAATGTCTTGGTATCTCATAAGAACGTAAGTTACTAAAATGACTATCTCGCAAAAAAAGAAAAATCAACCCATTTTTCACCTTCCCAACACATCATTTTATCCTTACCTTTGCCTTTTAAAAATCTTGACAGAATGACGGGAATGGAGAATATCCGCAATTTTTGCATCATCGCACATATCGATCATGGCAAAAGCACCCTTGCGGACAGGCTTTTAGAGTTTACAGGTACCCTTACCAATCGGCAAATGCACGCCCAAGTGCTAGATAACATGGACCTTGAGCGGGAGAAAGGGATTACCATCAAGTCGCATGCGATTCAAATGAATTATAAGTTTGAAGGCGTGGAGTATACACTCAACCTGATAGATACACCGGGTCACGTAGATTTTTCCTATGAAGTTTCCCGGTCGATTGCCGCTTGTGAAGGCGCGCTATTGATTGTTGATGCAGCACAGGGAATTCAGGCACAGACCATTTCAAATTTATACCTCGCTTTAGATCATAACCTTGAGATCATTCCGATCCTAAATAAAATTGATTTGCCGGCCGCTATGCCCGAGGAGGTCACTGATCAAATTGTTGATTTGATTGGATGTGATCGCGAATCAGTTTTGAAGGCAAGTGCGAAAGAGGGAAAGGGGATTGAGGATATTCTGGCAGCAGTGATCAGACGTGTGCCAGCCCCTAAGGGCGACCCAAAGGCACCCTTGCAGGCTATGATTTTTGATCTCGTGTTTAATTCGTTTCGAGGTATTGAAGTTTATTATAGAGTTTTCAATGGCACGATGCGAAAGAACGATCAACTTCGTTTCGTGAATGCCGGCAAGGAATACGGTGCGGATGAAATTGGTGTATTGAAATTGGACAAACACCCGCGCCAGGAAATCAGTGCGGGCAATGTGGGTTATCTTATTTCTGGAATTAAAGTGGCCAAAGAAGTGAAAGTAGGAGACACCATCACATTGGTGGCGAATCCGGGAGAGGCGTTGCAGGGTTACGAGGATGTAAAACCAATGGTTTTTGCCGGAATCTATCCGGTAGATACGATCGAGTTCGAAGAGCTGCGTAGCTCTATGGAAAAACTACAATTGAACGATGCTTCATTGGTGTGGGAACCCGAAACATCCGCTGCACTTGGTTTTGGGTTTCGATGCGGTTTCTTGGGCATGTTGCACATGGAAATCATTCAGGAACGACTGGAGCGCGAGTTCAATATGACGGTGATCACCACAGTGCCGTCTGTTCAATTTAAGGCAATGCTTACAAATGGCAAAATGATTGAGATCAACGCGCCTTCCGAGATGCCTGACCCAACAACGATGGATTATATTGAAGAACCGTACATCTCCGCACAAATCATCAGTAAATCAGAATTTATTGGTGCCATCATCGGTTTATGTATGGATAAGCGAGGCATTATAAAAAATCAGGTATATCTCACTGCTGACAGAGTGGAGCTTACGTTTGAAATGCCGTTGTCAGAAATCGTATTTGATTTCTTCGACAAATTAAAATCTATCTCCAGAGGATATGCGTCATTAGATTACCAATTGATCGGTTTCCGCGAAAGCGATATGGTGAAGTTGGATGTGATGCTCAATGGTGATAAAGTAGATGCCCTTTCGGCTATCGTGCATCGCGGCAAATCGTATGAATGGGGCCGGAAATTATGTGAAAAATTAAAAGAGTTGATACCGCGCCAAATGTTTGAGATTGCAATCCAAGCCAGTATCGGGCAAAAGATTATTGCGCGTGAAACCATTAGCGCCATTCGCAAAAATGTGATTGCAAAATGTTATGGTGGCGATATTTCACGGAAGCGAAAATTATTAGAAAAGCAAAAGAAAGGAAAGAAGCGGATGCGCCAAGTAGGTAACGTGGAAATTCCGCAAGAGGCTTTTATGGCGGTGTTGAAGATTGATTAAATTTGAAAATTTGTTGATTCGGTGATTTAAAATAAGCTCAAAATGGATAGAAACTATGATGAGGAAATTGCAGAATTGACGATTCAGGTTGTAGCGTTGCAAGATGAGTTGGCTTCGATGAAAGGCAAAGAAGTGCTCACGATTAAAAGAGTGGCTAAGCTGGAGAATAGAGTCGAATTTCTTCATAGCAAAGTTGATTCTTTGCAGATCGCATTTGATGATTAATTTGCTTTCCAGTCACGTTTGAATAGCAACTTCCATGACTACATGAACCGAAATCCAAAATAATATGGATAGAAATAAACATTTCAAAAGCACTAAAGAATTGCTTGATTTTTTAAGACTAAGTAGGAAACGTTTCGATGCTTCCTCAAAAAAGGAAGGTGAAAAACTTGAAAAAGAAATGAAGGCTTGGGAAGAGTATGAGCGTTCATATGATTTGGAACTAGAAAAAAAGAAACACGAGGATTATTTACTGATGTTACGCACGAAGCTACTGAGAGTTTGTTGAAAATAGTAACTTGAGCCATGGACAAACACATCTTGGATATTCTGACCGATTACCAGATCAGTTCGTTTGGGAAGGTCACACACACCGAATTATCGCGAGCGCTGAAAGATAGCATCAGCCACGACAAGTTCACACGTTTTCTTTCTGGGGAGGATTTCACGGGCAAGCAACTCTGGGAATATGTGAAGCGCACCGTGCGGGAAGTTGAACAAGGGGATGCGATCATTGCCATGGATGATTCGGTGGCAGAGAAAGAATATAGCGATGAGAACGAGCTGGTCACCTGGCATTACGACCACAGCAAGGGGCGCAGCGTAAAGGGGATGAATATCCTGAGTGCCCTGTACTACAGCAAAGGGGTGAGCCTGCCCATCGGGATGGACCTGGTGCGCAAAACGGCCTGGGCCAAAGATGAAAAGACCGGGAGGGAGAAAAGGGTGAGCGAACGGACCAAGAACGAAATGTACCGGGATATCTTACGGCATGTGGCCGACAACCAAGTGAAATTCAAATGGGTGGTCAACGATGTGTGGTACGCCTCGGCAGAGAACATGGTGTTTGTCAAAGGAGGGCTGGACAAGGATTTTGTCATGCCCGTCAAGAACAACCGCAAGGTTGCCCTGACCTTGCCCGATAAAAACAGGGGCTGTTATGTAGGAGTCGAATCACTCAGCTT
>VYMD01000134.1_pt1 | contig 29581 bp, 24 predicted proteins | sample 5115311 | NCBI WGS metagenome assembly VYMD01 (sample SAMN12291779, study PRJNA351875) | freshwater metagenome | isolation source: freshwater lake | place: USA: Michigan, Wintergreen Lake | collected 2013-08-08
CGCCGCGCTCGCCGCATGCGCCAGCATCAGCAGTGCCCAGGCGGCCGACACCGCCAGCAGGGCCGTCAGCGCGGGGCTCAGCGGCGTGCCCAGCATGACTCAGCGGTCGACCTCACACAGCACGATGTCGACCGAGCCGATGATGGCCACGAGGTCGGCCAACAGCACGCCACGGCTGATCTCGGGCAGCACGCTCAGGTTGCAGAAGCTCGGGCCGCGCGCCTTGCAGCGCAGGGGGCGCTCGCTCTTGGGGTCGGCCACGAAGTACCACCCCACTTCGCCGCGGGGGTTCTCGCTGCGGCAGTAGTATTCGCTGAGCACAGGGCGCAGCTTGCGCGGCACGCTGCCCCGAGGGTCGAAGCTGCGCGTGCGGGCGTGGTCCTTGAGCAGGCGCTCGGCGCACTGCCGCAGGATGCGCACCGACTCACGCATCTCTTTCACGCGCACCTCATAGCGGGCCCAGACGTCGCCCACCGTGCCGACCGCGCCCGTGCCCACCGCCACGTCGAACTCGAGCTCTGGATAAACGCTATAGCCGTCCACACGCCTCAGGTCCCAGGCCACGCCCGAGCCGCGCAGCATCGGCCCCGAGCAGCCGTAGTTGACGGCCACGGCCGCGGGCAGCACGCCGATGTTCGCCGTGCGCGCGACGAAGATTTCGTTCGTGGTCAAGATGGTGTCGAGCTCGTCAAGCTTCGGCGACACATACTGGCAGAACTCGAGCACGCGCTCTTCAAAGCCCACCGGCAGGTCGTAGTAGAGCCCCCCGACCCAGATGTAGTTGTAGAGCAGGCGGGCGCCCGAGGCCCACTCGAGCATGCCCAAGATGTGCTCGCGGTCACGCATACACCACAGAAAGGGCGTGAACGAACCCAGGTCGAGCCCAAAGGTGCCGATAGCGAGCAGGTGGCTGGCGATGCGGTTGAGTTCGCTCACCACCACGCGGGCGTATTCGACGCGCTTGGGAATCTGCTCGGTGATGCCCAGCAGGGCCTCGACGCCGAGCGCATAGCCGTGTTCGCTGCACATGGACGAGAGGTAGTCCATGCGGTCCACATATGGGATGATCTGTTGATAGGTGAGGGCCTCGGCATGCTTCTCAAAGCAGCGGTGCATATAGCCGATGTGCGGAATCACCTCGATCACCACCTCGCCGTCGGTCACGAGCTCGAGGCGCAGCACGCCGTGGGTGCTGGGGTGCTGCGGGCCCATGTTGAGCACCATCTGCTCGCTGGGCAGGGTCTCGACGCGCGTGCGATAGGGGGCCGCGCGCGCGATGAGCTCGGCATAGCTGAGCTCAGTGACGGCGGCGTTCTCGAAGGTGGGCGTCATCGTATCGTGAAGACTTGCAGCTTAAAGGGGTAGTCGACCCATCCGGGAACGGCTTGGCCCGCGATTCGAAACGGAGAGAACTTCAAATGCATCATCAAGGGCTGAGCCTTGGGGTAGAACTTCTCATTGCTCCGGGTTAAGCAGTAGGCAAAGACTACATCACCTTTAGCATCGATGAGAAGTCGATAGGTCTCCTTTTCAAACTGATAGTTTTGGTAAAGCTGTTTGATGATGTTATTCACCTCTTTGTTCTTCAGATCTTCCTTTTCCTTAGCCCGCGAGGCTTTCTCATCGTATTGCCGAAAGTCAAAAAGCCCTGGTGCCAGCTGGTCATCAAATGGCATAATTCCCTGCGTCAGGCGCTTTGAGATGCTTGAATCGGTACAGAGATAGAGGGAAACAGAATATGTGCCCGACGTATCGCGCACACGCATAGACGTCAGGTGCTGATCAAAGGTTTTCTGTACCTTCTCATTGGGCATCTCTGGCTTCCAGGTGACAGACGTTACCTGCCCACTCGCGTTGACAGTAACGCGAGCCAGGTGAATGTCAGAGTAAAACTTGCTCAGCTTGCCGTAGTCAAAGGGCGTTTGGGCAAGCCGCGCGGAGATCTGAACCGCGCCGGGCAGCGCCTGCTGCGCGTATGCTGAGCCCAGCAGTCCGAGCAGTATAGGCATCGACAGGAGGAATAGGAGCGTTCGTTTAAGCAACATGTCGGTTAAAGCAAGACGTGATAGGCGTCGGTGCGGCGCAAGAAAGTGGTCTTTCCTTGAACCAAAAGTACAACCCCGCCCTTGCTTTGGGCATGGCGAAGCGAACAGCACCTCGGGGCCCTTGGGCCGAGCCCCTGCCCGCCGGCGCCGACCCGCGCACGCACCGCTTCCGCTTCGTGGGCGAGGTGCACCCGCCCATGGGCGCCATGATCTGGAACCGTGTGCACTTCCCCTGGTCCGTCGCCGAGTTGTTCGGCACCAAGGGTCGCGTGCGCGTGGTGGGCAGCTTGGCGCGTGCCGATGCGACGGCCGAGCCGCGCCCCTTCGAGCGGGCGCTCAACCCCAGCCGCGAGGGGCACTTCGTGCTCATCAGCCACGACGACCTGCGGGCGCTGGGCGTGAACGTGGGCGAGCTCTTGGTGGTCGAGCTGCAGCACGACGCGCGGCCGCTACAGTTCACCGAGCCCGAAGAGGTGACGGCGGCGCTGAACCTCGAGCCCGAGCTGCGTGCGGCCTTCGACGCGCTCGCGCCAGGCAAGCGCCGCAACCTCTGCCACTGGGTGGCCTCGGCCAAGCGCCCCGAGACGCGCGCCCAGCGGGCAGCCGACCTGCTGACGAAACTGGTGGAAGGCTGAAGCAAAGCCAAACGCCACGCGGCCCGAGCTATGCCCGGGCCGCGCGCGTGAACTTCGGCGAAACCCTTAGTAGGGATAGGCGTTGGCGGCGATCATCTTGGCGGCGATGCGGCGGCGCGCAGCCACGGTGTTCAGCGGCTCAGCCTTGGCAAAGCGCTTCAGGCCCATGAGCATCATGCGCTGCATGTCGCCTTCGCTCATCGCGTTGATGGCTTCCTTGCCGCTGGTGTGCACCTTGTCGGCGGCGTCGTGCACGAGCACACGCACGATGTCGATCTGCTCGGCCATGGCCTCGCGCCCTTTGACGGAAGCGAGCTTCTCGACGCGCAGCAGCGTGCTCTCGGCCACGTAGGTCTGGATCAGCATGTCGGCCAGGGCCATCATGATCTCCTGCTCGTTTTCGAGGGCCTGCATGTATTTCTGCGCGGCGGCGCCGGCCACCATGAGGATGGCTTTCTTGAAGCCTTGCAGCGACTTTTTCTCGTTGCCGAACAGCTCGCTCGGGTCGGGCGTCGACATGTCGGGCACAGCAGTGAGCTCTTTCTGCACGCCCATCGCGGCCTGCATGATGGGCAGCTCGCCCTTCATGGCCTTGCCCAGCAGATAGCTGACGCAGAGCATGCGGTTGATCTCGTTGGTGCCCTCATAGATGCGGTTGATGCGCGAGTCGCGGTAGGCGCGGTCCATGGGGTATTCGGCCGAGAAGCCGTAGCCGCCGTAGATCTGCACGCCCTCGTCGACGACGAAGTCGAGGCACTCACTGCCGTGCACCTTCAGAATCGAGCACTCGGCGGCGAACTCCTGCGCGGCCTGCAGCAGGGCGTCGCTATAGCTCTTGCCAGCGGCCACGTTGGCGTGCTCGGCGCGGGTGATGGCATCCGACGCGCGGTAGTTGGCCGACTCGTTCGAATAGGCCCAGATCGCCATGTCGGCCAGCTTGTGCTGGATCGCGCCAAAGCTGCTGATGGCCCGGTTAAACTGGTGGCGCTCGTTGGCATACTTCACCGCGAGGTTGATCACCTGCTTGCTGCCGCCGAGGGTGGCTGCCGACAGCTTGATGCGGCCGATGTTCAGGATGTTGAACGCGATGCGGTGACCTTTGCCGATCTCGCCCAGCACGTTCTCGACGGGCACCTTCACGTCGTTGAAGAAGATCTGGCGGGTCGAGCTGCCCTTGATGCCCATTTTTTTCTCCTCTTCGTTCATCGAGATGCCGTCCCAGGTGCGCTCGACGATGAAACCGGTGAATTTGTCGCCGTCGATTTTGGCAAAGACGATGAACAGGTCAGCAAAGCCGCCGTTGGTGATCCACATCTTCTGCCCGGTGAGGATGTAGTGCTTGCCGTCGGCTGAGAGCACAGCCTTCGAGCGGGCGCCGAGGGCGTCTGAGCCCGAGCCGGGCTCGGTCAGGCAATAGGCGGCCTTCCACTCGCCGCTGGCTAGCTTGGGCAGATACTTGGCCTTCTGCGCTTCGTTGCCGAAGTAGAGAATCGGCAGCGTGCCGATGCCGGTGTGCGCGCTAAAGGCGACCGAGAACGAATAGGCCGCGCCCAGCGCCTCGGTGGTGAGCATGACCGTGTTGAAATTCTGCCCAAAGCCGCCGAACTGCTCGGGCACCGAGATGCCCAGCAGGCCCTGCGCACCGGCCTTGTCCATTAGGCTCGGCATGAGCTTAGGGTCTTTCATGGCGTCGAGTGCATCGAAGTGGGGGGCCACCTCGGTGCTGACGAAGTCAACGCACATTTTCTCGATGGCGCGCTGCTCTTCGGTGAACTCTTCGGGCACGAAGATTTCAGCAGCGGGGGTCTCGGTGATCAAGAAGTCACCGCCCTTGAAAAGCTTGGTGTCAGTGGCGACAGACATGGCTGAGGGAAGGATAGAAAGTGAAGGAGTGGGAGATGAAAGGTGTGAGCCTTAGGCGACGCGCTCAAAAATGCCCGCGATGCCCTGGCCGCCGCCGACGCAAGCGGTGACCATGCCGTATTTGCCCTTGATGGCCTCGAGGTGGTTCATCACCTGTACGGTAAGTTTCGCGCCGGTCATGCCGAGTGGGTGGCCCAGGGCGATGGCGCCGCCGTTGGGGTTGATCTTGTCGGGGTTCAGCCCCAGGGTGCGGATCACGGCCAGGCCCTGGGTGGCGAAGGCCTCGTTGAGCTCGATCACGTCCATGTCTTCGTGCTTGAGGCCCGCGACCTTGAGGGCCTTGGGCACAGCCGCCACGGGGCCGATGCCCATGATCTTGGGCTCGACACCGGCCGACACGCACGCGCGCAGCTGCAGGCGCGGCGTGAGGTTAAACTCCTTGAGCACCTTTTCTGACACCACGAGCACGAAGCTGGCGCCGTCGTTGGTAGGGCTGCTGTTGCCGGCAGTGACCACGCCCTTGGCGGCGAACACTGGGCGCAGTTTGGCCAGCGATTCTAGGCTCGAGTCGGCGCGTGGGCCCTCGTCGGTGTCGATGGTGTACTTCTTCGACTGCTTCTTCTGCCCGTCGAAGTAAACCTCTTCGACCTCGATGGGGACGATGTCCTTTTTGAAGGCACCGGCGGCGATGGCCTTCACGGCCTTCTGGTGCGAGGCGAGTGCAAAGGCATCGGCGTCTTCGCGCGAGATTTTGTATTCCTGAGCCACGGCCTCGGCGGTCAGGCCCATGCCCCAGTAATAGTCGGCGTGCTGCTCAACCATCTCATACGAGGGCGAAATCTTATAGCCACCCATCGGGATGAGGCTCATCGATTCGGCGCCGCCTGCGACGATGGCGTCGGCCTGCCCGGCGTGAATCTTGGCCGAGGCGATGGCGATGGCCTCGAGGCCTGAGGCGCAGTAGCGGTTGATGGTCACGGCGGGCACCGATACGGGCAACGAGCCCAGGGCGATATAGCGCGCGAAGTTCAGGCCCTGCTCACCCTCGGGGATGGCGTTGCCACAGATCAGGTCATCGACGCGCGCGGGGTCGAAGCCCGGCACCTGGCTCATCAGGTGACGGACCACACGGCTGCCGAGATCGTCGGGCCGCATGAAACGAAAGCCGCCTTTGTTGGCGCGGGTGACGGCCGTGCGATAGCCGGCCACGATGTAAGCGTTCATGAGAGAGGGAGTTCGATTCGGTGAGAGACGTTGAGAGAAGGGGTGTGCTGGAAGGCCTGGATTAGTTGCGCAGGGGCTTGCCGGTCTGCAGCATGTGCTGAATGCGCTCTAGCGTAGCCTTGGTGCCGACCAGGCTCAAGAAGGCCTCGCGCTCGAGGTCGAGCAGGTATTGTTCGCTCACCTGCTGCGGATAGCTCAGGTCGCCGCCGCACATCACATATCCGATCTTCTCGGTGATCAGGCGGTCGTGCTCTGAGGCATAGCCGCCGAACTTCATCTGGTCTGCGGCAACCTTGACCAGCGCCAGACCAGCGCGGCCCATCACGCGCACGTCGGTGCGCGGGGTCTTGGGCACATAGCCCTCGGCGAGCTCGAGGGCGCGCTTCTTGGCTTCAGCGAGCAGGCGCCCGCCGTTGACGACGATACGGTCTTTTTTGGCCTGCAGCAGACCGAGGTTAAAGGCCTCTTGGGCCGAGGTGCCCACTTTGGCCATGGCAGCGTTCATGAGATACTTCTGCATGGTGTTGGTCTCGATGTCGCCGTCCATGTATTCGTCGGCCACGCGCACCGCCAGCTCTTTAGTGCCCGCGCCGCCGGGGATGATGCCCACGCCGACCTCAACTAGGCCCATATAGGTCTCGGCCGCAGCGACGGTGCTCGTCGCGTGCATCGAAAACTCGCAGCCGCCGCCCAGGGTCATGCCGTGGGCCGCCACGACGACTGGGATGCGCGAATACTTCAGCGACATCGACGTGTCTTGGAAGACCTTCACGCCGAAGTTCAGCTCGTCCCACTCCTGCTGCGCAGCGAGCATGAACACCATCGCCAGGTTGGCCCCCACGGTGAAATTCTCGCCCTGGTTGCCGATCACCAGCGCGCGGTGCTCGCGCTCCGTGAGCTCGATCACCTTCTTGACCGCCTCGAGCACCTCGCCGCCGATCGTGTTCATCTTGGTCTGGAACTCGAGCAGAGTCACGCCGTCGCCCAGGTCGAAGAGCGACGTGCCCGCATTCTTCCAGATCACCGACTTGTCGCGCATCGCGTCGAGCACGATGAACTCGGCCCCGCCCGGCATGGGCTGATACGACTTAGAGTGTTGCGAGTAGTAGAATTTCTTGCCGTCTTTGACGGTGTAGAAGCTGGTGTGGCCCGCGGCGACCATCGCCTCGACCCACGGCGCGAGCTTATAGCCCTCGGCCTTCATGGCCTTGACCACCTCGGGCACGCCGAGGATGTCCCACACCTCAAAAGGGCCGTAGGCGAAGCCATAGCCCGCTGACACCGCCTGGTCGAGCTGATAGAGCTCGTCGGCGATCTCAGGGATGCGGTGGCTCACATAGCTGAACAGCCCGTAGTGCGTGTCGCGCAGGTAGGCGCCGTATTTGTCTTGTGCGCCGACCAGAATCTTGATGCGGGCGGGCAGGCTGTCGTTGCCCTTGGCCTGCTCCATGGCCGGGGTCTTGAGCTTCTTCTGCTGGGGGCCATACTCGAGGGTGTCGAGGTTCAGGCTCATGATCTCGCTCGTGCCGTCGGCCTTCTTCACCTTTTTAAAGAAGCCGCCGCCGGTCTTGTCGCCGAGCATCTTCTTCTCGACCATTTTGGCCACGAAGTCGGGCAGCTTATAGCTGTCGCGGGCTTCGTCTTGAGGGCAGTTGTCATAGATGCCCTTGGCCACGTGAACGGCGGTGTCGAGGCCGACCACGTCTGAGGTGCGGAAGGTGGCGCTCTTCGCACGGCCGATGACGGGGCCCGTGAGGGCGTCCACTTCATCCACGCTCAGGCCGTGCTTCATGATCTTGTGGAAGGCGTCGAGGAAGGCGAAGATGCCCACCCGGTTGCCGATGAAGGCGGGGGTGTCTTTGCAGAGCACCGTCGTTTTGCCCAGCACCCGGTCACCATAGTCCATCATGAACTCGAGGATAGCCGGATCGGTATCGGGCGTCGGGATGATCTCCAGCAGCTTGAGGTAGCGCGGGGGGTTGAAAAAGTGGGTGCCGCAGAAGTGGCGGCGGAAGTCGTCGCTGCGCCCCTGGCTCAGCATGTGGATGGGGATGCCCGAGGTGTTTGAGCTGATGAGGGTGCCGGGCTTGCGATACTTCTCGATCTCGGCATAGAGGCTCTGCTTGATGTCGAGGCGCTCGACCACGACCTCAATGATCCAGTCGACATCGGCGATTTTGGCCAGGTCGTCGGTGAAGTTACCGAGTGCGACACGCTTGTGCACCGCGCTGTCATACACCGGCGAGGGGTTCGATTTGAGCGCGGTCTGGAACAAGTCCGTCACGATGCGATTGCGCACGTCCTTGGATTCCAGCGTTTTACCAGCTTTTTGCTCGGCCTCGGTTAGTTCTCTCGGCACGATGTCGAGCAGCAGGGCGTGCACGCCGATGTTGGCGAAGTGCAGCGCGATGCGGCTGCCCATGATGCCGGCGCCGAGCACGGCCACCCGGCGGATGGCGCGGTGGCGGGGGTGGGCCACGGCCGACTGGGCGGCGGGGGCGAGCGGAGCAGAAACCATTCGAAAAAGGGCGTTTTAGAGGGTTTGCAGGGGGAGTGGTCCTTCTAAGTTACGGCAGACTGGGCTGGCGGAGGTGTCGGGGGCACGACCGTAATCGCGACTCATGACATCTCGTTAAACCACCGGCTGCAGGCGAAACATTCCATCAAAGTTACCGGCGGGTCACCTAGGCTACATCGGTAACATCGAAAAGAATTTCGGCGCGATAGGGGGCTTAGTGGGGTGGAGGGCCTTGCACGGGTGGTGGTGGCCCCCGATATTTGCACCTCTTTCTGGGGGATTAGCTCAGCTGGCTAGAGCGCTTGCATGGCATGCAAGAGGTCATCGGTTCGACTCCGTTATCCTCCACGACCGATCCGGCCAGGCGACTGGCCGGTGTGCGTTAGATCGGGGGATTGGCTCAGTTGGCTAGAGCGCTCCGATGGCTATCGGAGAGGTCAAGTCGACTCATTAAAGTCACTCAGTCTTGAAATCATGGGGGATTAGCTCAGTTGGCTAGAGCGTCTGGTTCGCAATCAGAAGGTCAAGGGTTCGACTCCCTTATCCTCCACCGAGATGAAGGCCTGGGCTATAGCCTGGGCCTTGATGTTTTTGGCGCGTGCCGAAACGGCAATACCCGGCCTCACAACGGGGCGTTATCCTCGTCGCGAAGCCGGGCGGTGCCGGATATCTCGCTACTGCTCTCCCGGCTGGGAGTGGGCGGTAGTGGGCTGATCAGCCCTGGGTGCTTCGGAGCTTGTCGGGCTCCTCGGCGTTTTTGTGTCTCCCGACGCTAGCCAGCGTATGGGTGGGAAAGCAGTCTAAGCTCGGCCGAGCAAAGCCCGTGATTTCGGCGTTGGTAGCGCCGAAAGACCAACCCCTGTCGGAGCAGTAGTGGATTACGGACCTGACCACCTGAGCGCGGTGAAGCGCCTCTGCACCAAAGGTGAGTGGTAGGTGGGTGCAGTCGTCACTTTCTCACGCGCGGCTTTGTGCGCGGGGGCGGAAACGCGGTGGTGGAATCGGGTAGGGGGGGGCTGTGCCCGTAACTAGCAACGGCACCTTATCAGAGTGGCTGATGCTCACGCTTTCGGCGCGGCGGTATAGTCCGCGTCGGCCCAGGGGCTAGGGCTCGTCGGCGCGATGGGGCGGGGGCGGGCCCAGTCGAGGTCGCCGTGGCGCCAGCAGTAGGCGAGACCGAGCACCAGCACACCGATGAACACCACACCCTCTGCCAACGCGAGCCATCCCCACGCCGGGGCCGCCGTGATGCGGGCCCCATCGGCCAGCACCAGCGCCCACGGGAACAGCAGCAGCAGCTCGACCTCGAAAATCAGGAAGACGAGTCCCATGGCGTAAAAGCGTACGTTGAACTGCAGCCAGGCCGAGCCCAGGGGCACCTCGCCGCATTCATAGGGGGCGTTTTTCTCGGGGTTGGGGCGGTGTGGGCTCAGCAGGCGCGCCACGACCGTGCCCAAGACCACAAAGGCCACCCCTGCCAGTACAAAGAGCAGGGCGCGGCCGAATTCGCTGAGCTGGGCGTCGGGCATATTTTTCAAAGATAGGTTTAATACTAGCGACTAGCAATACGTTAAGTGCCATTACCTTCTCTGTCTCTCAATTCTTTTTTAGTTCTCTGAAGCAAAATTGCAACTCGACTAATTAAAGTGTACATAATGCGACATATGTCTATTGGTATTGCACCTGCCCACTCTCTATCAATGCATATAATCCCAATAGGATAAAATTGATATGTGCCATGAGCAATTGAATTTCTTATGTGCCTGTATAAACTGTTTTGTAAAATATTTTTAAACAACTTGGCAATATTGGAGTTGCCGCTATTTACAACATTATGAACAAGATCGTTCTTGAAGAATATTGTCCAACCGATCATTTCAATAATGTATGAATGTCCAAGATAGTTGCTGTTGCCTCTCATAATTTTTGCAGATTTCCCTAACAAAAGTATGACCTCAAAGTTAAAATTATATATCATGTTCTCATATAAAACATCATCAAAAAAATCTCTCAATTCGCTTTCATTATGAAGCATATTTAGAATACTGTTGGCGTTGCTTGCAAGGTCTAGAATATCATATTTGATATTGGTTTTATTAAGCTTATAAAAATACTCTTCAAAAATTAAAAAATCTCTTTTATAAAGATTTACTGCTTCGTCACCGATATTAATATTCATTTGACTGTGGTATTTTTCAAACTCTGTCATCTGGTGTAAAATTTTCGTAAAATAAAAAAGAATTACGTAAATATAGCTCTTTATGAGTCGCAAAACCATGCTATCCTTAAGTTCGCTGACCCGAGCACAGCCATGGAACTCAGCCCTGCCGAACGCGACCTATTCGACCGCCTGCGCGAGAAGTATGCCCACGCCGGGCAAGACATGGCCTCCTACCTCGAGGGCCTGCTCCACGCCCGCTACCTCACCTATTGGGACTATCTGCAGCTCGACACCCTGCTCAGCCTGCAGACGCCACGCACCGAGTTTGCCGACGAGCTGATCTTCATCGCCTATCACCAGATCACCGAGCTCACGTTCAAGCTCATGCGCCACGAGCTCGATCAGCTCACGCAGCGCGACCTGGCCCCCGCCACGCGCGACGTCGCCACTGCGGCCACGCGCGTGCGGCGGCTGGTGCGCTACAGCCGGCAGCTGGTGAGCTCGTTCGACACGATGGTGGAGGGCATGGCGCCGGAGCAGTTCCTCGCCTTTCGCATGGCGCTGCTGCCCTCGAGCGGATTTCAGAGCGTGCAGTTTCGCCAGCTCGAGCTCGGGCTCGTGCCGCTGCTGCACCTGGTGGGCGAGGCGCAACGCGCCGAGCTGGGCGCCGACGCGCCCCTGGCGGCGGTCTATGAGCGGCTCTATTGGAAGTATGGCAACCGCGAGCTGCAGACGGGCGAGAAGACGCTGACGCTGAGAATGTTTGAGGCGAAGTATGACGCCGCGCTCTATGCGCAGGCCGAAGCGGCGGTCGCCACGAACCTCTGGGCGCGCTATGCTGCGCTCACCCCCGACGAACAGGCCCCGCTGGCCGAGGGCCTGCGCCAGCTCGACCTGACGCTGAATGTGTTCTGGCGCCTGGCGCACTACAAGAGTGCGGTGCGCTATCTGCAGCGCGACCCCGAAGACATCAAGGCCACCGGCGGCACCAACTGGCAGCAGTATCTGCCGCCGCGCTTTCAGCGGATCGTGTTTTTCCCGGCGCTGTTTAGCGCGCAGGAGCAGGCCGAGTGGGGCCGCGGCTGGGTGGTCGAGCTCTTCAAGCAGCACGTCGAGGGGTCGTGGGGGTAGGGGGGGTACTTCAGCAAACAAGCGACAAGGAGATGCTAGAGCCGTATCCCTATCGGGGTGACCCCCGCAGCGGTGTTTACTACTTCGAGAGCACTGGGCGAAAGGGTGTGCTACAGAAGCGCGTCACGATTCACGTGATTCAGAGCGAAGGGGTCCGATTATTACAGGTTGATCTGTGGGAAAAGGAGAAGTTTCCTGGTGGTCCAGACCGAGGGACCTACACAGCTCGGTCGGCCAACGGTGATCACGAGCGGGTTATCGTGACACTGTTAGACATCGTTCGTTACCATGCCCTCAACCATGCACGGGGCGAAGAAATCCTTCTCAGAGGCTATGACGAAACGCGCATTCGTCTGTACCGCATCTTTTTCATAAAGTACTATGAATCAATACTTAAGCACTTCGATGGATTTCACATATCCGTCTTGGACGATCAGTTCGAAGAGCTAAATCTGGACTACTTGCATAAAGCTGTTGCCTACATTGTTTCTTTGCAGAAGTGATCTGTACAGAAGTATGAAATCACGACCGGCGTTTTCCCTGTCTACCGGCCCTCGCGAGGTGCTGAAGGGGACTCCTGTGCCTGAGCTCGAGGAGTCACTGTTGGAGAAAGGACGCGAGGTAGCACGTGCGCTAGCCAAGCAGCGCGCCAGTAAGGCTAAGCCGAAAGGCCGCTAGCCGGACCGGACGTCTTACCTCTCTACTTCTTCTCGTTGGCCTTTTTGTGGTCGGCGAGGAACTGCGCCAGGCCGTTGTCGGTCAGGGGGTGCTTGAGCAGGCCCAGGATCACGCCATAGGGCATCGTCACCACGTCGCAGCCCGCCAGCGCGCAGTCGAGCACGTGGGTCGTGTGGCGCAGGCTGGCACCGAGAATCTGCGTCTTGAGCGCGGGGAAGTTGTCGTAGATGGCGCGGATCTGGCGGATGAGGTCCATGCCCTCGTGGCCGATGTCGTCGAGCCGCCCGACGAAGGGGCTAATGTAGGTGGCGCCGGCCTTGGCGGCCACCAGCGCCTGCACGGGCGAGAAGCACAGTGTGCAGTTGGTGCGGATGCCCTCGTCGGTGAAGGTGCGGATGGCGCGGATGCCGTCGGCGATCAGGGGCACCTTGACGACCACGTTCGGGGCTAGCGCGGCCAGGTGGCGGCCCTCGCGCAGCATGCCCGCATAGTCGGTGGCGATCACCTCGGCCGACACGTCGCCGGGCACGAGGGCGCAGATTTTCTTGTAGTGCTCGTCCACCGCCGTGATGCCCTCTTTGGCCATGAGCGAGGGGTTGGTGGTCACGCCGTCGAGCACGCCCAGGGCGGCGGCATCGGCGATCTGCTGCAGGTTGGCGGTGTCGATGAAGAACTTCATGGGGCGAAGATAAAGACTAAATTAATGTAGCTTCCCAGTGGGTAGTTTCACTTGTAAGCTATTTTGGGGGTTAGAATATGGATACCACTTGTAAGCAAGCGATGTAAATTCATGATACGCATATTTTGTTTGTTCATTTCTTTGGCGAAAGTATTCTAATAATGGATTTAATGTTTTTTGAATAATTTCAAACTCAGAAAAATGTAAAATTTTGGCCAAAGGCTCGTGGGCAATGCCGCGATTTATTGATGCTGCATAACATTCCAAGGCATTCAAAAAAAACTCAAGACTATCAGAAGCCTTTCTTGCATCAACAATGAAGGATTGCCTAGCTGAAGGGGTATCAGGATCGCTTGTCTTTTGTAGCCAAAAAAGGTAAATGTTGTAATGCTCTTTATTATCAAAATCGATTTTTTTTTCATGAAAATATCTAATATTGTATCAGGTGCCTTTTCTCCAATCTTTATTCTAAAAAACCGACAAAATTCCTTAAATAATATAATATTATTCATATAATATTTTTCATGTAACATATAAGTAGTTTGAATTCTATTCCATTTCCTAGTGTAGATTAGTTGATAAGTAATGAATGCAAATCCAATCACTTGAACTAAAACCCCCGCAACCAATATGATGGTGTTAATAACCTCCAGGTTTTGCATATAATCGGTTTACTCAAACCTAGCTGTATGCCCCTATAAAAGCGCAAGGACGGTATCGCACCGATCGACCTGCTACCGCTGCTTCCTTTCGGACCTCACGGGGTTCACAGGGATCTGGTCGTACCGCCTTGCGGGGACAAAGGTACGACGCCAGCGGCTAGGACTCAAGTGCCTTTGGAACGCAGCCTGCACCGAGGCCGGGGGTCTCGGCGCCACGTGCCATCTTTGACCCATGCAGAATGGAACAGAAACGAGCGGCCTACCCGCCGCCGTGGTCACCGGCGCCTCGACCGGCATCGGCTATGCGGTGTGTCAGACGCTGATCGGCCAGGGCTGGCGCGTCTTTGGCAGCGTGCGGCGGGCCGACGACGCCGAGCGCGTGCAGCGCGAACTCGGGCCGCAGTTCACGGCGCTGGTGTTTGACGTGCGCGACGGGGCGGCGGTGCAGGCGGCGGCCGAGCAGGTGCGCGCCGCGCTGGGTGGGCAGACCCTGCGCGGCCTGGTGAACAACGCCGGGGTGGCCGTGGCGGGCCCACAACTGCTGCTGCCGGTGGATGAGCTGCGCTATCAGATGGAGGTGAACCTGATCGGGCCCTATGTGGTGACGCAAGCCTTCGCGCCGCTGCTGGGGGCTGACACGTCGCTGCAGGGCCCCGCCGGGCGCATCGTGCAGATGAGTTCGGTGGCGGGCAAGGTCTGCTTCCCGTTCATGGGGCCGTATAACGCCTCGAAGCACGCGCTCGAGGGCCTGTCGGGGGCGCTGCGCCGCGAGCTGCTGCTCTATGGCATTGACGTGATTATCATCGGCCCTGGTGAGGTCAAAACGCCGATCTGGGACAAAGGCCGCGAGATCGACATGAGCCCCTATGCGCAGACCGACTGGGCGCGGCCACTGCGCAAGCTGGCCGAGCGCTTCTTCGCCCTGGCGGATGCCGGCCTCGAGCCGAGCGCTATCGGCGCGTCGGTGCACCACGCGCTCACGACGCGCCGCCCCCGCACACGCTATGCCGTGGTGCCGCAGAAGTGGAAGAACTGGAGCATCCCCCGCCTGCTGCCCGACCGGGTGCTTGACGGCCTACTGGGCAAGATGCTGGGCCTGCTGCCCTCGATTCGCAAGTGATGCGCGGCCGCGTCCTATTCACCCTACTGCTGGCCGTGCCTGCGCTGCTGCGGGCGCAAGAGACGGTGGGCATCGGCGGTTGGCGCTCGTATCAGAGCCAAGCGGCGGCGCGCGGCGCGGCGGTGGTGGGAAGCTATGCCGTCAAGCTGAGCGACATCGGCCTCGTTACGATCGACCGCAGCACCGGCGAGGTGAAAGAGTGGACCAAGCCCGACGGCCTCTATTCGGCGCGGCCGACGGCGGTGGTGAGCGATGCCGTGCGCAGCGAGCTGATCGTGGGCTATGCCGATGGCACCTATGAGCGCTGGGCCGACGATGGCACGACGCTGGGGCTGCGGCGGCGCAGCTTTGACATCGCGCGCTCGAGCTTCCTGAGCCGGGGCGTGCGCTGCGGCTGGGCCGACGCCACTACGCTCTATCTGGGCACAGACTTCGGCCTGGTGGCGTTCAACTCGGCGACGAATCTGGTGCGGTTCACGGCGCGTCAGTTTGCGACGGCGGCGCCCGAGCAGGCGGTGCGGGCGGTGGTGACCTATGGGGGTCGGCTCTATGTGATGGTGGCCGAGGGCCTCTATTCGGCACCCCTCACGGCGCCGAACCTGGCCGATGCCATGAACTGGCGCGCCGAACACGGCCAGGGTGGCCTGCCCGCCACGGGCCTGACGCAGCTGGCGGCCACGACGGGGCGCCTATTCGCCGTGGCGAATGACGTGCTCTATGTCAGCTCCGGCGGGGCGTGGAGTGTGAGCGCACAAGACAACCCCAGCATCGGCGCGCTGAGCCACCTCACGGCGGCCGGCGACGCAGCGGTGGCGATTCGCAACCGCTCGACGATCGTGATGGCCGACGCGGGGGGCGTGGCGGTGCAGCTGCTGGGGCGGCCACAGGCCGTGGCCTATCTGCCCGGTCTGCGCCAGCTGGCCGTGGCCGATGCTGAGCGCGGCCTTGTGCTGACCGAGGTTGACTTCACCACCGGCACGGGGCGCGAGCTGCGCCGAGCACCCTTCACTCTGCCGTCGAATGGTTGCCGCCAGATCGCCGCAGGCGGAGGCCGCCTCTATGTGGCGCCGACGGGCCATACCGGCCGCTATCAGCCGGGTTTTAGCGAGACGGGCGTCTATCGCTATGACAAAGCCACGGGGCAGTGGCGTGTGTTTGACCGCGCGAATGGCGGCCTCGACGCCACGGTCTATTACGACCTCGGCGCGCTTTGGCTCGAGCCGGGCACGCAGCGCTGCCACTATGCGAGCTGGGGCCAGGGCGTCGTGACCCTCGACGGCGACGCGCGCACGCAGGTGCTGAACAACGTCAACAGCCCCATTCCAGGCCTGGCGTTCAACCCCATGACGGGGCGCTTTGATGTGCTCTACCTCGGCGGCGTGGCGGTGGACAGTCGCGGGGTGCTGTGGGTGACGAGCTTCGATGCGTCGCCTCCGCTGGCCGCGCGCACGCCCCAGGGCCAGTGGGTGAACCTGCCGCTCGTCGCCGGCCGCCCGCTCGAGATCGTGGTCGACCGCGCCGGTCGCAAGTGGATTCTCCTTGCCGACCAGAATCTCGCCGTCTATGACGACCGCAGCAATGTGACGGCCACCTCGACCCACCGCCAGCGCCTGCTCACGCCCGCCGCAGGTCAGGGCGCCCTGCCGGGCACCGAGGTGCTGGCCGTGGCCGACGACCGCGACGGGCTCGTCTGGTTGGGCACGAGCCAGGGCGTGGGCGTCTTCTACAACCCCTCGGCCACCGTGACCGGCAGCGCAGGAGGCGACGCGCGCTGCCCCGTGATCGACGGCCGATGCCTGCTGCGCGACGAGCGCGTGCAGACCATCGCTGTCGACGGCGCCAACCGCAAGTGGATGGGCACCACGCGGGGGCTCTTTCTCATCACGCCCGACGGGCAGCAGGTGCTGGCCCGCTACACCGAGGCGAACTCGCCGCTGGTGAGCGACGACGTGCGCGACCTGGCCTATGACCCGACGACGGGGGAGCTCTTCATCGCCACCGACCTGGGCATCGTCAGCCTGCGCACCGACGCGACCGAGGGGGGGGAGGAGACGTCGCTGCGCGTGTTCCCCAACCCCGCCTACGTGGGCGACGACACGCCGATCACCATCGACGGCATCGCCGAAGGCGCCAGTTGCCTCGTCACCACAGCTTCGGGCGAGCGCGTGGCGCGCCTGACCGTCAACGGCGGCCGCGCGCTCTGGAACGGCCGCGACGAGCTGGGCCGCCGGGCCGGGCCGGGGGTCTATCTCATCCTAGCCGCGCGGGCCGACGGCTCGAGCGCCGGCAGCACTAAGCTGGCCATTACCGAGCGCTGAGCGCCTTAGGCTTTCTTAACCGGCCTTAACCTGCGTGGGTCGCTGCCCTGCACACATTGGGGAATGAATGCTCCTGCCTCTACGCGTCGCGTCTTTCTGCAGCGGGTTTCGCTGACGGCCGCGACGGGCCTAGCCCTGCCCGCTGCCCTGCTCGCCCAGTCCGACCCACCGCCGCCCCCGCTGCCCGCCGATCGGGTCAAAGCCTTTGTGATCGCCGGGCATGGCAACCTAGCGCAAGTAAAAACCATGCTGGCTGAAACCCCGACGCTGCTCAATGCGGCGTGGGACTGGAAGGAGGGCGATTTTGAGACGGCGCTGGAGGGCGCTGGGCACGTCGGCAACCGTGAGATCGCCGAATATCTGATCGGCCAAGGGGCCCGCGCCAATGTGTTTGTGTTGGCCATGCTGGGGCAGCTCGAGCTGGTCAGGGGCCTGCTGACGGCCTATCCTGCGCTACGCACGAGCACGGGGCCACACGGACTCGGTCTGATGCACCACGCCCAAAAGGGCGGCGAGGCCGCTGCTGGGGTGGTGGCCTACCTCGAGTCGTTGGGCTTGAAGTAAAGGCTAGGAACCCAGGCGGGCCTGCGCCAAGTTTGTGCTGGCATGACCCTGCTCTACCTGCAAGAGGCGCTGCTGGACGACCGGCTGTTCCTCCGTGACTTTTTCGCTCAGGCGGCGAAGATCAGCGGCCCGGCCGTGCTGGTGCACGCGGCGCCGACGGGCAGCCTAGCTGGGCCTGCGCCCGACGTCAAGCGTATCGCCTTCACCGGCAAGCGGCTGAGCGCCAACCTGAGCGAGGCGATGGTGCCCAACGTGGCTGTGACAGGCGCGCAGCGGGGCCTCGTGGCCGCCGACGGCTCGGTGAACGCTGACAAGCTGCGCGCGCTCTATGAGCAGGTGACGTGGGTGGTGCTGAGCCCGCTGGTGGCCGACGGCTCGCCGCTGGGCAGCACGCCGGTGGTGGTGAACGCCGCCGCTGACGTCGCCCCCCTGCGCGCCCTCTACGGCGAAGAGGCCGATACCCTCGACCGCGCGGCGGCTCTGGCACCCGCAACCATCGCCTCGGCCCGCAGCCTGGCGACGCTGGCCTAGCGAACTTCGCCCGGCGGCACGGGTCGCGCATGTTATGATCTCACGCATCGAGGGCCTCGTGCTGCGCACCGTGCGCTACCAAGACAGCGGCCTCGTCGTGGCGCTCTACACCCGCGAGCAGGGGCGGCTCGACGTGATGGCCAAGGGCGCGCGCTCGACGCGGCGGCGGCGCGTGTCGCTGCAGCCGCTGGCGCTGATTGAGGGCGTGGTCTACCAGCGCGCGGGCCGCGAGCTGCAGCACCTGAGCGAGTGGCATCTAGCCCACCCCTGGGCCACGCTCGACACGCATCCGGTCAAGGCGCTCTATGGCCTGCTGCTGGCTGAGCTGCTGCTGCAGGCCGTGCGCGAGCACGAGCCGAACGCCGACGTCTATCACCTGGTGCGCGCCACGCTCGAGGGCCTCGACAATCACACGGCGGGCTGGTATGAGCTGAGCCTGCACGCGGCGGTGCAGCTGACGCGGCACCTGGGCTTTTTCCCGCATGCCGAGGATGTGCGCGCGCTGGTGGGGCCAGTGCGCTTCATGGCAGAAGATGGGCACTTCGCCCCGGCGATGGAGGGCGCGACGGATCCGGTGGTCGAGGCCCTGCGCCAGCTGGTGCTGGCCCCGGCGCTCGAGCCGCCCACCCTGACGCTGACGGGCCCCGAGCGGCGCGCACTGCTACAGCTGGTGCTACGCTATTATCAGCTGCACCTCGAGGGCTTTCGCCTGCCGCGCAGCCTCGACGTCTTTGAGGCGGTATTTTCGTGAACCTAGACGCTATGCTCGACACCTATCTGCCCGAGGGCTTGAGTAAGCCGGTGCTGGTGGCGCTGACGGGCGCGGGCATCTCGGCCGAGAGCGGGCTCAAGACCTTCCGTGATGCCGGGGGCCTGTGGGAGAACCATTCGGTGTATGAGGTGGCTTCGTATGAAGGCTGGCTGCGCAACCCGGCGCTCGTGCTCGAGTTCTACAACCAGCGGCGGGCGCAGGCGGCGCAGGCCGAGCCCAACGCGGGCCACCGCGCCCTGGCGGCCCTCGAGCAGCGCTATCACGTGGTGGTGATCACGCAAAACGTAGATGACCTGCACGAGCGCGGCGGCTCGACCCACGTGCTGCACCTGCACGGCGAGCTGCGCAAGGTGCGCTCGGTCGAGCACGAGGATCTGGTGTATGACATCGGCGCGGGGGCCATCGCGCTGGGCGACACCTGCGAGCGCGGCGCGCAGCTGCGGCCCCACATCGTGTGGTTCGGCGAAGAGGTGCCGCTGATTCCGCTGGCGGCGTCCATCTGTCGGCGGGCTGATGTGTTTCTGGTCGTGGGCACGTCGCTGGCGGTCTATCCGGCGGCGGGGCTGATCGACTATGTGCCCACCCACGTGCCGAAATATTACGTGGACCCGCGCCCGGCCGAGATCGGGGGTGTGGGGCGGCTCGAGGTGATCGCCGATGCGGCGGGCACGGGCCTGCCCCGCCTAGCTGAGCGCCTGCTGGCGGCATCGGCCTGAGGCCCGCGTGCTGTAGCTTGCAGCCCCATTCTCACGACATGAAACTGGTCAGTTATCGCACGGCGGCGGGCTCGGCTATCGGCCTAGTGCACGAGGGCCGCGTGTTGAATCCCGCCGCAGCAGGCGTGGTGGTGCCGCCGACCCTCGACGAGCTGATTCGCCAGCGCGACACTTATGAGGCGGCGCTGGTCGCGCTCGACCGCCGTTTCAAGGCGGGCGACCATGCCAAGCAGGCAGTCGCCTTTGAGAGCATCGAGCTGCTGCCACCCATTCACCGGCCCGCGTCGTGCCGCGACGGCTATGCCTTTCGCCAGCACGTCGAGGCGGCGCGGCGCAACCGCGGCGTGCCGATGATCGACGAGTTTGGCCAGTTCCCAATCTTCTATTTTACCAATGCCCACTCGATCGTAGGGCCGGGGCCGGTGCGCGTGGCGCGGGTGCTGCAGATGGAAGAGATGCAGCTGAGCCTGGGCCCGGCCAAGGGCAAGGACTTCGCCAACGCGCTGGGGCCCATGCTGGTCACCCCCGACGAGCTCGAGGCCTGGCGTGCGGAGCCCGCCCCCGGCCACGTAGGCACAAACTATAACCTCACGATGCGCGCGCGCGTGAACGGCACCGAAGTGTCGAATGGCTCGTGGGCGACGATGCACTGGACCTTCGCCGAGATCATCGAGCGCGCCGCCTATGGGGCTGACCTGCAGCCGACCGACGTCATCGGCTCGGGCACGGTGGGCACGGGCTGCTTCCTGGAGCTGAACGGCACGGCCGCTCGCCTCGACCCCCACGCCAAGCCACAGTGGCTGCACCCCGGCGACGTGATCGAGCTCGAGGTCGATCAGCTTGGCATCCTGCACAACACGATCGTGAAAGAATCGGACTACTCGATTCTCGCGAAAAAGAAAATCAAGTGAGGCGATGGCCAAGCGCAGCACTCCGGTCGAGGGCCTGGGCGAGGTCGACCCCTATGGGGCGATCTATGCGCTGGTGCGTCAGATTCCACGCGGGCGGGTGACGAGCTATGGGGCCATCGCCGAGGCGCTGGGCACACGGGGTGGGGCCCGGCTAGTGGGCTGGGCGCTCAACGCCGTGCCCGGCAGCGGGCTGACCGATGTGCCCGCCCACCGGGTGGTCAACCGCGACGGGCTGCTCTCGGGGCGGCACCACTTCGCGCCACCGGGGATGCAGGCCCTGCTCGAGGCCGAGGGCATTCGTATCGAGGACGATCGGGTGGTCGACTTCGAGCGCCTGTTCTGGCGGCCGCTCGATGCCCTGCCCCGCGAAGGCAGCTTTTAGGCCGAATGCCGGATTGACACTTGAATCGAATACCCCGGCTGCTAGTTTTGCCGTTACTAGACCAATCCATCCTCGCTAGCGAAACACGCCCTACGCTTTTTCTACCGCCCGGCCATGGCCGGGCCTTTTCGCTGACCTGAGGATGCTGATACGACATGTGCAGAGCAGCTTAGTGCTGCTGTTGATCTTAGTGGTTTCGGGCTGCGGTTCGCCGCAGACGGCCGATGCCCCCCCGCGCGACACGTGCTATTCGGGCACGCTCGACATCGCCGTCGATGCCTCTTTGCAGCCGGTGATGGAGGCCGAGGTGCAGGCTTTTGAGAGCACCTATACGCAGGCGCGCTTCAACGTGCGCTATGTGCCCGAGGCGCAGGCGGTGGCCCTCTTTTTGGCCGACAGTGTCGAGCTGATCGCGATTCCGCGCGCGCTGCGGCCCGACGAGGTGGCCACGGTCACGGCGCAAAACGTGACGCCCCGCAGCACGCCGGTGGGCCGCGACGGGCTGGCAGTGATCGTGAATCCGGTTGTGGCTGAGGGCGAGATAGACCTCGCCCAGCTGCGCCGCATCGTAACGGGCGAGGTGAGCACCTGGGGCGGACTTTATCCAAAGCGCAAGGGTGCCGCAGCGCGCGATAGCTTGACCCTAGTGGTCGATGACCCCGGATCGAGCCTGGTGAGCTATCTGCAGGACAGCCTGATCGGCGCGGGGGGGCGCTTCACGCGGCGGCTGTATAGCCTAGGCTCGAACGAAGCCGTGATCGACTATGTGAGCCGCACCCGCAACGCCATTGGGCTCATCGGCCTAGCATGGATCTCTGACCGCAACGACTCGACGGCCAACACTTTCCTCAGCAAAATCAAGGTGCTCAAGGTGGCGCGCGCCGCGGGTCAAGAGGCCTATGACCCCATCCAGTTTCACCTGCACAAGCGCAACTATCCGCTGATTCGCAAGCTGCACGTGGTGCAGCGCACCGGCCGTAGCGACGGGCTGGGCGCCTGCTTGAGTTCCTACATCGCTGGCGATAAGGGACAACTGATCATTCACCAGCTCGACCTGATGCCCTACTATGGCCAGATTCGGCTAGTGGAACTCAAAAAGGGCGACTACCGCTAGGCTACGCCCGGCATGATTACCGTTAGGTTATCGTATCTTTGCGGTTTCGTTTTCGCCTGCTAACTCTCCCTCTGCAGATGGTCCTACGTGTTGGTTTCCAGTGCGGCCGCTGGGTCGCCCTAGGTTTCGTGCTCTTGGCTCTGGCTCTGCCCTCGCGTGGCTGGGGTCAGACGATCGCCGAAGCGATCAAGCAAATCGACGACGAGAATTACACCGCCGCACGCGCGACGCTCACTACTCTGCTGACCCAGAAGACACGCCCGGAGTATTACTACTTCTTGGGTAAGTCGTATGTGGAGTCGGCCCGCACGCAAGAAGACAAGGCGATCGCCGAAAAGGAACTCGAGGAAGCCAAGAAGCAGTTCGAAGCGGGCATCGAGAAGAGCAGCAAGTATGGCCGCAACTATGCGGGCCTGGCCAACTATTACATGCTCTCAGGCAAGAAGGACCTGGGCAAGCAGAACATCGACAAGGCGCTCGAGGTGAGCCCCTCAGACGTCGAGAACCTGATCTCGGTGGCAGAGGCCTACTTCGCTGAGGGCTCGCGCCCCAGCCTCGAGGCGGCCAACCTGCACCTCAAGAAGGCCGAGACCCTCGATCAGAAGAACCCAGAGATCTATCTGACGCTCGGTGTCTTGAACTATCTGCTGAACTATGAGGAGCTGCCGCTGTCGAACTACAACAAGGCACTCGAGCTCAACCCGCAGTATGTGGACGCGCTCTACCGCATCGGCGAGTACCACATCAAGTACAAAAAGTATGTCGAGGGCGCTACGGCGCTGAAGAAAGCCATCGAGATGGACGCAGCCTTTGCGCCGGCCTATAGCCTGCTGGGCGAGGTGTATTACCGCGCGGGCAATGCGGCCAAAGACAACCCCACGCGCGATAACTATTATCGCCTGGCCAAAGAGAACTATCGCAAGTATGTGGACCTGCGCAAGAACGACCTGACGGCGCGTTACCGCTATGCACAGTTTCTCTACCTGTCGAAGGAGTATGAGGCTGCGGTGAATGAGATCAATGTGGTGCTCAAAGAGACGCCGAGCAATGTGATGCTGCGCCTGCTGGCTTATTCGCAGTTTGAGCTAGGCCGGGCGGAGGACGCCAAGCAGACGCTGTTCAAATACTTCCTGTCGATCAGCCCCAAGTATGTGGTCTACCGTGACTATGAGTACCGCGGTAAGATCGCGATGAAGGAAGGCAAGCTCGACGATGCGAAGCCCGACCTGATGAAGGCCTTCGAGTTGGAGCCGACTCGCTCTGACATTCTCGCTGATCTGGTCAAGGCGTACACGGCAGCTAAGCAATACACCAAGGCGGTCGAGGTGCAGCAGGTGCTGGTGCGCGCTGACCCGAACAGCATCAACGGTTATTACACCTTGGGTAAGCTGTATTCTTTTGAGGGTGGTCGCCTGGCGCTGTCAAAAGAAGAAAAGCTGAAGGCCAAAGACCTCGCGGGCGCTAACGTGGACAGCCTAGCGGCGCGCACGCAGTTCACCAAGTCGGACTCGGCCTTCCGGCGGGTGGTGCAGCTGCGGCCGAGCTTCCTCACGGGGCACCTCGAGCTGGCGCGGGTGAACTCGCAGCTCGACCCCGAGACCGAGGTGGGCCTGGCCAAGCCGCACTATGAGAAGGTGATCGAGCTGGCGGCCACCGACGAAGTGAAGAATGGGAAGGTGTTGGCCGAGGCCTATTACTACATGGCCTATTACAGCTTCAACGTGGCGAAGGACAACAAGCTCGCGCTCGAGTATGTGGGCAAGACGCTCAAGCTCGACCCCGAGTTCAGCAACGCGAAAACACTGCTGCCCTACCTGCAGCAGAACAACAAACAGTAAGGATTCCGGAGCCAACGCGGCCGCCCACAGCGGCCGCGTTGGCTTTTTTGGCAGCGGCGACTATTTTGGCCTAAAGGCATACAGCGATGGCGTTGATCTACTCGGTTTCGGTGTCGGTGGACGAGGCAGAGGCGCCCGAGTGGCTGAGCTGGATGCAGCAGACGCACATTCCTGAGGTGATGGCGACCGGCTGCTTCATACGCTATCGGATGCACCGCCTGCTCGCGCCGCTCGAGGACCCCACGAGTGTGATCTACAACGTGCAGTATGAGTGCGCCGACCGGGCCGACTATGACAGCTATCAGCGCGAGCATGCCACCCGCCTGCAGGCCCAGTCGCGTGAGCGCTACGGCGAGCGCATCCATGCGTTCCGCTCGCTGCTCGAGCTGCTCTAGGCCTTAGCCGATCTTTTGATCGATGTCGAGGTAGAGCTGCTGCAGGGCGCCGCGCGTTTGGCTGAGCAGGCGCGTGAGCTCGTCGCGCAGGTCGCGGCCGCGGCTGGGGTCGGACAGGCTGGCGAGGTTGATGCGCACGTTGAGCGCGGCGCCCTCGAGGCAGGCGTCGAGGCAGCGCGCGCCCACGCCCACATCGCTCAGGGCGGTGGGCAGGCCCTCGCGGGCGAGCGTCTGTAGGTGGGGCAGGGCCGTGGCGGCGGCCTGCATCACGCTCAGTGGCACGCGCGCGGCCTCGAGGGTGGCGCTGACGATGGCCTCGGCGCGCGCGGGCGAGGCCTTGGGCAGGGCGAAAGCGGCCATGACAGCGTTGAAGGCCTGGGTGTCGCGGTCGGCGAGGTCGAGCAGCAGCGAGCGGGTGTGCTGCAGGGCGCGTGCAATCTGGGCAAAGTGTTCGGCGCGATCTTCCCAACCCTTTTTGGCAGCCGAGAGGTTGGCGACCATGGCGCCGAGAGCGGCGGCTAGGCCGCCACTGAGCGCGGCCACCGTGCCGCCCCCCGGCGCGGGCTGCTCGCCAGCGAGCTGCTCGGTGAAGCGGTCGATGGGCAGGCGCATCAGACGAGGCTCGGCGGCGAGGGCCTCGAGGGCGTATTCCAGAATTTTTTTCTCGGGCTCGAAGGGGCGCAGTTCGCTCAAGCCGAGGGTGCGCACGGCCAAGTCGATGAGTTCGCGCTCGCTCAGGCCATCGCTGCGCTGCTGGCGCCGCAGGAAGTAGGCCCCCGCCTCTACCAGGCAGGCCTTGGGGATAAGGCCGACGAGCTCAGAGCCCGTCACGCGCAGGCCCCGGGCGCGGGCGCAGTCTTCGACTGTCTCGAAGACGGTGTGCAGGGGCGTGGCGGCGATATTGGTCAGGTTCATCGACACTTGGGCGATGCCATAGTCGTCGAGGTACCACCCGATGGCGCGCACGTGCTTGAGGCGCCCGGGCACGCGAATGGGTTCACCTGCAGCGTCGCGGGCGGGCTTGCCGTCGGGGCCGAGCTGGGTGCGCCCAGCTTCGCGCACGTCAAAGGCGACACTGTTGGCCCGGCGCACCGAGGTGGTATTCAGGTTTACGTTATAGGCGACGAGGAAGTCGCGCACGCCGATGACGGTGGCGCCGGCGGTGGGGTTCATCTCGGCCGGGCCGAAGTCGGGGCGCCACTCGGGGCGCTTGATCTTGTCAAAAAAGCCCTCGTATTCACCCGCACGGATGTCGGCTAGGCTGCGGCGGTGGGGCGCCGAGGCGGCCTGCTCGTAGAGGTAAACGGGGATGCCGAGCGCGCCCACGCGCTCGGCTAATCGGCGCGCCAGGGCCACGGCCTCGGCGGTGCTAATGCCCGAGATGGGGATGAGCGGGCAGACGTCAGTAGCGCCCATGCGCGGATGCTCGCCGGTGTGGCGGCGCATGTCGATGCGCTGGGCGGCGGTGGCGATGGCCTGATAGGCTGCCTCGACCACGGCCTCGGGCGGCCCGGCTAGGGTCATCACGGTGCGATTGGTCGAGGCGCCGCCGGCGTCGACCTCGAGCAGGTGCACCCCCGCCACGCGGCGGATGGCGGCGGCGATGGCCTCGAGCGTGGCAGCATCGCTGCCCTCGCTGAAGTTGGGCACGCATTCGAGCAGGGGGCGCATACGGCTGGGGGTAAGTGGGGCGGATTGGGCTGGCTCAAACTTCGGATTTTTGCGCGCCCAATCTGGCTGCCCGCTGATGCTGCGTCGTGCCCTGCTGCTGCTATTCCTACCCCTCATGGCCTGGGGGCAGCGGCGCGCGCCTGTGGTGCTGACGCAGGCCGTGGCGCAAGACGAGGCCCTGCACAGCGACCTGCACGCCGTGCCCGACGGGCAGGGGGGGCAGTATGTGGTGTGGCGACGCCTGCCGGGCGGTAGCACTCAAGCGGGCCTGGTGGCGCAGCACGTGTCGGGCGATGGGCAGCTGCTCTGGCCCGCAGGGGTGGTGGTCTGCCCCGAGGCGGGGCCGGTCGATCGCCTGGCGCTGATCGACGACGGCCAGGGCGGCTGCATCGTGGCCTGGGAGGATGCGCGCGGTGGCCGCAGCCGCGTCTATCTGCAGCGGCTCAACGCGCGAGGAGATCGCCTCTGGCCCGAGCGGGGCCTGCCCGCCAGTGTGGGCACCAGCCGACAGTACAAACCCGCGCTCGCCACCGACTATCAGGGCGGTGCCTATGTGTGCTGGGAAGAAGAGGTGAGCCGCCCCGGCGCGCCACTCGACCGCGACATCGTAGGGCAGCGCATCACGGCTGGGGGCAGCTATGTGTTCAAACCCTTGGGTCTGGTGGTGTCAGGTGGGGTGGGGCAGCAGCAAAATGTGCAGCTGGCGGCCACGCCCTCGCAGGGCGTGCTGGCGCTGTGGGAGGATTTCCGCAGCGGGGCGCAATGGCAGCTCTATGCCCAGCAGCTCACGCCCGAGGGTCGCGCGGTGTGGCCGACGGGGGGCGTGTCGCTGGCGCCGCCGCGCGCGATCACACAGCGCTATCCGACGGTGTTTGCCGATGGCTTCGGCGGACTGGTGTGCGTGTACGAAGCCTTGGGGGGATTGAACCTCGACCGCGACCTCTATGCCATGCGGGTGAACCGCAGCGGTGTGGCCGTCTATCACCGCCCCATCGCCGTGCGTCCGGCTGACCAGACGCGGCCCATCGTGCTCAAGCGCGCCGACGAGGCCTATGTGGTGTGGGAGGACCACCGCGCGGGCAATGCGGACCTCTATCTACAGCGCTTTGACCTGGCTACGGGCGAGGTGCGCCTGGCGATCGACGGCGTGGCGCTGGTGGCGACGGGCGCTGACGAGACCGACGCCGCGCTGAGCTTCACCGGGCTGCTGGGCGAGCCTGTGCTGGCCTGGGCGGCACACGATAGCGCGGGCCCGCGCGTGCGGGCGCAGCGATTCGATGCGCAGGGGCGTGCGCTGTGGGCGCCGATGCTGCTCAGCTGGCCGCTGCCACGGCCCGTGCGTCTGGCGGTGGTGGGCACCGACCGAGGCGGGGCCTGGCTCAATGGCCTCAGGCAGGGTGAGGGCGCTGAGGTGCCGCCGTCGCCTCAGGTGCTGGGGCTCGACGCCGAGGCGCGTTCGATCGGCCCGCGCGAGGGGCAGCGCCTGCTCGAGGTCGGGTCGGCGCGGCACATTCGCATCGACCATCTGGCGGGCGCCGAGGGCCTGCATGGCGACGCCTATGTGGCCTGGGAGGACTACCGCGCGGGCGCGAAGAATTCGGACCTCTACCTACAGCGCCTCGACGCGCAGGGGCGGCCGCGCTGGCGCGCGGGAGGCATCGCGGTGTGCCAGGCCGAGGGCCTGCAGTCGGTGCCCGTGCTCTGCGCCGTGCCAGGCGGTGTGGTGGTGGGCTGGATCGACCGCCGCGTGAACAACGACAACCTCTATGTGCAGTTCATCGACAGCACGGGGCGGCCACGCTGGCGGCTCGATGGGCTGCCGCTCTGCCTCGCGCCCCGCAGCCAGAGCAACCTCGTCATCGCCCGCGCCTCGGCCAACGAACTCGTCGCGCTGTGGACCGACGCCCGCGCCTTCGACACGCAGGGCTTCGACGTGTTCTACCAGCGCCTGGACCTCGAGGGGCGGATGCTGCTAGGGCAAGACGGCGTGGCGCTGGCCACAGGACGCGCGTACCAGAACTCGGTGGCGGCGGCGGGCGACGGGCTTGGCCGCGTGATCGTGGCCTGGGCCGAAGAGCGCGGCGGCATCTATTCGATTCAAAGCCAACTCTTGCTCTATGGCAAACCGCTGTGGGCGGGAGACCGCACGCTCGCGCCGAGCGCCGGTCAGCAGCGCACGCCCTGTGTGGCGCTCACCCCGAGTGGCGCCGCCTGGGTGAGCTGGAGCGAAGAGCGCACGCCCGGCCTGGGGCAGGTCTATGTGGCGTTGCTACAGGCCAACGGTACCACCCGCTGGGGCGCACGCCGCCCGAGCCCGAGCGCCTCGCCTCAGACCGAGCCGCGCCTGCAGGTGATCGGCAGCGAGGCCCTCGTCAGCTGGACGGATGCGCGCGCCACCCTGCGCCGACTCGCCCTGAGGGTCGGCCTCGACGGCACGAGCCTCTGGTCTGGCCCGCTCGACCTGGGTGGGCCCGTGCCTGAGCTCGGGGTTGGCGCGCTCAGGGCACTCGGTGAGGCGCAGGCCGTGGCCCTAGTCGAAGAGGCCCGGCTGAGCCCGGCGCAGCTGACGCTGACCCGCATCGAGGGCCTGACGGGGCGCACGCGCGAGCGCACGGGCCTGCGCCCCTCAGCCGCCGATCAGGCGCAGCCGGTGCTGCTGAACCTCGCGGGCGGGCGCCAACTGGCCGTGTGGATCGAGCGGCGCTCGAGCCCACCCGAGGCGCGTGTGGTGACGCTGCTGCTCGACTGAGGCCTAACTTGAGCCCATGCTCGACGCGCTGATTCGCCCCTGGGCGCTGGGTCTGCTGCCGCTGGTGGCGCTGGGCGGGTGGGCGCTGTGGTTCGTGCATCGCCGCTCGGCGCGCCTGCTGCCGCGCTGGTTCGCCGGGGCGATGGTAGGCCACCGGCCGTGGCTCGTGCTGGGGCTGCGTGGGGCGGCACTTGTGCTGGTGTGGGTGGCCCTGATGGGCTGGGCCAGCCCCTCGGGCATCGAGCGCCTGCCTGCGCTTGGCCGTCAGGTGTTCTTCGTCGTCGATGTGTCAGGCAGCATGAATGTGGCCGATTTGGGCGGCACGCGCCTCGACAAGGTGAAACGCGAACTCAAGCGCGCCATGCGCCGACTGGCGGGCGAGCAGATGGGCCTGATCGCCTACACCAACTTTGCCTACACGGTGTGCCCGCTCACGACTGACGTGGTGGCGCTCGAGACCTATGTCGACATGCTCAGCTCGGCGCAGTTCGCCGCGCAGGGCTCAGAGCTGCGGCCAGCGCTGTATGAGGTGCGCCGCCGCTTCGACGAAGACCTCGAGCGTGCGGGCGACGCCGGCGATCGGGCCCGTGCGGTGGTGCTGATCAGCGATGGCGAAGACTATGGCGGCAAGTTCAGCTCGGCGGTGGCGCTGCTGCGCGACCTCGGGGCAGTGGTGATGCCGGTGGGCGTGGGCACCCGCGCTGGTGGCCTCGTGCCGACACTCGACGCCCAAGGCCGCTCACAGGGGGGCGTGCGCCGCGCGCCCGACGGCGGCGTGGCCCGCTCGCAGCGCGAGGACGACGCCCTGCGCAAGCTCGGCGAGGCCTTCGGTCTGCCGGTGCTGATCATCGACAGCGCCGACGACACGCTCGAGCCGGTCGTGCGCGCCGTCGAGCAGCTGCCC
>VYMD01000076.1_pt1 | contig 29578 bp, 18 predicted proteins | sample 5115311 | NCBI WGS metagenome assembly VYMD01 (sample SAMN12291779, study PRJNA351875) | freshwater metagenome | isolation source: freshwater lake | place: USA: Michigan, Wintergreen Lake | collected 2013-08-08
TAACCGCCGCTGTGGGGCGGTAGTCGAGGCCCAGGTGCTGGGTGGCGCTGAGCTCGCTCTGCTGGTGCTCGACGAGTAGCGTGAGCTGGCTGCTCGCCGCCCAGCCGAGCCCCACCGCCACGAGGCGTGGCAGGGGCTGAGGCGCCTCGGCGCCCACGCGCTCGCCGTGGGCGTTGGCAGTGCGCAGGCCGAGGTGCAGGGTGCGCTGACGGCCCAGCGCCACCAGCGCGCCGACATCCACTTGCGGGATAGCGCGCGCGCCCTGCTCGGGCACGCTCAAGCTGAGCAGGCCCACGCGCGTGCCCAGGCTCAGGCGCCCCAGGCGATAGGCATAGGCGAGCGCGGCGAGTGCCTCACGGTAGTCGGCGAAGCCCATGGCGGAGACCGCCGCGCCGAAGCGCTGGCGCTCGCCCCAGGGGATGACCACGGCGGCGCCGGGTCGGCTGAGGGCGCCGATCAGCGCGTGCTGCACGACGCTGGCGGTGAGGGTGGGGGCCGAGACGGCCGTCATGGCGGCGGGGTTGCCGGCGGCGGACCAGGCATCGGGCGTGGCCCAGGCCGTCACGGCCTGGGCCACGCCCTCGGCACGGGCGCTGGGCAGCGCCACCCACTGGGCGGCGGCGGCCATCGGCCATAGGCCGATGGCCGTGATGAGGGCGCAGGCCCTCATCACGGGGCGGGCTTCGCCCGCCCGCCGCCGCCTAGCTCGCTCGTGCACCCCCGAATATGCAGCCCCCAAACGCACGCGCGCCACAGCCAAAGGCTGTGGCGCGCGTCAAAGAAGTCGCCCGCTTTAAGCTTTCTTCTCGGCCTTTTTGTAGCGGTTGTAGAACTTGTCGACGCGGCCGGCGGTGTCGACGAAGGTCTGCTTGCCCGTGAAGAAGGGGTGTGACGAGCTCGAAATGTCAACCTTGATCAACGGGTAGGTGTTGCCGTCTTCCCAGGTGATGGTCTCGCGCGTGTTCGAGGCGCTCTTGCCGAGGAAGGCGGTGTCGTTCGACAGGTCTTTGAAGACCACGACACGGTAGGTGGGGTGGATGTCTTTTTTCATCGCGCGAACGGGTAGGCTGCCATCGGTGCAGAATTCTCCAATGGGGCCACAAAAGTACGCCCTTCTGAGCAATCGCGCAAGCCCGACCTAGAAGACCATCGACTGGCCGATTTCCATCAAAATCAGCTCGTGGTCGTGCTGGTCAAAGTGCTTGCGGGCGGCCTCGTGGTCGATGACGATGGGCGGGAAGCTGTCGTAGTGCATGCCGATCACCTTGTTCACCCCGATCAGTCGGGCGGCCTCGCAGGCGTCTTCGACGTCCATCGTGAAGTTCGAGCCGATGGGTAGGAAGGCAAAGTCGATGTCAAAGCGATTGCGAATCAGCTCCATATCGCTGAACAGGGCCGTGTCGCCCGCGTAGTAGAAGGTGCCGTGGTTGGTCTCGACCACAAAGCCGACGGGGTTGCCGCCATAGCTGCCGTCGGTGAAGGAGCTCGAGTGCTCGGCCGCCGTCAGTTTGACATAGCCGAAGGGGAACTGATGACCCCCGCCAGTGTTCATGGCGTGGGTCTTGAGGCCCTGCTTTTCGGCCCATTGGCAGATCTCCCAGTTGGCGATGACGGTGGCGCCGGTGCGCTTGGCCACGGCCAGCAGATCGCCGGTATGGTCGCCGTGGGCATGGCTGACGAGAATGTAGTCGGCGGGCAGACTGTTTACGTCCACGCCCTTGGCGAGGGGGTTGCCGGTGACAAAGGGGTCGAACAGCAAGTGCTGGCTGCCGTGCTTCACGCCGAAGCACGAGTGGCCGTAGTAAGTGACCTTGAGGTTCATGGCTGTGGGGGTTGCATCGGAGGGTGAAGGCGGGTCCATTCGACAGTGCGAACGGAGTCAGAAGTTAGGAGGGCCGAAGGGGTTCTTGCAAGGGCTTGGGTGGCGGGCAGGTGGGGCCTGAGGCTGAGGCGCAGACCCGTGGGGGTGGCACTCAGCTGCAGCCAGCCGCGGGGACCGTAGGGCAGCACCCTGAGCACCTCGGGGCGCTGGGTGCGTCGGTAGAAGGCGGCCGAGTCGGCGGGCGCCAGGCGCGTGTGGTGGGTGTGCCAGGCGGTGGTGGTGGCGGCGCTGGTCAGCGCGGGCCCCGCCGTGTCGGTGTAGAGCAGGTGGCCGAAGGCCAGCGTGTGCCACACGGTGTCGCGCCCGGCCGAGTCGCGGCTCCACCACTGGTCGAGCTGCCAGTCGTGGCCATCCCACTGCACGGCGCGGCCGAAGCGCCACGCGTGGTGGCGCCAGAGGCTGTCGTCGCGCTGGGGGGCGAGGGCATAGACGCCCTGGGCACGCCAGGGTTCGGTGCAGGCCATGAGCAGCACCAGCGGCAGGCAGAGCACGAGCAGCGCGCGCAGGGGGCGGGTGTTGGCTTCCACCCGAGCAAGATAGCGGGGCTGGCGCCGCCTCTTGCGTAGGTTTGCCCTGCCGAATCCTCCGCCCAAATGCCCCTCACCGACGCCCACGCGGCGCTGCTCAGCGCCCTCGACACCTTGCACGCCGAGGCCGCCCTCGGCGGGGGCGCCAAAGCCCTCGAGCGCCACCGCGCCAAGGGCAAGCTCACCGCCCGCGAGCGCATCGCCTATCTGCTCGACGACCCCGCCGACAGCGTCGAGATCGGCGCTCTAGCCGCGCACGAGCTGTACCCCGAGCAGGGGGGCTGCCCCTCGGCGGGGGTGGTGGTGGTGGTGGGCCGCGTCAGTGGCCGCCGCTGCGTGATCGTGGCCAACGACGCCACCGTCAAGGCCGGTGCGTGGTTCCCGATGACGGGCAAGAAGAACCTGCGCGCGCAAGAGATCGCGATGGAGAATCACCTGCCGATTCTCTACCTCGTCGATAGCGCGGGCGTTTACCTGCCGATGCAGGACGAGATCTTCCCAGACAAAGAGCACTTCGGCCGCATCTTTCGCAACAACGCTGTGATGTCGGCCCGGGGCATTCCGCAGCTGGCGGCGATCATGGGCCCCTGCGTGGCGGGCGGCGCCTATCTCCCCATCATGTCAGACGAGGCCCTCATCGTCGAGGGCAACGGTTCGCTCTTCCTCGCCGGGCCCTATCTGGTCAAGAGCGCCATCGGCGAAGACGTGGACCTCGAGACCCTGGGCGGGGCCACCACCCACAGCCAGATCTCGGGCGTGACCGACTATCAAGAGGCCGACGACCGCGCCGCGCTCGACCGGCTCAAGCGCCTCGTGGGCCGCATTGGCGCACGGCCTACGGCGGGCTTTGACCGCATCGCACCCGTGGCGCCCGAGCTTGGGCCCGACGCGCTCTTTGACATCCTGCCCACCGACCGGTCGAAACCCTATGACGGCCACGCCCTGCTGCGCGCGCTCGTGGACGCCGGCTCCATCGACGAATACAAAGCCGGCTATGGCAAATCGCTCATCACCGCCTATGCCCGCATCGACGGCTGGGCCGTGGGCGTGGTCATGAACCAGCGCCTGGTGGTGAAATCAAAAAAAGGCGAGATGCAGCTCGGCGGTGTCATCTACAGCGACAGCGCCGACAAAGCTGCCCGATTTGTGATGAACTGCAACCAAAAGCGCATTCCGCTCGTGTTCCTGCAGGATGTGTCGGGCTTCATGGTCGGCTCGCGCAGCGAGCACGGCGGCATCATCAAAGACGGCGCCAAGCTCGTCTCAGCCGTGGCTACCTCGGTCGTGCCCAAGTTCACCATGATCGTTGGCAACAGCTTCGGCGCGGGCAACTATGCCATGTGTGGCAAAGCCTATGACCCCCGCCTGATCGTGGCTTGGCCCACGGCGCAGATCGCCGTCATGGGCGGCATGCAGGCCGCCAAGACCCTGCTGCAGATTCAAGAGGCGGCCCTCGAGAAAAAGGGCGTGAAGGTGGACAAGGCCACCGAGGAAAAGCTGCTCAGCGAGATCAGCGAGCGCTATACGCGGCAAATGGCGCCCACCTATGCCGCCGCCCGCCTCTGGATCGATGCCATCATCGACCCGCGCCAGACGCGCCACGTGATCAGCACCGGCATCGACATGGCCAACCACAACCCCGTCGTGCCGCCCTTCAACCCCGGGGTGATCCAGACCTAGGCGCGCAAGCGCCTGAGGGCCACAGGCATGGTTTCTACGAATTCCCCTATCAGTTGGGCCAGTGTGTTAAAGACGGGCGTCTATCGCAAGTGTTTCAGAATGAGAAGGGATATTTTTACGCGTAGGTGTCCGCTGCGGGTCGCTCGCCGCGTCATCGCAGCATAACCCTTAACCCCCAAAACACATGAAAGCCTTACGCATCATTGGCCTCGTGGTCGCAGCCCTCGTGGTCCTCTTTCTCGGCGTGAATGCCCTGTCAGACGGCAAGGTGGCCGCCAGCGCCTCGGTGGTAGTCGATCGCCCGGCCGATCAGATTCTGCCGCTCGTGAGCGATTTCAACCGCTACAACGAGTGGCAGCCCTGGAAAGCCAAAGACGCCGCCGCCAAGTATGAGGTGGCTAGCCCCTCGAGTGGGGTCGGCGCCAAAATGAGCTGGGACGGCCCGGTCGTGGGCGTCGGCAACAACACCATCACCGCAATCAGCCCCACTGAGGTGCAGTATGAGGTGAACTTCATCAAGCCCTGGGAGAGCAAGATGAAGGACTTCGTGACGCTCGAAGCTGAGGGCAAAGGCACCAAAGTGACCTGGTACAACGAAGCGGACGCTCTGCCCTTTGCCTTCCGTTGGATGGCGGGCAGCATCAAAGCCGACGTGCAGAAGGACTATGAAACCGGCCTGGCGAATCTGAAGAAACTGGCCGAGTCACAGCCTGCCGCCGCCCCGGCAGACACCACTGCCGCGCCGTCGAAGTAATCTGCATCAGCAGCTGGCACGCGCCGCCCACACAAGGGGCGGCGCGTGTACTTTTGCACCGCCAATCGGGGCGCGAGCCTCGGTGGCCGGGGCCCTTAGCTCAACGGTTAGAGCAGCGGACTCATAATCCGTTGGTTGCCGGTTCAAATCCGGCAGGGCCCACGCTCTATTTGCTTGGTAAAACGAGGCTCTGAGCCAGCTCTGCGCGTTTGAAGTCGCGCTCAGAAAAAGTGTCCCGGGGACGGGGGTCGAACCCGTACGGCCCTTACGGGCCACAGGATTTTAAGTCCTGCGCGTCTACCAATTCCACCACCCCGGGGCAGCGGGGCTGCACCGATCTAGGTGTCGCACCGCTGAGCTATCGTACTCGTTTGAAAGAACCAACCAACGAAAAAGGCCCCAGAGGGGCCTTCCTGCGAGCGGGAGACGAGGCTCGAACCCGCGACCTCAACCTTGGCAAGGTTGCGCTCTACCAACTGAGCTACTCCCGCAGAGCCCGCTTCTAGCGAAACGGGCCACAAAGATACGCCCGAGACGATTCCCCGCAAGGGGTCAGTGCAACTCGGGGGAAAAAGTGACCGAATGCTCGAGGCGCCCCAGAGCTTAGAGCATGGTTCGACGCCCGCCTGCCGAGGGCCCCGCGCTGCCCGGCCGCGGGGCGCAGCTCAATCCGCCCAACCGCTTTGACCCGCGCAGCGAGGCCCTGCTGCACCCCGAGGCCATCGACCCCCTGCGCGACGAAGACGGCGCCGACGAGCTGCCGCCCGTGCTCGAGACGCAGTTCTACGAAGAGCACCCGAAGAAGATCGTCAACGCCGTCGATTCGCCTGACCTGCCGATGGGCTTCTCGCTGAACCCCTATCAGGGCTGCGAGCACGGCTGCATCTACTGCTACGCACGCCCCACGCACGAATACTGGGGCTGGTCGGCGGGGGCCGATTTCGAGAGCCGCATCATTGTCAAGCGCAACGCGCCCGAACTGCTGCGGCAGCTCTTCCGCTCCAAATCTTGGCAGCCCGCGCCGATCATGATCTCGGGCAACACCGACTGCTATCAGCCCGTCGAACGCCAGCTGCGCCTGACGCGCCAGCTGCTGCAGATCTGCCTCGAGCACGGCAACCCGGTGAGCATCCTCACCAAGAATGCCCTCGTTCTGCGCGACCTAGACGTGCTGCGCCCGATGGCCGAGCGGCGTCTGGTGCACGTGGGCCTGTCGGTGACGACACTCGACGAAAACCTGCGGCGCCAGCTCGAGCCGCGCACGGTGACTATCGCCACCCGCCTGCGCACGCTTGAGCGCCTGGCCGAGGCGGGTATCCCCACCTTTGGCATGGCGGCGCCGATCATCCCGATGCTCAACAGCCACGAAATTCCGCGCCTAGTCGAGGCGCTGGCCGGGGTGGGGGTGAGCGGCGTGGGCTATACGGTGGTGCGCCTCAACGGGGCCAACGGACTGCTCTTCCGCAGTTGGCTCGACACGCATTACCCCGACCGTGCCGACCGCGTGATGAACGCCATCGCCGACTGCCACGGCGGCCGGGTGAGCGACAGCCGCTGGGGCGTGCGCACGCGCGGCGAGGGGGCTGTGGCCGAGCAGATCGCGCAGCTATTTGCGGTGGCCAAACGGCGCCATCTCGGCGAGCGCACCTGGCCCGCCCACGACCTGGCGCAGTTCACCCGCACGCCCGAGGTGCCGACGCTGTTTTGAGTTTGCACGAATTAGTCTGGTGCTATTTTGCAGCAACATCAGACAAATGAAAACACGCGGCAGCTGGAGTGGAATCGGGTTTTTTCTGATGCTCCTGTTGGGCGTCCAGCCGCTCGGAGCGCAGGTGCCCACGTTGTCCAGCTTTTCGCCCACGTTTGGGCCGCCCGGCACCTTGGTGACTCTGGCGGGCACCAACTTCAACGCTAACCCAAACAACATGGCCGTGTACATCGGCCGCGTACGCGCCCCGATCGTGGGGGGCAACACGACGAGCTTACAGGTGCGTGTGCCGCTGGGGGCCGCCTCGGTGGACTATGTGCACGTGATGGACCTCACCACCAACCGTGGCGCCATCAGCTGGTCAGCCACAACGCAGCAGTTCACGATCACAAACGCCGCGACCACCACGGTGAATGCGGGGTATTTTACATCTTGGATTGTGCCTCTTGGGGCTTCGCCGCGCATCGGTGTTACGGCAGACTTCAATGCTGATGGGTTTTTAGACATATTGGCATTTACTCCTGGGTCACCAGTGATTTTTTCTAGAAGCAACTGCTCTTTTTCCACTAGCTTTTTCGGATCACCGGGAATTAATCGTACCATGCCCGGAGACTTCAATCAAGATGGAAGAATGGATTTTATTGCTGGAGGAAGTGTTGCTCCCTTTGGTGAATATCACAGGCGCAGAGTAGATAATACTGGATTTGAACCGCCAGAGCCTATTTCGTTTACAGGTCCATCTGGATTAGTCTCAGTACCTTGGATTGCTGACTTTAATCTAGATGGCGGGATGGATTTTTTAATGGGTGATTTGACACTTGGACAAATGTACGTAGTATTGAGAAATTCGTTAAACACTTCGTTCACTAGTAATACAACATTTAATACTGGGTTCCCTAATATAGCTACAAATTTGGGAAATAAAGTAGCTGACATGAACAAGGACGGCCGACCCGATTTTTTACAGAACATGTATAATCAAGGGCCAATAAATATTTGGATCAATCAGCCTACACCAACCATTTTTGGAGGGCTCGTAGTACCTGTTGGTGGAACGCAGTCTGCCAATAATATTGACGTGTACGACTTTGATCGAAATGGAACACTGGATATTGCAGCCACGAGTTATTTGCAAGGGAATGTCAATATACATTTTATGGAATGCACGGGCTGCACAACGCCCACACTTCAACGGACGCTAACCATTGCAGGTAATGTCAACCCGATTGATGTCTTGGCAGGTGACCTAAATGGAGACGGATGGGCAGATCTAGTGGTGACTGACAGGGCCGAATTTGGTGGAGTGCCAAATTATAACGTAATTGTTTACATAAATAATCAAACGGGCGGTTTTAATTCAGGAATTCAATATCCAGTCCCCACGGCTACTCCACCTTTTGAAATCGACATTGCTGATATCAACTCAGATGGATATCAGGACATCATTTATACCCTCAATTTTTCGAATAGCATCGGAGTCTTGCTGGGTAATAACGGAGCTATTCCTACGATCACAGGACCTCGCCTGGCTTTAGATGCATCCTCAGAAAATCCTGCGGCACTCAACCGCTGCCTGAGTGACACGCTCAATGTGCGGTACACAGCCACATGTCCTTTTAACGTGGGCAATACGTTTACGCTAGAGCTTTCTAATGCCGTCGGCAGTTTCGCTAGTCCCTTGGTTTTGGGCTCGGTCATGGCAACAGCCGGCGGCGGACTTTCGGCATCAATTCCCCCGCTCGTTCCGGATGGAGCGGGCTATCGGCTGCGCATCCGCTCAAGCAGTCCGGCACTTGCCGACACTTCTGCCCCCTTCGCCATTTTTTCAGGAACGGAGTCGCTTACGGCTACTCCCTCAGCCGCCACCACATTGTGCGTGGGCGCCACGATTGCGGCGCCTTACGTCGTGGGGGCCTGCACCTCGAGTTCAGCCACTTTGCAGCTGCAGCTGTCCGACGCCTCGGGCAGCTTCGCCGTGCCGACGGTGCTCTCGGCCGCGACGCTCAGCCTCACGCGGGGCTCCAATGCGGGCACACTCTCAGCGACACTGCCCATGGGTCTCGCACCTGGGGCGGGCTATCGCGTGCGGGTGCGCTGGGTGGAACAGGGCTTCGTCTCGACCGACAACGGGGTGAACCTCACCGTGCCCCCGACTGCGGCGGCAGGAAATAAGCCGACGGGGCCCCGTCTGCTGTGCCCCAGCACGTCGGCGATCGTGCTGAGCACTGCCCCCACTGCGGGGGCCGCTAGCTATCAGTGGCAGCTAGTGAGTGGCGCTGGCAGTTTCGTGGGTGTGCCGACGGGCACCACGGCGAGCTTCACGCCCTCGACGAGCGCGTCGGGCTATCCGTTGGTTTTCCGCGTGCGGGGGGTGGATGCCTGTGGGCAGCTTGGGGCGGTATCTGACACATTCACTGTGCACGCGCCGCAGTCGCTGGGGCTATTCGCGCATTCGCTCGTGGTGCCCCCGCCGCCCTACTGCGTGGGCGCGGATGTAGGCCTAGTCGTGCAGGGCTCGCGGACAGGGCAGGACTATACCCTCGTGGTAAATGGCACCACCCGCGCAACGGTGCCGGGCTCGGGCGCCAACGTGCCGTTCACTGTAAATGCCGCCTGGCTCAACCCCGGCGCGAACAGCATCAGCGTGACCAGCACTGTCTTTACTGGCTCGGGCGCCTGCACCGAGGCCGTGGCGCCGATGCCGATCAGCCTGACCGTGAGCCCCGCCGTGGTGGCGCCTGGGGCGATGGCGGCCGACATCTGCAGCCGAACCACGGGCTTGGTGGCCTTTACCCCTGTGGCGGGCCTGAGCTATCGCCTGCTGTCGGGCCCCACTGTGCTGATGCCGCCCCAGGCCGTGCTTGGCCCCATGGGCTTCACGCTAGCGCCCTCGCTACTCAGCCCGCCCGCGTCAAACTTTACGCTCGAGGTGAGCAGTCCTGGCGGCTGCGGCGCCCCGCTCACACAGCCGGTGACGATCGGCGTGCTCGATTCTGCGGCCCTGCCCATGCCCCTCACGGCCAGCTACATGGGTTCAGCGATTCTCGCGGGTGAAACGGCTGTCACCTTCGGGGCGCCGGGGGCCTCAGGCGTGGCCGGCTACCTCTGGGACTTTGGCACGGGCGAAACCAGCATGCTGCCCAGCCCCACCTACACCTTTGCGCGTGAGGGCACGTATGCGGTCACGCTTACCGCCGACCCTGGCAATGGCTGCCCGCCCACGCGGCGCAGCCTGCTGATCGAGGTGATTTTCGAGTCGCTCTACATCCCGAACGTATTCAGCCCGAACGGCGATGGGGTGAACGACTTTTTCACGCCGCGGCTGCCGCCCATACGTTCCTATGAAGTGCTGATTCACGACCGGTGGGGGCGCATGGTGCACCGCAGCAATGCGCCATTTCCGGGCTGGTCGGGCCGCACCGACAGCGGCTCAGAATGTGCCGCAGGCGTCTATGCCTACGTCATCAAGGTCGCCCTGGCCAACGGCGAGACGGTCGAGCGCACGGGCATGCTGAGCCTGCTTCGCTGATGCGAGCGGTCCTACTACTCTGCGTGTGCCTGTGCTTGGCCACGGCTGCGCGCGGTCAAGACCCGCTGTTTACGCAGGTCTTTGCGGCACCGCTCACGGTGAGTCCTGCGTTTGCTGGCAGTGCTGATCAGTTTCGAGCCGCGCTGCTGGTGCGTGCGCAGTGGGTGGGCCTCTATGGCAACTACCGCACGGCCGCCGTGGCGCTCGACGGCCCGCTGAGCTTTCGTCCGCGCGGGCGCTTGAGCTGGGGGGCACTGGTCGTGGCCGATCAGGCCGGGCAGAGCCCGCTCACGCGCCTCTATGCCGTCGGGTCTCTGGCCTATGAGGCGCCGCTGAGCAGCACCCTGCGCTTGCGCGGAGGGCTTGGGCTGGGCGTGCTGCAGTCCACGTTCGACTATCAGCGTTTATTCTTCCCCGACCAGGCGAATGGTGGCCCCACGGCCGACCCGCTCGTGCGTGGCGGGCAAACGGCGCTGGCGCCCACGGCGCAGGCAGGTGTGCTGCTGTTCACCCGTCGCTGGTTCGTGAGCCTGAGTGGGCAGCACCTCAATCGGCCGGCGCTCTCCTTTGGGGCGTGGCGGCTCGACACGCCCATGCTCTGGCAGGCCTATGGCGGACTCAACCTGCCGCTCGGCGCCACGAATGCTACCCGTGAGCGCTATCAGCTGCGCCCGGCGCTGCTCTATCGTCACCAGGGTGCGGCGCGTCAGCTCGACGCCGCCGTGCAGCTCGTATTGCCTCAGGTGACCTTCGGCGCGTGGTACCGCGGCCTGATCGCCTCGGGCACCAACAGCGCCCTGGCCCTGCAGGTGGGCTTCGAGCGCGGCCGACTGGCGGTGGGTTATGCGTATGAGTTTGACCTCACCACGCTGGGTGCCGCCCGCACCTTTGGCGCGCACGAACTCGTCGTCGCCATCCGTGGGAGCCGTCAGCGCCGCTCGCGCCCGCACGACATCCCCTGCCCGAAATTCTAGCTCAGTATCTCCGCCTGCGTCGCGCTGAGAATCATCTCGGCCGTGGCGCGGTCGGGCGCCTCGGCATAGACCCGCAGCACGGGCTCCGTGCCCGAGGGGCGAATCAAAACCCAGCCCACCGGCTGCGCGTTCTGCTGCAGGTGATACTTATAGCCGTCGGTGGCTTCTTCCTTCATCACGTTGAAGGGACCGAAGGCCCGCCAGCCGCCGCCCTTGGCCTGCTTGAGCACGGCCTGCTTCTGCGCCTCGGTCAGGTGCAGGTCGTTGCGCTCGACGCTGAAGGGCCCCACCACCGCATAGACCTCGTCGATGAGCTGGCCCAGAGTCTTGCCCGATTTGGCCATGGCCTCGAGCAGCATCAGGCCGATGTAGATGCCGTCGCGCTCGGGGGCGTGGCCCATCACGGCGATGCCGCCCGACTCCTCACCGCCCACCAGCACGGGCTCTTGGGTCATGATCTCGGCGATGTATTTGAAGCCAATCTTGGTGATCGTGTAGGGGATGCCGTAGGCCTCGCACAGCTTGGCGATCTTGTTCGTGCACGAGAAGGTGAACACCACACGGCCGCGCATGCCTTTGACCTGATGCAGGTAATGCACGAGCAGCAGCAGGATGTGGTGCGAGTCGATGAAGCGCCCGCGCTCGTCAAAGAGGCCGATGCGGTCGGCGTCGCCGTCGGTGGCCAGGCCCCAGGGGATGCCTCGCTCGCGCATCAGGGTCTGAAACGGGCCTAGGTTGCGCTCGATGGGCTCGGGCGCCTGCCCCAAAAACGAGGGGTTGAACTCGGCGTTCAGGAAGTGCTGATGCGGAAAGTCGCGGGGCGAGAACAGCTTGCGCATGGCCGTCTGGCCCGCGCCATACATCGCGTCATAGCCGATGGCCAGCCCCGATTTCTGGATGGCGGCGAAGTCGAAGGTCTGCCGCACGTGGTTCAGATACAGCGCCTCCATGTCGTAATACTCGATCTGACGGCTGTCGACCAGCGCGTCGAACTGATCGGCATAGTCGGGCGCGGCGTCGGGAATCAGCGCCTCGACCGCGCTGATGATGCTGGCCGTGGCAGGCCCGCCGTAGTGGGCCTTGATCTTGAAGCCCGAATACTCCGGCGGGTTGTGTGAGGCGGTGAGGATGATGCCGGCGGTGCACTGGCGCTGCAGCGTGGCCAGGCTCACCATGGGCGTGCTCACGAAGCCAGGGCTGAGAAAGACCTTGATGCCCTGCTGCGCGAGCTGGTTGGCGCAGGCCCGGGCAAAGGCCGCGCCCTCGAAACGGCAGTCATAGCCCAGCATCACCTGAGGCTGGCCCTGCTGGCTGAGGTTGACCTTCTGCTGCTTGAGCCAAAGGCCGGTGGCCTCGGTCACACGGGCGAGGTTGGCATAGGTGAACTCGCGGGCGATGACGGCGCGCCAGCCGTCGGTGCCAAACTTGATCGGGGTGGCCATGGGGTAGGGCTAGTGGGGTGGGGGTCGGATGCTCGATCTGTATGGCGCCAAGATACAGGCCGCATGGGCTGCCCGCGCCCTCGGCCAGCCTTCGCCATAAAAAATGAGCGATCTCAGGTGGGCACTTGGCCAACGCGTCTATCTTGAGCCCTGCATCGCCGCCCCTAGCTAACCGAACCCACGCCTCGCCCCGTGCCCGCCCGATAGCCCGATCACCTGCCCAGCCTGAGCGCCATGAGCTACTTGCAGTTTGACAAAAACCAATTGGTCAACCTCGAATACGCGCTCGACAAAGAGTTTATCCGGGCTAACCGCACCGGCTGCTATGCCAGCCAGACCATCGTCAACACCCGCACGCGCAAGTATCACGGGCTGCTGGTGGCCCCCCAGCCGCATTTTGATAGCGACAAGCATGTGTTCCTGTCGAGCCTCGACGAGACGCTCGTGGTGCAGGGGCAGCAGTATCACCTGGCCACACACGCCTTCCCCGGTGGGCAGGGGGGCATCAGCTATTTCCCCCGTGGGCACAAATACATCGAGGCCCTGCACGTGGACCCCGTGCCCTGCCTCACCTACCGCATCGGCGACATCCTGCTCAAAAAGGAAACCCTGCTGGCCCAAGACGAAGATCGCGTCATGGTGCGCTATACCGTGGTCGAGTCGGGTGGGGGGGCGTTCACCTTGCGGCTAATGCCCTTCCTCGCCTTCCGGAACATCCACCGGCTGAGCAAGGTGAACGTGCACGCCAGCACGCACTACGACGAGGTCAAGCGGGGCATCCGCTGCAAGCTCTATGCGGGCTACAGCGACCTATTCCTACAGCTGTCGAAGGCGGCACCTTTCGTGGCGGCACCCGACTGGCACTTCAACTTCTACTACCTCAAAGAGGCGGAGCGCGGCTATGACGCCACCGAAGACCTGCTGACGCTGGGCTACTTCGAGGTGCCGCTCGATGCGGGCGAGGTGCTGGTGCTCTCGGCGGCGCTGCACGACGATCTACCGCGCGACCTCGACAGCCATTTCACGGCCGAGATCAAACGCCGCGTGCCCCGCAGCAGCTTTGCCAACAGTCTGAAGAATGCCGCGCAGCAGTTCATCTACCACAAGGGTCGGCGCAGCTATGTGATCGCGGGCTATCCGTGGTTTGGGCCGTGGGGGCGCGACACGTTTATCGCACTGCCGGGCCTGACGCTCGCCATCGATGACACTAAGAACGCCAAAGCAGTCATCGACTCGTCGCTCGAAGACCTCAAGGGCCCGCTGTTCCCGAACATGGGCCTGGGGCCTGAGGCGGTGTACAACTCGGTGGATGCCCCGCTGTGGTTCGTCTGGGCCCTGCAGCAGTATGCTCATCACACCGGCACGCTCGACACGGTCTGGAAGGAATACGGGGCCAAGCTGCGCCTCATTCTCGAGGGCTTCCGCGATGGGGCGCCCTTCAACATTCACCAGCAGGCCGACGGGCTTATTTATGCCGGTGAGCGCGGCAAGGCCCTGACCTGGATGGACGCCGTAGTGGACGGCGTGGCGGTGACGGGCCGCATCGGCTGCCCGGTTGAGATCTCGGCGTTGTGGTACAACGCCGTGCAGTTTGCCCTCGAGGTAGCGCGCCTCGGCGGCGACAAGAAATGGGTCAAGGCCTGGGAAGACCAGCCTGAGCGCATTCGCACGGCCTTCGTCGATCAATTTTGGCAGAAGGGCATCTTTGGCTACCTGGCCGACGTGGCCAATGTCGATGGGCAGGGCCCCGCTGACTGGTCGCTGCGGCCGAACCAAGTGATCGCCACCGCGCTGCCCTACCGCGTGCTCGACGACGACCAATCGGCGGCCGTGCTCGAGATCGTGCGGCGCGAGCTGCTCACGCCGCGCGGCCTGCGCACCCTCTCGCCCAACGACAGCCGCTATCGCGGGCAGTATCGCGGCGACCAGCGCACGCGCGACTCGGCCTATCACATGGGCACGGTCTGGCCCTGGCTGCTGATGCCCTTTGCCGAGGGTTGGCTGCGGCTCTATGGCGCCAAGGGCGTGCCGATGCTGCGCAAGCTCGTCGAGGGCTTCGAGCCGCACCTGATGGAGGCCGGCGTCGGCACCATCAGCGAAATCTTCGACGGCGACCCGCCGCACACCGCGCGGGGCGCCATCTCACAGGCCTGGAGCGTGGCTGCCCTGCTGCGCATTCAGCACCTGATCGCCGCCACCGAATCGCAACCGAACCGCTAATCAGTTAGACGATGCGTGTGCTCATGTTCGGTTGGGAGTTTCCGCCCCATATCTCAGGCGGGCTCGGCACGGCCTGCTATGGTCTGGTCAAGGCCCTGCTGCGGCAGGGTGTTGAGGTGATCTTCGTGGTGCCGCGCGCCTTTGGCGACGAAGACGCGGGCGACTTCCGCTTGGTCGGCGCGAGCGATGTGCGCATCGACGTGACGAGCAGCGAGTTCTCACCCTATTGGAAGAACCTGACCTACCTTGAGGTCAACGCGCGCCTGATTCCCTACGTTTCGTTCGAAGAGTACCGTCGCCTGACCGAGGCCGCCGAGCTAGCGGGCGTCGATCGCCGCGACTCGATCTACAACTCCCACTACACCTTTGAGGGCAAATACGGCCCCAACCTCGCCCTCGAGGTGAGCCGCTATGCGCTAGTAGCCATGGCCCTGGCGCAGCGCCTAGACTTCGACGTGATCCACGCCCACGACTGGCTGACCTTCCCGGCCGGTGTGGCGGCCAAGCTCGTGTCGGGCAAGCCGCTCGTCACCCATGTGCACGCCACAGAATTCGACCGCTCAGGCGAGCACGTGAACCAGTATGTGTATGACATCGAGCGCCACGGCCTGCACATGGCCGACCGCGTCATTACCGTCAGCCACCTCACCCGCCGCGTGGTGATCGACCGCTATGACGTGGCCGCAGACAAGGTAGTGGCGATTCACAACGGCGCGCTGACCCGCCCCCGCGATATCGTCAAAGACAAACCCGAACTGCTCGACGACCATATCGTCACTTTCCTGGGTCGGGTGACCTTTCAGAAGGGCCCGGATTACTTCGTCGAGGCGGCGGCCAAGGTGCTCGAGCGAGTGCCCAACGTGCGCTTTGTGATGGCCGGCTCGGGCGATATGTGGCACGCCATGATTCGCCGGGTGGCCCAGCTGCGCATCGGCAGCCGCTTCCACTTCACGGGCTTTTTGAACGATGTGTGGGTCGATCGTTTGCTCTCGCTCTCAGACGTCTATGTGATGCCCTCGGTGTCAGAGCCTTTTGGCATCGCGCCCCTCGAGGCGATGTTCTCGAACGTGCCGGTGATTATCTCCAAACAGTCGGGTGTGGCCGAGGTGCTGCACCATGCCGTCAAGGTTGATTTCTGGGACGTGGACGCCATCGCCGACGCCATCTACGGCCTGCTGCATTACCCTGCGCTCTCGCGCTTCTTCGTCCGCTATGGCAAGCAAGAGGTCGAGGGCCTGCAGTGGGACAACGCCGCCGCTGCCGTCAGCCAGCTCTATCACACGGTGCGGGTGCCCGCCGCGCCCCTCATCGCTTAACGCGTCAGCTCTATGAAAGCTATCTGCTTTTACTTCCAGGTGCACCAGCCCTATCGGCTGCGCACCTACCGCTTTTTCGACATCGGCGCGAGCGCAGACTACTTTGACGACTACGCCAACCGCACCATTCTGCGCAAGGTGGCCGAGAAGTGCTACCTGCCCACCAATCAGGTGCTGCTCGAGCTGATCCAGCACTACGGCAGCAACTTCAAAGTGTCATTCTCGATCTCGGGGGTGGCGCTCAGCCAGTTTGAACAGTATGCGCCAGATGTTCTCGAGAGCTTCCAGCGCCTAGCGCGCACGGGCTCGGTTGAGATTCTCAGCGAGACCTATTCTCACTCGCTCTCGGCGCTGACGAGTCGTGAAGAGTTCTTCGCGCAGGTCGAGGCGCACCGCGCGCTGGTCAAGCGGCACTTTGGCATTACGCCCCGCACCTTTCGCAACACTGAGCTGATCTACTCTGACTACATCGGCTCGCTCGTGGCTGACCTCGGCTATCAGGCCATCCTCACTGAGGGCGCCAAGCACGTGCTGGGCTGGCGCAGCCCCGACTTCGTCTATTATCACCCGCAGCGGCCCGAGCTCAAGCTGCTGCTGAAGAACTTCCGCCTGTCGGACGACATCGCCTTCCGCTTCTCTGACCGCGGGTGGCCTGCCTGGCCGCTGACCACCGAGAAGTATGTGCAGTGGCTCAACGCCCTGCCCGCCGAAGACCAGGTGGTGAACCTGTTCATGGACTATGAGACCTTCGGCGAGCACCAGTGGGCCTCGACGGGCATCTTCGAGTTCCTGCGTGCGCTGCCGCATGCGTTGTTCTCGGGCTCGCCCTTCAAGTTTCTGACGCCGGCCGAGGTGGTGGACACTTTCAAGCCCGTAGCGCCGATCCACGTGCCGCATCCGATCTCGTGGGCCGACGAAGAGCGCGACCTCACCGCCTGGCTGGGCAACGATCTGCAGGACGATGCCTTCGCCCAGCTCTATGCGCTCAAGCCCAAGATCGACCTGATCCGCCAGCGCGAGGGTGAGAACGGGCCCAACGCAGGCCTGCTGCGCGACTGGCGCTATTTGCAGACCTCGGACCACTTCTACTACATGTGCACGAAGTTTTTCTCCGACGGCGATGTGCACAAATACTTCAACCCCTACGACTCGCCCTACCAGGCCTTCATCAACTACATGAACGCGCTGTCGGACTTTGGCAAGCGTGTGAACCAAGCCGTGAGCGTGGTGGACCTGCCCCGCGCCGCCGACCCGACCACGGCGTTGGCTGCTGCCGAGCGAGTGGCTGCCGCGACTCAGCCCCCTGCATCGAAGCGCCCGTCACCAACAACGAAAAAGGCTCAGGTCAAGAAGCCAGCGGCAACGAAATCGCCTGCGGCAAAGGCGTTAGCTAAACCGACAGCCAAGTCGGCCCCAGTCAAGCCCACAGAGGCTAAGAAGCCCGCCGCGAAGAAGGTAGCCCCTAAGCCATCCGCCCCGGCGAAGAAGGCAGCTCCGGCTAAGCCAGCCGCCGCGAATGCCAAGCCCGCCGCCAAGCCGAAGCCGGCGGCGGCCAAACCGAAACCCGCCGCCAAGGCGAAGCCCGCAGTGAAAGCAAAGTCTGAGGCCAAGCCTAAAGTGAAGCCAGCGAAGTCGAGCAAAGCGAAAGCGAAAAAGAAGAAGTGAGCGGATCCGCGCCTCGAACCGAAACCAACGAACCCATCTCATCCCCCTCTATGGAACCCACCCTCAGCCCCGACGTCATCTTTGAGGTGTCGTGGGAGGTCTGCAACAAAGTCGGCGGCATCTATACGGTCGTCTCGACCAAGGCCCCGGCCTTGCTGCGCCAGTTCGAAGACCGGCTGATCTTGATCGGCCCCGACATCTACCACGACCCTGCGGGCTGGCAGGAATTCAAAGAGGATCGCAATCTGCTCGCTTCGTGGCGTGAACACGCCGAGACCGAGGGCCTGCACCTGAAGATCGGCCGCTGGGCCATCGAGGGCGAGCCGGTGGTGGTGCTGATTGACTTCACCAAACTCTTTGAGCAGCGCAACGAGGTGTTCAAGGACCTCTGGCTCAAGTTTGGCCTCGACTCGCTGCAGGGGCAGTGGGACTATATCGAGCCCGCGCTCTTCGGCTATGCGGCGGGCATGGTCATCGACAGCTATGCGCGCTATTACCTGACCCGCCACGACAACGTCATCGCGCAGTTTCACGAGTGGATGACGGGCGCGGGTGCACTCTACCTGCGCGATCGTGCGCCCCACATCGGCACGGTGTTTACGACCCACGCCACCGCGGTGGGCCGCTCGATCGCCGGCAATGGGCAGCCGCTCTACAGCGGGCTGTCGAGCTATCGCGGCGATGACAAGGCGCGCGAGTTTCACATCGTGGCCAAGCACTCGCTCGAGAAGCTGTCGGCGCAGCAGGCCTATGCCTTCACGACGGTGAGCGAGATCACGGCGACCGAAAGCGCCCAGCTGCTCGACAAACCGGTCGACATCGTCACGCCCAATGGCTTTGACAACTCGTTTGTGCCCTCACCAATGGAGTTTGATGGGCGGCGCACCGAGGCGCGGCATGCCCTGCTGCGGGTGGCGCGCAGCCTGATGCAGCAGCACCTGCCCGACGACAGCCTGCTGGTGGTGACCAGCGGCCGCTATGAGTTCGGCAACAAGGGTCTCGATGTGTTCATCGACGCGATGGCGCAGCTCAACCGGGGGCCGCGCCTGCCCCGGCCTGTGGTGGCTTACATCCTCACCCCGGCGCACCACACCGGCCCGCGCCGCGACCTGATCGAGCGCCTGCACCACAGCCCCAACGGTCAGCCCCTCAGTGGCGAGGTGCTCACCCACTGGCTGCACGATGCCGAGCACGACCCCGTCATCCGCCAGCTGCGCCAGGCGGGCCTCAGCAACGGCCCCGACGATCAGGTGAAGGTGATCTTCGTGCCGACCTATCTCAACGGCGCCGACGGCATCTTTGACCTGCCCTATTACGACCTGCTGATCGGCTTTGACCTGTCGGTGTTTGCGTCGTATTACGAACCCTGGGGCTATACGCCGCTCGAGAGCCTGGCGTTCAAGATACCGACCGTCACCACCACGCTGGCGGGCTTTGGCCGCTGGGTGGTCGAGACCTTCGGCGACAGTGAGACGGCGGCGATGGTCATCCCCCGCACCGACAGCAATGCAGCCGAGGTGGCGCGTGCGATCGCCGGGCGCATCTCGGCGTTTGAGTCCACGCCCCCGGCTGAGGTCGAGCGGCAGCGCGCCCGCGCGCACGAGATCAGCCAGGCGGCGCTGTGGGATAAGTTGGTGCCTGCCTATGTGCAGGCCTATCGGCTGGCGCTGACCAAGGCCGACGAGGCCAGGCGCCTGCAGCGGGCCCCCGCCGACCAAGACCAGCCCCTGCGCCTCGCGGGCAACCACAACCCGCGCAGCAACCGCCCGAGCTGGAAGCGCATCTTCATCCAGAGCGAGATTCCGCGGGCGCTGCAGCCGCTGGTCGACATCAGCCGCAACCTCTGGTGGAGCTGGCAGCCCGACGCCTACAAACTCTTCGAGCGCATCGACCCCGCGCTCTGGCACGAGCTGCACTACAACCCCGTGGCTCTGCTCGACAGCCTCAGCCTGAGCCACTATGAGCGCCTGATGGGCGATGCGGCCTTCTTGGCCGAGATGCAGCGCATCTATGAGGCGTATCAGCAGTATATGATCAACGGCCCGGTGAACGACCGGGCGCGCGTAGCCTACTTCTGCATGGAGTATGGGCTGAACTCGTTCCTCAAGCTCTATTCGGGTGGCCTGGGCATCCTCGCCGGCGACTACCTCAAAGAGTGCTCCGACGCCAACGTGCCCATGATCGCGGTGGGCCTGTTCTACCGCTTTGGCTACTTCACGCAAGAGCTGGGGCTCGACGGCATGCAGCGCGCGCTCTATGCGCCCCAATCGACCACGCAGCTGCCGCTGACCCCCGTCAAAGACGAACTCGGCAACCGCCTGCGGCTGTCGATTCAGCTGCCGGGTCGGGCGCTCTATTTCAAGGTGTGGCGGGTCGATGTGGGCCGGGTGCCGCTCTATCTGCTCGACGCCGACACTGACGACAATGCTGAGGGCGACCGCAACATCACCCACCAGCTCTATGGCGGTGACAACGAGCATCGGCTCAAGCAAGAGCTGCTGCTCGGCGTGGGCGGCATCCGCCTGGTCGATGCGCTGGGCTTCAAGCCCGAGGTCTATCACCTGAACGAGGGTCACGCGGCCTTCATCGGTCTCGAGCGCCTGCGTCGCTATGTGCAGGAGCATCAGCTGGTGTTTGACGAGGCGCTCGAGGTGGTGCGCGGCACGTCGCTGTTCACCAACCACACGCCGGTGCCCGCGGGCCACGACACGTTCACCGAAGACCTGCTGCGCCGCTACCTAGGCTATATGGCCGACGCCACCGGCATCGCGTGGAACCGCCTGCTGGGCCTCGGGCGCGTGGACGACCACAACGCGCAAGAGAAATTCTCGATGTCGATTCTCGCGGCTAAGCTCTGCCAAGAGGTTAACGGGGTGTCAAAGATTCACGGCGAGGTACTGCGCGAGATGCTCAACCCGGTGTGGGATGGCTTCGTGCGCCACGAGCTGCACATCGGCCACGTGACCAACGGAGTGCACTATCCGACGTGGGTGTCGCCCGAGATGCGCGAGCTTTTTGGCAAGGCCCTGGGCAATGACTTCGAGAGCGATCAGGCTAACCCCGACCGCTGGGCGCGCATTCAGCAGGTGCCTGACCGCACGCTGTGGCAGAACCGCATGGTGCTCAAGCAGCGGCTGATGGCGGCCATTCGCATCAAGCTGCAGGAAGACATGACGCGCCGCCACGAGTCGCCGCAGAAGATTTTTGAGCTCGTCGATCGGCTCAACCCGAACGCGCTCACGGTCACCTTCGCGCGGCGCTTTGCCACCTACAAGCGCGCGGGCCTGATCTTCTCGAACCCGCATCGGCTCTCGCAGGTGCTCAACAACCCCGACCGGCCGATCCAGATCTTCTACGCCGGCAAGGCACACCCGGCTGACAAAATCGGCCAAGAGCTGATTCAGTACATCATCCAGCTGAGCGAGCGGCCCGAATTCTTCGGCAAGATTTTCTTCCTCGAAGACTACTCGATGGACCTAGCCAAGCTGCTGGTGAGCGGCTCAGACGTGTGGCTGAACACGCCCACGCGCCCGCTCGAGGCTAGCGGTACCAGCGGCATGAAGGCCACCATGAACGGCGTGCTTAACCTGAGCGTGCTCGACGGCTGGTGGGCCGAGGGCCATCAAGACGACGCTGGCTGGGCCCTGCCGCAGGAGAACACCTTTGACAACCCAGAGTTTCAGAACCAGCTCGACGCCGAGACGATCTATCAGCTGCTCGAAGACGAACTGGCGCCCTGCTACTATGAGCGCGACAGCGGCGGCCTGCCGACCAAGTGGACGAAGCGCATTAAGAACACGCTCGCTAACATCGCGCCGCAGTTCACGATGACACGGATGCTCAACCAGTATGACGCGCAGTTTTATCAGCGGCTCAAGCAGCGCTCGCACCGGCTCTATGCCGACGAGTTTCAGCTCGCACGCGACATCTCAGCGTGGAAGCACCACGTGCTGTCGGTGTGGAACAAAGTGGAGGTGCTAGACCTAACCGTGACCGACACCAACGCCGACCCCCTGACCATCGGCGACTACTTCGAGGCGAAGCTGGTGCTGAACCTGAACCAGCTCAAGACCGAAGACGTGGGCGTCGAGGCGGTATTCACGCAGAACATCCCGAGCCGGAACGAGATTTCGATCGCGCGTATCGAGCCCATGCCCATCGTGCACGAGTCGAAGAACATCGTCACCTACGGTATCAAGATTCAAGTGTCGCGCACGGGGGTGTTCGACTACGCCTTCCGCATCTACCCGCGCCACGCTGATTTGCCCCACCGGCAGGACTTCAACCTCGTGCGCTGGGTGAACTGAGCCAGTTAAGCCCGTGCATTACGCGGCCGCCTGCAGCTCGCTGCGGAAGAACTGGTTGACCGCCGAGGCCACCGCCTCGGGCGCTTCGATATGCAGGAAGTGCCCGTGGGGCAGCGTGAGCTGGCTGAAGTCGCTGAACGACTGGTCGATGCCCCGCAGGTAGTATTCGGTGATGACGGGGTCTTGCGTGCCGCGCAGATAGAGGGTCGGGCAGACGATGCGCGTGCCCTGCTGTGGCCCCCAGTGGCGCAGATCAATGCGCAGGGCGCGGTAGAGGTTGGCGGCGGCGGTGATGCCGCCTGGCGCAGCGAGGCTGGCCGTGGCGTCGTCGCGCAGGGCCTGGGGCAGCAGCGCCCCCGAGCCATCGCGCATCATCATGTCGATGAAAGCGGCCTCACGCCCAGGCAGCAGCAGCTCGGGCACACCGGCGCCGTTCATAAAGCCCTGATACCAAGTGTAGATGGGCAGCACATAGGGCGACTGGGCCACGGCAGCCTGCCACCCGCGCAGGTTCGAGACGATGGGCGTGTTGAGCAGCAGCAGGCGTCGGACGCGCTCGGGCCGCAGCAGCGCGATCTCTTGCGCCACGGCGCCGCCCCAGTCGTGCCCCACGAGGCAAAACTCGTCGTGGCCGAGGGCATCGATGACGGCGATCATGTCGCGGGCGAGCTCGAGCTTGCTATAGTCCTCGACCTCAGGGGTGGCGGTGCTGCCGCTAAAGCCACGCAGGGCGGGCGTGACGAGCTGAAAGTTGGGGTCCAGATGATCGGCCAGGGTCTGCCAGCCGTGGGCGGTGTCAGGCCAGCCGTGCAGCAGGAACACCGGCAGGCGACCGCCGCTGTCGTGACGCACCACGAAGCTGCCCCTAGCAGTGATGACGAGCTGCTCTTCGTTTAGGCGATCGGCCATTGACTAAGGTAGGGCACGCCGCGCCCGTCGCGCTATCCCTAGAGTTCAGTAAGCCAATTGCGGCTAGGCCTTGAGCGCCAGAAGGGCCTCGAGGTAGCTGCGCTCGTTGGCGAGGCGGGGCACCTTGTTTTGGCCCCCGAGTTTGCCGCGCTGCTTCATCCAGGCATAGAACGTGCCCTCGGGTGCCACGTGCACGCGCGGGGCGCGCAGGGCGAGGTCGCCGCGGCGCTTGGCGGCATAGTCGCTGTTCACCCGCTGTAGGGCGGCGTCGAGCACGCGCTCGAACTCTGGCTGGTCCGTCGGCGCTTGGGCGTATTCGATCACCCACTCGTGGCCGCCTGCGCCGGTGCCCTCGAAGTAAATCGGCCCCGCTGTGTAGTCGCGCACCACGGCCCCGGTGGCGGCGCAGGCCTCGGCGAGGGCCACCTCGGCGTTCTCGACCACGAGCTCTTCGCCAAAGGCGTTGATGAAGCTCTTGGTGCGGCCCGAGATGACGAGCTTGTACGGGTCGCGCTGCGTGAAGCGCACCGTGTCGCCGATCAGGTAGCGCCAGAGGCCGCCGTTGGTGGTGATGACGAGCGCATAGCTCGGCCCCACCTCGACCTCGCCCAGCGTGAGCGCGCGCGGCGCGTCGCGGCCGAGCTCATCCATCGATATGAACTCGTAGTAGATGCCGTAGTCGAGCATCAGCAGCAGGTCGCGCGCGGCGCGCTCGTTCTGCAAGGCAAAGAAACCCTCGCTGGCGTTGTAGGTCTCGAGGTAGTGCACGCGCTCGCTGGGCAGCAGCTGGGCAAACAGCGCGCGGTAAGGCGTGAAGCTGACCCCGCCGTGGATGACGAGCTCGAACTCGGGCCAGATGGGCGTGCCGGGGCCGAGCGTCGGTGACTGGCCGAGTTCGGCGAGGCGGCGCAGCAGGATGAGCATCCACGTGGGCACGCCGGCGGCTGAGACGATGCGCTGGCGCAGCACCTCGCGGGCCATGACCTCGACCTTGGTCTCCCAGTGCGGGAGTAGGGCCGTGGTTTTCTTGGGTGCGCGGAAGGCGTCGAAGAACGGCGGCATGTTCTCGATCAGCACGGCCGAGAGGTCGCCGGTGCGGGCGTGGGGACCCTCGCGCGCCAGCTCGTGGCTGCCGCCGATGGCCAGCGATTTACCTTGAAAGAGCCGCGAATCGGGCCGCCCCTCGAGGTAGAGCGCCAGCATGTCTTGCCCCAGCTGATAGTGGTTCTGCCGCAGCGAGGCGGCGGTCATCGGGATGTATTTGCTGCGGTCGTTGGTGGTGCCCGACGATTTGCTGAACCAGCGCGTGGTGCCGGGCCAGAGCACGTCGGCCTCGCCCCGGAGCGCCCGCTCGATCCACGGATAGAGGGCCTCATAGGGCTGCACCGGCACGCGCCGCTGAAACTCGGCCTCACTTAAGCCTGCCGCCAGGCCATGCTGACGGCCAAAGGCGGTGTGCGCCCCCTGGGCTAGCAGCTGCTGCAGCACGCGCTGCTGGGTGGACACGGGCTCGCGCGTGGCGCGCGTGATGGCGCCGATGCGCCGCCGCAGCCACGCCGATCCGAGGGTTTGCAGCAGCGAGGCCATGGCTATGCGCTCGGGTCCACCACTTCGGTTTCGGCGCGGCGGCGGATGCCCACGTCGCGCAGGCGAAAGTTCTCGCCGAGGTAGACGCGGCGCACCTCGGGGTCGTTGGCGAGGTCTTCGGCGGTGCCCTGCTTGAGGATGCGGCCCTGGTAGAGCAGGTAGGTGCGGTGGGTGATCGACAGGGTCTCGTCCACGTTGTGATCGGTGATGAGCACGCCGATGTTGCGGTCGATGAGGTGGGCGACGATGCGCTGAATCTCTTCGACGGCGATGGGGTCCACCCCCGCGAAGGGCTCGTCGAGCAGGATGAACTTCGGGTCGGTGGCTAGGGCGCGGGCGATCTCGGTGCGCCGCCGCTCGCCGCCCGAGAGGAAGGTGCCCAGGTTGCGCCGAACGTGGCCCAGCGAGAACTCGTCGAGCAGCTGATCGACCTTGTGCTGGCGCTGGGCTGTGCTCATGTCGGTGGCCATCTCCAGCACGGCGTGCAGGTTGTCTTCGACTGAGAGGCGGCGAAAGACCGAGGCCTCCTGCGGCAGGTAGCCGATGCCGAGCTGCGCGCGCTTATACATCGGCAGTGCGGTGATGTCGTGCCCGTCGAGCAAGATCTGCCCCGCGTCGGCGCGGATGAGCCCCACGACCATGTAGAAGGTCGTCGTTTTGCCGGCGCCGTTGGGGCCGAGCAGGCCCACGATCTCGCCCTGCTCGACGTGCACCGACACGTCGTTGACGACGGTGCGCTTCTTATAGGTTTTGAATAGGCCGCGGGTCTCGAGTCGCATGAGTGGGGCGAAGATACGCGGCGCGGCGAGCGGGGGTGCCTACAGTCCCTCAGTGACCCAGAGGTACCAGGTGTAAATCGACACGAGCACCCAGGTGTGGCCGAGGATAATCCACAGCTGGCGCCAGGCGGTGTGGCGCGGGCGGCTGAGGGCCCAGACGAGCAGGCCCGTGATGGGCAGGTAGAGCAGGCCGATGCCGAGCGCGGCGGCATAGCGGGTGTGGGGGCTCAGCTCAGCGCCCGCGCTGCCCAGGCCGACTGTAGGCAGCAGGATCAGCACGATGGCCAGCGCATAGACCGCCGCCACGAGCAGCAGCAGCCCGCGCAGCCAGACGCGAATCGAGGGGACGGGGCGGGCCATGGCAGATGTGAGTTTAGGCGGCTTAGTCGAGCTTGGACTGGTGACGGGCGCGCTCGATGAGCTGGATGCTACGGATGACGGCGCCGAGCTGGGGGAAGTCTTTGCCGTTGATGAGCACCTTGCGGTGCTGACGGCGAATCTGCTCAAAGGCCGCCGCCACACCGGCGTAAGCCGAGGTGTCGAAATAGGCGACCGCCACCACAAAGTCGTAGCTAGTGTCGGCGCTGGCATTCTCGAGCAGCATGTAGCCCTTAAACAGCCGTTGCGCGACGGCCTGAGCGTCCATGACGAGCCAGTTCTGCTCCACAAAGGTTCTGAGCGCCTGCCGGCTGCCGGGCTTGGCCTTGAGGTAGGTGTGCGTCCAGGTGGTGGTGCTGTCAGTGCTCGGTGACTGGGCGCGGGCTCCGAGGGCGATGAGCAGGGCGAGGGCGAGCGTGAGAGATTTCATGTGGGATGCGAAGTGTTTCAATCACCCCGCGCTCGGGGCCACGGGCGAGCCCTGCGCCACAGCGGCGGCGGTGGCCAGTTCGCGCACGAGGGCCACGGCGCCCTTGAGCGTGGCGACGAGCTTGACGGTGACCGAGAGGGTGTCTTTGTCGTGCTTGAGCGCGGCGGTCTTGGGGTGGCGCTGCAGGTAGTCGAGCAGGGCCGTGAACGTGCCCGACTGGAAGTAGGCGTCGTCGCGCAGGGCAGAGCGGTAGAGGCGCAGCGTGGCCCCCTTGAGCCCCACGCGCTCAAAGCCCAGCGCGCGCGCGCCCTGCCGCAGGCGGATGGTGTCAAACAGGTTCAGCGCCTCGGCGGGCAGCAGGCCGAATCGGTCGATGAGTTCGCTCTGCAGGGCGCGCAGCTCGTCGTCGGTGGCGGCCTCGGCGATGCGCGTGTAGAGGGCCAGGCGCTCGGCGACGTTGGGCACATAGCGGTCGGGCAGCAGCGCGGGCAGGTCGGTGTCCACCTGCACGTCGGCGGCGCGCTCGCGCGGGGCCGTCTCGAGGTCGGGGAACTGCTCGGCCTTGAGTTCTTGAATGGCCTCGTCGAGCAGCTTCTGATAGAGCTCATAGCCGATCTCGCTGATGAAGCCCGACTGCTCCTGGCCGAGGATGTCGCCCGCGCCGCGGATGTCGAGGTCGCGCAGGGCGATCTGCAGGCCGCTGCCCAGGTCGGTGAACTCCTCGAGGGCCTGCAGGCGCTTGCGGGCGTCGGTGGGCAGGGTCGATAGGGGCGGCGACACGAGGTAGCAGAAGGCCTTGCGGTTGGACCGGCCCACGCGGCCGCGCATCTGGTGCAGGTCGGCCAGGCCATAGGTGTGGGCCTGGTTGATGACGATCGTGTTGGCGTTCGGGATGTCGAGGCCCGACTCGACGATGGTGGTGCAGACGAGCACGTCGGATTCGCCCTCGACGAAGCGCTCCATCACGGCCTCGATCTGCTCGCCCTCCATCTGGCCGTGGGCGATGGCCACGCGGGCGTCGGGCACGAGGCGCTTGATCATGGCAGCCTGTTCGTCGAGGTCTTTGATGCGGTTGTGCACGAAAAACACCTGCCCTTTGCGGCGCAGCTCGTAGGCGATGGCGTCGCGGATGAGTTCGCTGTCGAAGCCGTGCAGCACCGTCTCGACGGGCTTGCGGTTGGGCGGGGGCGTCTGCATGATCGACAGGTCGCGGATGCCCAAGAGCGAGAACTGCAGCGTGCGCGGAATGGGCGTGGCGGTGAGCGTCAGCGTGTGCACGTTCGCGCGCAGTAGGCGCAGCTTCTCCTTGGCCCCCACGCCGAACTTGTGCTCTTCGTCGATGATAAGCAGGCCCAAGTCTTTGAACTGTACATCTTTTGACAGCAGGCGGTGCGTGCCGATGACGAGGTCGAGCTGCCCTTCGGCCATTTTTTTCAGCACGGCCTTCTGCTCGGCGGCGCTCTTGAAGCGGTTGAGGTAGTCGATTCGGGGAGAGAACTCGCTCAGGCGCTCGGCGAAGGTGCGCGCGTGCTGCATCGCCAGGATCGTGGTGGGCACGAGCACGGCCACCTGCTTGCCCTCGCAGATGGCCTTGAAGGCCGCGCGCACGGCGATCTCGGTTTTGCCAAAGCCCACGTCGCCACACACGAGGCGATCCATGGGGTGGGGGCGCATCAGGTCGGCCTTGACGTCTTCGGTGGCCTTGAGCTGGTCGGGCGTGTCTTCGTAGAGGAAGGTGGCCTCGAGTTCGTCTTGCAGATAGCTGTCGGGGCCGAAGGGGGGCGCGGGCGTGGCCTTGCGCCGGGCATAGAGCGCCACGAGATCGAAGGCGAGCTCTTTGACGCGCTTTTTGACGCGGGCCTTGGTGCGCGTCCACTCCTGCGTGCCCAGCTTGTGCACCTTGGGCACCTGCCCGTCCTTGCCGGCGAACTTGGCGATCTTGTGCAGCGCGTTCACGTTCACATAGAGCACGTCGTCGTCGGCGAACAGCAGCTTGACGGCCTCGATCACGGTGTCGCCCTGGCGCAGCTTCTCGAGGCCCGCGAAGCGCCCTACGCCGTGGTTGACGTGCGTCACATAGTCGCCCGGCCGCAGGGCCATGAGTTCCTTGAGCGTCAGGGCCTGGCTGCGCGAATAGCCGTGCCGGCTGCGGAAGCGGTGGTAGCGCTCAAAGATCTCGTGGTCGGTATAGACGGCCAGCTGCAGCTGCGGGTCGAGGTAGCCCGCGCTGAGCGTCTCGTGCACGGTGTCGAAGGGCACGCCCGGCGCGATTTGGTGCAGGATTTCGGTGAGGCGGCGCTGCTGCTTTTCGTTCTCGCAGCAGATCACGAGGCGGGTGCCCGCGCGGCCGAGCTCGACGAGGTGGGCGCCGAGCAGGTCAAAGTGCTTTTTGAACGCCGGCTGGGGTGTGCCCGCCCAGGTGAGGGTGCGGCCCTCGTCTTTGGCCGCGCGGCCCAGTTCGACCACTGTGAAGCGCTTCAGGTCGGCTTTGAACTCAGTCCCCGACACGTAGAGCTGCTCGGGCGCCGAGGCCCGCGTGAGGTCGCTGGTGGCGTCGCGGTGCAGGCGATAGTGGTTCTCGGCCTTTTCGAAATGCGTGTCGAGTTCGCTGACGGCCCCGCGCAGGTCGCGCGCCAAGATCAGTGTGCTGGGGCTCAGGTAATCGAGCAGGCTCACGCGCTGCTCGGCGGCCAGGCGCGTGCGCACATCGGGGATGATCGACACCCGCTCGAGGCGCTCGACCGACAGCTGACTCACGGCCTCGAAGGCACGGATGCTCTCGACCTCGTCGCCCGCGAACTCGAGCCGATAGGGCCGCTCGCTGCCGTAGCCAAACACATCGACGATGCCGCCGCGCACGGCATAGTGCCCCGGGTCGTACACAAAGTCCACCTGCTCGAAGGCATAGCTCTCGAGCACCTCGAGTAGGAAGCTCAGGCCGAGGTTTGCGCCCTGGGTCACCTCGAGGGTGTTTTGCACCAGGCTCTGGCGGGCGATCACGCGCTCGCCTAGGGCCTCGGGCGTGGCCACCAGCACCACGTGGCCAGGCTCGGCGTGGGTCAGGGCCAGCAGGGCCTCGGCGCGCTCGATCACGTTGGCGTTGTCCACGGCCTCGGGCTGATAGGGCCGCCGCGCCGAGGCGGGGAACAGGCGCACGTCGCGCGTGGGCAGCAGCAGTTCGAGGTCGTTGGCGAGGTAGAGGGCAGCCTCGCGGTCTTCGGCCAGCACGAGGGCGGGGCGCTGGGTGGCGGCGATGAGGGCGGCCTGCAGATAGGCCCACTGGCTGCCCACGGCTCCCGCCACGGCGAAGCGCCCGCCCTGATCGGCGCCCACAGCGGCGGCCCAGGCGGCCAGCGCAGGGGCCTGCACATAGGCGGGCAGCAGGGCCGATAGGCCCGTCGGCGCGGCGGCAGCGGCGGCAGCGGCGGGGTCAATCGGCTGGGGGGCAGGGGTGGCTTCGGGCACGGGGCAGGTCAGACGCAGCAAAGCCG
>VYMD01000077.1_pt1 | contig 29511 bp, 26 predicted proteins | sample 5115311 | NCBI WGS metagenome assembly VYMD01 (sample SAMN12291779, study PRJNA351875) | freshwater metagenome | isolation source: freshwater lake | place: USA: Michigan, Wintergreen Lake | collected 2013-08-08
CTGCCGCGGCGGCCACCGGGACGGGGGCTGCGGCCGGCTGACCGTTGGCGGGCTTAGCCTCGGCCTTGGCGGGCGCGGGGGCGGCCCCGGCCGCGTCGGTGTCGATGGTGCACATGACGGCGCCCACCTGCACGGTGTCGCCGGCCTTGGCCTTGATGCTGAGTCGGCCCGCAGCTTCGGCATAGAGCGTCAGCATGGCCTTGTCGCTCTGGATGTCGGCCAGGGCCTCGTCTTTGGCCACGACGTCGCCGTCGTTCTTATACCACGTTTCGATAACCACCTCGGTCACCGACTCGCCCGGGCTGGGCACCTTGTGTTCGATCAGCATGGCGCTAGAATAGGAGCTGTGAAGGTCGGGAATGTTCTGTTGATGGGCGCTTAGGCCGAGGCCTTGACCAGTTCGGTGTCGGGGGCGAGGTCGAGCGCCTTTTTGATGATGTACTGCTGCTGCTTGGCGTGCTGATAGGGCGTGCCGGTGGCGGGTGACGACGACTCACGGCGGGCCACCACCTCGAGCGGCACCTCGCGCAGCTTGCGCAGCACGAAGGACCAGGCGCCCATGTTCTCGGGCTCCTCTTGGCACCAGACGAACTCTTTGGCCTTGCTGTAGCGCTTGAGCACGCCCATGAGCTGGTCTTTGGGGAAGGGGTAGAGCTGCTCGACGCGCACGATAGCCACGTCGTTTTTGCCTAGGCCCTCTTGCTGCTCGACCAGGTCGTAATACACCTTGCCCGTGCAGATCACGACGCGCTTGACCTGGGCGGGCTTCACGCGCGGGTCATCGATCACCTCTTGCAGCTGCGCCTGGGCGAAGTCGGCCACGGGCGACACCGCGCGCGGGTGGCGCAGGAGGCTCTTGGGGGTGAACACCACCAGCGGGCGGCGGTAGGGCGTGAGCACCTGACGCCGCAGCGCATGAAAGAGATTCGCGGGCGTGGTGAAATCGCACACGTACATGTTGTTCTGCGCGCAGAGGGTGAGGAAGCGCTCCATGCGGGCGCTCGAGTGCTCGGGGCCCTGCCCCTCATAGCCGTGCGGCAGCAGCAGCACCAGCCCATTCATCCGCTGCCACTTGGTCTTGCAGGCCGAGAGGAACTGGTCGATGATGATCTGGGCGCCATTCATAAAGTCGCCGAACTGCCCCTCCCAGATCGTGAGCGTGTTGGGCGCGCTCGAGGCATAGCCGAAGTCAAAGCCCATGACTGCAAACTCGCTCAGCAACGAGTTGTAGATGTAGAGCGTGCTCTGACCCGCCTTGAGATTGTTCAGCGGGATGAATTTGGCCTCGGTCTTCTGGTCGGTGACGACGGCGTGGCGGTGGCTGAAGGTGCCGCGCTCGACGTCTTGGCCCGAGATGCGCACGTTGAAGCCCTGCAGTAGCAGCGAGCCGTAGGCCAGGTGCTCGCCCATGCCCCAGTCCACCCGGTCGATGCTGTGTACCATGTCGCGGCGCTGCTCGAGCAGCTTGGCGATGTTGCGATGCGGGTTGAAGTCTTTGGGCAGCGTCGACACACCGGTGGCGATCTGCTTGATCATCTCGGCCGATACGCTCGAGTCGGGGTTGGGCTCAACGTTGACATCGTCGTAGAAGCGAATCTTCTCCCACACCCGGGTCAGCTTGGTGTCGAGGGCCTCTTGGGTGCGGGCGCGGGCCTCTTCGAGCTCTTTGTCGAGGTTGTCGGCCAGGGCCTTCTCGAGCTTGGCCAGCTCTTCGCGGGTAATCGTGCCCTCTTCGAGCAGGCGGTTCGAATAGACCTGGAAGGGCGTCGGGTGCTTCGAGATCGCCTCATACATCGCGGGCTGGGTGAAGCGCGGCTCGTCGCCCTCGTTGTGGCCGTATTTGCGGTAGCAGATGATGTCGATGAACACGTCACGCTTGAATTCCTGACGGAAGGCAATGGCCAGCTGAGTGACCATCGTCAGCGCCTCGGGGTCGTCGCCGTTGACGTGGAAGACAGGGCTGAGCGTCACCTTGCCCACGTCGGTGCAATAGGTGCTTGAGCGGGCGTCGCTCTGGCTCGTGGTGAAGCCCACCTGGTTGTTGATCACGATGTGCACCGAGCCGCCCACCTCATAGCCCCGCAGGCGCGACATCTGGATCAGTTCATAGACCACGCCTTGACCCGCGATCGACGCGTCGCCGTGGATGAGAATGGGGCAAATCTTGTTGTTGTCGCCGCCGTAGAGGTTGTCCATCTTGGCGCGGGCCATGCCCACCACCACGGGGTCTACCGCCTCAAGGTGCGAGGGATTGGGGGCGAGGCTCAGGTGCACGTTTCGGCCATCGGCCATCTTGACATCGCTCGAGAAGCCCATGTGGTACTTCACGTCGCCGTCGAAGACCTCATCCGACAGACCCTTGCCCTCGAACTCGCCAAAGACCTGATCGTACTCCTTCTGCATGATGTTAGTCAGCACGTTGAGCCGACCGCGGTGGGCCATGCCGATCACAAACTCTTCGATACCCAGCTGTGACCCCGCCCGGATGACGCCGTCGAGCGCGGGGATGATGCTCTCGGCCCCCTCGAGCGAAAAGCGCTTCTGGCCGACGAACTTCCGGTGTAGGAAGTTTTCGAAGGTCGTGGCCTGCCCGAGCTTGCGCAGGATCTGCTGCTTCTCATCTGACTTGAAATCGGGCGTGAAGCGTGTGGGCTCCATGCGCGCCTGCAGCCACTTGACCAGCGGTGGGTTGCGGATGTAGAGGTACTCGACGCCGATCGGGCCGCAGTAGGTCTGCTTGAGGTGCTCGATGATGGTGCGCAGGGTGGCGCGGCCCAGGCCTAGCTCACCCCCGGCCTGAAAGCTGGTGTCGAGGTCGGCCTCGCTCAGCCCAAACTGGTCGATGCTTAGATCGGGCTTGTAGTCGGGCCGGGGCAGGATCGGGTTGATCTTGGCGAACAGGTGCCCCCGCGAGCGGTAGGCGGCGATAAGGTTGAGCACGCCGATCTCTTTGCTCACCTGCTTGGCATCGACGGCCCCCGCCGTGGCGGCGCCGTTTTGTCCGTTGGGCAGCTTGGGATAGTTCGCCTGGGCGAAGTCAAAGCCCTCGAAGAAGCGCGCCCACTGCAGGTCTACGCTGGTGGGGTCGGCGGCATACTGCCGATAGAGGTGGTCGATGGCGGCCACATCGGCGTTGCTGAGATAGCTGAAACGGTCCATAGCGGTGTCGTGAGGGGCTGGTCAGAGAGGCATAGCCCACCACAAAAGTGAGCATAAGCAGCCAAGGCCACTACACCCCAGCTCAGGCTTTGGTTGCGGCCTCTTGCAGGCCCTCAGCCAATAAAAGCGCCCGACGAGGGGGTCGTCGGGCGCTATCGAGGGGTCAGTGCAGACTTAGTGCACCCGCAGCTCCATCATTGAGCCGTCGGGGTTCTTGAGCACAAGCTTGTCCTTTTCGGTGGTGACGATGCTAAAGACGGTCTTGGTGCTGTCGTTGCCCGCCTGCATGATGCTGAGCGTCGCGCCGTCGTAGGTCCACTTGCCAGTCATGCTCTCGGCCCCCTCGGTGGCGGTGAAGCTGCCGTCACCGTTGAACGTCCACGTGGCCTTGCGCTCTTCTTTGCTGCCCTTTTCGACGTCGGTGCCCGCAGCGGCCTCGCCGTGGTAGTGCCAGGTCTTGGTTCCGGTGCCTGAGATCGGGTGATCGTTCACGGGCGTCTCGACTTTCTTTTTGCCACAGCCTGCCAGCACCAGCAGCACTGCAAAGGGTAGAACGAAGAACAGTTTCATAATCGGGGGATTGGAGTCGTTTGCTCGAATGACGGCACAGAAATCGGCAAGGTCAAGTCCAATAAAATCCCGCCCCAAACACTGGGCGCATTCGGGCAATGCTATCTTGCTACATCTGAACCCTCTAATCGCAGCGACATATGGGCCTGATGGACTTCATCAAAAAAGGCGAGAAAAAAGCGGTCGACGCCCCGAAGCCCGCCCCCTCAGCCGAGCAAACCTATACGGTGAAAAAGGGAGACTCTCTATCCAAGATTGCCAAGCAGTACTACGGCGATCCGATGAAGTACACCGTCATCTATGAGGCCAACAAAGCTCTGATCGGTGACAACCCGAACCTGATCCACCCGGGCCAGGTGCTGACGATCCCTAAGCTGAAGTAGCGGCAACTTTAGGCAGCTGATCCTCACCATCAAGTCGCTGCCGCAGCGCCGAAGGCGTATAGGCTTGCGCTAACTGTCTGCACTGCTCGCGCCAGGCGTGCCAGTGGCTGGCGTCAGCCAGTAGGGTGTCTAAGGCTACGGCCAGCCCCTCGGCGCCCCGATAGCGGCGCACGAATCCGTCGAGCTCAACGCTCGGATACGCGTCGGTGAGTAGCAGCGGCCGCCCGCTGCGCAGGGCCATGTGCAGCACCCCAGATTCGGTCGTGTCGCCATAGCTGGCGCCGCCTTTGATTTTGACGTGCAGATTGCCCAGCAGCAGGTCAGCGGCCGCCAGCCCCGCGTCGAAGGCCTCGTTGCTGAGTTCGCCGGTGCTGGCGGTCACGGCCTGCCCCCGCGCCGCGCGCGCGGCCACCTCGGCCAGCACGGCCTCGGCGCCATCGGTCCACACGGGCTTGCCGAGCAGGTGCACTGACCACTGGTCGGGCCTCGCCTTGAGCCGATCGAGGGCCTGCCACAGCTCGGCATAGTCGCGCCTGCTCGCTGAGATGCTGCCTGGCACGACCACACGCAAGGGCCCCGCAGGGCGCGGGCTGCCCTCGAGTGCAGCGAGGTGCGCAGCGAAAGGCACCACCACCACCCGCGCCAGGGGCCGCAGGGCCAGGAGTCGATCGGCGATGCGTGCATTTGACACCACATAGCGCCCCCCCGACTCGGCCACGCGGCGCAGCAGCGCGGGCCGCTGCAGCGGATAGACAAACGCGTGCTTGAAGAAGAAGGCCGTTTCGGGTCGCCACCAGCGCTGCACCGGCCACTGGGCGAGCATCCAACTCAGACCGTTGGACGCGCGGTGCTCAAACCATGCATCGACGTTGTGAATCAGCAGATCGACCGGACAGTCCCAAGCCGCGCGGGCGTAGTCGGCGAAATGCCGCTCGACCGTGATGAGCAGCACGCGGTCATAGCGCTCGCGCCGCAGCAGCGCCTCGAGGGCAGGCCCAGGCCGCTCGCTCATGCCGTGCAGCACCTGCACGTTGGGCAGCTGCTGGCGCATGGTGTCAAATCGCTCGCCGCGCGGGTGCACCAGCAGCGTCACGGCGTCTTCTGGCCGAACAGCCGACATCCTCACGAAGGCATCGGCCACGTGGGCGTGCGCCGGATGCGCATACTCGACGACCAGTGTGCGCACCGTCAGTTGCCGCCGCCGAATGGGTTGAGCTTTTTCAGCTTGTCGGCCGCTTCTTTCTTTTTGCGCTCGAGCTCTTCTTTGGCGCGCTGCTCCGCCTCGCGCTTGGCCTTTTCGGCCTCTTGCTTGAGGCGCTCTTGCTCGGCCTTGAGCTTGGCATCAGCAGCTGCTTTGGCCTTGGCTAGGCTGTCTTCGGCCTGCTGCTTGATCGGGGCGATGGCCTGAGTGGCGGCCTGCTTCACAGCCCCCTTGACTGCGCCGCCTGCGGTGCTCGGCCCACCCGCGCCTAAGCTGGGCGCCAGTGGACGAATGACCGGCCGCAGCGCCGTGCCCCCCACACCGAAGTTCAGCGTAACCTCGCCGGGCGCGCTGCCGGTCACCTGGCTCAGCAGGCCCTGCACCGCCGCCCCACCCATCGCGGCCGGCACGGCCACCCCCACGCGGTAGTCGAGGCTCTGGTCGAGTCCGCTCGAGCCCGACACCGTCACCGTCGAGCGCTCGCTGCCCGCCTGAATGGGGAAGCTGAACGGCTGCACCTGCAACCGCCCATCGCGGATCTGCGCCGAGAAGGCCGCGCGCTCGATGGCGAGGTTGTCTAAGAAGCTCAGCTTGCCCGTCGAGGCCAGGGCCTGTGTGACTGGGAAGCCACGCACCGCCGCCTGCAGCGCCTCGAAGGCACCGCTCATCGACAGCGTGCCGAGGTCAGGCATCAGGTCGGGGCGCAGGTCAGTCGAGAGGTTCAGATCGGTGTTGAGCAGGCCCTGTGTGTAACGTGCCACGGGCGCCAGCTGCGCCACCAGCGGCATAGCCGCCACCGCCTGCGCGATGTCGAGCTGCGCCACCTTGACCGCCAGCGTGGTGTGGGGCCGCTCGGGCTTGCGCGTATCATAGGCCGCATTGGCCACGAACGTGCCCCCGGCCGCGCCGAAGCGGCAGTCGACGATGCGCAGCACCTGGTCTTTGAGCGTGACTAGGCCCTTGAAATCTTTCATCTCGAGGCGGCTAAAGCGGACCTCGCCCGCCTCGGCCTGGAAGTAGAGGTCCACGCCCTTGGGCAGCATCGGCGCCTCGAGCTTCGCCGCCGTATCGCCGCTCGACGTCGCAGCCCCCCCCTCGGCCATGAACTCATTCAGGTCGAGCAGGCGGCTCTGGGCGGTCAGCGTGCCGCGCAGGTCGCCTTTGCCCAGCAGATAGGGCACGAGTTCATACAGCCCGCCCTCCAGCCGCAGATCTGAGCGGCCCAGCGTGGCGTCGAACTGCGTCAGGCGCAGCGCCTGGGGGCTGAGTTCGCCGCGCGCCGCCGCGATGCGCACCGGCACCGGCGAGGCGGGGCTGGAGAACGCGAAGCGCTCAAGACTGACGTAGCCTGAGCCCGTCAGGCGGTCATAGCGTTTCTTCTGCACGTCGCTGACGCGACCGGTGGTGGCTAGGTCAGCCTTGAGGATGCCCGCGAGCGTGCGCCCCGCCTCAGGGAAGAGCGTGTCGATCACCGTAAGGTCGAGCGTGCCCTTGAGCGCGATGTCATAGGCCGGGTCGGCTAGCCCCGTCACCACCACGCGCCCGCTCAGGGGCTGCTGCGCTAGGCTCAGACTAAAGGGCTCTAGGCGAATGGCGAGCTTCTGCCCGTCGGCGGTGGGGTTGTCGATGCTCAGGCGGGCGTTCATGGCCTCGAGCGGCTGGGGCAGCTGCTTGGCGGCCACGCGGCCATTCGTCAGAGTGATGAGGCCTTTGGCCGTCGGCCAGCGCGTGCTGTCGAGCACCCCGGCGAAGGTCGCGTCGGCCTCGACCACCCCCGCCAGCTCGTAGTCCGGCAGGGGGTAGAACTTCTCGATGCTCGCTAGGTCGAGCTTGCCCTTGACGGCGCCCTCGAGCTGGGGGCGCTTGAGCCCGGCCACCTTCACGCGGGCGTCGATCACCTGACCCGCCACCTCGGAGTGCAGGCGGCGCAGGTCGACGAGCGTGCGGTCGATGACGCCGCTGGGGTTGTCGATGCCCAGGTCCACGTTCAGGTGCTGCACGCGCTCGGGCAGGCTGGGGTAACCGAAGCTGCCCTCCTGCACCTGCAGGCCTAGGCTAAAGCCCGGCAGCGTCGTCGCCGAATACAGCCCCTTGACCGTAGCCTGCAGGGCCACCGTGCCCGTGGCCTGCAGTTGGTCAAACTGGTTTTTATACAGCGCGGGCACGAGCGAGAGCAGGCCCTTGAGGTCGCTCTGCTCGAGGCCCAGTTTCAGATCCAGCGGCATGTCGTTCTCGCGCAGCTGGATCGAGCCTTCGGCGCGCAGGGGCAGCTCGTTGAGCCGGATCGCGTTGTCGATGAGGGTGAAGGTCATCGTGGCTAGGTCCATGCGCAGGCCCACGCGGCCCGTCACGCGCTGGCCGGTCAGATAGTCGGTGCCGGCATAGTTGAGCGCGAGGTGGTCGATGGCATTCTCGGTGCGCAGGTCGATGACGGTGGCGGTCAGGTCGCCGCTGCCGCTGTGGTTCACGCCCTCGAGGCGCAGGTCCATGGGGAAGGTCAGGTCGTGATAGCGGATGCTGCCCTGGCGCACGGCATAGCGGCTCAGCCGCAGGCGAAAGGCGCTGCCGGTGTCGGCGGGGGTGGTGCTATCGGCGGCGGCGGTGTCGGGCTTGACGATGTACCAGTTCGCAGCGCCATCGGCGAGCACGAGCGCGCGCACGCGCAGGCGGTCCACATCGAGGCGGGTGACCTCGATGGCCGGGCCAAAGAGCGAGAACAGGTTCACGCCGGCATCGATGCGGTCAAAGGCCACCAGCGTATCGCCCTGAAAGCGGCCCTGCCCCACCAGCGAGAGCTCGGTCAGGCTCACCGTGGGCGCTGGGAAGTGGCGGAAGAACGTCAGCTCGACCCGGTCGAATGTGAGCGTGGCATTCAGCCGCCGGTTGGCCTCTGCCAGCACCTTTTGCTTGATCGTGTCGCCGTAGAGGGCGGTGAGCACCCATCCGGCCACCGCGAGCAGCAGCAGCACACCCCCGAGGCCGAGGCCGATGCGGGTCAAGAGTTTACGCCAGTTCATACGCTTCGATTCTGGCGCAAAGCTACGGCGGCTAGCGGCGCAGCACGCGACGGGTGGCCACGCGGCTGCCCTGGCGAGCGTGCAGCACATAGAGGCCGGGCGGTAGTTCAGCGGTGGGCAGTGTCATGCGCTCAGTGCCCCTGCCCTGTGCCACCACCCGACCGTCGGCCGCATAGAGCTGCACCTCGAGCTCACCCGGCGAGGCGCTGCTGACCGTCAGCTCAGCCGCGACGGGGTTCGGGTAGACCTCGATCTGCAGCGGCGCCTGGGCCTGCTCAACCTCGGTGGAGGTCGTGGCCGCCACATAGTTCAGCCGCTTAAAAATATCGTCGGTGTATTGTGTGGGCACTAGGACCGATGCGCCAGGATTCTCGCCCATGCGCACGACCACTAGGCCTTGACTCGGCACCACGGCGCAGATCTGGCCGTCGCGCCCAATCGCCGCATACATATCGGGCGGGGCGCTGGGAGCATACATGCCCGGAAACACCGTCTGCAACTGGGGCACCATATAGCTGCTCGAGCCATTGAGCCACCACAGATAACCGTAGGCGCGGTTGAGATTCTGCGAGCGTGTGGTCATCTGGCGGAAGTAGCTCGTGTCGCTGAGTACGGCGGTAGCATTCCACATGCCCCGGCCCAAGATCAGCAGACCAAAGCGCGCAAAGCTCCGCGGGTTCGAAAACATCACATTGTTCCATGGACCGCTGCGCAGGTAGAAGCCCGTCATGCCTGTTTTCTGCCGGACGCGGGTGAAGTGAAAGTTGTTGAGGCTCACACCGGTCGCTCTTTCCATCACCGAGTCGAGCAGCGTATAGGGCCCGTTGTGATAGGCCCAGCGCGTGCCTGCATCGGCGAGGTAGGGCAGGCAGGGCGGCGACCAGCAGTCACGGTCGCCCGCCGCTACGTCGTTTAGGCCACTGCTCATAGTCAGCTGGTTGCGCACAGTGATGGCATTTTCTTGGGCGAGTGTGGCCGAGGTCCAGCCGTTGCCCATGTAGAAGTTCGCGCGCTGATTGATGTTCAGCAGCCCTTCCTCTTGTGCGATGCCCACCAGCAGGGCCGTCAGGCTCTTGCCGGCCGAGGCCCAGTACCACAGACTGTCGCGCGTGAAGGAATCGAAGTAGCGCTCGATGACGATGCGGCCATTCTTGAGAACAATGAAGGCCTTGGTATTGGTCTGATTCAGATACCGATAGAGCGAATCGAGGCGGCTGCGCTGCCAACCCAGGCTCTCGACCGAGGTGGTGTCCCATGTCGAGCCGGAGAGGGGCGGGAAGTAAAGCGGCTGGGCCCGCGCGGCCGAGCCGAGCGCCAGCAGCGCCACAGTGAGGAAGATAAGGCAACGCATGGCGAGATCAGACACCAGCTTAAACGCCGCTGCTTCCAAATGGTTTAAGCGCTCAGGGCTGCCGCTCCATCCGCTCGACATAGGCGCGAAAGGCGGCGTTGTCCTGCGCGATCGCCTTCTTGAACATGCCCCCCAGCAGGCGCCCCAGCAGCTCGCCCCACCAGCCCATGCCGCTGATCTCACCCCGCAGCTCGAGCCGCGTGCCGCTGCCCTCGGGCACCAGCACGTAGTCAAATCGGTATTCGCCCTTGCGCGAGCTGCCCTTGCGACCGTCCACATATAGGCTGAGTGTGCGGGGTGGCTGGTGTGCAGTCACCTCAAAGTGCTCGCTGGCACTCTTGCCATACATCTGCCGGGTCTCGCGCCACTGCGTGCCGACGCCAAAGGGCTCTGGTGTCAACTGCTCAATGCCTAGGATTTTGGGCATCCACTGGCTCCAGCGGTCGATATCGGTCAAGTGCGCAAACACACGCTCGGGCGCGGCGGCGATGCGTTCGGTGAGGGTGAATGTGAGGGGCATGGCAGGGGTGCTTAGGGGAACGCTATCCTACGCCGCTGCCGCTGCGAATGCAAGCCTAGCCCTCCGCTGTGTGCGTCAGCCGATTCTGCGCGAGGTTCAGCAGCAGGATGCCACCGATGGTCAGCGTCGCGCCCAGCGCGAGACCCCAGCTGAGGTGCTCACGCCCCAGCACCCAGCTAAAGGCAAAAGCGGAGATCGGCTGCAGGTTCATATAGATCGCCACCTGCGAGGCACGCAGCTGAGTGAGCGCAAACTGGATGATGAGAAATGAGGCGACTGAGTTCACTAACACCAGATAGGCCAGCCCGCCCCAGGCCTCGGCGGGGCGCAGCATGGGCATGAATTCACCCTCGAGCTGCACGAGCCGCATCAGCCCGATCGGCAGTAATATGAGCGCCCCCAGGCCCATCACCGCAGCAGGCACCTGCAGGGGGTTGAGCCCGGCCAGCCAGCGGCGGCTCAGCACTAGATAAGCTGCCCACAGGCAAACCGCCGCCAGCGTCAGCGCATTGCCCAGCACCAGGTCGCCCTCGAAGGCCCGCCCCTGCCCGGTGAACAGCACGACCACCCCCGCGAAGGCGATGCCAACCCCTAGCGCTTTGGCGAGGTTCATCCGCTCGTCGCGCAGTACCACGACCGCTAGCACCAGCACGAGCGCGGGCGTCAGGGCATAGATCAGCGCGCTGTTGGCCGGGGTGGTGTAGCGCAGGCCGAGCATAAACAGTGTGCTGTTCACCACCACGCCCACCAGGGCGAGCATGAGCAGGTGGCGCCACTGCGCCCGGGTGGGGCTAAACGTGCGCCAGCCGCCTAAGGCGAAAAACACCGGCAGCATCAGCAGCGCCGCCGCCAGCGTGCGAAGGCTGATCAGGATAATGGGGTCAAAACCCCGCGCGGCCGACTGCCCCAGCAGATAGCCTGGCCCAATGATCACGGTCTGCAGGGCCATCACGGCATGGGCGCGGCTGGCCAGGGGGGCTGCGGCGCTGGCCCTCACGACCGGTGGGCCGCATCGGCGGCGGTGAGGGCAGCGAGCCGCACATAGGCGCGGTGGTAGCGGCGCAGGCGTGTGATGGTCTCGTCGGTGAGTTCGCTCACGCGGCGCAGGTCCATGTTGTCGGTCAGGTCGGCCAGCTTGACGCGCCAGGCGCGGGGGTCGGCCTCGACACGCCGCAGATAGTCGTCATAGGTCTCGGCCTCGCGGCGCGTGAGGGTGTCGACCACGGCCACCACGGCGTCGGGCAGGCCCGCTGCGCGCAGGTCGGCCAGCGTGATGGGCGTGTCTTCGACCACATCGTGCAGGGCGGCCACGGTTTTCTCAAAGGGCGTGACGCAGCCCGCCACCACCCGGCTCACGTGGCCGAAGTAGGGCTGGCCGTATTTGTCCACCTGGCCGCGGTGGGCCACTTCTGCCAGGGTAAGCGCGCGCACGAGCAGCGCCTGCTGCTCGGCGGGGTCATGGGGGTAGTGCACGGGGCTCACAGCAAGAGGGAGATAACGGTGCGGTAGCCGGGCTCAGCGCGCCCGCGAAGCTCGGCATTTTGCCGCCGTGCTGCCGTCGGCCACCCGACGCTCGTTCACGTCAATAGGAGGTCGCTATGAGCACCTGGCGCCGCACGGTGGTGCCATCGGCCACGAGCTGACCCAGCAGGTCAGTGCGGATGTTTCGATCGACGCGCACGATCATGCCGACCTCGGGGGCGTAGAGCTCCCAGGTGTCGACGCGTATGTCGCCGTCGGGCATCGCGCCCTGCGGCACGCGGCGCACGCCGCGCCGCTGCTGCACCCGCACACAGGTGTCAAATCGGCGGCTTGTGCCGTTCACCGTCAGCGTGACGGCCGTGTCGAGGTCGGTGTAAACGAAGCTCTCGGTGCCCCGTGTGTTATAGGCGTTGCCATTCCAGCTTTGCCCGAGCAGCAGCGGGCGCGCCAGCACCAGCACACGGTCGCTGCCCTCGAGGCGCTCGGCATATTCTGTAGTCAGCGTATGCCAGTGGGCCGTCTCGCTCGTGAAGGGCACAGCACCTGAAGCAGTATCGAGCGCTAGGCGCAGCTGCGGGCGACCGGCCTGGTCGGGCAGCTCGCTCTGGGCCGTCTCGCGCCGGCGATAGCTGCGCACGCGCCAGCCAGCGGTCGTATAGAGGCTATCGGTCACGGCATACTCACGTGTGGCGCCCACCCGGCGCGGGAAGTAGCGCCCTGGCTCAGGCCCCAGCTCAGCCAGCTCGCCCGTGCAGCCAGCCAGCGCGCTCAGCACCAGCAGCACTAGGAGGGGGCGTGTGGACTCAGATCTGCGCATCGCGTGGCTATAACAAATTTCGCGCCGCAAGCTCAGCAACGCCACGTTAAAACTGCCTGCTCAAAACTGCCCAGATCGCAGCAGCACCAGCGTGCAGGCCTCGAGGGTGGCGATGCCGGCTGCCCCTAAGCGCTGCTCCAACTCTGGATTTTCTGTGCCAGGGTTAAAAATCACCCGGCGGGGCCTCAGGGCGACGATGGCGTCGGCCACCTCAGCCTGCCTGTCAGGGCCCAAATAGAGCGAAAGTGTATCGACGCCCCTTGCTCCGGCCGCCGCCCCAGCCGCCGCTAGGTCGGGCAGGATGCTGCGCCCGGCGATGGCCCCCTCACGGGGCCCCACCGGCAGGGGCTGATAACCGTGCTGCACCAGCATTTCGGTGGCCAGATAGGCATAGCGCGCCGGGTTGGGGGTGGCGCCCAGAACCACCACAGGCGCCGTTTCGGGGGTTTTCATGTGAACTCGAAGAAGAAAGGGCAATATCAGCCCTATCCTAACGGCGGTCAGCTTGGTCGGCTATCCACATCCCCCAAACGTCGTTTCGCCGAAAATCCTGCAATCTTTTTTGCAAAAGCGTTGACAAACTGCAAACACTTTTAAATTTGCGCGGATTTTAACCCTCTCTGCTCACAATGAAGAAGTTTTTCGGTCTCCTTTTGGTGGCTGGCCTCGTGCTCACCACTGCCTGCGGCGAAAAGAAAGCGGAAGCCCCCAAGGAAGAGGCTCCTGCTGCTGCGCCTGCTGACACCACGGCTCCGGCTGCTGCCGACACCACCAAGCCTGCTGCTGCGGCCCCCGCCGCTCACTAAGGACTACCGACGTAGGGTCGCTCTGCGCCCATCGTCGCGTGGCCTTAGCGGCTCTGGTAAGAAATACGGCCCGTCACTTCGGTGGCGGGTCGTTTTCGTTTTACCCCCCCTCGACCCTGCCTGCTGGAACGGAGCACCCCTCGCCTGCGTCTAGCCCACACTGCAACCTGGGCCTAACCTAGACTTAACACCGCTGCCCCTCACAGGTCACCCTTCCGCTCTACTTTCGCGCCACTTGTCCCGGCCAAGCGCCCGATGCTCAGCACCTTAGCCCACCTCACCGCCCGGCGGCTCGGCCTCAGTGCCCTTGGCTTAGGTCTGCTGCTGGCCGCCTGCACCGGCCCACAGAACGCCGCCGTCAAGATCAAGGGCTCTGACACCGTGCTGCCCATCGCCCAGCGGCTGGCAGAGGCTTATGACTCATCGGCCGCTCAGGCCCTCGACCTCTCGATCACCGGTGGGGGCTCGGGGGTGGGCATCGCCGCCCTGCTCGAGGGCACCACCGACATCGCCCTTTCGTCGCGCGACATCAAGTTTGGCGAGCGGCTGCGCCTCGCCTCGGCCCACAAACCCTATCGCGAGGCCATCATCGCCTATGATGCGCTGGCGATCTGCGTGCACCCCTCTAACCCCCTGCGGCAGCTCACGCGCGAGCAGATCGAGGCTATCTACACCGGGCAGGTGCGCAGCTGGCGCGAGCTGGGCGGGGCCGACACCCCCATCGTGGTCTATTCGCGCGAGTCGAGCTCGGGCACGCATGAGTTTTTTAAAGAAGCCGTGCTGCACGACCGCGAGTTTGCGCCCGACGTGCTGATGATGCCCGCGACGGGCGCCATCATCCAGAGCGTGAGCCAAACGCCCGGCGCCATTGGCTATGTGGGCCTGGCCTATGTGAACGCGAGCGTGGCCCCGCTGAGCGTGTCGTATGACTCGGGCCGCAGCTATGTGCCCCCCACCCTCGCTAACGCCTCGACCCGCGCCTACCCGATCGTTCGGCCGCTCTACTTCCTCTACCTCGAGTCGCGTGCTGAGCACCTAAAGCCTTTCTTAGAGTACGCCTTTTCGCCTGAAGGGCAGCGTCAGGTGGCCCTGCTCGGCTTTCCTCCGGCTAAGGCCATCCTTCCTGCCACCGCTAAGCCCGCCCAGCCGTGACCCCCCGCCCCCACTGGCCCACCCTCGTCAGCGAGGCCCTGATCCGCGCCTCGGGCTGGGTCACCTCGGCCATCGTGCTGCTCATCGTGGTGTTCCTCTTTGGCGAGGGCCTAGGCCTGCTGCGCAGCCGCCCCATCGCCGAAGACCTGGCCCTGGCCGTGCGTGCCGATAACCCGGTCAAGAACCTGAGTGCGCGCCAAGTGCGCGCCATCCACGAGCGCGAGATCACCCACTGGAGCGCAGTCGGTGGCCCCGACCTGCCCATCACCCTGCTGAACCTGAACAACGTCGAGCGGGTAGTGCCCACGGACTCGCTCGGGGCTGAGTTCGCGCGCCTGCCCGAGCAGCTCGAGCGCCTTGTGACCCACGACGCCGGTGTGCTGCTGGCCTTCCCGCCCGCTTATCTGCCGCCCTCGGCGCGCGCGCTCGAGCTCGATGCCATAGGCGCTATCGACTTCCTCGCCGGCACGCAGTGGTACCCCACCGCTAGCCCCAGCCCCGAGTTTGGGGCGCTGCCGCTCATCCTAGGCACGTTTTGGGTCACGCTCGGCGCCATTCTGCTGGCCCTGCCGCTGGGCCTGGCGGTGTCGATCTATCTGGCCGAGCTTGCCGACGAGCGTTGGCGCGGCTGGCTAAAGCCCGCTATCGAACTGCTGGCAGGCATCCCGTCGGTGGTTTATGGGTTCTTTGGCTTGGTTGTGGTGGTGCCCATCGTCAAGTCGGCCTTTAACCTCTCGGTGGGCGAGACGGCCCTGGCCGGTAGCCTGCTGCTGGCCATCATCGCACTGCCGACCATCATCACCGTGAGCGAAGACGCCCTCAAGAGCACGCCCCGTGCGCTCAAAGAAGCCTCGCTCGCCCTAGGCGCCACCCACATGCAGACGATCACGCGCGTGGTGGTGCCCTATGCCATTCGCGGCATCTCGGCGGCCACCATCCTGGGTGTAGGCCGCGCCATCGGCGAGACGATGACCGTGCTCATGGTGACGGGCAACGCCGCGGTACTCCCCAACAGCTTCCTGATGCCGGTGCGCACACTCTCGGCCACCATCGCCGCCGAACTCGGCGAGGCCCCCAAGGGCGGGCTGCATTACAAGGCCCTGTTTCTCGTGGGCTGCGTGCTGTTCGTGATCACCTTCGCTTTTAACCTGCTGGCCGACTACATCGCCAGCCGCCGCCGCCTCGCCAACTAAGCGTCACACTGCCCCATCATGTCGCGCAAACTCCAGCAACAGTTCTTCTTCGGCCTGCTGCGCGTGGTCACCCTGGCCGTGGTGGGCATCCTGTTTACCATCCTTGGCTTCTTGATCGTCAAGGGCGCGGGGGTGCTGTCGTTCGATTTCATTTTCGGCTCGCCGCAGGCGGGTATGACGGCGGGTGGCATCTGGCCCGCCATCGTCGGCACGCTCTGGCTCACGGTGGTGGCCATGTGCTTTGCCTTCCCGATCGGTGTGTCGTCGGGCATCTATGTCGCCTACTACGCCCCTAAGGGCTGGCTCAAGCGGCTGATCGACCTGATGACGAATAACCTGGCCGGTGTGCCGAGCATCGTCTTTGGCCTCTTTGGCATGAGCCTGTTTGTGCTCGCCTTTGGCTTTGGCGACTCGATCTTGGCCGGCTCACTCACGCTGGCCATCCTCGTGCTGCCGGTCATCATCCGCACCACCGACGAGGCCCTGCGCGATGTGAGTGACGACCTCTACAAGGCCTCGATGGCCCTAGGCGCCACCAAGCTGCAGACGATTTTTCGGGTGATGATCCCCATTGCCTTCCCACGCATCCTGACGGGCTTGATCTTGGCGCTCGGGCGTGTGGCGGGCGAGACGGCGCCGATCCTGTTCACCGTCGCAGCCTATTACCTGCCGCGCATGCCAAACGACCTCTTTGACCAAGTGATGGCTCTGCCCTATCACCTGTATGTCATCTCGACCAGCGGCACTGACCTCGAGCGCGCCCGGCCGATGGCCTATGGCACCGCGCTCGTGCTGCTGATCATCATCCTCGCGCTGAACCTCACCGCCACTTGGCTGCGCCGCCGCTCGGCCCGCATGACCGGCCCCGCCTAAGCCTGCCCGATTCTCGCCACTCGCCCCCTGTCGCCCCGACCCTCCCGGCCATGAATAAGCTCGAAGCCAAAGACGTTCACCTCTACTACGGTCCGCAGCATGCCCTGCGGGGCATCTCGATGGCCATCCAGCGCAATACGGTGACGGCTCTGATCGGCCCCTCGGGCTGCGGCAAGAGCACCTTCTTGCGCCTATTTAACCGGATGAATGATCTGATCCCTGGCGTGAAGATCACCGGCTCGATCACGCTCGACGGACAAGAGATCTATGCCAAAGACGCCGACCCTGTCGAGCTGCGCAAGAAAGTGGGCATGGTTTTTCAGAAGCCCAACCCTTTCCCGAAGAGCATCTATGACAACGTCGCCTATGGCATGCGGGTCAATGGCGTGAGCGACGAGAAATACATCGCCGAGCAGGTGGAGCGCGCCCTGCACCAGTCGGCCCTATGGGACGAAGTGAAGGACAACCTGAAAAAGTCAGCCCTGGCCCTCTCGGGCGGCCAGCAGCAGCGCCTCTGCATCGCGCGCGCCCTCGCCGTGCAGCCCTCGGTGCTGCTCATGGACGAGCCCACCTCGGCCCTCGACCCCATCTCGACGGCCAAGGTGGAGCAGCTGATCGACGAACTCAAGAGCCACTACACCATCGTCATCGTGACGCATAACATGCAACAGGCCGCACGTGTGAGTGATCGGACGGCATTCTTCTACTTCGGCGAGGTGGTTGAATACGACAGTACCAAAAATCTGTTCACCAAACCGGCGCTCGAAAAGACTCAGAACTACATCACCGGCCGCTTCGGATAAGAATCCCTTAATCTGGGTCACCTAAAAATAATCCCTCCGGAGGGTGCTGAAGCTGTAATTTCGGCGTTATCCGGTATCTACTACCACGAAGGGCAGGCACTGTGCGTCTGATCGAATCTGAAATCCGCGAGCTCAAGCTGCGCATCCTCGACATGGCCGACCTAGTAAGGGTGCAGCTCGATAGCGCCTGCGTGGCCCTGAGTGATCACAACGCCGACATGGCCCAACGCGTGCTCAAGAAAGAGCGCGAGGTCGATAAGCTGGACAACAAGATCAACCGCCGCTGCGAGCGCATCATCGCCCTCTATCAGCCGGTGGCGAACGATCTGCGTTTTGTCTTCTCGGTGCTGCGCATCAACGGCTATCTCGAGAACATCGGCGACCAAGGCTCTGGCATAGCGCACAAGCTGCTGCAGGTCTCGCAGCCCTTCAGCGCCGAGCTGCTCGCACGCGTGCAGATGCCGCTGCTGCAGCAGCAGGTCAAGCAGATTCTGTTCGATGCGCTGAGGGCTTATTTCAAAGACAGCCCCGAGGCCAGCCGCGCCATCTTTCAGCAGGACGATGCCATCGACGACATCCATCACGCGGCCTTTGCGGTGGTGGTCGAGGCGATTCAGCAGGACCCCGCGCATGCCGCCGACTACATCCACCTGCTGCACATCGTCAAGCACCTGGAGAAGGTGGGCGACCTCGCCGTGTCGATCGCCGAAGAAGCGCTATTCCATACCGAGGGGGTGACCTATCGGCATAGCGAGCTGAAGTATGCCCACAAGCTGGAGGCCCCCGAAGCCCCCGAGACGCTGGCAACGGCCTAGTGCGCCGCGAGCTCTGTCGCCGGCACGGCGGCAGGCGCAGGTGGCTCGTTCCACACCTCACGGGCGAATAGCACCGCCGCCACGAGCAGCGTGACTGCCGCCGTGGCAATCGGCGCCCAGGGCTGCCAGCTCGCGCTGAACGCACCCACCAGCAGCGTGAGCGTCAGGCCCAAGGCCATCATGGAGTTATTCAAGCCCATGATCTCGCCCTGCATCCGCGCATCGGCCCGGCCCGAGATCGTGGCCGACAGCGCGGGGGAGCTGATGCCCTGACTCAATGCGATAAACGGCACCACCCAGAACTGCTGCCCCGCCACCGCCGTGAACAGCGTGGCCAGCACCGCAGGCCCCAAGCCAAAGAGGGCCACTGCGCCCAGCCGATGCGCCGGATAGCGCTGTAGCAGCAGGCGAAAGATCAGGCCCTGCACCACAATCAGGCAGATGCCCACCGTGGCCATGAGCTGGCCAAAGAACACGTTGTCAATCGCGTAGCGGCGGATGAGATACACCTGCAGAAAGCCCGTGAACGCGTTAAAGCCAAAACTGGTCAGCAGCGTGATCAAGAACAGGCGCCGCAGGCGTGGGTGGGTGAAGGCCGTGGTGACGTTCATCGCTGCCTGGAAGAACTTGATCTGCACCGTGCGCGGCTGTTGTAGCGTCTCTTGAAAGAACAGCACCACCAGCAGCAGATTTAGCGCGCAGAGGCCCATGCCCACGTAAAAGGGCGTGGTCTCGCTAAACCACGACACAGCGTGGCTGCTCGACAGCCAGGCGCCCATTGGCGGGCCGAGGACCATGCCTAGGCCAAAGGCCATGCCGATGAGGGCGAAGTTTTTGGCGCGGTTGGTGTGGTCAGACACGTCGGCGATGGCCGCGAAGGCCATGGTGAGGTTGCCCGCCGCGATGCCGGGGATGATCCGCCCGAGAAACAGCAGCGGCAGCGAAGCCGTCTGGATGCCGAGCAGAAATACGCCATAGCCGAAGGTGCCTGCGATGAGCGAATAGATGAGCCCCCGCCGACGGCCGATCTGGTCGCTCCAGGTGCCCAGTATCGGGGCCGAGAGGAAGGTGGCCAGCGAGAACGCCATCTGCAGCATGCCGTAGATGAAGGTGCGGGTGCTGTCGCTCGTGCCCGGCTCGAACAGGGTGGGATTCTTGAGCAGTAGGGGCGTGATCACCGGAATCAGCAGGCCGATGCCGAGCATGTCGATAAAGAGCGTCAGGAACACCAGCGCGAGCATGCGGGCGTTCGAGCGCGCGGGGGGCGCAGCGGCAGCGGTCATCGTCAGAGCAAGGAGAATAGCGTGACACAAGATAGGCCCTGCCCAACCGGCCTGCGCACAAAATCCCCCACCTGCGTCGAGCGCGGGGGTGTAGCTTCGCTGCCCCCTTGCGTTACCCTACCATGCGCCGCTTACTCTCTCTCGTGCTGGGTTCATCTTTGGCCCTGCTTTCATTCACCCCCATGATGGCCCAGACCAGCTCTGCCCCCACCCGACCCGTGCTCGTGCTGCATGGCGGCGCCGGCTCGGGCTGGAATCGCGCCACCCGCTTTGACGTGTGGGAGCAGCGCGTGCAGCGCGCCTTCACTGCTGCGCTCGACTCAGGCTATGCCATTCTCGACCGAGGGGGCTCGGCGGTGGAGGCTGTCGAGGCCGCCGTGCGGGTGATGGAGGCCTCAGGCGCGTTTAACGCTGGTCGGGGCGCGGTGCGCACCACCACGGGTGCCGCCGAGCTCGACGCCGCCCTTATGGACGGCGCCACTGGCCGTGCGGGCGCCGTGGCAGGCCTCACCAGCACCCGCCACCCCATCAGCGTGGCTCGAGGCATCATGGAGCGCACCGAGCACGTGTTCCTCGTCGGCCCAGGCGCGAATGCCTTCGCGCGCGAGCGGGGCTATGCGCAGGTGGGGCCTGAGTGGTTCGACCTGCTGCGCGACCCCGAGCACAAGGCTTATTACGAGGCGCTGCGTCGGCACAAGGGCAAGCTCGAGTCGGGCGGCAACCTGAACCGGGGACCAGCCTTTGACCAGCACCCGCTCGAGCTCGGCGAGCCTGGCGACCAGCACCCACGCATGGGCACCGTGGGCGCAGTGGCCCTCGACCGACAAGGGCGCCTGGCCGCCGCCACCAGCACCGGCGGCACCGCCGATAAACTGCCCGGCCGCGTGGGCGATGTGCCCGTGCTCGGGGCTGGCACCTATGCCGACAGCCTGGTGGCCGTGTCGTGCACCGGCCACGGCGAGTATTACATCCGTCACGTAGTGGCTCATAGCGTGGCCACACGTATGGCCTATCTGAAGGAATCGGTGGACAGCGCCAGCCGACACATGATTCACACCGTGCTGAGCGAGGAGCACGGCGGCGGGGGCCTGATCGCCCTCGATCGCAACGGACAGGTCAGCACGCCCCACAACACGAGCTGCATGCCGGTGGCGATTCGCCGGTCGGGGGCGGCCGATGTGTTCCGCTACTACGAGCGCTAGGGTGAATGTTGCTGGGCAGTTTGCATAACCGGGTTTCACTCCATTAAAAGATGGGGGCCGGAAACGGTAGTGCCCGGCCCCGCTAGCGGACGTCGGACCAAGGGAAGGACTGTTCCTTACGGGTCGCTGCTGCCCTCCTGTGCCTTCGCTCACAGTGAACGATTGAGGCTGCTGCGGGCAGCATTCCGGCCACCACACGCCGCATTCCGCCGAGCCCACTCTTTTTTTCCCGAATCCTCCGGTGCTGCCCCTGTCGCCTAGGGCATAAGCTGACGACTGCCCCCACCTGCCCCCCACCTTGCCGGTAGCAGCTAAAGCAGCCGATATGCAAACCCCCGCCGACATCGCCAAGCGCTTAGAGAAACCGCTCATCCCAGCCCGCGAGCCCTTGCCCGGCCACCTCGGGCACAACTCCGACCTCGACCGCTTCCCCGAGGCCACCCACCTCCTGCGCGTCGAGCATCAGAAGCTCCACGACCAGATTGCCGAGCGCCCCGCCCACCGTGCCCAGCTCGAGCTCCTCCTGCTCGAGATCTGCACCGTCCAGGCCGAATACGTGCGCAGCATCCAAGAGAACCGCTCACGCGTCAACTTCAAGTTCAACCAGTCCCGCCGCGACAATCCAGATTTGCAAATGGAGCTCGACAACGTCAGCAAAGAGCTCGCCCGCGAGACGGGCACCCTCACGAAGCTCGTCCGATGCTACCGGCTATTCAATTCCGCCGCCGACCCCTCCGATTACGCCCACCTCTTGCGTCCCTTCCTCGACTGGGCCGCCGTCCACCAGCCCGACGACCTACCCACGCTCCACAGCCTGACCCGAGGCTTCCTGCTCGCCACTCCCTGGAAGTAGCACCCCTCAACTGCCCGCGAGGCGCTCGCCGGCGCGGATGGCGACCGGCAGCCAGTTCTCGCGCGGCGGAATCGGGCAGACGTATTCCACGTCGTACACGCAGTAGGGGTGATACGCCGCGTTGAAGTCGATCGTCCACCGCCCACCCTTCGCTTCGAGCTGCAGATAGCGTCCCCCGCCGTAGGTCTCGCCGCCCGAGGTGCTGTCGGTGAAGGGCACGAAGAGCCGCTCGCTCGACCCCGTTTCGTAATAGGCGATCAGGCTCAGCGCGCGCCCCTGCAGGGTGAAGCTGAGCGTGCCCGCCACGCCCAGGCGGTCGGTCTGCCCGCGCGTATAGCTGAGCGTGATCGAGTCGCCCGAGGCGGCGCGCACGAGCTGGGCTGGCACGCAATAGGCCGCGTCGATGGGATAGTAGGGAAGCCCCTCGAAGCTGGCCCGGGCCGAGTCGGGCAGCGGCGAATCGGCGGCGGTTTTCATCCAGCGGTCTTTGTCGGCGCGCTCGGTCGTCAGGCGCTCGCGCAGCGCCTCCGGCGACTCAGTCGCGGCGGGCCCGCTCAGGCTCACGATCTGCAGCACCAGCAGCAGCGCCCCCAGGCCCAATCCTATGTACAGCAGGCGTTGTCGGTTCATCTCACAATCGAATGGAGCGCGAAGTTAGGCCACCAACAGCCGCAGGTAGAAGAGCGGGTTGCGCAGCTGGGCGCGCATGTCGAGGTTGTCAAACATGCTCGTGAGCGTCTGGCGCAGCGTGGGGCTGGTCGCAGCGCGATTCACCACAAAGTTGAACAGGCCCGGCACGGCCACCAGCTCTTGCAGGATGCGCGACAGGCGCAGCTCGCTCCACAGTTTTTTATACACCTCGGCGTCATACTGCTCGGCGAAAAAGGCCGCGTCAGTGCGACCCGCGCGCAGAGCCGCCGTCACCGCGCGCGCGGCCACCAGGCCCGACACCATCGCGTTCGAGATGCCCTCGCCCGTGAACGGGTCAATGAGTGCGCCTGCGTCGCCCAGCAGCAGATAGCCTGCGCCCGAGATCGGCCGGCGCTTGCTGCCCAGCGGCAGCGGGAAGCCCTGGATCGGCCCCTCGAGCTGCGCCCCCGCGAAGCGCGGCGCCAGCTCAGGACTGGTGTTCAGCAGTTCGACGAGCAGCTTCTTCAGGTCGAGGCGGCGTCGGCTGACCTGATCGCTGCGGATGCCGATGCCCACGTTTGCGCGGCCGGTGCGCCCGTCGCGGTCCGTGAGCGGGAACACCCACAGGTAGCCCGGAACGGTCTCCTTCAGAAAGTGCAGCTCGATGATGCCGCGGTCTTGCAGTCCGCCCACGCCGTGGTAATAGGCGCGCAGGCCGGCGCAGTGGTGGGCAGGCTCGACCGTGAAGCCGTGCAGCTGCCGCGCGATGGGGCTATGGGCGCCGTCGGCGGCCAGCAGCAGCTCGGCGCGCTCGGTGCCGCCATCGGCAAAGGCGAGATCGAAGCCCGCGCCGCTTCGCGCCACGGTCTTGAGCGTGCGGCCCAGCTGCACCGTGATCAGCGGCTGCCGCCGCACCTGCTCGAACAGGAACGCGTCGAAGTCAAGCCGCTGGCTGATGTATCCCGGCGGCGTCGTGGCGTTTGCTTTGAAGGGCAGCACCACATCGCGGCCGTTCGGAGCGACGAAGCGGATGCCGTAGCTGCCCAGGCTCGTAGCCTCGGCCGCCAGCGCGGGCACGAGGGCCGGGTCGAGGCGGCGCAGCACATCGACCACCTTGCCCGAGAGGGCGTCGCCGCAGACTTTGTCGCGGGGGTAGGCCTCGGCGCGCTCGATCAGCGTGCTGGCGATGCCCGCCTGCGCCAGAAACAGCGCCGCCGTGCAGCCCGCAGGCCCCGCGCCAAGGATCGTGACCGCAGAGGGGCGGCTCACCGTTTAGCGATACATCACGGCCTTCACGGCCTTGACCACCCGCTCGACGTTGGGCAGGTATTCCTGCACGAGCGTGGGGGCGTAGGCCATGGGCACGTCGCGGCCGTTGACACGCACGACGGGCGCGTCGAGGTAGTCAAAGGCGTAGCGCTGCAGGCCATAGGCCACCTCTGAAGCCACCGAAAACATCGGCCACGACTCGTCCACCACCACGGCGCGGTTGGTCTTGCGCACCGAGTCAACGAGCGTCTGATAGTCGAGCGGGCGGATCGAGAGCAGGTCGATGAACTCAGCCGAGATGCCCTCTTTGGCGAGTTCGTCGCAGGCGGCAGCCACGACATGAATCATCTTGCCAAAGGTGATGAGGGTCACGTCTGTGCCGGGGCGCACCACCTCGGCCTGGCCTATGGGGATGATGAACTCGTCGCTCTCGGGCACCTCGCCCTTGTTGCCATACATCTGCTCGCTCTCCATGACGATGACGGGGTTGTCGTCGCGGATGGCGGCCTTGAGCAGGCCCTTGGCGTTGCGGGGGGTGCTGGTGGCCACGACCTTCAGGCCGGGCGTCTGGCCATACCAGCTCTCGAACAGCTGGCTGTGCTGCGCGGCAAGCTGACCGGCCGAGCCCGAGGGGCCACGGAAGACGATGGGGCAGCCGTATTCGCCGCCCGACATCTGCAGCATCTTGGCGGCGGCGTTGATCACTTGGTCGATGGCGACCAGCGAGAAGTTGAAGGTCATGAACTCGATGATCGGCCGTAGGCCCACCATCGAGGCGCCCACGCCCACGCCCGCAAAGCCGAGCTCGCTGATGGGGGTGTCGATCACACGCTTGGGGCCGAACATCTCGAGCATGCCCTCGCTGACCTTGTAGGCGCCGTTGTATTCGGCCACCTCTTCACCCATCAGGAAGACGCGCTCGTCACGCTTCATCTCTTCGACCATCGCTTCGCGCAGGGCTTCGCGGAACTGTAGAATGCGGGCCATAGGGGCTGGGGGTTCGGTTTGGGGCCGTAAAGATAGGCAGGCAGGGCGAGCAAAGGCCTCCCTTCGGGCCCCGGTGGAAAGGGGCTGGTGCTATCTTGCCTCAAACGTTTCCGCCGATGAAAACCGCCGCCGAATGGTTCGCTGAGTATGGCGAAAGCCATCAGAACCCCACCAATAAGCTGATCCACTGGATCTGCGTGCCGCTGATTTTGTTCAGCGTGCTGGGCTTGCTCTGGGCGATTCCGGTGCCGAGCCCGATTCCGTATCTGAACGTAGCCACGCTCGTGGCGGGCCTGGCACTGCTGTTCTACTTCCGCCTGTCGCCGGTGCTCGGCTTGGGCATGCTGGTGGTGTCGGTGGTGGTGCTGGCCCTGATCGAGGCCATCGACCACGCCACGGGGCAGATCGCGCTCGTGAGCATCATCGTGTTCGTGGGGGCGTGGATCGGGCAGTTCTATGGTCACCAAGTAGAAGGCAAGAAGCCGTCCTTTTTCAAGGATGTCCAGTTCCTGCTCATCGGGCCGATCTGGCTGATGAACTTCGTACTCGAGCGGCTAGGGATCCGCGTATAAGTCGAGATGCAGATTCATTGGGGTAGTCGACCAGCACGTGCACTGGTGCTGGTGCTGGCTGTGGCAGGTCCGCTGGCTTGGAACGTTATCAATCTAGCGGCGATTCGGCGACATGAGCAGGCGTTTGCCCTCTCGCGGGGCGTGCCCCAAGGACAGCTGCGCGAAAACGGAGGCAGCACCCTAGCCGGGGTGACGATCTGGTCGATCGACAACGAGTATTACCTCAGTCAAGCCGAGAACGCGCGGTTGGGTCGCGGCTTTGGCTATGGATATGAACTCAACGCTGAGAAGAACAGCTATTCTGCGCCGGCGGGACCAGGAGCGTTTGTGCGCCGCATGCCAGGCTATTCGCTGTGGTATGGGGCGTGGCGGGCGCTGGCAGACCTGCCCACGGCCCTGCTGCTGCTGAGAACCGCACAGTGGCTGCTGGCGATAGCTGCGGTGCTCATGCTCGCCGACACCCTGCGAGCAATAGGCGTCGCCCCAGTCGTGCGCTGGTGGACGACAGCAGCGTTTGCAGTGGTGCCCTGGACCTCGGGGTGGGCGAGCTATACACTCACCGAGGCGCTCACCCCCGTGCTGGTGGTGGCATGTGTGTGGCAGTCTGCTAGAGCTTATACGGCATATGACCCGCGCCGACGCCTCGGCCACTATGCTAGCGCACTGGTGCTGCTGAGCCTGACCGTGCTGACTAGGCCGCTGCTGGGCCTATGTGCACTGCCACTGGGCCTACTGCTGCTGCGTGAGCTTGGGACTAGGCGAATGGCGTGGCGGCAGCTCGTCATCGTGCTGATCGCGCCCGCAGTGCTCTATGGCAGCTGGCTGATCTGGGCACGCCAACAAACGGGCGAGTGGACCCTGGTGGAGCGGACGCTACACCCCTCAAACCCTGATCGGATGCGGCCTCCGTTTATTGGGATGGGCGAGCTGCTCAAGGCCTCGGGAGGCTGGATCAACTGGCGCACCAACCGCGTGTTTAACGAGCAGTACACTCCGCTACTATCGGCTGCGTGGAGTGGTGACACCTCGGGCCGCTATCGCGCTGAGATGATTCGATCACTGCCGCCAATCTTGAAATCGTCGATCGACTCGCTGCGACTAGACGCCGCCTTGAGAGCCTATCAGCTGGCTCTCGCCAAACGCAAGGACGAGTACGCTGCCTATCGGAACATGGGGTCGAGCTACAGCGCCGATGAACTCGCTGTGGCAGATTCTTTTCATGTCATGGCCGCCGACTTCAAGCGTCAGTACCCGATCTACAGTGCGGTGGCGGTGCCGTTGCAGTACCTGTACATCGCCGTGGTGCATTCGCACACGGGGCACCTGTTTGTCCTACACGACCGTCACCAAACTTGGGTCAAAGCTGCTAAAGCCCTGCTGCTGGGTCTGCATGTGAGCCTATTCGCCCTTTTTGGCCTCGCCGTGGTGCTCGCACTGGCGGGCCGCCGCTGGGTCTGGCTCGCCTGCTCGGCAGCACCGCTGCTGGCACTGATCTTCTTGACGCTATTCTTCCGGGAATATGAGCAACGCTACATGATGCCGTTGCTACCGCTCGTCTGGATTCAAGTCGCCCTGCTGCTGGATCTGCTGAGGCAGCGAATGTCTGGCAAACCGGCAGTGGCTTAAGTGCGGTCGATCTCGAGCTGCCAGCGCCAGGCCGAGTCCATCATGGCGTCGAGGTTGAGGCGCGGGCGCCAGCCCAGCACCTGCTCGGCACGGCGGCTGTCGCTGTAGATGGCAGCGATGTCGCCTGGGCGGCGGGGGCCATAGTGCCAGTTGAGGCGCACGCCCGTGACGCGCTCAAAGGCATCGACCATCTCTTTGACTGACACCCCCGCCCCCGAGCCGAGGTTGAACACCTCATAGGCCTCCGCCTGGCCCGCGAGCAGGCGCTCGAGCGCGAGCAGGTGAGCATCGGCGATGTCAGTCACGTGGATGTAGTCACGCACGGCCGTTCCGTCGCGCGTGGCATAGTCGCTGCCATAGACGGTGAGCTGCGGCTGGTGGCCTGCGGCCACAAGCGTGAGGTAGGGCACGAGATTGTTGGGCCGTGTGCTGGTGGGGCGCTCGCCGAGGCGACCGGTCATGTCGGCCCCCACGGGGTTGAAGTAGCGCAGGGCACTCACGCGCAGCGGCGTGTGGCGCGCTAGATCGCGCAGCAGCAGCTCGCCCATGAGCTTGGTGGTGGCATAGGGCGACTCGGGCGGATTGAGCGGCGAGTCTTCGTTCACCGGCAGTTGGGTGACGTTGCCGTAAACCGAGCACGACGACGAGAAGATGAACTGCTGCACGCCGACATTCAGACTGGCGCGGGCGATGTTCAGCAGACCCGTCACGTTGTTGTCGAAATAGAGCAGAGGCTCTTGCGTGCTCTGCGGCACCGACTTGAGCGCGGCGAAGTGGATGACGCCCGTGAGGCCGCTCACCCCCGCGAGGGCGGCCTCAGTGGCGGCGGCGTCGCGCAGGTCGACCCGCAGGTTGGGCACGGTCACGCCGGTGATGGCGGCGATGCGCGCGAGGGCCTGCTCGGTGCTGTTGGATAGGTTGTCGAGTGAGACGACCGTATAGCGCCCGCTACGCACCAGCTGCAGAATGGTCTGCGCGCCGATGTAGCCGCAGCCGCCGGTGACGAGAATGGTGGGGCGAGACACGCGGCGAAGTTAACCGTGGGTGCTCAGCTGGCGATAGAGCTCGGCATAGCTGGCGCGGGCCTGGGCCAGGTCATAAATGCGCAGCGCCGCCTGGCGAATGGCGGCGCGGTCGCGGCTCAGCAGGGCGGGCAGCTCGGCCACAGCCTGACGCAGCGCGGCCTCGCTCAGGTCGGGCAGCACAAGCCCGCCGCCGGTGTCGGTCAAGATCTGCGCCACATCGCCCACGCCGGCGTTGGCCAGCACCGGAATGCCCATCGCGAGCAGCTCGCCGAGTTTAGTAGGCGAACTGGCCTGTTTGCTAAAGCTGGCCTGGATGAAGTTCAGGCCCACGTCGGCGGCAGCCATCAGGCGTGGCACCTCGGCCCGCGGCGCGAAGCGGACGATGATCGCGCTGGGGTCGAGGCCCTGTCGAGTGGCCTCGGCCTCGACCAGCGCGCGTGGCTCGGCGGTGAGCACGAGCAGGCGCGCCTCGGGCTGCACCTCACGCGCCAAGGCATAGAGGCGGATCATCTCAGGCAAGCGATACCACGTGCCAAGTGCGCCGAGATAGCCGATGACGAGCCCGGTGACAGGCAGGCCGAGCGCGGCGCGAGCTGCGCGACGTTGCTCTTCGTCCACCAAGGTGAAGTGGTCGAAGTCGGCGCTGCAGGGGATAACGGCGAGTGGGCGGGCCTGCGCCTGTGGAGTCTGCCAACTGCGGATGACGCGCGCGCCGGCGTGGGTGAGGCTGACGACGGCGTCGGCGGCGCTGACCCATGTAGCCTCGCGGCGCTTGAAGAATCGGTAGATAGCGCGGTAGGGCGCCGAGCCCTGCGGCCAGAGCCCGCCCTCGACCCGCTCGTCGGCCCAGAAGCCCCGCAGGTCAAATAGTACGCGCGGACCGCCACGCCGCTGCAGCGGCAGCGCCACGAGCATCGGCAGGTAGCTGCGGCAGTGCAGCAGCTCAAGGCGCTCGGTGGCGTGCAACTGGCGCATGACGCGGCGCATGACCATAAGGTCATACAACGTAGAGAGCACTGGCGGCCGCTTGTGGTAGCGCTGGGGCAGCCACGTGATGCCGGCGCGTGCGCACTGCGCCTGCAGCGCTTCGGCATTCTGGGCATAGCGCTCGGGTTTCTCAAAGCTGACGAGCCACATCCGATGGCCCGCAGCAGCCAGGCCCTCGACATAGGGCAAGATCTGGCTCGTGCCGAGCTGGTCGCTCAGACCATCGTAGGTAATGAAGCAGGCCTTCATCGGGGCAGCAGGTCAGCGTCGACGTAACGTTCATACCACAGCTGGAAGCAGAGCAAGGCCCAAAGACGCTTGTAGTTATGCCACTGCCCGCGATCAAACTCAGCGCGCAGCTCAGCTACAACCATCGGGTTGAACAGGCCGTGGCGCTCAAGGGCAGGTCGGCTCAAATAACGGTCGAGGTGCAGACGCAGCGGCCCGCCCAGCCAGTGGCGCACCGGTGCGGGAAAACCCCACTTACGGCGGTGCACGAGTTCGCGGGGCAGGTGGCGCTCAAGCACCTGCTTCATGAGCACCTTAGCGGTGCTGCCCGCGCGGCGCAGGTGGGGCGGCATCTGTAGCGAAAGCTGGATCAACTCTAGATCAAGCAGGGGCACCCGCACCTCGAGGCCGACGGCCATCGCGGCGATGTCCATCTTATACATGAGGTCGTGGGGCAGATAGGTGGTGAGGTCAAAGAGCGCCAGGGCCTCCCAGGGTTCGAGGCCGAGGGCTTCGATCTGCGCCCAGCGGGGGTGCAGGGTCTCGGGCGCATAGGAGTGGCCGCGCAGGGCGGCGATCTCACCCCGGCTGAACATGTATTGCTCTTCGGCCCAGACGTCGGGCCAGTGGGCCGCGTGCGTGCCCGCGCGCGCTACCCGCGCCGCTCGGCGATAGGGCACCCCGCCCACCGCCGAGGCCCCCTCGAG
>VYMD01000190.1_pt1 | contig 28914 bp, 23 predicted proteins | sample 5115311 | NCBI WGS metagenome assembly VYMD01 (sample SAMN12291779, study PRJNA351875) | freshwater metagenome | isolation source: freshwater lake | place: USA: Michigan, Wintergreen Lake | collected 2013-08-08
GTGTGGGGTGTGGGGTGTGGGGTTTTACCAGTTTTGAGGTGGCCAATTACCTAATTTTCAGGGAAAAAGTGCCTAAATTTCCCCCCGATCACTCCCATATCCAGTACTTTTTAATTGACAAAAGGTCTAAAAGTCTTACCCAACAAGGTTTTTAGCTTTATTCAGCAAACCCTAACTATAGGCTATTTTGGATCAGGTGACGAAACTAGCATTTTCTCCTAATTCAAGCGAAAAAACCCCGCATGACTTCAAGAAATCACCGGGGTTTTTAGGAAGAATAGGGATAGGGAAGGAATTTAACCCTCGGTTTCCTGTCTGGTTTGGATAAACAGAATCAAGAGGAAAACGGTGGGGACTAGGACGAATAGGATACTAGCGATAAAGCCGAGATTATTTACTTGCATGAGTTAACTCCCTCTGTGACAACGGATTTACTTGACACTCCCGGCCGTAAAACGGACGGGGATTCTTGGTTCAACGACAGGGCTTAAAAATCTAAAGGAAGTGTAACCTTCACCCTACGACCCAATATCCCATCTAAAGATGCAAATATCGAGCCAGTAGCAATAGACCCCTAGCGGCCTTATCTCCCCAAGCGTAGATTATACTATTCGGGTATGCCCTACCCTACAGTTTAAGTTTTCAAGGTTATGGGTGCTAGTTTTTGTTACTCGTTAGAGTCTATGGGTTTTTTAAGAGGTTATCCGCACCTCTGTAAATCAGCCCAACCACTAGCATGAGCGTCCGGGTGTTTTTTATACCGCTCACGGGCGGGGCAGTTTAACTTAAAGGAGGTTGCCTTTGGTATGCTGGCATTGTAGCCTATTTACAACACAATGTCAAGACCTAATATCTTACAAGTGAGACTTTCTGAAGAAGAACTAGAAAAACTAAAACGGTATGCTCAACAAAAACAAATTTCTGCTGCCGAAGTTGTCAGGGATTGGATTAAAAAGTTAAAGTAATCAAGCCGCCCTCCGTGACCCTAATATCTCCTATCTCCTATCTCCTATCTCCTATCTCCTATCTCCTATCTCCTATCTCCTGAATAATGACTCCCCAAAACGAAAACTTTGTACCTCACCATTAAGATAACTGCTGTAGATGCGGTATTAGCGATCGCAAAAGCAACGAGTTCTATTCAGATTTTACCGGTTTATTTTCGCTTGATCGCCGGTTACGATTGGCAATTCTAGAAAAGAAAAGTTTTTGATGCGTTACGGCAATATTAATATCTTGATTATTCGGCGTTGCTGATTTGAGATATGAATCTTCTTTTGTGCGATTTTTAAAACCTAGACCCAAACTAACTTTTGGATGGGTGCAAGGTTGTCATTCATACCTTGATTCAGCAACGCTGAAAATTCTTTCACCAGCACTTCGTTGGTAAATAGCGGAGCGGTGGTTATCTTTTCGTCCCCTTAGCTCGCGAATTTTTAATCGGTACTTTTGGTTCGGTGGCGATGATGTGAAGATCGATATTTTTCTGCCAGATCAGGCGCATGAGTTTTTGGGTGAAAGAACCTTTGATTAAATGCTTCCAGCGCGATTGAAGGCTCTCCCCGATCACGATCTGGGTGATTCGTTCGCGTTCGGCCACCTCGGCGATCGCTGCCGCCACCTGATAGCTTTTAACCCGTAAGAATTTCCCCTCGAATTCCCGACATAAACGTTCGCAGGTTTCGATATGTAAAGCCTCCTCTTTGGTGAGAAAGCGATCGGGGTTATCGACGAAAATCACGAAAAATTCCGCGTTCATATACCCCGCTATCCGCGCTCCCCGACGTAATAATCGTAAAGAGTTTGGATAGGTGGAAATACAGACTAATACCCGTTCGTGAACGGGACAGGATTGACCGATGAATTTGGTCGAATTACTCGCTTCTTCTTCTACCGTATCGGCCACTTCGCGCAGGGCGAGTTCCCGTAGGGCGATTAAATTGCGCCGTTGAAAGAAATTATTTAAAGATTGTTGGATCTTTTCGGGAGCGTAGATTTTTCCCGCTAATAATCTTTCCTCTAGGGTTTCGGGAGTAACATCTACCACGATCACTTCATCAGCTTCCTCCAAAATTCGATCGGGTATTCTCTCCCGAACCACCACCCCGGTGATTCGGGCGACCAGATCGTTTAAACTCTCGATATGCTGGATATTCACTGTAGAGTAAACATCGATTCCCCGGGATAAAATTATCTCCACGTCCTGAAAGCGTTTCTCTCGCTCCGAACCAGGCGCGTTCGTGTGGGCTAATTCATCGATCAGACACAGCTGCGGCGAGCGGGCGATAATCGCTTCCGTATCCATTTCCGAGAGAGTGAATCCCTCTTTCTCTAGGATTTTTCTCGGTACGATTTCCAGTCCCTCGGCTTTTTCGGCGGTCTCTTTCCTGTCGTGGGTTTCAAGAAGTCCGATCACCACGTCGGTTCCCTGCTTTCTGAGGCTATGCCCCTCCTCCAGCATTTTGTAAGTTTTCCCGACCCCCGGGGCCATGCCGATAAAAATTTTATGTCTTCCCCGTCGCACGCTCGTCTCCTTTTTGGCAACTTCCCTTACAGATTAAGATGATTCAATCGTAGCCGGGGGGATTGAATATCATCAATCCTTACCCCCCTCTGATACTAAATCCTGTTTAAAAGGTATAGGGGAGGAGCGGAGGGCCGGAGCGGCGAGAAACAATCCATAACCGGGTTTTTACAGTGGGATTGGAAGTTAATCATATTACTAAAAACGGATTTGGCATGAGAGTGCTTATTGACTAGAGGTAATACCGCGCTGACGTAATTGGTCGATAAAAAATTCTTCTAGGGAAGCACGAGCTAAATTAAGACTAATCAAGCGAGCATCGATACTAGGCAGGGCAGCCAGAAAAGCAGCGGGTTCTCCCTGTAATTGTCCGTGCCAACAATGATCGCGCCAATGCAAACCGAGGAGCCATTGCTGTAGTTGATCCTCCCTACCACCTTGAACAATCACCTGATAGACATCAGCACGACCGAGAATTTGCTCGAGGGAACCAACACAGAGTAATTCTCCCCGGGCCAACAGGGCAATGCGATCGCAAATTTGTTCCACATCGGAGAGAATATGAGAGTTAAAAAAGATAGTTTTCCCCCGTTGTTTGAGGGATTGAATAATTTCTCGCACCTGATAGCGACCGATAGGATCCAGTCCCGACATCGGTTCATCGAGAAAGACTAATTCTGGATCATTGATTAATGCTTGGGCTATACCAATCCGTTGCATCATCCCCTTAGAATATTGACGCAATTGCTTTTTCTGGGCAGTTTTGCGGTCTAATCCCACTAAATCCAATAATTCAGGAATGCGTTTTTTTTGCACAGAAGAGGGAATTTGAAAAATGCCGCCGATTAATTGTAGGAATTCCCAGCCGGTGAGATAGTCGTAGTAGTAGGCATTTTCGGGAAGATAGCCGATGCGTTGCCTGACCGAGCGATCGCCAATTGGCTGACCGAGAATCAAGGCCCGTCCAGAAGTGGGTCGGACAATCCCCAAAAGGGTTTTTAAGAGCGTGGTTTTGCCGGCCCCGTTCGGGCCTAATAATCCAAAAGTTTCGCCCTCATGGACAATTAAAGTACAGTTTTTCAAGGATTCGATTTTTTTATCTAACCAGAATCCCGTCCGATAAGTTTTTTGTAAGTTTAACGTCTCTAGCACAGTTTGACGGCTGGTATTCGTCATTGTTTTGGAATCATCTGAGACAGAATACATGAATCTGACATCCCTTTTCCGACACTTTGCTTTTATTATCCCCAAATTGTCAGCAGTAATGTCACGGCTATCAAAATAGCACGATTTTGGAACCCAGAAAAATCCCAACCAGTCTTGAGAAGGGGTATCGGTGCAGTTCCGGGCTATCACAAGCTTTCTTCTCTGGCATTGGTGAGAATCGGCCGCTAAAATCTGTTAGAAAGGTAACTTTGACACTTGAGCGACAACTGGTACAATGGTGCGAACGCTCACGGAAACCAGACTCTTACACAAACACAGCATGAAACAACTCCTCAATTGCCTTAATTCCCTGACAGTGGCCAGTGTCGCCACTATCGCTTTGGCCTACCCTAGCATCGCTCAAGTTAATCTGTCTGTTTATCCCTATCCTTCCTCGTCGAACGAATCCATAGAATTATACGTTCCCCCTCCAGAAAACAATAACATCGATAATACCTGTACTCAATTGATTGGGGCAAATATCGATAAAATTATCAGTCAAGCTCCCAATCAGTGGGGTATATTAATCGAATCTATCGATCGCCAAACAGTTATTTATAGTCATAACGCTGATCGCTATTTTATCCCTGCTTCTAATACAAAGTTATTTACCACGGCTGCCGCTTTACAAGTGATGAACCCGGAAACGACGATTCAGAAGAAATCCCTGCGCGATTGGGTTAATATCACTAATCAGAGAAGTAATAATTTCTACGCTGAAACTCTTTTTCGCTTTATCGGCGGTTCTAAAAATGTTACTGCCATCTTGGCACAATTGGGCATCAATCCCAGTGGTTTTCGTCTAGCCGATGGTTCGGGATTATCCCGCCGTAATACCGCTACTCCCCGCTCGATCGTGGAAATTTTGCGGGTGATGTATTATTCTCCTAATCGAGATACTTTCTATGCTTCCTTACCAGTGGCGGGAATTAGTGGCACCCTGAGAAACCGAATGCGTCAGACGGCCGCTACTGGCACAGTTTACGCTAAAACCGGCACTCTTACCGGTGTGCGGGCTTTATCGGGCTATCTAGAAAACCCCAACCAAGAACCGATGTTATTTAGCATTATCGTTAATAATCAACGGGTTTCTGGACAGGCCCTGGTGAAAGCGATCGATACTATTGTCCTACAGATGACCCAATCCCGTTCCTGTCAAGCTCAGTAGCTCTCTGGTAAAAATCCCCAATTCTCCTGATCAGCTGTCCGCGCATTTAAATTGCTTGTGGAGATGAGGCAAGAGTAAAGGTTAATAATAGCCATAATCTGCTTCGGTTTGGGTTTGGGTTTGGGGGGAGAGATATTCAAAATTAGAAGGATCTCGCAAGAAGCGAAAAATTTCTTCTTCGAGACGATGAATTAGATAGGGTTCTATGGAATTAGAATCGCGTAAACAGGCTAAATAGCCTTCTACATATAGCCGGATCTCATCAAAACGCGAGCCACGGTGCCAAAGATCCACCATGTCATCGGTTAGTCTTTGATAGTAACGAATAGATTGGGTATCTTGGAGCATGGGCAGTAGAACAAAAAAGAGAGAGTGGGGGTAAGTGTTTATCGATAATCGTAGGGAGAATTGCTATTCTCAGTCTCCGATATCTCTATTGTACCCACCAAATCGGCAAAACACAGAGGAGGGAATTTTCAGTGATCAGTAAAGGGTGTGGGGTGTGGGGGAAGTAGGGTGTGGGGAGAACAAAGCTGCCGACCGCCGACCGCCTTCGTATAGGTTATTCGTGGTTTTTTTGTCTTTTTGCCCGTTCAATTTCTGCTTGTAGTTCTGCTATTTGTCGCCTCAATCTTTCGCTTTCGCTATCATGAGCATCAACATTAATTGAGCTTTTTACCCCTGTTTTGGCATAGTTTCCCCGGCGAATTTGACGATAGGATTCCGAGTTAAACCATTGCTGTAGATAATGCACTCTTTCTACGGAAAAAGGATGGGTTAAAAAGGAACCATTACCGCCATTATAAATGAGAAATTTATAAATCTGGTTTAAGTTATCTTGGTCTAATTGTCGGTAGGCTTCCCCTTGGCGAATAAATTCTTCTAAGTTGCATTCATGCAGATATTTTTGACTTCCTCCTGCACATTTCATTAAAGTTCTCAGGACTAAATTTAAATCATCGCTAACTAATAAAGCGGCTCTGTCTGCTGATAATTCTGCTTTTCTTCGCCATTCATAAAAGGCATAAACTAGACCGGTAGTAATGGCTTTTCCTAGTCCTAAGGTGATGCCCCCAAGGAAATTAGCCGCCCCCATCACCCAAAAAGACATTTGAATTAAAATACTATGATCGCATTTTAAATGACCTAATTCGTGGGCAAGAATTACCCGAGTTTCTTCTTCATCTAATAGGTCTAAAAGGGCAGTATTAAGGACAATGTAGGGATGTTCCGAACCCAAAGAATAGGCATTGGCTAAAGGGTTTTGACTGACATAAAGATTCGGTTCTGGGAACATATCTAAATCCCGCAGACATTGGCGATATATACCGTATAAAGTGGCGTATTGACGCGGTCCGACTTTTAGATCATTGCCCATTAATAAAATTTGCTGGGGACGTTCATAGAGATATTCGGAAAAACTTTTCGCTAATAAGTCAAACCCCGGAACTGATCTTAAGGCCTGTTCAGCTTGCTGATCTAGGGGATGTTTAAAAGCTTGACTGGAGATATCAGGATAAGTTGGCATATTTTTTCAAGGAAAAAGGGGAAAGGGAAAAATGATAATTCAGTCGTTAGTCAGAAATAAACGGGCATTAATTGCCAAGTTTTTTAGATTGTCTTGTCAACTTTTTCGAGGCAACCTATGGCATTATAGTCAGTAATTCCTTCTAGAAAAAGTTGGCGTTTATCAAATCAGTAATGCCTCTCAATAGGTTTTTAATTCTGCAAAATTGCGGATTCTAGAGTTTATTTGGTGGCGGTGACATAGAATAGACCTGTGGGAGAAATGAGCTTTTTTATTGTTAACTATCCTTAGCAATAATTCCTAGATTCGATAACAAAGCTTGTAGGTTAGTTTGCACGGTAGCGGGTTGGTATCTCTTAATAGTTTCTAGGGAATTATCAGCGAGTTTTTGCCACAATTCCCTATGATCATAGAGTTCGATCACCGCTCGGGCAAATTCCTCGTCAGTATCGGCAATTAAAACATCTTGGTGGTCAATTAATCCCATACCTTCGGCACCAATTTTTGTGGTAATAGTCGGTAATCCTAGGGAAAGACTTTGACCTATTTTACCCTTCATTCCCGCACCAAATCGCAGGGGTGCGACAAAAACACGACTCTTTTGAAAATAGGGTTCTACTTCGGGAACATAACCCGTAACAATAACTTTATCACTGGCTAATTCTTTCACTTCATCCTTGAGGTTACTTCCCAATAAATTAACGGTAATATCGGGACGAGATGCCCAAACTAAGGGCATAATTTCTAAACATAACCACTTAACTGCATCAATATTAGGAGGGTGATTGTAGCTACCAATAAATACTAAACCGGCTCGCTGGTCAAAGGCAACTTTTTCTGACAGGGAAATTTCCTCGTGAATATTGGGGATTACCCAAACATTTTTCACTCCTAAAGAGGATAAAACCTGCTTTTCGTCTTCCGTTACTACCACGGTTGCTTCCGCTTGGTTAGCATAGTTTAACTCTAATTTCTGATAGGTTTCCCAACTCCAGCTAGTATTTTGATAACTGGGATCGAGATAGTCTTTTTGCCGTTTTAAACGTAGAAAATGCAGGTCAATTGTATCATAAATAATTGGTGCTTTTGTTTTTAAGCGAATTAAATCCATATACTTATCGCACAATTCGGGACGACACAACCAAACTCCATCTATCAGGGGTAAATATTTGATTAATTTTTCTTCTAGATTATATCTTTGCGGTGTGCCATAAATAACTTCAATTCCCAGCTGTTGCAGGACGGAAGTATAGGGTTGTTCGGGATAGCCATTATCGGGAAAGAAAATCACTGAATAGCCTAAATTGAGCAGTAGCTTAAGAATATTTAATAAACGCACACAGCCGGATTCTCGATCGTATAGTGGAACGTAGGAATCGATGACTAAAATTGTCGGTTTTCCTTGTAAACGTCGGGCAGCTTTGGGTACATTATTAGCATCGTTATCTAGGTGTTTGGTTAATACCTTTGACCATTTTTCTCGAAACTTAGTTTGATTAATAACTTGATATTGTTTGATCCCACTGGAAAGGTCTGTTCCCGAGGTGATTCCTTCGTAGTGAATAACGTTAGATTGGGGTTGATAGAGAACTTGATAACCCAATTCTCGGATGGCAAAACATAAGTCTGTATCTTCGTAATACGCGGGGATAAAGTCTTGACAAAAACCACCCAATTGCTTAAATAAATCTGTAGGAACTAATAAACTTGCTCCCGAACAATAGTCCACAGGACGGACATAATTATATTCCGGTTCCTCGGGACTATCTAAGCGTCCATAATTCCAACCATCGGCAGAATTCCAGATAATTCCCCCCGCTTCTTGTTGTTTACTATTAGCATAAATTAACTTAGAACCCACCGCACCAACTTGGGGATTATTGATAATTAATTTCACTAAACTTTCTAGACAGTTTTCCAGAATTCTAGTATCGTTATTGAGAAAATATAGGTATTGACCTTTTGCTTGACTAGCCCCATAATTACAGGAACGAATAAAACCAGAGTTTTCTGCATTAGTTAATATTTTGATTCCTGTAACTAAAGTGGCTAATTGTTCTAAGGTTTCATCGCTGGAAGCATCATTAACAATGATTACTTCATAAGCTAAATCAGAACTTAGGTTAACACTTAAGGATTCCAAGCAGTTAAAGGTGTAGGCAAATTGGTTATAAACAGGAATAATAATCGAGACTAAAGGATTGTCACTACTGGCAATTTCTAGGGGTCGGGGTTCGGCTAATTTAGCACTTTCAAGCACCTGTTCTTCAAATTCAGAGGAACTCTTTCCTGTGAGAATTTTAATAACTTTTCGTTTCGTCTTTTTGAGTGCTGGTTTCCATCCTTCCTCTTGGAGACTAAAGACGAATTGTTTGAGCAGTTTTTTAACTTTAAAAATAATCATTATTACCATAATTTTTCCTCTAGAGAAAACCAATCTTGTGCTAAATTTAAATCTCTTTCTGCTCTAACAATAGCTCCTTCCTTTAATTGTTGCTTGAGGTAGTTTCTCTGTTGTTCCATAATATATAATTTAATCGCTTCATTAATTAAATTATTATATTCTTTTTCAGGATAATCACTACTTGCCAACCATCGATCGAGAAGTTGCATGGTATCTTCAGGGAGAGTTATCTGAAGTTGTCTGGCCATTTTGTCTTTCCTAACTATATCTAGATAATAACAATTATAAACCCCCAGAGCAATTTTAGTTCCTATCGGGATAAATTCTCGGGGCTGCTGCGATTAATTTTTGGGTGTAGGGGTGTTGGGGATGGCTAAAAATTTGTTCAGTGTCACCCATTTCAACTATTTTACCCGCAGTCATCACCGCAATTCGATCGCAGAGGAATCTCGCTAACCAAAGATCATGAGTTATAAATAAATAAGTTAGATTAAATAACTTTTGTAACTCTAACATTAACTCTAAAACCTGTGTTTGGACACTAGCATCGAGCATACTAACCGGTTCATCACAAATAACTAATTCTGGACGAGTAATTAAAGCGCGAGCAATGGCTACCCTTTGCTGTTGTCCTCCCGATAACTCTCTAGGATAGCGTCGATAAAATTCCTCTACCGGTGTTAACCCGACTCGATCTAACATTTCTAAAACCTGTTTTTTAGCCGTTTCTAGATTAACTTTTTGATGGATAAAAAGCGGATCGGCAATACTTTCTCCCACCGTCATTAGAGGATTGAGACAAGCGAGGGGATCCTGAAAAATCATCTGCATTAAGCGCCGTTTTGGACGCATTTTTTCCCCCGACAAAGGGGTTAAATCTTCTCCTAAAAATTCCACTTTTCCCCCAGTGGGTTTAATTAACTGTAATAGGGTTCTCGATAGGGTACTTTTCCCACACCCCGATTCCCCAACTAAACCGAAAATTTCCCCTCGATACAGTTCAAAATTGACTTCATCTACCGCTTTAATAAATTTCTTTTCTTTCTTGAAAAAACTATCTAAAAAGTTACCTTCTAGGCTATAATACTGTTTTAAATTATCCACCTTTAACACCGTTTCCTTGCCTTGAATTGCCGTTGATTTTTCCTCCCGTAACTGTAGGTGTAAAGCGGCAGTCAAAAGAGAACGAGTGTAGGGGTGTTGAGGCGCTTTAAAAACTGTTTTTACCAATCCCGATTCGACAATTTTGCCCCCCTTCATCACCGCTAATTGATCGCAATATTCTCCCACCATCGCTAAATCATGGGAAATTAACAATAATCCCATCTGTTCCTCGCTACATAAACGCTTTAATTCCCGCATAATTTCCGCCGAAACTGTCACATCTAAACTGGTGGTGGGTTCATCGGCAATAATTAACTTAGGGTTTAATAATAAAGCTAAAGCAATGGCCACTCTTTGCCGCATTCCCCCACTAAATTCGTGAGGATATTGGGACCAACGATTAGCAGGAATTTTCACTTTTTCTAGGACAGTACAAGCTTGACTTTTAGCTTGACGATAGGTTAAATTTCCTCGATGAGCTTGCAAAGTTTCCACACAATGATCGCCAATAGTCATCAGCGGATCCAGTCGCGTCATCGGATCTTGAAAGACTAATCCCACCGCTTCCCCGCGAAACTTTTCTAACTGTTTGCTAGATAAAGATAAAAGCGATCGCCCTTCAAAGGTAATCTCACCTTCCACGTGAGTGCGATTGGGTAATAACCTTAAAATAGCCTTACCGATGGTCGATTTTCCACAACCAGATTCACCCACTAATCCCAAAGTTTCCCCTTTGCCTATACTAAAAGATACCCCATCGATCGCCCAAGAGGGAGAACTTAATTCTGTCGGGTAGGCAATTTTTAGGTCTTTAATTTCCAACATGACGCGATCGGTAACGATAAAAGTTATGACTTAGGGTCAAGTATGCCACACAAACGGCGATCGAGCATTTAATTAGGGTTTGCAGCAAAAAGTTTGTTGGTGGGGTTAGGAGTCGGTCGTCAGGAGTCGGTCGTCAGGAGTCGGTCGTCAGGAGTCAGTCTCGATGAAAAAATTTTCACCACCAGAGATGAAAGAGGTTTCCTTCCCTACACCCCACACTCCACACCCTACACCCTCTTTCAAGTCAGGAGAATTAAGAATGAACAATAATCAATTAAATAGTCTATTTACAGATTTTATGCAATTTAATCCTTATTTTTGCCGTTTTTGAACTCTCAAAAATTAATTATGCAAGAGGTTTACTAATCTAAGACGCATTTTAACCCCCTATCCTTAGATTAGCCGAATCTCCCCCCAATCCCTTTACTTTTGCCTCTTGCCTCTTGCCTCTTGCCTCATCTCAACAAGCAATTTAAATGCGCGGGTAGCTTAATCGACAACTTCCCCTAACAAAACCCGACAATACCCCTTTAAAGTCGCCACTCGCTCGCTAATTATCTGTAAACGTTTCTCCCGTCCTTGTCGCGCCGAGGCCAAAAATAACCAGTCCGTCTCCAGCAATCGCCAGGATCGATATAGTTCCGTCTGGACCGCGCGCCAACGATTAGCCACCTCTGGGCTTAAATTGTCATCATTTAGTGACAATATCTCCCCTTCTAGACAGGTTTGTAAAGCTTGAAAAGATTGTAACCCCGTGGAAGCGTCCCCATCCAGAAGGGCAAGACTGAAATCCTCCAGTTTTCTTAACAAAGATTTGTAGGCTTGATGGTAATTTGTCGGTAGCATCCAATACAAAGCGCGTTAGAATTTGTTACATAAGATTAACGATTTGCCATCACGGTTGCAAGTCCTCCTCCCGAGCAGAGACAAAAACTTAAAAGAATCCCGCCCTTTTCGCCGATCGATCCGATTCCAGTGTTAGAGAGTTAAGCAATCTGGCATCCCTTCGGCCTAATAATTTTCTAGTTATCCGTCTCCCCCCCCTCTCGTCCCTATTATCCCCCCGATCTAACCATGAACGCCATCACTGCCATCCAACCAGAAACCCTCACCGTCCTTCCCCGGGCCACGGAACCGAAAAAAGCGTTATTTTTACCCGATTGGCTGAAAGAATGCCTAATTACCTACGAAAACGACCCCCAGAATCCCGATATCGATTTAATCTGCAAGGCTTTTAATTTCGCCCACAAACTCCACGAGGGCCAGTATCGCAAATCCGGGGAACCCTATATCGCCCATCCTATAGCCGTAGCGGGATTACTGCGGGATCTGGGGGGTGATGGGGCAATGATCGCGGCGGGATTCCTTCACGATGTGGTGGAAGATACGGAAGTCACCCCCGAAGAAATCGAGGCTAGATTCGGTGTTGAGGTGCGTAATTTGGTGGAAGCGGTGACAAAACTCTCCAAATTCAACTTTTCTAGCAAAACTGAACGGCAAGCGGAGAATTTTCGCCGAATGTTCCTGGCGATGGCTCAAGATATCCGCGTCATCGTGGTAAAATTAGCCGATCGCCTGCACAATATGCAAACCCTCGAACACCTCACCCCGCAACAGCAGCAACGCATCGCCCTCGAAACTAGAGAAATCTTTGCTCCTCTGGCTAACCGTTTAGGGATTGGCAGATTTAAATGGGAATTAGAGGATTTATGCTTTAAATACCTCGAACCCGATGCTTATCGCACTGTGCAGTTATTAGTATCGGAAAAACGTATCGATCGAGAGGCCCGCATCGAAACTGTCACTAACACATTGCGGGAAAAATTGCAAGAAATTGGCATAAAAGTTCTTGATTTACAGGGTCGCCCCAAACATCTCTACGGCATCTATCATAAAATGCACAATCAAGGCAAAGAATTCGAGCAGATTTATGATATAGCCGCCGTCCGCATTATCGTCGAAACCAAAGAGGAATGTTATCGTTGTTTAGCCGTAGTTCACGACCAATTTACTCCGATTCCTAACCGTTTTAAAGACTATATCGGTTTACCAAAAGCTAACCGTTATCAATCCCTCCATACCACCGTTGTTGGTTTAAATGCCCGTCCCCTAGAAGTGCAGATTCGCACCCTAGAAATGCACCATGTTGCTGAATACGGGATTGCAGCCCATTGGAAGTATAAAGAAACCGGTTCTAGTCAAACAACTTTAACCGCTGCGGATGAAAAATTCTCTTGGCTGCGTAATCTTCTCGACTGGCAAAAAGACCTGAAAGATGGCCAAGAATACATGGATGGTCTGAAAAATAATTTCTTTGAAGAAGATATCTATGTTTTCACCCCCAAAGGTGATGTGGTGGCCCTCGCCCAAGGCGCGACACCGGTAGATTTTGCCTATCATATTCATAGCGAAGTAGGTAATCAGATGAAAGGGGCAAGAATTAATGGTAAATGGTCAGTTCTTGATGCTCCCTTGCAAAATGGTGATCTGGTGGAAATTCTCACCAGCAAGCATAGTCACCCTAGTTTAGATTGGTTAAATTTTGTCGTTACTCCTAGCGCCAGAAATCGCATCCGGCAATGGTACAAAAAATCGCGACGAGAAGAAAATATTAGCCGAGGTCGTGATTTATTAGAGAAAGAATTGGGTAAAACTGGCTTCGATGCCCTGCTGAAATCAGAACGAATGCAATCGGTGGCTAAACAGTGCAATTATGTGGCAGTAGATGATTTATTGGCGGCCTTAGGTTACGGCGAAGTTACCCTAAAAAATGTGGTTAATCGTCTGCAAGAAGCAGTTAAAAATCAACAGGAAATTTTAACGGTCAAAAATCCGCCCGATGTCCTGACTGATTCCCAATTGATTCTACCACCTTCTCCCGTTCAAAGGGCTTTACCTGCTAGTAAATCACCGATCGCCGGTGTGGAGGGATTAGTCTATCGTTTGGCCGGTTGTTGTTGTCCTTTACCCGGAGAAAATATTACCGGTATAGTTGCCCATGCGGGGGAAGGCATTGTTATTCACCGTCAGGGCTGCTCGAATGTGGAAAAAGCCGAAGCTGAACGCTTAATTCCTGTTAGTTGGAACCCTATAGATGACCAGGGACGTTATCAAACTTATCCGGTAAATATTCAGATTGAAGTGATCGATCGCGTCGGGGTTTTAAAAGATATTCTCTCTCGTTTAAGTGACCAAAATATTAACGTTCGCAATGCCGGAGTTAAGACTAATTTCGGTAAACCCGCTTTAATTTCCCTGAAAATTGAAGTAAAAGACCTGCAACAATTTGAACGCTGTGTTAGTCAAATTAAGCTGATGATCGATGTTTTAAACGTTCGTCGCATCAGTCAGGTAAAAAGCGATCGAGAGTAGGTTAAACCTAAAATTGCTGATCATATTCCCCAAACTCCAGAGCGCCTTAGCTTTGGAAGTGGGATGCTGACACTGACTAAAACCACGATGGCAATATCTGCACTTTTTGTCACCGAACAACGTAGGATCGATAATTAATCTGAGTGCGAAAATCCCTATGTTATTATCCCTACTGTCAGTTATCAGTTTTCTGATTAGTTTTCTGGTGGTTGCCCTGATTAAACAACGTTTTAGCCAACAATTGTTAGATATTCCCAATGAGCGTAGCAGCCATAGTCAACCCACACCTAGGGGGGGTGGACTCGGTTTTGTCGTCGCTTTTGCTCTTACCAGCGGCCTCAGTTATTTTCTCCTTCCTCCTTCCCTACCTCTCATTCCCCTGTGGTTGTCCCTGACTCCTTTAATTATTATCGGTCTTCTCGATGATCGTCGCGGTATTCCCTCTAGTGTTCGCTATTTAGTGCAGTTATCCTCCGCTAGTGTTGCGGTCACTTTTTTCGGTGCTTTTCCCCAATCGTGGCTATCAGATTTGGGTTTTGGCGGCAAAGTTTTGGCTATTATTCTCACAATTATCGGCCTGACCGCGATCATTAATTTTTATAATTTTATGGATGGTCTCGATGGCTTGGTGGCTGGCTGTACGGCGGTACAATTAGGATTTCTCTCTCTCTATTTTCAGCAACCAATTTTATGGCTTTTAGTGGCAGCTTTAGGCGGTTTTCTCCTCTGGAATTGGTCGCCAGCAAAAATTTTTATGGGTGATGTGGGTAGCACCAGTTTAGGGGCAATTGTCGCTATGGTTTTACTTAATAACCAGGGCAATCAAAGTCAAGCTTGGTCAGCTTTAACTATCACTTTACCTCTGATTGGTGATGCTATTTATACCCTTATTTGTCGATTAATAAGAAAGGAAAATATCTTCCAAGCTCACCGCAGTCACCTTTATCAAAGATTACAAAAGTCTGGCTGGTCTCATCCACAAGTAGCGATTATTTATATCGGGGTAACTCTCCTGATTGCTATTAGTATTAACTACTTAAGAATCCTAGGAGCATGGCTGAGTTTACCTCTGATTCTAGGATTAATTGTTCTCGGAGAAATTTATCTGAACAGGAAAGTTAGCGAGCATAATTTATCAGTGACAAGAAAAGAATAATTTTTTTTTGCTATGGACTGAGGGGTTAGTCAAACCTAGAAAATGTTATGCTAAATCCTATTTAAAAATTATAGGGATCGGGGGGTAAGGAGCAGAAGGAATTACTCAAATAGTTATTGGCGAAAGTCGTTTATTTCACTCAAAAACTGATGGTTTTAATCTCTGGCAAAAACAGAGCTATTTACCTATTATCCCTACTAACCAAGAGAAAAGAAAAAATTAATATTTATCGGATCAGGTTAGCTGATATGATTAGGGAGATGACTATCATTTCAAGGTCAATGAGCGCAAGAACGTTATTCGATAAAGTCTGGGACGCACACACGGTTAAGATTCTTCCCAGTGGACAGACACAATTATTTATCGGACTGCATCTAGTGCATGAAGTCACCAGTCCGCAAGCTTTTTCGATGCTAAAAGAAAGGGGTTTAAAAGTATTATTTCCAGGACGGACTATTGCCACCGTCGATCACATCGTCCCCACCGAAAATCAGGCGCGTCCTTTCCTTGACGATTTGGCCGAGGAAATGATCCGGGCGATCGAAACTAATGTTCAAACCAATGATATTCCTTTCTACGGCATCGGTTCCGGCAATCAGGGCATAGTTCATGTGATCGCTCCCGAACAGGGTCTAACCCAACCGGGGATGACGATCGCCTGTGGTGACTCCCACACCTCCACCCACGGCGCTTTTGGGGCGATCGCTTTTGGGATCGGAACTTCCCAAGTGCGCGATGTTCTTGCTACCCAAACCCTGTCCCTATCGAAATTAAAAGTGCGTCGAGTGGAGGTAAACGGCGATTTAAACCCCGGTGTCTATGCTAAAGATGTAATTCTCCATATTATCCGTCAATTAGGCGTTAAAGGCGGTGTTGGTTACGCCTATGAGTACGCCGGCAGTACAATTGAACGGATGTCCATGGAAGAAAGAATGACGATTTGTAACATGGCGATCGAAGGTGGGGCCCGATGTGGTTATATCAACCCCGATCAGATCACCTACGATTACCTCAAAGGTCGTGATTTTGCGCCTAAAGACTGGGAAAGTGCGGTTAATTGGTGGGAAAGCATTAAAAGCGATGCCGATGCGGTTTATGACGATGTAGTGGTCTTCGATGCCGGTGAAATCGAACCCACAGTTACTTGGGGGATTACTCCGGGCCAAGGAATCGGGGTTAACGAAGTCATTCCCACTCCCGAAAGTTTACCGGCCAGTGAAAGAGCGATCGCAGAGGAAGCCTATCAATACATGAAACTCACCCCCGGCACCCCAATTAAAGGCACAAAAATCGATGTCTGCTTCGTCGGTAGCTGTACTAACGGCCGGATCAGTGATCTGCGCGAAGCGGCCAAATTTGCCCAAGGTCATCGTGTTGCCCCCAATGTGAAAGCTTTTATCGTCCCCGGTTCCGAAAGAGTCAAAAAACAGGCGGAAGCGGAAGGATTAGACCAAATTTTCCTAGCATCGGGCTTTGAATGGCGCGAGGCGGGCTGTTCCATGTGTTTAGCCATGAATCCCGATAAATTGCAGGGAGATCAGATCAGCGCCTCCTCCTCCAATCGTAACTTTAAAGGTCGTCAAGGTTCCGCTTCCGGGCGTACTTTGTTGATGAGTCCGGCGATGGTGGTAGCGGCAGCGATTAAAGGGGAAGTCACCGATCCAAGGGAGTTGTTACAGCAGTGATCTCAATGGTGAGATAGGAAGTTTTGCTTTTGGGGAGTCAGTAATCAGTAATCAGCTTTTTTCTCCCCGCTCCCTTATCGCCCCCTTGACAGGGGTTTTAACGGGGTATAGATCGTTCTGTAGGGTCAATTCATGAATTGATCCTACTATCAAGCTTTGCCAGCAGTTCAGTGCCTGTCCGTTGTGTTCTGGAGCGCGGTCTGTAGGACGGCGCTCCCGACACTTCGATTTCTTCTTGGGTGCATGGCCGGTAATCGGTATCTGGTTTACCGCGATGGGTGTTAGCACCATGGCGTTCAACCTCAACGGTTTCAACTTCAACCAGTCGATTCTCGATTCTCAAGGTCGTGTAATTGGTACTTGGGCCGATGTGTTAAACCGCGCTGGTATCGGTATGGAAGTAATGCACGAGACTCCCGCGAGGGGGTGCTTTTTTGTTGTTTTCAAGTTGCTTGAAGATGCCAGAATCTAGGGATAATGGAGTACAATTAGGCTAATTGATTAAGCTTCGCTGGTGCGGCGAATACCTTCGTCGAGAATGAAGAACTGAGGGTTAAGAGAAGCCAACGGCTCCCGCAGCTTTTCGATTTCGGAAGCGGGAGCGTGAACTTCTAGGCGAATAATCTTGGCGATTTTGAGAACTTCGTCTAGCAATTCCCCGACGTTTTGTAGGTGAGCAAGAACTGCGGAAGCATCGACGTAACCCTCGCGGCAATGAACAATATTGCCGCTAAAGGAAAAAGCATAATGGATACAGCCATCTTCGGTGCGGGTTCTCTCAACGAACTTGAGTCCTAGTTCCTTAAACGTAGCAATTTTTCCTTCTTGTACTTCAAAGTAGGGTACGAGGGTACAGCAAGTATCGAGTTTGAACATCAGATTCTCCTTTTAGTTAGGTGGGTGGAATTAAATATAAGATGAACGTAGGTTGGGGTGAAGCCTTGTAAGCCTCCCTTTTCCCCATCTCCCACTCTATTTTAATTTGACTGCCATAATTGCCAAGCTTTAACGAGATTTACCCCCATCAAGGCAGCCACTGCATTTAAAGTCTTAATTTCCTCACTATCGGGATTTAATTGTCTAGCTTTATCTAAGACTTTTTGGGCTGCTTGCGGTTGCCAATCGTAGAGATAAATAAAACCTTGATAAGCATAATGATAGGGATTATGGGGGTCAATTTTAATCATTTCCTCGGTGGCTTTTATTGCCCCTGCCACATCCTGTTGTAGTACCTTAGAAATTGCTAATCCGTAGGCTAAAGATAATTTATCGGGGGGATTTTGTTGCTGTAACCGATAGGAAAAAGCCTTGTCTGCTTGCAGCACATAATCCTGGATCGAATCGTATTGATTGATACGATTAGTTAACTCAAAAATTGGTTCAATACCCGTTAATCCTTGACCAATATTAGCAGACTTTAAACGCAATTGGGTTACTAAATCTAATGCGGGCGTTGCTAACTTGGGAACTTGAGGATCGATGGTAATTTGAGCATTAGTTTTAATTGGATAGGTTTCCCCGGTTTCCCGATTGAGATAGACAGCAGATAAGCGATAAACTCCGGGGGTTGCTGCCGACTGCATGGCGGTTTTTTCAGTAACTTCAAAACCCTTTTGTTGCTCTTCTGGACTTAATTTTTCTGCCATTAATTCCCCCATAGCAATACCATGATCGTGCATCCAATAATCCTTACCTTCCACTTCTTGCCAGGTTAAAATCACTATCCCTGACTTTAATTGTTGCCAGTCTCCTGCCCATTTGTAAACCACGGAAATGGGTTGATTAGGAGAAGCTTTTTCGGCAATGGCAATCTCTCTTAATTCCACCTGTTTTGGCGCAGTTTCAAGGGGTTTAACCGTGACGGAGGGGTCTATTTTACGGTGTAGGGAAAGGGTACTATCATCCGGTAGCTGCCAAGTTTTCTCCACTTGGAAATCTTGCCCGGTGGCGACTCGATTAACAATTTTTTTCTGGACATCGGGGACAGAACCCTGTTCACCAGTTTTAGTTAAAAACCAATCTAAAGAATTGACATCCTTTTCGATATCTTCTTCCCGAACTCCCACCTGTCTGCCGGCAACCTGTGAATTATGTTTACCACCGTAGAAAGAGAAGGTATGTTGATTTAATTCCGGGGTGGAAGGTAAAACCCCTAGAGTGCTGCGAAGATAGGGAGAATCGGCTAGAATCTCTTTAACTACTTCTTCCTGTTGCCAGCCGGTTTTTAAATAGGGATGGTGTTGTAATTCGGGACTGAAAACGTTAGTAATTATATCTCCCCCCAAGGGGAATAAATTTAAGCTGGTGAGGATAGCGGCAATAGTTATCGTTCCCCAACGGATACTGGGGGCAAAACGACCGCGCCAAGATAATAAACCAACGGATAAAATTAAGGATAAAGTCGGTAAAAGCGGCAAGATATAACGAGCATCTTTATTGATATTGAGGGATGATAATAGGTATCCCCCCAGCAGAAAAACTCCTAACCAAATCCACACAGGACGATTAACCTTATCTTCGGTTTTTCTATGACGTAAGGAGATTAATAATCCCACCAGGGGAACTAATAACAACACCCAAGAAAGAAAATAGGGTAAAACTTGGGCGTAAAATGTCCATGCGTCTGGACTGGTAAGAGGCGGATCTCCCTCCAAAATCGCCGAATCTACCGTGGCACGTTTGCCCGCAGTTAACATTAATAACCAATTCGTCCGATACCAGGGAAAGATTAACAATGCTGCCGTCAAAAAACTGAGCATTAATTGCGCTAGATTGCCCCAACGTTTTCGCTGGAGATTTTCGCCCAATACCCACAAAATCGGTAAAAAGAGGAAAAATAGGGCGGTTTGTTTGACTAACATCCCTAAACCGAAAGAAATCCCGAAAGCGATCGCTTTTAGCCAGCCTTGACCACTAAATCGCCACCATGTCAAGCAGAAGTAAGAAAACGTTACAATTGCCGCTAAGGGAAAATCTAAGAGATATTCGAGGCGATAATAGTATAAACCCGGGAGAAATTGACAGATTAAGACCGCCCATAAAGCCACAGTCCCATTAAAGAGGATAATTCCCAATCCGTACACAGAAAAGAGCAGTAGGGCGCTATAGATAGCCATTACCCACATACCCGCGTCAAGACTAATACCAAAGAGATTAAAGAAGGGAATCGTTAAAAGATAGGTTAAAGGGGGAATTTTCGGGGACATTAGCCATAAACTGCGCCACCAATCCCCGTCAAACCAGCGCGGATTTTGGAAAGCTTGGGTATAGATAATCCCACCGTTGAGATAATCAGCCTGATCCCAAGCAGGAATGGTATGATCGAGACTAAACCAGAATCTATCGACTAATATCCCCAATATCCAAATAATAGTGACAATAATTAATCCCTGTCTCCCATCTAGCGATCGCTTCAAAATCACTTCTCCCTAGTGCAACTGATACATTTATGCGGTACAACAGGGTATATCACTGTATTGTGCCACAATAGCATTACCATTTTTGACAACGGTAAAGGTCGTATCCGACAAAGCTTTGAGCATAATCCCCAAAGCACCATTAAAGTCACGATTTAAAGTGTGTCCACATTCAGGGCATTTAAAAACTTTTGAGCCACCTAGTTTTTGGTGAACATGACCACACTTCGTACAAGTTTTGCTGGTGAATTCTTCTGTCACGTCAACAACCTGACAGCCACTCAACTCAGCTTTGTTTTTTAATACTTGTTTAAATCGATAATGTGACCAAGTTAACATCTGACGGGCGGTTTTTGTTCTTATTTTCCGTTTATTCTTTTTGGTCATTTCTGACGTTTCAAAAGTTGGCAATAAGATCATCCCGTAGTTTTTAGTTAGATAATGTGCTGTTTGCTTGTGGCATTCATCGACTAGATTTCTAAGACGAGTTCGTAATCTACTAGCGGCTTTTCTCATTTGGCTCTTTTGATGCCCTTTTGATTGGCTTATTCGACTCATTAAATCATCTAAATAAGAACAGAGTCGATTAATTTTTCCCATGTCTTTTGCCCCAATCTCAATAAACTTTTGCCCATCAAACCCCGTTAAAAATGTTCTAACACCAGGATCTAAACTAATTAGATTATTGTGAGAATTTTCAACTTCTTGTTCAACTTCGTTCAAAAAAACGGCAAACCATTCACCCGATTTACTTTTGATTAACTGGGTTGCGTAAGCATTTTTCAATGGTATAGGTTCTGACGATTCAAACTCTAATCCTTTTGTTACGCTTGGATACCATTTTCCCTGAGCAAAATTACTATGATTAAACTTCATAGTTTGTCGAGAAGCATGACAACTTCTAAACTGACAATCTTTGCTGGCATTGTAAGCTTGATGAGCGTCAAAGATAGCATTCTGTCTTATATGACATGGTGTTTCTTTAACCCATTCAGGTAGGCTTGACTGCATGATAATGTTTCTTAATTTTATCTTACCTATCTGCCCATTTTCTTTCTGATAAGCAATAGCTTGATTGAAACAATATCGACAAGCAGCTATCCATTTATTCCATATTTTTTTGAGTTCTGGTTCCGGGTAAATCTTGATCTTTCTCGATCTGAGTTTTATACTTTCTGAGTCCGGACAATCGGCTTGAGAAACAGTGGAGGACAGCAAGGATGTCTTCAACCATTTCTGCTTCTGGAGAAAGGTTTGTCTCGTTGAGAACCACGATTTTACAGTCAAATTGCTCACAGAACCAGTTAAGCCAATCGAACCCGAATCTTGCCAATCTGTCTTTGTGAGCGACAACAATTGTTCCGATATTTCCTGACATGACTCGTTCCAATAGGGCCAGAAGTTTTTTTCTTTTGAAGTTGAGTCCCCCTCCAATTTCGCTGACAATTTCTGCGCTGGGATATCTTTCCTTGATTGCCTTGATTTGCCTGGCGAGGTCTTCTTGCTGCCCCCGGCTGCTGACACGGGCATAAACAACTGTATCTCTAGCTGGTGAGATAAATTTTCTTTGGTAGGACTCAATATCGTATCGTCTTTGTCCTGACGGCGTTTTGATGGCTTGAATTTGGCCTTCTTGTTCCCATTTGGACAAAGTTCTGATATGAACTCCAAGGATAGCTGATGCTTCTCTTGGTTTGACATACTTGGGTATTGTTGCTTCCTCAAATCGATTGCCCTATCATATCAGATCATTCCTTGTTCTACCACAAATCAAGGACTAAAGGAATGCTCTCAATTATTCTGCCACGCTCTCAAGTGACCCTGAAAAAATCGCCAGCGAGAAACACCAGATCGATCGGGTAAAATAAAGATTTAGTGAAAAATTGTAACAGGAACTTGACAAATGCGAGTGGTGATCGTTGGTGCAGGGTTAGCGGGAATGGCAACAGCTATCGATCTGGTCGATGCGGGCTGTACAGTAGAAATCTTAGAATCTCGTCCCTTTGTCGGGGGAAAAGTCGGTAGTTGGGTAGATGCGGACGGTAATCACATCGAGATGGGCTTGCACGTCTTTTTTGGTTGTTACTATAATCTTTTTGAGTTAATGAAAAAAGTGGGCGCTTTTCAATCCCTACTGCTCAAAGAACACACCCACACTTTTATCAACGAAGGGGGAAAAATCGGCGAATTAGACTTCCGTTTCGCCGCAGGTGCGCCTTTTAACGGTTTAAAAGCCTTTTTTACCTCCTCCCAACTCTCAGCAGCCGATAAAATCTTTAATTCTCTGGCATTAGGTACAAGTCCCATCGTCCGCGGTCTGATAGACTTTCAAGGAGCGATGAAAACGATTCGGGATCTGGACTCGATTAGCTTTGCCGATTGGTTTCGTAGCCATGGCGGTAATGAAGGCAGTTTAAAAAAAATGTGGAATCCGATCGCCTATGCGTTAGGATTTATCGATACGGAAAATATCTCAGCCCGTTGTATGCTGACGATTTTCCAATTTTTTGCCGCTAAAACCGAAGCTTCCGTCCTGCGGATGTTGGAAGGTTCCCCCCACGAATACCTACATAAACCGATTATTAACTATCTGGAAGCCCGGGGCACCAAAATCTCTACCCGTCGTCAAGTGCGGGAAATTCTCTATTCTGGAGAGGGCGAAAATCTGCAAGTTAATGGCATGATCGTCGCTAACGGAGAAACCACAGAAACTATCACCGCAGATGCCTATGTTTGCGCTGGTGATGTCCCCGGTATTCAGCGTCTTATTCCCCAAGATTGGCGAAAAATGCCGATTTTTGACAATATTTTCCGACTAGAAGCCGTCCCCGTCGCCACGGTACAATTGCGTTTTGACGGTTGGGTGACGGAATTAAATGATGCCGAAAAACGGCGACAACTTCAAAAAGCGGTGGGAATTGACAATCTTTTGTACACCCACCAAGCGGATTTTTCCTGTTTTGCAGATCTTGCTCTCACCAGTCCTAGGGATTATTATCGCCCCGGAGAGGGTTCTTTATTACAGTTAGTTTTAACCCCCGGGGATCCTTTTATTAAAGCTAAAAATGAAGATATCGCCCAGCACGTTTTAGCGCAAGTCCATCAGTTATTTCCCTCCTCGCGGGAGTTAAATATGACTTGGTTTAGTGTGGTGAAATTAGCACAAAGTCTCTATCGGGAAGCACCGGGGATGGATGTCTATCGTCCCTCGCAAGCGACTCCTATTGCTAACTTTTTCCTTGCCGGTAGTTATACCCAACAGGATTACATTGATAGCATGGAAGGAGCCACTTTATCGGGTAAACAGGCAGCCAAAGCGATCTTACAACAGGCCGAGCGCTGGAAATCTTTAGCCACGGTTTGAGCAAACAGCCAGCAATCTCCTCTCTTGAGAAGGGATTGCCTCTCAGGACAAGCTATACAAAAAAGACCGATCGAGCTAGACTCGTAAAAAGATAACTCCATCTAGAAAGCTTACCCTAGACTGGAAAGAACGTCGGAAAAATCTCGTCAGAAATAGGAGTCAATCGAGTTTATGCCAGAGCTTGCTGTACCATTAGAGCTTGATTTCACTAGCGAAACCTATAAATCAGCCTATAGTCGCATTAATGCCATCGTTATTGAAGGCGAATACGAGGCCAATAGCAATTATATTCAATTAGCAGACATCCTCGCCGATAACAAAGAAGAGTTACACCGTTTGGCAAAAATGGAAAACCGTCACATGAAAGGTTTTCAAGCTTGCGGCCAAAATTTGAAAATCACTCCTGATATGGATTATGCCAAAGAATTCTTTTCCTCTCTGCACAATAACTTCCAAATTGCCTACGCAGAAGGTAAAATCGTTACCTGTTTATTGATCCAATCTTTGATTATCGAAGCTTTTGCGATCGCTGCCTATAATATTTATATTCCTGTTGCTGATCCTTTTGCCCGTAAAATTACTGAAGGCGTAGTTAAAGACGAATATTTACATCTCAATTTTGGCGAAGAATGGCTAAAAGCGAACTTTGAAACCGCTAAAGAGGAATTAGAAGCCGCAAATCGCGCTAATCTGCCCATTGTCTGGAGAATGCTCAATCAAGTCGAGGATGATGCTCGCGTCCTCGGTATGGAAAAAGAGGCCCTCGTGGAAGACTTTATGATTAGCTACGGGGAAGCTTTAAGCAATATTGGTTTCAGCACCCGTGATATTATGCGAATGTCTGCCTACGGATTAACTGCCGTCTAAAGCTTGCGCGTCTAGATTTCTTTTTTTCGCCCTGCTGCCGCTCAACACAGAGCGGCACTTTTGTGTAATATATTTAAGAGTCTTAACGATTTCTTAGCAATATCCTAATTTTTATCTAGTGCCATCTAGTCTAACGAAAGAACAATCAATGTTTGGTCTTATAGGTCATCTTACCAGTTTAGAACACGCCCAATCGGTCGCCGACGATCTAGGTTATCCTGAATATGCTAACCAGGGATTAGATTTTTGGTGTGCTGCCCCCCCGCAAATTGTCGATGATTTTCATGTCACCAGCATCACGGGGCAAACCATCAGAGGTAAATATATCGAATCCTGTTTTTTACCGGAGATGTTGTCGAATCGTTGGGTAAAGTCTGCTATTCGTAAGGTGCTAAATGCCATGGCACTCGCTCAAAAAAGTGATATCAACATCACCGCACTCGGTGGTTTTTCTTCAATTATTTTCGAGGAATTTAATCTCAAAGATAATCGACAGGTGCGGAATATCGAGCTAGATTTTGGCCGTTTTACCACCGGTAATACCCACACCGCTTACGTCATCTGCACTCAGGTGGAAACCCTCGCTGAAAAAATGGGCATCGATTTAGCTCAATCTACCGTTGTGGTTTGCGGGGCAACCGGAGATATCGGCAGCGCCGTTTGTCGTTGGTTAAATGAAAAAACCGATACAAAAGAACTAATATGTGTGGCACGCAATCAAGAGCGTTTACAATCTCTGCAAGAGGAGTTAGGACGCGGTAAAATTCTTCCCCTAGAGGAGGCTTTACCCCTAGCTGATATCATTGTTTGGGTGGCTAGTCTGCCTAAAGGGGTGGAAATTGATCTAGATAAACTCAAGCGCCCCTGCATTATTATTGATGGTGGTTATCCGAAAAATTTAGGCATGGTATTAAATGCCCCCGATATTTCGGTGATTAAGGGCGGCATTGTCGAGCATTCCCTCGATATTGACTGGAAAATTATGAAAATCGTTAATATGGATATTCCCTCTCGTCAAATGTTTGCCTGTTTTGCTGAGGCGATTTTATTAGAGTTGGAGGGTTGGCAAACTAATTTTTCCTGGGGACGCAATCAAATTACCGTCCCTAAAATGGAACAAATCGGCGCAGCTTCCCGCAAACACGGTTTTCAACCTTTGTTATTTTAACTAATATCCCCAACCCCCCACCGACCACGGAATTAGAAGTTTCAGGCGACAAATAATTAGGAGTGAGCGCTTGACTTTGGCGGCGGCTTGGGTTATGATTGTCTTATAATGGGATGGTCGTGTTAAAATTTAAACACTTAGATTACCATTATGAATAAACTCTTTTAAAAATATTATCCCAAAATCTGCCGACAAAAGCAAGCAAAATTTTGCCATCAATTGTTAAGTTTTGTTAAGAAAAATAACAATAGTGGCAAGAGATAGGACTCCCTTCGCTGATCAGAGGGATTTTGGGGGAATTATAGAGATGTGGGCCTGATTTTTAGCTTTCTAGCAAAGACGACAAAACCACTAAACTCTATGAAAACTTGGTTAGAAGAACGCGGTATTTTACCCGCTTACGGTGGTGGGGTAATCATTGGCATTACCCTCTGTTTTTTCGGAGCTGCGACCAATACCATGGCGGGATGGTTGTATGCTATCTGTGGCACGACGAGCGCTGTTTTAATTTTATCGATAATTTTACCCCGTCGTTCCCTTCTTCCCCTGAAAGTGCGTCGTCTTGCCATTGTACCCGTGAGTGCGGGAGACGATCTTAGTATTAGCCTAGAGATAGAAAATACGAGCAATCAGCCGATAAATCTGTTAGAAGTGACAGATATCCTGCCTATAGTTCTCGATCAGCCAAAAATAAACCCAATAGAAGCGATTGCCTCCAAAAGTTGCCATCGTTGGACTTATTATTTACCCACCAGCAAACGGGGTGTTTATCAATGGCAAGAAGTACAATTAAGAACAGCAGCCCCTCTCGGTTTATTTTGGTGTCGTCGTTGTCATCAAGCAGCGGCTAAAGCTTTAGTTTATCCCCAAATTTTACCCTTACAACAATGTCCCCTGATCGATTCCCTCGGTCAAGAGATGGAACAAAAATTAGAAAATAATCGCTATTATCAAAGGGCTAGTCAAGGACTTACCCGTAACCTGAGACAATATCGCTACGGTGATTCTACCCGTTTAATTCACTGGAAAACTAGTGCCCGTTTGGGAGAATTTCAAATTCGGGAATTAGAAGTGTTAACGGGAGGACAGGAAGTGATTATCTGTCTCGATACCCTCTGTGATTGGCAAGAAGACAGTTTTGAACGGGCGATTATTGCCGCTGCTTCCCTCTATTTTTATGCCCATCGTCGGCAATTAAATGTGAAACTCTGGACGGGTGAAACGGGTTTAATTCAGGGGGAGAGGATCATTTTAGAAACTTTAGCCGGTATAGAGGCAAAAGCTAGTCAAAAAAATGCTAATCTGCCTAATTTACCTGTAATTTGGTTGACAAGTAACTTCAATTCCATCGAACAACTCACCCCCGGCAGCCGTTGGTTATTTTTCCTCGCTGCCGATTCTAGGGAGAGTCCTTCACTCTTAATCCGACAGTTTAGCGGATTGGCGATCGAACCGGAAACTTCTCTACAACAACAATTGCAAAAACCCCCTCGTTGAGGAAATTTCCGTTCACAGTCTAGATTGAGAGGAGATTCTCCGGAAAAAAATGCCCGTATCCCCGAAAAAGATGTTATGATAAAAAAGACTCGGACTCATGCGATCGCAACGCCTTAACCTTGTCAGGACCGGAAGGTAGCAGCAATACAGGATGCTTGTGACTGGCGTGATCTCCGGGTCTTTTTGTTGCCTGTGACGGTCGCTGTTGTGAACGCTTTCAAAACTTTTCGATCGCTTACTGCCGAGACTCGTCGTCAACTACTCTTCCTCTTCGTCACGGCGCTGTTTTTCTGGACAAGTATTACCACTCTCCTCCCCACTCTCCCCACCTATATTGACTCCCTAGGCGGTAGCAAACAAGATATCGGTTTTGTCATGGGGGCCTTTGCTATCGGTTTAATTTTATCGCGCAGTTGGTTAGGCAATCTAGTTGATCGCCGCAGTCGCAAATTAGTGGTTTTATTTGGAACTATTGTCGCCGCTACCGCACCCCTCGGTTATCTATTTTTTCGCGATCTTTCCTCTTTATTCGCCGTCCGCGCCTACCATGGTCTCAGTATCGCCGCTTTTACCACCGGTTACAGTACCCTAGTGGTGGATTTTTCCCCCGTTCGTCAACGGGGAGAGATAATTGGTTATATGAGCTTAACTGCACCCATAGGCATGGGAATCGGTCCAGCTTTAGGCAGTTATCTCTACGAATCGATCGGTTATAACGGTTTATTTCTAGTTTCCGCCGCTTCAGGAGCGATCGCCTTTCTCTTGGGTTTCTCCATTCAAGAACCGGACTTCAAGAAAAAATTAGCCCAAATGAAGGCAGAAAATCAGACAATTGAGCGCAGTTTTTGGGCATTATGTCAAGAGCGGGCTTTTTTAGTCCCTACCTTAGTTTTTCTATTGGTCGGTACTTTATTCGGCGGTTTAGTCGCTTTTTTACCCCTGTTTCTCCTCGAAAATCAGATCCCTTTCAGTGCCGGTCTATTCTACAGTTATGCGGCACTATCGGGCGTAATCGGACGGATTTTGTCGGGAGGAGCCAGTGATCGCTATGGACGGGGTTTATTCATCACTATTAGCGTTTTTTGCTATGGTTTATCCATGTTGGTTCTATCTTCTGCCCGATCTTCCTCCGCTTTAATTTTAGCCGCTATCCTCGAAGGTACGGGAGGGGGGATTTTATTCCCTATGTTACTGGCTTTAATCTCCGATCGCTCTGGGCCCCAAGAACGCGGCCGGGCCTATTCTATCTGTATCGGCGGTTTTGATGTGGGAACAGCCTTAGCCGGTCCAATTCTGGGGGTTTTAGCAATTTCCTACGAAACTATGTTTAGTTTATCGTCAGGATTAGCTGTTATCGCTCTCTTTCTCTTTTTTACTCTCTCTAACCCCACCATACGCCATTCTTTTCTCTTCGCTTTCGGTTTAGAAAAAGATCGTTATGCTCTGCGCGGACAATTACAATAAAGCTTACTGAAAAAGTTTTCCTAGGGCAGGGTTATTTAATAAGTTTGAGCTTGAAAATTATCGGGAATATCTAATTCAAATACTTGGTCATGAATCCGAGCCACATAAAGCCCTTCTTGCAGAATTTTTTCCCGTAATTCCGGGGATAAATCAACGGCTGCTAATA
>VYMD01000082.1_pt1 | contig 28476 bp, 28 predicted proteins | sample 5115311 | NCBI WGS metagenome assembly VYMD01 (sample SAMN12291779, study PRJNA351875) | freshwater metagenome | isolation source: freshwater lake | place: USA: Michigan, Wintergreen Lake | collected 2013-08-08
TCTCGCCTTCGCGCGCGAGACGGCGCCTGGCACGCCCGAGGCCTATCTCGCCTATGCGCGCCGCCAGCCGCCACCGCCCCTGGCCGCCGCCGCGCTCGACTCGGTCTATGTGATCGCCACCCGGCCTCACACGCCCGCCGCTTATCGCCGCTTCATCGCCGCCTACCCGCAGCACCCGCGTGTGCCCGATGCCTGGCGCGAGCTCTATCAGCTCAGCACGGCCGACGCTCGCCCGCAGCGCTACCTGCTCTACCTAGCCGAGTTTGCCGACGCGCCCAACCGACGCCAGGCTCTGGCCGACCTGCGCCTGAGCTATGCTCGGCTCTATCCGATCAAGCAAGACAGCCTCTGGGGCTATGCCGACAGCACCTGGGTGCTGGCCCTGCCACCCGAATACGACGCGGTGGCGCCCTTTAGCGAGGGCCGGGCGGCCGTCGAGAGGGGTGGTCGCTTCGGCTATGTTGATCGGCGCGGCCGCCTGGTCGTGCCTCTGCGCTACGACGAGGCCGAACCCTTCGTCGGGGGCGTGGCCGTGGTCGGCGTGAACGACCGCTATGGTATGATCGACCCCCAGGGGCGCGTGCTGCTGCCGCCGGTCTTTGACGCCATCGGGCGCTTTGCAGAGGGCCTCGCCCCTGCGCGCCGCCGTGGCCCTGGCGGCGCCGACACGCTCGTGTTTGTCAACGCGCGCGGCGAGGTCGTCATCGGCCCGCGCTATGCCGACGCCGGCAGCTTCAGCGAGGGCCTAGCCTGGGTGCGCCTGCCCCGCCCGCGCGACGTGAACGGCGACGCCCGCCCCGACACCCTGCCCGGCGCCGACAGCGTCGGCTTCGTCGCGCCCAGCGGCCAGCTCATCATCCCGCCGCGCTTCACCTGGGCCGACGACTTCGCCCAGGGCGTGGCGCGCGTGCGCATCGGCGACCGCTTTGGCCTCATCGACGCGGCGGGCAACTACATCCTGCTGCCCGAGCATCGCTACATCGGCCGACCGCACGAGGGTCGCCTGCGCGTGGCCCGCGTCGAGAGCGGGCTCGAGCGCTTTGGCTATGTCGATCTGCTGGGCCAGCCCATCGGCGCGCAGGACTATGCCTTTACCGAGGCGCTGGCCGGCGACGAGGGTGTGTTCAGCGGCGGCACCGCCGTGATCCAGCAGCGGGTGAATGTCGGCGGGCGCTGGCTGTTACTGCAGGGCCTGATCGACAGCACGGGCCGCGTGCTGGTGCCCCCACGCTACGAGAGCATCCGTCCGTTTAGCGAGGGGCGCGCGCCCTATGCCGTGCTCACCCCGCAGGGCCGCCGCTGGGGGTATCTGAACCGCGCCCTGCAGCCCGTGGTGACGCCGCAGTTCGACGCGGCCTATGCGCACCGGGGCGGGCTCGCGCGCGTGCGCAGCGGCGGCCGCTACGGCTATGTGGACACCACGGGGCGGGTGGTCGTGCCCCCCACCTACGATCAGGCCGAAGACTTCGCCGGAGCGTTGGGCGAGTTCGCGCGCGTGAAATGCGACAGCCTATGGGGACTCATCAACCGGCGCGGCGAGCGTGTGCTGCCCTGCGAGCTCGACGCCATCGAGCCCCTCGACGGCGCGCTGCTGCGCGTCATCCGCCGCGGCAAGCTGGGCTATTATGACCTGACCCAGGGCGCCTACCGCTGGAACGAGCCCTTCTTCTTCGAGTAATGTTCTCATGAAACCCTTTATCTATTTGCTATTCGCTGGATGGTTATTCTGCCACACGGGCGCGCATTCACAGACCGCAGACAGATCGGTGCTTCGGGCTGAGCAGGATATAATCGAGGCTGTGCTACGCTCTGACACCGCTACGCTAGGCACCTTGTTGTCCGCGAACTATACCTACACGCTGCCCGATGGGAAGATCATTACCCGAGCACGATTTATGGCCGATGTGGCAACCTGGTGGGAGCCAGTGTCGATCGTTCACCAATCGCAGAGTGTGCAGCACTATGACGGAGTAGCCGTAGTCATAGGCAAGGCTATCTACCGTTGGAAAAACAAGGCAGGCGTGATCGAAGCGGCAGAGGAGCAGTACACTGACACCTACATTATGCGTGCAGAGAAGTGGGTGCGGGTGGCCTCGCACGCCTCTTGTTTGTCGGGTCGCTGCACCTAGTCGAAGCGACTGTAGCAACGATGCCTGCCCCGCTCGACCCCGATCAGCGCCTGCCCGACGGCAGCCTGCCCTATGCCGAGACCGATCTCAGCGCGCTCATCAAAGAGCCGTGGAATACCGCCTCGCTGCTGCCCTTTGCGTTCATCATCGCCTATTGGGCGTGGCACCTTGAGTTCGGTCGGCGCGATGGCCGCTGGCGGCAGCATTTGTTCCTCGCGGGCTGCCTGCCAGCGATTGGCCTGAGCCTGATCGGCGGCCTGCTCTACCACGGCACGCGCTCGAGCCGCCTCTGGCTCGTGCTCGACTGGCTGCCTATCGCGGCGCTGCTGCTGGCGGTGGCCGTGCACCAGTGGGCGCGGGTGCTGCGTGGGCGATGGCGCCTGCTCGCGTTCGTGCTGCCGCTGGCGAGCCTGGGCCTGGGTGGCCTGCTCTGGCGATCAAGCCTGCCCATCCAGGCCCGCATCAACCTCAACTATGCCTTCATGGCCAGCATCGTGCTGCTGCCGCTGGGTCTACGGCTGGGGCAGACGCGTGGGCGCCACGGGGCCTGGGTGGCGGGGGCAGTGGCCTGCTTCGCGGCGGCGGTGCTTTTTCGTGCGCTCGACCAGCAGCTGCTGCACCTGCTGCCGATGGGCACCCACTGGCTGTGGCACATCCTCGGCGCTGGCGCCACGGCCTGCCTCGCCGCCTACCTCTACCGCAGCGAGCGTGAGGCCACCCCTGTCGTATGAAGGGCACGTGAATGCAGTGTGTTTGGCACGCCATTCGCTTCACCCTACCTTGAAGCACGTCTCCGCGATCTTTTTCCCCGATCCCTATGCGACCCCTGACTGCCCCCACGGGCCGAGTGGGCGTGCGAGTGGCCCCCCCACGGGCCCTGCCCCTTCGGCGTCTGCTGATGTTGTTCCTGCTCACGGCCATGGCCGTGGCGCTCGCCGTTGGTGTGCTGCGCGCCCAGGCCCAGGGTGGCCTGCGACCAGCTGAGGGCGCCTGCGTGCTGCCCATCCCCGCCCAGGCCAAGGTGGTCTCGAACGGGCAGAACGTGGACGACACCTGGAGCCGCGAATCCAAGACCTATTGGGTCTGCGCCGGCGCGAACCTCACCGTCAACCGAGGCGAGGGCAACATCTACTACGTCGAGAGCCTCGGCCGCCTGCACGTGTCGGGCGGCAAGCACCGCGTGTACCTCAAGGCCAACGCCACCCTGCTCATGGACTGGGGCGCTGAGGTCTCGGTCGTGCGCGACCCCTCGGCCTCGGTGAAAAACGAAAGCATCACCAGCACGCCCGACATCAAAGACTGCGCGGGCCTGAGCTTCAACTACTACGACTCCCCCGAGGGCGGCTGCCCGGGCGTCATCCGTCGCCCCCCGCCCCCTGAGCCTACCAACCCGAACCCCTGGCCCGACCCCACCTGGCCCGCTGACCCGCCGCCCGCTGGCAGCAGCTATCAGGCCATGCTCGTGCCGATCAGTCCCGCCGCGCGCCCCATCACCTTCGCCCGCAGCGAAATGGCCAATGCACGCCACTACTGGGTGTGTGGCAACGGCCGCCTGCAGCTGTCCGGCTCGAACAACGTCATCTTCCTCGAGCCCGGCGCCGTGCTGCAGCTGCGCGGGGACAACAACCTGATCTATGTGCGCAACGGCGCCCATGTGCAGTTCGCGGGGGGGAATGAAAACCTCGTGCTCGCCGAGCAGGGCAGCGACGTGCCCCAGGGCCAGTGGGGCGGCAGCGAGTGGGACTGGGGCCTGGGCTGGTATGGCCCCCGTGGCATGCGCCGCAGCCAGATGCGCAATGGACCCAAGGGCGCGCCGAGCCAGCCCCCCGGCCAGGGCCCCACGCGCCAGCTCGGCCGAGGCACGTTGGACAAGGATAAGCCCGTCGAAGACCCCCCGGGCAACCCCGGCGACCCCGACTATCGCCCCGCCGACCCGCCCCGCCCGCAGAACCCCACCTATCAGCACCCCGTCGGCGCCATTGGCCCACCCTATGGCCGCCCGGCCCGCCTGCGCCTCGAGTGGCTCGAATACCTCGAGTTCGACTATCGCGCCGTGGGCTTTGCCACCCGCTGTCCCTAGCGTCATTCGCTGACGGCGGTCAGCATTCCTCAGCGTAGGCCGGGCGAGATTCCCGGCCTACGGCGTTTACATCCCCGCCGTGGGCTCAGACCATGTCTCCCCTTGCGATGCACCTTGTGGGCTGGTTCGGCCTGCTGGTGTTGGCGATCACCAACGGCATCTTGCGCGAGTCCACCTTCGCCCGCTGGCTGCCACGGATATCGGCCCATGCGGTATCGAGTTTCATCGGCATTGCGCTCTTTGCGTTGTTCATCGCGGTGCTGCACCGCTGGCGGCCGCTGCCCTCGGCAGCCCAGGCCTGGCTGGTGGGCGTGGTGTGGATGCTCGCCACAGTGGCCTTCGAGTTCAGCTTCGGCCGGGCCCGCGGCGTGGGGTGGGACGTGCTCATCGGCATGTACAACCCCGCCACCGGCTCGCTCTGGCTGCTCGTCATCGCGGCCACGCTGCTGCTGCCCCCGCTCTTCCACCACCTCACCCGCCTGGGCTAGAGGGCCGAACGCGCGCGTGCTGGCGCCGACCGTCAGTCGGCGCCAGCACGCGCGCTGCCACAGCGGCTCAGTTGGTCAGCACCAGGCGCTGCGTGCGCTGCTGCTGCCCCTGACGCACACGCACCACATAGAGGCCCGTGGGCAGGTGCCCGAGCTCGAGGGCCTGCTCGAGGCGACGCTCGCTCAGGGCCACGCTGCGCCACAGCACACGCATGCCCGCCGCATTGATCAGCTCGATCTCGGCGTCGCCGGTGCCTAGCTGCTCAGCGGCCACCGTCGCGCGCCCCGCAGCGGGGTTCGGATAGACGCGCAGCTCGCGCTGGGCCTCGCTGAGCTCGGGCTCGAGGCTAGTGGTGCCATCGGGCGTGCGAAAGAGCGAGCGTGAGAATAGGCTCAGCGCCCGACCCTGCCCTAGGCTCACCGCCTGGCCCAGCAACGGACCCCCGTGCAGGCTCGGGATCGGATAGCGCCGCGTCTGCCCGCTCCAGCTCGTGCCTTGGTCCACGAGCGTGGTCACCACCAGCTCGCCGCTGTCGTCGCGCAGCAGCTCGATCGTTTGGTTGTTCAGCACCACCAGCTGATGGTATAGCGTCGGGTCCACACCCGTCGGCAGGCCCGTCACGCGCTGCCACGTGGCCCCGGCTGTGAAGGACTGATAGAGCCCATTGCTCGTCAGCGCCCACACCGTGTTGGCATCGGCCCACACCAGCTGGCGAATGGCAAAGTAACCGAGCCGGTCGGTGATCGGCCCGGGGTCGAGGTTGATCTTCACCCACGTGTTGCCCGCGTCGGCCGTGCGATAGACGAAGGGCGCCCCCGCCGAGTGGAAGTAATACCCGCTCGGCGCCGCCAGCCCCGTGGTGCTCGAGCCGAAGCTCACCTGCGTCACCTCTTCGAGGTAGTATTCCGTGGCGATTGGGTGTTCAAAAGCTTTTGTCCACGTCGCCCCGCCATCGGTCGTGCGATAGACTAGCAGCTCTTGCGTGTCGAGGCCCGAGCCCATGATCAGGCCGATGTCGGCACTCGGCCGAGCCAACTTCATAAAGGCTAGGTTAGACTCGAGCGGACGCGAGCGCTGCCAGGTGGCGCCGCCGTCGCTGCTGCGTGCTAGGTGAATGCGATAGCTCTCGTCGTCGTCGTCATAGGTACCCACGGCCCACACATTGCTGGCCCCAGCGGTGGCCACCGCATCGAGCGTGAACGTGATGTTGGGGTCGTTGTCCGGATAGATCGCGCTGGCGGCCGACCACGACTCACCGCCGTCGGCGGTGCGCAGCACGCCATAGTTCACGCGCGACACATTCGCGGCCCGCACGCCGCCGACGATGTAGCCCGAGCTTGCGTTCGCGAAGCTCGCCGCCACATAGTGGGCTCCGCCAGAGGGCACCCACTGTTCGGCATACATACTGGGGTGCTTGGCCCACTGGGCCTGCACGGTGGCGCTGGCCAGCACGAGGCCTGCGATGAGGTGAAATAAGCGTAGGGTCCTGTTGCGTGTCATACCTTCGAGCCTTGCGTTAGTGCTGCAAAAGAGCGGCGTTAACATTTACACGTTGCCAATCAGAACCTCCGTTTTAACAGCATTTGGCAATCCTTTGGCGGTCTTAACAGATGTTCAGCAGCCTTAACAGTCTAGCGTTTCGAGTCTCATAGTCATGCGTGACCCCTACTTCCAGCTCGCCCTCGACCAGGCGCACAAGTCCTACCGCGAAGGGGGCATCCCCATCGGCTCGGCGCTGGTGCGCTTCACCCCGGGCGCCGAGCCCGAGGTGCTCGCTGTGGGCCACAACCAGCGCGTGCAGCAGCGCAACCCCATCCTCCACGGCGAGATGGACTGCCTGTTCAACGCGGGGCGTGTGGGCAGCTATCGCCACTGCGTGCTCTACAGCACGCTCATGCCCTGCTACATGTGTGCGGGCACGGCGGTGCAGTTCCGCATCCCCAAGGTCGTCGTGGGCGAGAGCGTCACCTTCGCGGGGGCGCCTGAGTTCATGCGGCTGCACGGCCTCGAGGTCGTCGACCTGGCCGATGCCGAGTGCATTGCCCTCATGCAGCGCTTCATCGCCGAGCAGCCCCAGCTCTGGAACGAAGACATCGGCGAGCTGTGAGGACTTGCACTCACCACCTCACCCCACCCAGTCAAATCGCCACTGCAGCACCTGCCGGTCGTCGCTCACGGTGACCAGGCGCTGGGCGTCGAGCCAGGCGATGCGGTTCACGCTGCTGCGGTGGCCGGCGTGGCGCAGCTGGTCCACCACTTTGAGCAGGCGCAGGGGCTGGTCGTCGGTGGGCGCCTGCCAGAGCTTGAGCGTTTTGTCCATGCTGCCCGAGGCCAGCCACCAGCCGTGGGGGCTCGGCGCCGGGGCATAGGCGATGTGGTGCAGCGCAAAGAGGTGGGCCACCACGTCATGCTCGAGGCTCCAGTCGTCGGTGCGCCACGCCTTGAGGTGGGCGTCGCGCCCGCCACTCAGCAGCCGCCGCCCGTCGGGCGCGAACGCGAGCGTGAATACGCTGTTGGCGTGCGCTTCCCACTGTGCCAGCGGCTCGAGCGTCCGCGCCCGATAGACACGAATCGTGCGATCGCTGCCTGCTAGCGCCAGCAGCGCGCCGTCGGGGCTGATCGCCACCGCGCGCAGGGCCTGATCGCTCATGCGCGCCGTGAGGCTGCAGCCCAGGCTCTCACCCTCGGCCTGCCACACGCTCAGGTGGCCGTCGCCCCCCGCGCCATAGAGCAGGTCGAGGCCCGCGTGATAGGCCAGGTCATAGAGGCCCGCCTGGTGCACGCGCGCGCTCTTGAGCACGCGCCCGGCCGATAGGTCATAGAGGTGCAGCCCGCCGTCGTTCTGGCCGGCGGCCAGCAGGCTCCGCTGCGGCAGGTGGGCTAGGGCATAGAGTGCCGTGGGTGCCTTGAGCAGGGCGTGGCCCCCGGGCTGGCCCTCGGTCCACTGCGCCACCACGCCCTCACCGCCGGCCGTCACGAAGCGGCCGCTGCCCAGGCCCGCGACGGTGTAGAGCACATCCACGTGCCCGGCATAGGCTTGCTCTCGGGTGACGGCGATGGGGCTGGGCATGGGGTGAACTAGGGTAGGGGGGATGAACGACGACGGCCTTATTCCTCAAACGGCGATTCGGCCTCGACCTCGGGCGGCGCCCCCAGCTGCGCCAGCGCCACGCGAATCTGCGCCGGCGCAAAGCCCCGCTGCAACGCAAAGCGGTAGAGGCGCGCGCTGCGTTCCCGCGCGGGCTGGGCCTTGAGCGCGCGGGCCTTCTGCTCCAGGGCCTTGAGCAGGCGCGGGTCAGCCCCGGCCTTGGGTCCCTCGCCCGCCTCCTGCGCCAGCTCGGCCAGGGCCGCAGCGATGGCCGCATCGGGCAGGCTCAGCTGCCGCAGCGCGGCGCGCACCTTGAGCGCCCCCCAGCCCTGCCGCTGCTTGCTGTGGGCATACACCCGCGCGAAGCGGGCGTCGTCGACCAACCGCTCGTCCACCAGCCGCGTCAGCACGCGCTCGGCGTCGGCCGGGGCCGCCCCCCAGTCGCGCAGCTTGCGGCGCAGCTGGCTCGTGCAGCGCTCGCTCGACGCCGCATAGCGGGCGGCGCGGGCCATGAGCAGATCGAACGGAGGTGCCTCCACAAGGACGAAGGTCGCGCCTGGCGCCGTGCGATAGGGCGCTCGCCACAGGCCTGCGGCTTTACCTTTGTGCCCTCGGGGCGCGGCCCATCGCAGCGCCGGTGCGTTATGGCCAAGGAGGACAATCCCTATCTCATCGCGCTGGCCCGGCTCAAAGAGGGCCGGCACACGTTCGAGTTTGCCCTCGACGATGCGTTTCTGACCCGGGCGCCCGAGCTCGAGGGCGCTGAGCCTATGGCCCAGGGTGCCCAGGTGACGGCCGCCGTGGTGATCGACAAATCGCCCCGCCTGCTCGACGTGCACATCACCCTCAGCGGCGCCCTCACCCTGGCCTGCGACCGCTGCCTGCAGGATTACCCCCAGGCCGTGGCCGCCGACTACCGCATCGTCTTCAGCCACGACCGCAGCGTCGAGGCCCCCGAGCGCGGCGGCGATGCTGGCGATGACGACGTGCGCTACCTGCCCGCCGGTGCCCCCGAGCTCGACCTGCGCCACGAGCTCTACGAACTGCTGCTGCTGCAGGTGCCGCAGCGCCGCATCCCCCCCGACTGCCCCGGGCCCCGCTGCCCCGCCCAGGTGCTGGCCCTGCTCGAGGCCGGCGAACGCGCTCAGGCCGAGGGCCCGCCCCCCGACGACGACTCGGCCCCCACCGACCCCCGCTGGGCCGCCCTAAAAGGCCTGCGCGATTCAGAATAAGTGCGTATATTGCATGCCTTTTTGACGGCTCTACGCCCCTAAGCATATGCCTAATCCGAAACGACGCCACTCGGCCAGCCGCCGCGACAAGCGCCGCACGCACGATGCCCTGACCGTTAAGCCCTTCTCGATCGACCCCGAGAGCGGCGAGCCCACCCTGTGGCACCGTGTCAATGTGCAGAGCGGCACCTACCGCGGCCGCAAGGTCATGAAGGGTAGCGACGAGTAAGTCGCCCCTTTATCCTATTTTCGGCCGCTCGGGGCCTAGCCCCGACCCCTCTGCTGACGCTCTCTTCCTCACCGCATGCGCATTGGTCTAGACGTGATGGGCGGCGACTTTGTGCCGCAGGCCCCCATCGCCGGGGTCGCCTCGGTGCTGCCGGTGTTGCCCGCTGATGCCCAGTTGGTGTTGCTCGGCGACCAGGCCGTGATCACCGCCGAGCTGGCCCGTCAGGGCATCGCCATCGACCCATCCCGGGTGCAGATCGTGCACGCCCCCAGCGTGATCGGCATGCACGAGCACGCCGCCAAAGCCTTCACCGCCAAGCAAGACTCCTCCATCGCCGTCGGCATCGGCCTGGTTAAGCAGGGCAAACTCGACGCCTTCATCTCAGCGGGCAACACCGGCGCCATGCTCGTGGGCTCGGTCATCGCCCTAGGCACCATCGAGGGGGTGCTGCGCCCCACCATCGGCGCCTTCTACCCCAGCAAGTCTGGCTACGCCATGTTCTGCGACGTGGGGGCCAACACCGACTGCAAGCCCGAGATGCTCGTGCAGTTCGGCATGCTCGGCAGCGTGTTTATGCGCGAGGTCATGCACATCGACAACCCCCGCGTGGCTCTGCTCAACATCGGCGAGGAACCCACCAAGGGCAATCAGGTCGCCCAGGCCGCTTATCAGCTCTTCGACGCGCAGCGCGACCGGCTCAACTTCATCGGCAACGCCGAGGGCCGCGACATGAACCGCTCGATGGCCGACGTCTACGTCTGCGACGGTTTCACCGGCAACATCCTGCTCAAGTTCGGCGAGTCCTTCTACGACCTCATGAAGGAAAAGCTGCCCCACGACGAGCACGTCGAGGAGTTCAACTTCGAGCGCGTGGGCGGCCTGCCCATCCTTGGCGTGAAGGGCAACATCATCGTGGGCCACGGCATCTCGAGCCCCCTAGCCTTTCACAACATGATCTTGCGCGCGGCCGACATCGTCCACACCCAGCTGCCCGCCAAGATCGAGCGCGCCCTCGCCCAGGCCGTCACGGCCTAGCACATCAGCCCCCGCTTAACACTTCTAACAGCCTGCTTGTCAGGCTGTTTTGCTTTTGGGCCAAGCGTTAGGTATAGGACGTTACCGGGCGGTTACATAACTTAGGGGCTCCTGATTCTAGCATGAGCATCTTCACCTCTCCTGCCCGACGCGCCGCCATTGCCGCCGTCGGTGGCTATGTGCCCGAATACGTGCTCACCAACCGTGAGCTCGAAGAGCTGGTCGAGACCAACAACGACTGGATCGTCGAGCGCACCGGCATCGAGACGCGCCGCATCCTCAAGGGCCCCCGCGCCTCGTCTGACATGGTCGTCGCCGCTGTGCGCCAGCTGCTCGACAAGCGCGGCCTCGACCCCATGGAGATCGACCTGCTCGTGGTCGGCACCATCACGCCCGACCACGTCTTCCCCTCGACGGCCAACCTCGCCTGCGACAAGCTCGGCATGAAGCGCGCCTGGGGCTTTGACCTCGCCGCTGCCTGCTCAGGCTTCCTCTTTGCCCTGAGCACCGGCGCCCAGTTCATCGAGACCGGCCGCGCCAAAAAGGTCATCGTCGCTGGGGTGGACAAGATGTCGACCATCATCAACTACGAAGACCGCAACACCTGCATCATCTTTGGCGACGGCGCCGGGGCTGTGTTGCTCGAGCCCGACACCGAGGGCTACGGGCTGATCGACTTCGTCAACTACACCGACGGCTCGGGCCTGCAATACCTCTACCAAAAGGCCGGCGGCAGCATGCACCCCGCCTCGCTCGACACGGTCATGCGCCGTGAGCACTTTGTGCACCAAGAGGGCAAGGCTGTGTTCAAGTTTGCGGTCAAGGGCATGGCCGACGCCGCCGCCCAGATTCTCGAGCGCAACCAGCTCTCGGGCGACGACGTCGCGTGGCTCGTGCCCCACCAGGCCAACAAGCGCATCATCGACGCCACCCGCGAGCGTATGGGCCTGGCCCCCGAGCGCGTGATGCTCAACATCTCTAAGTTCGGCAACACCACCGCGGCCACCCTGCCGCTCTGCCTAGCCGACTATGAGCGCCACCTGCGCCGCGGCGACAACGTCGTCTTTGCGGCCTTCGGCGGCGGCTTCACCTGGGGCTCAGCCCTGGTCAAGTGGGCCTACGACGGCGCGCCCGACGCCCCCGGTGTGCTCGGCGACCAGATGCCGATGGCCGTCTCGGCCAACGGGCAGGCGCACTGACGCGCCCCTCGGTCCTGCCACCTAACTTGCTGCTTTATGCGCAGCGGCTGCTTACTCGTGGGGCTCATGCTGGTCCTTTCGGCCTGCCAGGGCCTTGATGACGACCGCGCCTTCGCGCCCAAGCATCAAGGCAGCTACCTGATCGTGCAGCCTGCAGGCGCCGACCCCCGCCTCGACCGCGACCTCGGGGGCGCCTATACCGCCGATTACGGCCGCCTCACTCTGGGCCTCGGCCGCGTGTCGGCCGTTGATCTCGAGGGCACCTACCTGGCCGCGCTCGACAGCGCCTCTCGCCGCATCGCTGCGCGCGAGCTCACCGGCAGCACCACCGAGGCCGTCACCCTGCCTGGCGCGGGGCCCCTGCTCGCCCTGGCCGTCGGCCGCAGCACCATTGCCACCGCAGGCGCCGACGCCACCCTGCGCCTCGTGAGCCGTGCCCCGCTTTTCACGCTCACCGAAACCTGGCCGCTGGGCTTCGTGCCGCGCGCGGCCATCTACAGCGGTGGGCGCTTTTACCTCGCCGACTCCGCCCACGTGGCTGTGTTTGAAGAGCAGGCCCGCGCCCTGCGCACCACGATCACGCTCACCCAGCCCCTCGCGCGCGTCAGCGAGCTGCAGGTCGATGCCCTCGGCCAGATCATCGTCTGCGGCGCGCGCGGCGGCGCCTATGCCGAGGTCGTCGTCGACAACCTGGCCCTGACCGTGCGCAGCACCACCGAGCTGCCCACGCTGCGCCGACAGCTCTACACCCCCTTTGTGCGCCAGCAGTTTGGCAGCGAACGAACGGCCAACGTCACGCTGAGCACCCTCGGTGTGGCCGTGCCGAACCCGAGTGAGCTTATGCCAGGAGCTTACACGGGCGTGGCCTACGACTTCCGTGCTGATGTCGGCTACTACGTGGGGGGCGGCGCCACCCTGCTGAGCGATGGCCCCGCCGCAGGCGATGCGCGCACCCTGCTTAGCGGCGGTGGCCTCGTGCTGCGCCGGGCCGTGCACGCCTGGCAGCTGCCCTGAGTCTGGCCCCGACCACCCCCCGACCACGCGTTAACTTGCGCCCATGCTGATGCTGCTGCTGGCGGGCTTTTTGGTCTTGCTCAACGGATTCTTCGTCGCCGCTGAGTTCGCCCTGGTCAAGGTGCGCGCCACGCAGCTCGATGCCCTCATCGACGAGGGCCCCGCGGGCGTCAAGCCGCACGCACGCATGGCGCGTCACATTCTGCGCCACCTCGACCCCTATCTGTCGGCCACCCAGCTCGGCATCACCCTCGCCAGCCTCGGCCTGGGTTGGGTGGGCGAGCCCGCAGTGGCCCACCTGATCGAGCCCCTGCTCGCTTGGGCGGGCGTCACCGACCCGAAGACGATGCACTCGATCTCGCTCGTGGTGGCGTTCACCTTCATTTCGTTCCTACACATTGTCGTGGGCGAGATCGCGCCCAAGAGCATGGCCATCGCCGCCGCGCCGAGCGTAAGCGTGTTTGTGGCTTGGCCCATGCGCGTGTTCTACGTCATCTTCTACCCCGCCATGTGGGTGCTCAATGGCGCCTCCAACGCGTTGCTGCGCTGGTTTGGCATCCAGCCCATCGGTGGCGGTCACGGCAGCGCCGTCACCGCCGAAGAGCTCTACCACATCGCCGAACAGTCGGCCGAGACGGGCGCCATCACCGCTGGCGAGGGCCGCCTGCTCACCAACGTGCTCAGTTTCTCTGACCACGTCGCCCGCGAGATCATGACGCCCCGAGGCCGCGTCATCTTTCTCACCACCGAGCTCTCACTCGACGAGGCCCTGCAGGTCACGCAGCAGTCGGGCTTCACGCGTCTGCCGCTCATTGACGACAGCCCCGATGAGCCCATCGGCATCGTCCACCTGCGCGATCTGCTGCCCTACCTCTCGCGTCAGATTCCCTTCCCCGGCTTGGCGCCGCTGGCCAGACGCGCCCTCTACGTGCCCGAAAACATGCCCGCGCAAAAGCTGCTGCTCGAGTTTCAGAAGCGTCGCATGCACTTCGCCTTCGTCGTTGACGAGTTCGGCGGCCTCTCAGGCATCGTCACCCTCGAGGATGCACTCGAAGAGCTCGTGGGCGAAATCCACGACGAGTTCGACATCGTCGCCCAGCCCATCATCCGCACCGATACTGGCTTTGCGGTCGACGGTGGTGTGCTGCTGCAAGACCTGCTGCCTCTGCTCGAGCTCGACGAACTCGAGAGCGAGGCCGACACCGTCGGTGGCTACCTCATGGAGCGCCTCAGCCGCGTGCCCCAGGTCGGCGACACCGTCGAGGTGCCCGGCTGGATCCTGCGCGTGCGCTCGATGGACCGTCTGCGCATCGGCCGCGTCGAGGCCATTATCAACCCCGTGATGGACACGACCTAGTCGGCCTTGTCCCTGAGAACAAATACTTGAACCAGAGATGACCTACGACTACCACTTCACAGCCGTTGAGCGCTGCCCGATGTGTGACGCACCTGCGGCCGACTTTCGCGTGCGCGGCCTGCGGCAGAAGGGTAGCCAGGGCTTCCGCCCCCAGCGACAGCAGACCATCACCACCACCATCGTCGAGTGCCCCTCGTGCGGGCTGCTGCTGTCGAACCCCCGCCCCGAGCCCCTCGACATCAGCCAGCATTACGGCGTGCCCCCCGAGGACTACTGGCGCCCCCACTACTTCGCCCTCGACCCGAACTATTATGCTGACCTCATCGCCACCTTCCGCCGCCGCTTGGGCCCGCGCGCCGAGGGCGCCCGCGTGCTCGACGTCGGCGCCGGCATCGGCAAGGGCCTGCGTGCCCTCGCCCACGCTGGCTTCGACGCCTATGGGCTCGAGCCCGGCGAGGTGTTCGTGAAAAAGGCGATTGAGCTCGGCGGCATCCCCGCCGATCGGCTACAGCTCGCCATGGTCGAGCAGGCCGACTACCCCGAGGCGTCCTTCGACTGGATCATCTTCAGCGCCGTGCTCGAACACGTGGCTGAACCGGGCCGCGTGCTCGAGCGAGTGCTACGCTGGCTTAAGCCGGGCGGTCTCATCCAGGCCGAGGTGCCCAATGCCGGCTGGCTCATCGCCCGCCTGATCGATGCCAGTTACCGTGTGCGTGCGCTCCCCTACACCACCCACCTCAGCCCGATGCACCGGCCCTATCACCTCTACGAGTTCCGCCCGGCCAGCTTCGAGCGCCACGGTGCCCGCGTGGGCTACCGTGTGGCCGAGCAGCGCTTTATGGTGTGCGAGACCTTCCTGCCCCGCTGGGCCGACCCGCTCGTGGTGCCGCTCATGCGCGCCACCGACACGGGCATGCAGCTCGAGGTCTGGCTCGAAAAAATGTAACGCAACCCGCGCTTACGCCAGCTCAAGCTGCGCCACCGGCGCGCCCGCTGCCTACATCGCCGCGAAGCCGCCCGATACGTTCGCCACCTGCAGATAGCCCGCGCGCCGCAGCAGCGAGGCCGCGATCATCGAGCGATAGCCCCCCGCGCAATGCACCAGCACCGGCTGCTCGGCCTCGAGCTCGCCCATGCGGTCCAGCAGTTCACCCACCGGGATGCCCAGGCTGCCCGGCACCACGCCGTTCGAGATGCGCTCGCTTTCGTTGCGCACGTCCAGCACGCGCGCCTGCGCCATCCGCCCCGCGAAATCCGCAGGTGCCACGTTCTCCACCGCCTCGACCGGCCGGCCGGCGCCTTTCCAAGCCGTAAAGCCGCCCTCGAGATAGCCGCGCACGTTCTCGAAGCCCACGCGCGCCAGCCGCAGCACCGACTCGCGCTCATACGTCGGCTCGCTCACCAGCACGATCGGCTGGTTCACGTCAAACAGCGTGCCCACCCAGATCGCATACTGCCCGCCCAGGCCCACGTTCACCGCGCCCGGCACATATCCGGCCGCGAAAGCCTCGGCTGCCCGCGTGTCGAGCACGAGCGCGCCTGCGGCCACCTCGGCCTCCAGCTGCGCCGGTGTGAGCGGCTTGAGGTTGCGTGTCAGCACCGCGTCGATCGGCTCATAGCCCCGCTTGTTGATCCCCGCGTCTTGGAAGAAGTAGCGCGGCGGCGCCGTCTGCCCCTCTGTCACCGCCTCGATGAACTGTTCGCGTGTCATCGGCTGCAGGGCATAGTTCAGTTTCTTCTGCAGGCCGATGGTGCTCGTGGTCTCTTTACCGATCTGCTTGCCACAGGCCGAGCCCGCCCCGTGGCCGGGATAGACCACCACGTGGTCCGGCAGCTGCTTGAGCCGTGAGATGCTGTCATAGAGCAGGCTCGCCAGCTGCTCGCGCGTCAGGTCGCTCTTCACCGCTAGATCGGGCCGCCCCACATCGCCCACAAAAAGCGTGTCACCCGTAAAAACGCTCTCTAACTCACCCGCGGCAGTGCGCAGCAAGAAGCACGACGACTCGAGCGTGTGCCCTGGGGTGTGGATCACCTCGAGCGTGATGTCGCCTAACGTCAGCCGCTCGCCGTCGCGCGCCTCATGAATCGCATACTGCGCGCTCGCCTGCGCCCCTGGTCCATAGACGATGCTGGCGCCCGTCTGCCGCGCCAGGTCGAGGTGGCCCGACACAAAGTCGGCGTGGAAGTGCGTCTCGATCACATACTTCAGCCGGGCACCGCGTCGGTGCAGCAGCTCGAGATACGGCTCGACCTCGCGCAGGGGGTCGATAATCGCCGCCTCGCCCTTGCTCTCGATGTAATACGCCGCCTCGGCTAGGCAGTTGGTGTAGAGTTGCTCGACGGTGTGGGCCATGGTGCTAGATGGGTCGTCGTGAAAAAAAGGGAGGTCGAATCGAAATGCGTCGGTTAGCTAAAACGTCGAATGCGTGCGGATAGGTATGCGATTTACTTCGGCGCGCCCGACCACGGCTCAAAGGGCACGCCCGCCGCCTTGAGCTCGCTCAGCATGCCGTCGAACCAGCGCACCTGATAGCCCTGCTGCTGCAGCTTCTGCGCCACCAGCTGCGCCCGACCCCCGGAGTGGCAATACACTACTACGGGCTTCGCCTTGTCGAGCTGCAGCGCGCTCAGTCGCTGCGCAAACTCCGGCGAGGTCATGTCGGCGTGTTGGGCGCCCTTGACGAGGCCCGACTTCGTCAGTTCCCCCGGGCGTCGCACATCGAGCAGGATGCTGCCAGCGGCCTGCGCGGCCTTCACCCCGGCGGCGTCCACCGTCGGCTGTGCGAGGGCGGCGCCCGAGAGCATCAGCAGGACCAGCATCACATGGGTCATCCGATTCATGCAGCAAAAGTACGCCCCGGCCCGCGTCGCTTTCCTGACGTCCGTCAGCCCACCACCGCCTGACCGCCCACCCACACCCGCCGCACCACGTTTCGCCCGAACCAATAGGCTAGCGCCTCATAGCGCCCAATCGGCGCAGTCAGCACCACATCGGCCCGATAGCCTGGCGCTAGGCGCCCGTGCGTGGCCTCGAGGCCCAGCGCGGCGGCTCCGTGGCGGGTGGCGGCTACTACGGCCTCGGCGGGCTGCAGGCCCAGCTGCGCGCAGGCCATCGCCACGACCAGCGGCATATTGCCACTCGGGCAGGTGCCGGGGTTATAGTCGCTGGCTAGGGCTAGGCCCAGCCCCGCGTCGATCATCGCCCGCGCGGGCGCCTGCTCCAGCCGCAGAAAGAAGGCCGTGGCCGGCAGCACCGTTGGCACCACCGCCGAGCCCGCCAGCAGCGCCCACTGCTCGGGGCCCGTGCATTCGAGGTGATCGGCGCTCATCGCCCCAGCACGCACCGCTGCCTCGACGCCCCCCGTCACGCCCAGTTCGTTGGCGTGCACACGGCCCCGCAGCCCGTGCCGCGCCCCCACCTCGAGCAGCGCCACCGTCTCGTCTTCGCTGAAAAAGCCCTCCTCGCAGAACACATCCACATAGTCCGCCAGGCCCTCGTCTGCCGCCTGCGGAATGATGCGCTCGGCGATCAGCCGCAGATAGCCCGCGCGGTCGTGCCGATATTCCGGCGGCAGGGCGTGCGCCGCCAGCAGTGTGGTCTTGATCGTCAGCGGCACGTGCTGCGCCAGCGCCCGTGCCACGCGCAGCATCGTCAGCTCGCTCGCCAGGTCGAGGCCATAGCCCGACTTGATCTCGAGCGCGGTCGTGCCGGTGGCCATCACTTCGCGCGCGCGCATCACCGCCCCTTCGAGCAGCTGCTCGGGCGCTGCCTGCCGCAGGCGCAGGGCCGAGTTCACGATGCCCCCACCCGCTGCGGCGATCTGCGCATAGCTCTCGCCCCGCAGCCGCCGCGCCATATCGTCCACCCGGTCGTGCGCGAACACCAGATGCGTGTGACTGTCCACGAAGCCCGGCAGCGCCACACTGCCCGGCGCGTCGATCACGGTATCGCTCGGCGATGGGGTGGGGCAGGTGGCCATCGGCCCTAGGCCCGTGATGCGGTCGTCCTGCCACTGCAGCCAGGCATCAGCCACCACGCCCGCGTCGGCCATCGCCGCGCCGCGCAGCAGGGCTGGGCCCGGCGCAGCGCAGGTCACCACCTGCGCGAGCTGTCGCAGCAGTGTCGCCATAAGGATGAGCGGGGGAAGTAAGGGATCGTAACTGCCTGAGCCGCAAACTAAGCCCGCGCGCGCCTCAGCCCACCGCCGCTTACTTTCGCGCCATGCGTTCGGTCGCCCCACTGGTCTGGTTTCTGCTCGCGGCAGCCACGCTCAGCGCGCAGCCGAAGTCCACCCCGCCCAAGGCCCCACAGGCCAAGGCCGTGGCCCCCGCTGCCAGTCTGGACCGGTTCGACTTCCTGCTCGGCCAGTGGTATGGCGCCGATGCCCGCAACCGCCGCCTGCTCCAGGCCTGGACCTGGCTCAACGACTCGACGCTCATCGGCCTCGTCTGCACGCCCCCCGCCCCGCAGCGCATCGACAGCGCCCGCTGCCCAGCCTGGCTGCTCCGCATCTCGGGTGGTCAGGTGCTGCTGCTGCGCCCACCTGACGACGCGCCCGATGCGCCCCCACTGCGCTATCGCCTCAGCGCCTGGGGCCCCGGCCGTGCCAGCTTCGTCACCACCGAGGCCGCCTATCCGCGGCAGCTCACCTTTAGCCTCACCCTCGGCCGACAGCTGCTCATCACCAGCGAGGGCCAGCGGGGCCACGGCATGCGCCACGACGAGCAGCTGCTGAGTCCGCTCAAATAGCGCTCGTCACCTGGCTGCGCGCCCATTTGCCTCAGCCCTACCCGTCGTCCTACCTTCAGCCCCACTTCCCCCCTTGCCCTATGAAACACCGCATTGGCAACGTCCTCGTGTACATCGTCGCGGGCCTCATGGCCCTCTCGACCCTGCCCAAGTTCCTCCGCCTCGATCCCATCGTCGTCAACTTCACCCGCTGGCACCTGCTCGACCACATCACGATCATCGCCGTGCTCGAGCTGGGTGCTGTGCTGCTGCTGGTCTATCCGCGCACCTACGTGTGGGGCCTGCTGGCGGCGAGCGGCTATCTCGGCGGCGCTATCGTCACTCACCTCGCCGCCGGCGAACCCTTCGTCATGGGCCCCGATGGGCCAGGGGCCATCATGCCAACGGTATTCCTGGGCTTGCTCTGGCTCGGCGCTCGGCTCAAGCGGCCCTCGCTCTTCCAGGTCTAGCAGCCCTTTGACAGCCCCGCTTAAGGCGCCGCGCACGCGCGCGGCGCCTTTCGTCGTTGCTTTGCAGAGCCGGTGTGTCATGCCTCGGCGCTGAACTTCTGCTTCGTTTCACTGCCATGGCCCGCATCCGCTGGCGCGACCTCGTTCCGGGGAGGCTCTACCTGCTCATGCTGCGGGCCTTCATCGGCCCCTTCGTCGCCAGCTTTGCCGTCATCCAGTTCCTGCAGGTGCTGCTCGTGCTCGGCCAGCGCAAGAACGACATCTTTGGCAAGGGCTTTGGCGCCGGTGTCGTCAGTGAGCTGCTGGCTTACCTCAGCGCATGGCCCACGCTCGAGTCGCTCGCCCTGGCCTCGCTCATGGGCTCGCTCATTGCCCTGGGCAGCCTCGGCGAGCGCTATGAGCTCGCCGCCATCAAGTCGGCAGGCATCTCGCTTACCCGCCTGATGATTCCGCTGGTCATGATCGCCATCGTCGTCACCGGCTTTGCGTTCTTCTTTTCCTTCTACGTCAAGCCTGAGGTGAACCTGCGCTTCTGGTCGCTCATGTTTGACGTGCGCCAGACGCGACCCGCCTTCTCGCTCAAGCCCGGCCTTTTTGCTGCCATTGCCGACGGCTACACCATGCGCGTCACCGACCGACGCCCCGACGGCCTGCTGCGCGGTGTCATGATCTATGACCACACCGAAGAGCGCGGCAACGTCAACCTCACCCTCGCCGACTCCGGCCGCATGTGGATGGATAGCCGCACGCTCTACCTGCGCCTGCAGCTCTACCACGGCATCCGCTACGAAGAGCCCCTGCCCGACGCCGAGAGCCCCGGCGGCCAGCCGCTCAACCGCATCAGCTTTGACACCCTCAACACCCAGCTCGACCTCTCGGGCCTGCAGCTCAAGACCACCGACCAGAACCTGTTTCGCAGCCACCAATACATGCTCGACATCCACCGGCTGTCGGCGCGCATCGACACCCTGCGTGACCGACCCCGGCAGAGCGCCCGCGAACTCATGGCCTCGCTCGAGCCCTACCTCCACCTGCGCGAGCGCCAGGCCAGCCTGCGCACGCTCGATTCCCTCACCGCCGCCGACAGCCTCGCGCGCAAGAGCCTGAACGCCCCCCACGCCACCCTTGACTCCATCGCTACCCTCACCTACTACGACCGCTCCAACGTTTTTGCCAACGCCTCGAGCACCGCCCGCGCCGTCTCCAACTACCTGCTCTTCTCCAAGTCGAACTACACCAACCAGTTGCGCGACATCTGGGGCTACGACTACGAGCGTCACCTGCGCTGGGCCCTGCCGGTGGCCTGTTTGTTGTTCCTCTTTGTCGGCGCACCGCTCGGCGCCATCATCCGCAAGGGCGGACTAGGCTGGCCCACGCTTGTGGGCATTGCCCTCTTCGTCATCTTCTACTTGCTCGTCTCCTTCGGCAAAAAATTCGCCCTCGAGGGCATCACCCCCGCATGGTTCGGCGCCTGGATGCCCATCCTCGTGCTGATTCCGATGGCCGTCTTTCTCATGTACCAGAGCGCCACCGACAGCCCACTGTTTGACCTCACCGCCTGGCGCCAGCTCATCGCCCAGACCTGGGCCCGCCTGCGCAGCCGCCCCATTACCGCCTAAAACACAGCGGGCCCGACTGTAGTCGAGCCCACTGTGAGCAATTGTTCAGCTGAGGCTTACTGCATCGTGAACGGCACCGAGAGGTTCGAGAGGCTAATGCTGCTCGGCACGGTGAGCCCCGCAGGTGCAGACCCTGATAGGTTAAGGGTGACTGTGGGGTTAGCGGTCAGCGTATAGCCGCTCGCTGCTGAACCCGAGATGCTGGCCGTGATATCACCCTGATAAAACACGTCGCGGAACGTGGTCATGCCCACGGCCGGTGGGAAGCGATAGGCGATGTTCACCGTCACCGTCTGAGAGCCCGTGCTAATGTTCTCGCCAGTCAGCGGCACGCGCACCGTTACCTGGGCCAACGTGGCACCGGTGAAGGCGCCGGTTAGGGTTCCGGTGATAGAGGCGATAAACTGAATGTTCTGGTTATTCCAGGCGGTGTTCACATTGGAGTTAAGCGTACGCAGCGCACTCTGGAGGAGCACACCTCCAGCGAATCCGTCAAGCGTCGCGCTAATGCCACCGCTCACCGCCGTCTGGGTGGCGATGTATTGACGCTCACTGCTGAAGATACCCGCATGCAAGTTGTTCGTGCCGGTCGTGGCCACACGGAAACGGCGCGCCGTCGTCGTCGAGCCCGGCACCGTGATGACGCCCAGGGGCATGCTGATATCAACCGTGCCCGTGCTGTTCAGCGTGTTGAAATCTGTCGATGACAGCACCACCAGCGACTGCAGATTCGGCGAGGTGAAGTCTGTGGCCACGTTAAGCGGCGTCTGAATGAACACACTAGTGCCCGAGTTCAGGGTGCCGCCTGTTTTGGTGATGCGAAAGCGATAGTGCATTGAGCCACTCCCGCTGCCGATATACATCTTGCTGAAGTCGGGCGTCACTTCGTCAAAGGCTAGCGTCGGCAGTGCCGCGATCGCAAAGGGCGCCGTTTCGGCGCCAACGATCACGGGGTTGGTACTCACAATCCGCAGTTTGTAGCCAGCACCCGCAGGCGTGTTAGTGGGAAATACCGTCCCCAGCGAGGTTGGGTCCAAAACCGCCGTGTTCGACGTCTGCAGATTGGTGGGGCTAGCAAAACTGCCAGAAGCATTGCTCAGCTGCAGCGTAAACACGTTCCCCACGTTAAACGGACCATTGGTGATGGGGGCCCCGCCGATGGGCAGTACGCCACCAGCAGTAAGGTTGGCACTGGTAGTGGTCGGCGCTCCGATGGTCGGAATCACCACCGTGATGGCTGCCGACTGCGTGCCCGTGATCGCTGGGCTGGTCGAGACCCAGCGCATGCGATAGTTCGAGCTCGACGCAAGGTTCGACGGCAGTGTGACCGCATTCGCGTTCGACATATTGGGGCTGTTCACCGTTAGCAGCGTCGTCGGGGCTGAGAAGCTGCCACTGATATCACTCAGCTGCAGCGTAAACACGTTGTTGCTGTTAAAGACCCCCGTGAAGGTGTTGGCCACTTGCACGGCTCGGCCGGGGATCAAGCTCGTGGCACCCCCTTGATTTGACACCACCGAGCTGACACCGAGAGTCGGCGGGGCGATGCTCAGGTTCGCGCCGTTGTCGGGGCTGATGGTGCTTGGGTTGCTCGCCACCACGCGAATGCGATAGGCCGTGCCGGTCATCGCGCCCGAGGGCAGCGTGGCCGAGATAGGGCTGGTGCCGGTGCCGATCGCCGTCGGGCTGGCGAAGCTGCCCGTGCCATCACTCAGCTGCGCAGTGAAGACGTTGCCCGCGTTGAAGGTGCCGGTCGTCGCAAACGTAACCGTCACGCTGCCCCCGGGCTGGAAGGCGCCCGCCAGGGTCGGGGCAGCGATGGTCGGGGGGCCCGGCGGCGTGGACGGGGGGGCAGGGTCGTCTGAGCCGCCGCCGCAAGCTGTGATCAGGCTCGCCGCCGTAGCTAAAAACAGGAGGCCAATCAAGGCCCGTTTGAAAGGTATAGCCAGTTGATTCATAAGGGTTTACGTGTCTGCTGAAATGCAAACGGGCGCAAAACTAACGGCTAATCCCTACCCCTAATGCGCATTCGCTTTACAAGATTTTAACATCTCTGTTAACATTTCACTGACTAGACAGTCCAGCTGATGCTGCCTTCTACAGCAGTCCCGCCACTCGGTGCCCCAGCGGCCCGTGACCCCGGCCCACGCCTGGCGCGGCGGCGATGGCGCGGTGCACATAGGCCTTCGCCCGGCGCACCGCCTCGGGCACGTCGTGCCCCAGCGCGAGGTTCGACGCGATCGCGCTCGAGAGGGTGCAGCCCGTGCCGTGCGTGCTCGCCACGGCGAGCCAGGGCAGGCTCAGCACCTCGGCCTGACCGGCGTGCCACAGCAGGTCGCTGCTGACCGCCCCTGCCTCGCCCTCGGTGCGGATGCCCTTGATGAGAATCCACGCCTCGGGCGCCTCGGCGGCGATGCGCGCGGCGGCCCGTGCGGCGTCGTCTAGAGTGGCGATGGGCAGCTCGGCCAGCAGCTCGGCCTCGTGGCGATTCGGCGTCAGCACCCGCGCCTGGGGGTAGAGGCGCTGTCGCAGATTAGCGATCGCACCCGCCTCGAGCAGCACGTCGCCCGAGGTGGCCACCATCACCGGGTCCACCACCACCGGAATCGCCCTCGGCGCCGCGTGGCGCGCCAGCAGCTCGGCCACCTGCGCCGCCACGGCCGCCGTGCCCAGCATGCCCACCTTGATCGCCGCCGGCACGAGGTCGTCAAAGAGCGCCTCCACCTGCGCCGCGATCATCGCCGGGCTCACCCCCTCGACCAGGCGCACGCCCTGCGTGTTTTGCGCCGTCAGCGCCACGATGGCCGTCGTGCCAAAGCACCCGTGGGCCTCCATCGTCTTCAGATCCGCCTGAATGCCCGCGCCACCGCCCGAGTCGGAACCGGCGATGCTGAGCACAATGGGTGGGGGCGAGCGGCGCGTGTTCACGGCGCAAACCTACACCCGCCCGGCCCCCTGCCCGAGGGCAGCCCCGTTGCAAGCGTCCGTTTATGCAATATATTTGCATCTAGATGCGCGCCCCCCGCCTGTTCCTCCACCGCCCCGATCGGCCCCTGGCCGACTGGCTCGGTCTGAGCGGCTCGACGCTCTGCCTGCTACACTGCCTCGCGTCGCCCATCGTCTTTGGTGCAGCGGTGGCCGCGGGCTGGCACGTGGCCTGGCTCGACTGGCTCTTTGCTGCCATCGCCCTCGTGGCCGTGGCCCACACCGCGCGCACCACCACCCTGCCCCTCGTGCGCCAGCTGCTGCTGGGCGGTCTCGTGGTGTTTGCCCTCGGCTTGGGCGCCGACGCGCTGCTGCATCCGAGTCACCCGCACGCGCCTAGCACGGCTGCCGATTGGTTTCACGTGCCCGGTGCGGCGCTGATGCTCATCGGCCACCTGCTCAACCTGCGGCATGTGCTGCGCTGCCGCACTGGCGCCTGCGCCCACCCCCACCACCTGGCCTAGGGCCTCCGGGTTTTCCAATCAATTCGGGCTGCTGCCCGCCGCGCCCGGATTCAGGCGCTCGCTCAGCAGGCGCTCGAGGCGCTGTTGGTGCTGATGCAGGTCGCGCAGGGCCTGCTCTTGCTCGCTCAGGCGCGCATAGAGGTCGTCGGGGCCCGACAGGTCGGCTGTGATCCGCCGCCGCACAGCATAGGCCCCCAGCACCTCGCTCGGCCGCAGCTGCACCGGCGCGAAGCCCCGGTTATCGCTCTTGAGCAGCAGAATGCCCTCGCTGCGTGTGCGGTCCACCACGCGCTTGACCAGCGCGCCCTCGGCCGTCACCACCACATACACGCGGTTGTCAGTATAGCCCTCTGGCCCCAGCGGCGAGCACAGCAGCACGTCGCCCGAGCGCAGCGTGGGCTCCATGCTCGTGCCCTCTACGTGCACGGCCACGCCCCCCTCGAGGCCCGGATAGGTAATCGCCTCGCCGCCCACCACCGCGTCGGCAAAGCCCGCAAAGCGCCCGCCCATCGCCGCCTGCTCCACCAGCGCAAACTGCCCCCGCTCGCCCCGATAGGCCGTCACCTCAGCCGGCTGTCCCTCGCCCTCGCGCGCCACGACTAGGCTGCCCGGCTGCGCCTCAGCCCCGAAGAGATAGTCATAGCTCACCTCAAAGGTCTGCGTGATCCGCTCGAGCGTCTCGAGGCTCGGGTTGGTGATGCCCTTTTCGATCTGCGAGAGCGACGACTGCCGGATGCCCAGCAGGTCGGCAAACTCGATCTGGCTCAGGCCGGCCAGTTTGCGCAGGTCGCGAATGCGGGTGCCGATCGTCTGAGCCATAAGCGCTAGGGGGGGTGAAACAAGCCGTTGAGTCTGAATGCCGCCATTCTCAGCCGCATTCCCACACAAAGTTACCCGCTCCCCTTCCCCTCTTTCCCTCATTCCTCCCCCTTCCATCCTCCCCCAGCGGATATCCTCCCCCTACAGCAGCACCCCATAGCGCGCATAGGCGGCCTGCTCGAGGGCCTCGCGGTGGTCGGGGTGGGCGATGCCGATCAGCGCCCGCGCCCGTTCGCGCAGGGTCTTGCCATAGAGGTCGGCCACGCCGTGCTCGGTCACTAGGTGGTGCACGTGCGAGCGCGTGGTCACCACACTCGCGCCCGGCTTGAGCAGGGCCACGATGCGGCTCTCGCCCTTGCTCGTCACGCTCGGCAGGGCGATGATCGCCCGCCCCCCCTCGGCTAGGCTCGCCCCCCTGACGAAGTCCATCTGACCCCCCACGCCCGAGAACTGCATCGTGCCGATCGAGTCGGCGCACACCTGCCCGGTCAGGTCCACCTCGAGGGCCGAGTTGATTGCCGTCATCTTTCGGTTGCGGCGAATCACCGCCGTGTCGTTCACATAGCTCGAGTCGCGCAGCTCGACCGACAGGTTCGAGTCCACGAAATCATACGTCCGCCGCGAACCATACACAAACGACGACACGATCTTCTCGTGGTGCATCGACTTCTCACGGCCGTTGATCACGCCCCGCTCGGCCAGCTCGACCACCCCGTCCGAGAACATCTCGGTATGCACGCCAAGGTTGCGGTGGCCCTTGAGCTCGTCCAGCACCGCGTTCGGAATCGCCCCGATGCCCATCTGCAGCGTGGCCCCATCCTCCACCAGGCCCGCCACGTGCCGCCCGATGGCCCGCTCCACCGCGCTGATCTCGCCCGGCTCGGCCGCGAACAGCTCGTCGTGGCACTCGACCATCGCCGCCAGCCGACTCACGTGAATGAAACCGTCGCCATAGGTGCGCGGCATGCGCGGGTTCACCTGCGCGATGACCACCGGCGCCGAGTCCGACGCGTCATTGGTGATGTCCACCGATACGCCCATCGAGCAGAAGCCGTGTCGATCGGGCGGCGACACGTGAATCAGCGCCACGTCGAGCGGCAAGATCCGCTGCCGAAACAGTCGCCCCGCCTCGCTCAAGAACACCGGCACATAGTCCGCCCGACCATCCGCTACGGCCTTGCGCACGTTTGCCCCGCAGAAGAGCGCGCTGACATGAAACGACCCATTCACCGCCGGGTCGAGATAGGGCAGCTCGCCGTCGGTGTGCAGGTGCACGATCTTGACGTCTTTCAGTTCGCTGGCCCGCGCCGCCAGGGCGCCAATCAGGCGCGTGGGCGTGGCTGCCGCGCCCTGCACAAACACGCGGTCGCCCGACTTGACCAGCCGCAGCGCCTCGTCGGCGCTCACATACTTTACCGTTGTCATAACCTGAGGGTGGAATAATGGGGTCTGAATGCCGCCACAAGGCTAGCACCCCCCCGCCCCCCAAAACCTGACCGTCGTCAGGCCGTCGCAAAACTTCGCAGCGTGGGTCGAGCGACCCTGCGCCACGACCCCCTAGTTCTTCCGGCCAAAAATCGCCACCGTCAGGAACTTGCCCGGCTTCTGCCGCAGGTCGATCAGCAGCTTGTCCAGGCTCTCGGCGCTCTTGGTCAGGTTGGTGTAGAGCTGCTCGTCGTGCATCAGCTTGCCGATGTTGCCCTGGCCGTTGCGCACCTTTTTCATCACCGAGTCGATGCTCTCGAGCGTGGTGCGGGTGCTGGCCAGCGTGCCGCGCAGGTCGCCCATCGAGGCCGCCAGCGAGTCGGTCACCGTCGCTGTGTTCGTCAGGATGCGGCTGATGGCCTTGTCGTTTTGCCGGATGGTGCCCGTCACAGCGCTCAGGTTGCGGGCCACAGTGTCCACGTGCACGAGCGTGCCGTCCACGCGGCGGGTGATGCTGGCCAGGTGGCGCGTGCTGAGCTCGACATTGCCCACCATGCGGCGCAGCTGGGCGCTGTCGCCCACCGCCACGCGCACCGAGCGGCTCACAGCCGTCAGCTCGTCGAGCAGCACCTCGATCTTTTGCTTCACCGGGGCGATCTCGCTCGCCAGCCGGTCCATCAGCGCGATCTCGAGGCTGTCGGCCAGCGTGTCGCCCGAGGCCAGATAGGCCGTCGCGGCGCCCCGCTGCAGGTCCACCGCCATGCTGCCGATCAGCCCCGAGCTGCGAATCACCGCCCGCGAGTCCACCGGCACCTGCACGCCCTTTTGCAGCTCGAGGGTCACCTTTACCTTGCCCGATTTGCCATCGAGGCTCATCGTCTTGACCGTGCCCACCGCATAGCCGTTGATCGACACCTTGTCGCCCTCGGTCAGGCCCTGCACGTGGTCATAGATCGCCACCAGCGTGAACGTGCGCTCGAAGACCGAGCTGCCCTTGAGGTAGCTCAGGCCCCACAGCAGCAGGGCCGTGGCCACTAGGGCCAGCAGGCCCACCTTCAGCTCGCGCGACAGCGTCATGGTTCAGTACGAAGGGTTCGTTTACGAAGGATAGCAGAGAATAGAATCGGCAAGTTACGCGCCTCAGCGCGCGCCCACCCGCCGCCGCGGATAGCGCATCGGATAGGCGGCGTCGGTCTCGCCCCGGCTGATCTTGTCCAGCTTGGGGCGCAGCAGCTGCTTTTTCAGCGGCGAGGCATAGTCTACGAAGAGCTTGCCCTCGAGGTGGTCGTATTCGTGCTGAATCACGCGCGCCGCGAGTCCGGTGAAGCATTCGTCGTGCGGCTGAAACTGCTCGTCGACCCAGCGCAGGCGGATCGACGGCCGCCGGCTCACCGGCTCGCGAATGCCCGGAATCGACAGGCAGCCCTCGGTGTAGGCCCAGGCCGTGCCCTGTTCGTCATAGAGCTCAGGGTTGATGAACGTGCGCTTGAGCGTCTTGAGATAGGCCTGCTCGGCTAGGTCGTTGGTGCCCTCGCCCTCGCTGTTGGCGGTGGCCATGGGCGCAGCATCCACCACGAAAATGCGCAGCGACTGCCCCACCTGCGGCGCCGCTAGGCCCACGCCCTCGGCGGCATACATCGTCTCATACAGGTCGGCGATGAACTGCGCCAGGCCGGGGTGGTCGGCCGCCACGGGCGCTGCCCGCTGCCGCAGCACCGGGTCGCCATAGGCCACGATCGGAAGCACCATAGGTCGTGCGTGTCGGGGGTCAGGTTGAGCCCTCAAAGGTACGGCCCCGCGCCCGCCATTGCGTCTCAGCGCGCCGGGCCGCCGCTCAGCGGCTCGCCAGATAGTCCTGCAGAATCAGCACGGCCGCCACTTGGTCCACTAGGCGCTTGTCACGGCGCTGGGCGCGGGTGCCGCCCTGGGCGATGGCCTGACTGGCCGCGCGCGAACTCAGGCGCTCGTCCCAGCGCACGAGACGCAGGTTAGGGTGGGCGGCGGCGAGCTTCAGTTCGAGGGCGGCCACGTGGGGGGTGAGGTCGGTGTCGCTGCCGTCGAGGCGGCGCGGCCAGCCCAGCACGAGCGTGCCGACGGGCCCCTCGGCGATGCG
>VYMD01000119.1_pt1 | contig 28198 bp, 29 predicted proteins | sample 5115311 | NCBI WGS metagenome assembly VYMD01 (sample SAMN12291779, study PRJNA351875) | freshwater metagenome | isolation source: freshwater lake | place: USA: Michigan, Wintergreen Lake | collected 2013-08-08
CAACGATACATTTGAAGCACGTGGTGACGATGTGCAAGACGCTTTTTGTAAAGAGGGCATCCCGACTCATTCTCCTGAACGTAAAGTTTTGGGAATAGACAGGTTGCCTGGCGGTTTTGGGCCTTATATTCTTGCTCCTAAAAATGCCGCGATTTTAGCAGATGGTTTACACTCAAAAGTTGCAGTGCTGATGGAGCCTTTTGCGGCGGCATTGCAGGCAATTATCGCATCACCACCAAAAGATGGTGATTCAGTTGCAGTATTGGGTCCGCGCCGGCTCGGAAGTCTGATTCTCTCTGCTTTAAAAGCTCACAAACAATCCTCAAAATCCAACTTTCGCATTACGGCGATCACTCGACACGATCATTTGGTAGAACTCTCTAAAAAAATGGGAGCTGAAGAGACTGTAGATCTCAGATCAGTCGATGCAGATGATTTAAAAGATAAATTTGATATCGTCTATGACACAACTAGCACACCCAGTGGTTTTCTTTCTGCTCTTCAATTCGCAAAAAGGGAAGTTCATCTCAAAACAACAAATGGGCAGGTAATGGGGGGGCTATCGCATCTTACTGAGCTTGTTGTAGATGAGTTGTCTTTACTGCCAGCCACCATGGAGAACCTGGACTTTCACTGGCCTCGCGAAAGCCGCCAAAATAAAACAGTTTTTCTTTTTCCATCCATTGCAGAAAAATGGAAGGCAATATTGCCAAAACACTTTGATGTCTTTACCGGAACCGCATCGGAAGCTTGGGACATCTTAAACTCAAAAGTGTTCGCTGGACATGTTCCCAGATTTGATTTGGTGGTTGTAGGTTCGCCGGACGAAATCGGAAGTGCTATACGACCATTTCCAGGGAAAGAAGATTCTTTGGTTCGACCTCGAAGTGCCATACTCGTAGATACAGAAATTGAGAGGCTTTGGTCAGAGGAAGCAACTGTGAGTTTAAACTTCTTTAAAGCAGGCAAAATGATACGCTCTTCACGATGCGGAGACTTTCATTATGCGATCAAATTATTGAAAGAAAATACCGACGTTGCAAAATCCCTCGAAACCAATATGATTTCACATAACTATAATTTTGTGAATCTCCCCGATGCATACAATAAGGCAAAGGAGACATCTTCGGTAAAAGTTGTCGTAAACTTTGATTAAAGAAAGTTCATTATGACTCAAAAAGAAATACAAACTTCACTTGGACCAATTCTTACAAAAAAAGCTGAAAATTTATATGAGTTAGATTTATCGAATCTCAGGATTTTTTTCGGACTATCCATTTTATCGAGATCTCTTGCGGAAGAAATTGGAAATCAATTACACACTGTTCCTGGTGATGTTTCTTTCACATACAAAATCAATCCTTCGATCAATCATGAATTGATCGACATGCACATTCAGCATGTGCAGGTTCATGCAAAGGCTGGCGTGTTGGATGACTGGGTCTTGTACCGTTCTCAATTTGAGGATGATTTACGAATTGTTCTTGGAACTTTCCAAAGACAATCCATCGCTAGAAAAATACATCCAGAATTTTATGGTGAAGATGCTCGTTTGAATCCATCCATCGCCTTATTATTTCCATTCTCTGAGATTGATACCAATATCGAAGTCGATTATCAGATTCTTTTAGAACGCGTACAAAGTAGTATCACAAGTGGCGACTTTTTTTTACGTATCACGATAGACTCATCCACCAACAGCGGGTTAAACTTAGAAAAATTACCGCATGAAAAAGTAGAAGAGATTGGAAGACGAACGTACATCGCAGGCCTTTCAAAGATTAGTGAATCACTTGCAAATAGTATCATGAGTGCGGCTCAAAAGGGTGAAAAATTTTTCGAAGAAGAAAATAGACATTTCAGTAAAATCTTTGAACAAATTGAAAAAACACCATTTGGGCGACTAACTCACATTAATTTTTACTGGGAGGATCAATTTCGTCAGCATCTGCTTTCTTCGAGTATTGAAAGCGCTCTCCCTTTGATGAAAAAGTTATTTTTGATCCTGGAAGATTCAGAGATCGCTACGTTAATCAAAGATGGCAATACGATACTTGCAAAGCTTGGAAGAGCTGATGTGTATATCGACTTATCACGCTTAGATCGAGTCCTCAATTTTAGCTTCAATAAAAAAAGAACCCAGATAGATGCAAGTTTCTACCTAAGAAGAATGCAATTATTGGAAGATATCGCTAATCAGAAAAATCATACTTTAAACTTCGAAGGTGTTCACTTATATTTAATCCATCATATTACTTCGGAGATTATCTCTCTAGTCGAGACATTCAGACGTCTTAAAGCCAAAACTGTAGATGTCGCATTTGTAAAGTATGGTGGAAATATTCCACCAATCTACTTAGATGTATTGTTGGATATACCTACTGAACAGTTTTATATGGCTGGTTTGGAATTTAAGCTTACTCAAAATAACAAACCTTATTATGGTGTTTCTCCTCTTTACAGTGATTTCTCCAAACATCAAGTGTTCAAAACTAAGTTAGAAGAAGCAAAGTTTGGATTTTACGATGCGATGAGGTATTTAGCAACTTACCTATTTTTTCAAAAACTGTTTTTAATTCATCAATCCAATGACAAAATCCTTCTAATTGAAGATGGAGGTTATATCGCACCGATTCTCAACCAAAGGTGTTTAGAAAACGTTTCTCTTTTGGATTTTTGTAACGAATTCTGGATTGATTGTCCCACTTCACTTAGATCACGTTCACTTTTTGATTTTATCTCTTCGCATGTTATTGGTTCGGTGGAACATACCCGAAATGGTTATGATAGACTTGTTAAGGCGGCCGGTAATGAAAACAAATTGGCACTTCCCGCTTATACAATCGCGATTTCGAATGAAAAGACAAAAGAAGAATCGAAAGAAGTTGCTTACTCGATTTTAAATGCAGTAGAAAACACTCTACACGGATTGGGAAAAGTTATATCTAAACGTAAGATCATCCTACTTGGATCTCATGGCAATATAGGATCTTTTTTATTCAAATATTTAATCCAGGGTCGGCTCCACGAATCAAATCTATTTGTCACAAGAGTTGACCTAAAGGTTAATCACGATCAGCCCTTTGAATACGCAAAATTTGATTCCGTTGCAAAGTCAGAGTTTTATGATTCGGATATGGTGATAGGAGTAACAGGCGATAGTGTCTTAAAACAGCACAACTTTGAAGATTGGATATTAAATGGAAATAAGCCTGGATTGTTTTTAATTTCTGGTTCAACAAAAACGGTAGAGTTTGCAGATTTTAATGATTGGATCAATCAATTAAACATGTCATCGAAACCTGTCATAGATAACGTTGAAGTAACTTTGGAAATCGATCGTATCCTAGATCCACAGACTCAAATGGATTTGGGCGGTCGTTTTACCTTTTCGTTTATTAAGAATGGAAGTTCGCAAACAAAGGTGATTTATTTATTGAGTGATGGAAGTCCGATCAACTTCCTTTTCTTTGGAGTTCCGACTGAGTCCATGGATCCGATTATTACCCAGCTAACGACCGCATCATTAGGTATGGTAAATCAGTTTCATCAAGGAAAATTACCAGCACCGAAACTTTATGCAATAGATCATGTGATCAATCAGTGGGGTGAACCATTGTGAGCAAACATGGTTTTTTTCAAATCACTCAAAAACTGTTTTTGAGAGACGGTGATCTCCTTCTTGTAATGCGTGATAGAAAATCAGGATTTGGTGATTTGCCTGGTGGCAGAATGGACGAGGATGAATTTTTTGCAGATTGGGTACTGAGTATTCAAAGAGAAGTTTCCGAAGAACTAGGACCAAATGTCAAAGTTGATATCAATCCGAAGCCCTTTCTTATACACAAACACAAGGTAAACGAGGGAAATCATCCGTGCATCATCTTGGGTTACCATGCAAGTTTAGTTTCTGGACAAATCATCATGTCAGACGAACATGATTTTATGGAATGGGTAAATGTTAAAACCTATAATCCCTCTCCACTGTTTACTGAATATATGCTCGATGCAGTTTCAATTTATTTAAAAGACCATGCATAATTTTTACGTACCACCATTCAAAGTTTTATTTTTTGCAGTAATGCTAGTGTTTACTGGCTTTTCCGCACGAGCACTCCAACAAAAAGATGTCCCCATCCCTAAATTTGATTTCCATATCGCAAGCTCTACTGATGAGCCTGTGATTGAAAATGAAGCGGAAATTGAACGTCCAAATCTTACATGGTCAAAAGTTCAAATTCAGACAAATGGAGCGGACAGAAAGTACGGTAATATCATTTCTATGCAAGTTGTCTTGCGCATTGAAGATTTTGCCAAAACAGAATGGTGGAATGAACGGATAGAAGAACTCATGTTAGCGGGAAAGACGGCGAATATCTATGATCGCAAAACGATCATCATTTTTCCTGAACATATAGGAACTGGTTTAATATTCTTAGATGAGAAAGAAGCCGTATTTTCGAATGATAATTGGAAATCTGCCATGGAAACGTTTGTTTCCAAACATAAAGCAGATATCGCGCCTTTTTTAGAATTTTCATCGAAGCCGCAAGCAAAGTGGGAAGCAGCTTTTCGCTTCCAATCTCAAAAGATGGCGACGGCTTACCAACAAACTTTCGCTAAACTTGCAAGAGATTATAAAGTACCTATTCTTGCAGGTTCGATCATACTTCCCTCACCAAAGGTAGTGAGAGGAGAGCTTGTCATTGATCCCAAAGGTCCACTTTATAATGTGTCGGTTCCTTTTTCTGCAGATGGAAAAGTAATGGATCCATTAATTCGCAAAACACTGATTACCCAGGAAGAGGATTTGATACTCAGCGCAGGAGAGGTCAATCAAGATCGAACATGGATTGTTCCTGGTTGGAAGGTTGCCGTCTTTATAGGAACGGAAGTATTTAATCCTTTGCTTTATGAAAAATTACGAGGTAGACCATTGGATGGACTCGTATCACCTGCGTTTTCATTTGCAAATCTGGACAAGGAACGTATCAAACCATACATCAATGATGATTCCTTTTTAACATTTTCAGATCCAGACATTTGGGAAAAATTTGGCTTAACAAAAAATATCAAAACAACGCGGGCTGTTGAATCAGTACAAGTTTTTCTGAAAGGAAATTTCTTTGAAGAAAAAGCCGCGGGAAGAACTTACAATGTTCGAGATTTCATAAACTACGATTCCGCAACCTCGGAAGTCGAACCTCAAATCTTAAATTTGTATTTCTAAATAAATTCAGTTAAGAGACGTAATCATTCCGTGTTTTTTTAACTTAAGAACAAAATCGGTTTGACATTCCCTTTCGAAAGAAAAATCTTCTGAAGTGCTATGTCAAAGAAAGGGCCTACTACGAACGAATTCTATATAAAATGTCCTCTTTATTCGAAGGGTTTAAAGGTCTGTCCAAGTTCAAAGGACCGTCTGCAAGAAGACGATTTCGAAAATCTGACATCACATTGCATCACTGATAAATACAAAGCTTGTAGCTTTTATCAAAACAAAAAAGAACACGAACAAGCGGCCTAACCATCCGCTAACTTTTTTACTTTCTTAAAATACTCGTACATAGCGAAGTCTTCTTCCGAGAAAATCAAATGGTCGATGACAAGCTCCCCAGCCTTGCTTTCATAAATCATCCGATCACCTGCAATTCCCCATAAACGTTCTAGAAAAAACGGTAGGTGCTCTTTTTTTCCGAGGACTTTCCATTTCATCGGTTGTTGCGGGTCATTTTGATTTGATGCAATAAACTCGTCTTTGGCGGTCAATCTATATGAAATCGCCTCCCTTGTGGAAATGGGAATCCCGCGTGAAATAGATGGGAATCTGTTTGAGGAATATTCAATTTCTCTTAAGTATAAATCACCGATTTTCCCACCAACAACGTAAGCCTGCGAACCATTGTGATGAATCACTCTTGGGATCACTATATCCTTGCTTAACAGATTTACCTTCAAAGCTTTTGTCTGTAAGACATAGAGATTGTAAGAACCACCTGCTCCTGACCAGATCAGCCAATCCTCTCCAATACTTGCGAGTTGGAGGTTTGTTTTTAATTTGGGAAATGGTGGGGCAAATTGTTCTGAACTAATGATTTTTTTGGGAAGTTTTGGATGAGAGGTTTTTTCCTCGTAGAGATCATTTTCAAAGAAGTAAAAAATTTTATCTCCTTTTTCTGAAATCCCCATTCCAGTGTTGCAAGGTATATGGACAGCAGACTCGTATTCTACTGTGATATTTAACAGAGAATATGCGTAAATGGCACATCCTCCTTTTTGTTTAAGAGGATACTGCAATATGGCATATTCTGCATTTTTTGCGATTTGTAGACTTTCGGGACGAATCTTAAGTTCTAAATTTGCAGTTTTGTCTGAGATGAGATCTTTATAAAAAATAGTTTTATTTTCAGTCCATACAACTTTAGTTCTGTCTTCTGAGAGTTGGAGGAGTCGCGGTTGATTCGGTTTTGATTTTGAAATGACCTCCGCAGAACTTCGATTTGTGGAGAGTCTTTCCTGAATCAAAGTAAGTGCTTTTTCGTATTTTTCACGTGATATCAATTCATCAAGTTCTGAGATAAGACTCTCATGTTTAGATCGGCAGTCGATTAACGATGAGATAAGTATTAAAAAAAATAGCCTCACGTACCTTCCAACTCTACAGTTTCATTTAAAGATTCGATTTCTTTTTGGAAGAGGGAATGTGCGGTTCCCCCAACACCTTTGGTATCAAAATAAGCAAAGGTTCCCGTAACTACGGCACCTCCCAGCGGTATCCAACGAGAAAATTGTTTGCGGATGACGCGGTTTGTGATCATGATTCCAATCTTTTCTAACAATCCTTGGAAAACTTTAACGGTCGTTGGGCGAATTAAGATTTTAAGAGATGTTTCTTCGATGACTCTTCGAAAGACATGAGCACTTCCATGTTTGAAAAGGCAATACAATAGCAATTCACGAGTCACGTAGACTTCCTTTCCGTGGATCGCGGCGAAGGCTGAGCAGACCGAGTGGACCCGGTGGTAAGGAACAAGTCGCGCTGACGAGACCCGTTTTGAGGGCGGCATTTTGCACCAACTGCTCTATGAGTTCAGATGGTTGCTGGACTGTAGGTGCATAAGGGCTCTTATAGTCTTCCAAACCAGCAAATAGGTCAATAATACCTTCCAGGAAGCCTTTTACCTGGATAGGGGAGTCGTCTCCTGTCACCTTAATCATAATGGCGTTGAGATTTTAGTTTATCAAAATCAGGCATTCTCGATCCTTTCCATAGACATGATAGATAGATTGAAAAAAATACAAGAAAAATACCTTCGAATCGAAGACGAACTAGGTAAGGCTACTCAATCCGACCATCTGAAAAATCTATCGAAAGAAAGATCACGCCTAACTCCCGTCTACACAAAGGCGAACGAATATTTAAACATCACCAAAGATATAGAAGATGCAAAAACCATGTTGGCGACAGAGAACGATCCAGAAATGCACAACATGTTAAAATCCGAAGTGGAGGAAGGAGAAAAACGTCTAGAAGAGCTATCCAAAGAATTGGAAATCATGCTCCTTCCGCCTGATCCAAATTCAGGTAAAAGTATCCTCGTGGAGATTCGTGCTGGAACGGGCGGAGAAGAGTCTGGTTTGTTTTGTGCAGATCTTTTTAGGATGTACAACAAGTATGCTGACAAACTGGGGATGCGCGTTGAAATCATTGATATGAATCCAACAGGTATCGGCGGTTACAAAGAGATTGTATTTTCTTTGGATGATGATCGTGCATATGATGTATTTAAGTTTGAATCAGGTACACACCGTGTTCAGAGGATTCCAGAAACCGAGTCTGGCGGACGCATTCATACATCTGCTGTAACAGTTGCCGTTCTCCCTGAAGTCGAAGAAAGGGAAATTGAGATTAAAGAGAGCGACCTTCGTATCGACGTCTATCGCTCGTCAGGTTCTGGTGGTCAGCACGTCAACACGACTGACTCCGCTGTTCGTATCACTCACATTCCTACTGGTATTGTTTCTGCTTCACAAGAAGAACGTTCTCAAATCAAAAACCGTGATAAGGCGATGCGTATGCTCCGTGCTAGGATTGCCGATCAATTGGCAGAGACTGCCAAACTTAGTGCCGATGCTTTAAAGAAAGCACAAGTGGGTTCTGGTGACAGATCAGAACGGATCCGCACATATAACTATCCTCAAGGCAGATGTACAGACCATCGTGTTGGTTATACGAGTCATAATCTACCTGCGCTGATGGAAGGTGATTTGGACGAATTGATGGATGCCTTAGTGCAGGATGATCGTTCCAAACGACTGGCTGAAGCTAAAGCATGAATTTTTGCTTGCAGGTGAAATGCGACTGTACTATAACTAGGGAATGATGCGAATCTTGAAAGTTACATTTACTCAACTAATCATATTTCTAATTTTGTTTTCAGCCGTACCTTCATGTAAAAAGGAAAAAAACAATAACGATGATTTGCTTTTACTCCTAATTTTACAAAACTTTTTAGCTACAACGTCGGCTCCTTCTTGTTCTACGACGGGAATTCCAACTGATCCGCTATTTTCGAATCAATGGCACTTACTTAATGATGGTTCAACAACGGGAGCTGTATCTGGCGAAGACATTAAAGCTTCTTCGGCCTGGAATGCCGGTTGTAAGGGCAATGGAGTGAATATAGTTACAGTTGATGATGGACTGGATATTTCTCATGAGGATTTGACTGCAAATTACAATAGCGCTTTGAACATAAATTTTGCAGGAACAAGCGATAGTTTATTTTACAACTTGAATTCATGCTCAACTACAGGCGCTGGATGTCATGGAACCTCAGTCTCTGGTATAATGTCGGCACGAGATTCCAATGATATCGGTGTATCTGGAGTTGCACCTAGGTCAAAAGTCGGAGCTAGAAATATTTTAGTCAACAGTACAGATTCGAATTCTAGTCGTGCGATGTCAGAGTCATCTACCAATGTTTGGGTTTCAAATAACAGTTGGGGTGCGGCCGATGATACTGGGCGACTTGCAGCGAGTGGATCACTTTGGCAGTCTGGAATCTCTACTGGATTCTCAAGTGGACGAAATGCAAAAGGAACAATATTCTTTTGGGCAGCTGGTAATGGTGGTACTCTCCTCCAATCTTCTAATACAAGTGGTATTGTATCCTGGTAGGGCACCAAGAGACAATTCTAATCATGATGGTCAGGCGAATTATCATAGGGCATTTGCCGTTGCCGCTGTAGGAAATGATGGAAAACGCGCCACCTATTCAGAAGAAGGTGCCAATTTGTTAGTGTCAGCCCCGTCTCAAGGTACTAGTGGGGTTGCCATCACAACGACTGATGTTTCCAGCTCTGGCGGTTATAATAGATCAAGCGTTTCTACAAATTACTCAAATTTGAATTATACAAATACTTTTAATGGTACTTCGGCAGCGTCACCGGTTGCGGCAGGAGTAGGTGCATTGATTCTTGAACGAAATAGTAACTTAACGGCACGTGATGTTCGTGTAATACTCGCACGAAGTTCGCGAAAGAATGATGCATCGGATTCCGATTGGATTACAAATGGGGGGGGATTATCTTTCAATCATAAATACGGATTTGGGACTGTTGACGCTAGTAAGGCCTTGCCACTTGCCCAAAATTGGAGTTTGATAGGAACGGAAGTTGTCACAAGTTTTTTATCAGGCGGGCTCACAAATACGAATATTCCCAACAATAATCAAACGGGTGCCTTAAATTCACTTACCGTTTCTAATTCCGGGATAGGGAAAATCGAATTTGTTGAAGTTACACTTACTGTAACCACCGGTGCTACGGACGACGCAGGAGATTTATTCGTAGAACTGATATCGCCTGCTGGAACCAAGGCTAGGTTGGCAGTGCCCAGAATTTGTACTATTAGTGGGTCAATCAACTACTGTAATGATTTTACAGCTTGGACTTTTGGAGCGACGATTTTTATGGATGAATCTGCAGATGGAACATGGCAATTGCGAGTCGCAGATGTATGTAATAAAGCAACGGCAGGTAGTACCTCAACAAATTATGTCTGTGATGCGACAAGCCGGTTTAGTGGAGATGGTTCTAGTTATACATTCACAACATCACGCAATACTTCCAACACCGCTCATACACTTAGCAGTTGGTCTATGAGAGTTAGAGGAAGAGCAAATTGATTTTTTTAAAAGGTAGAGAGGAAATTACAAACATGAAAGTTGAAATTAAAGAGCATTTTAAATCTTTAAAAAAAATCAATAGCAACTCTTTGATGACATTGATTGCTATATTCGTATCCGCATGTGTCTCACGACCTTCCTTCTCCCAAGATCTATCACCAGATGCATTGTTTTATTTTGAAGGTAATCAAAAAATTCCATTGGTCTTAGAATCCGGAATTGTTGCGGACTTTGGTGGTAATAATTCCTCATCCAGAAATGTAAAATCCGCCGTACAAAAAGTAGATCAGAGTGCGGAACTTATAAAAACAAGTGGCATCGTTAATTTGTGGAAAACAAACGGAAAAGATGGATCGATCGGAGTCTCAAAAACCTTAAATGATTCCAATCAGAATGGCTATTCTCCCGTTTTTAAAACGGTAAAAGGTTCCACTCTCCTTGCGCTCCCAGGCAATATCATCGTAGAATTGGAGCCATCCATTTCACAAAAACAGGCTGAGGTATTCTTTGGTTCCAAAGGATTACGGATCTTCAAAAAACTAGAATTAGGTGACAGAAATTTTTATGAAGTCGAAACTCCAGCGGGAGCCGCTTCACTCAATTTGGCAAATTCACTTGTGGGTCAACCAGGTGTGATTTCGTCCACACCGAACTGGTGGAGAGAAGTAACCGCAAAGTAGTTTAGTTTGCTTAGGTAGTACTTGACGAATAAAAAAAGAGGATTTTGAGTAGGTCTGCTTTTTTTACAGGTTTCGTCAAATACGAGTTACAACCTGCCGAAAAGCTTTTCTGAATGTCTTCTTTGGAAACGTTCGCAGTGAGGGCAATAATGGGCAGTGATTTTGATGCAGGAATGTCCTTTTTTATCTCCCTGTCTCGAATGGCGGCTATGGCTTCGTTTCCATCCATGATAGGCATCTGCATGTCCATTAGGATCAAGTGATAGAAGTTCTGCAAAGATTTATCTACGGCTACCTTTCCATTTTCTGCCACATCTATCTCGATCGGATATTTACGCAGAAAGGATTGAACCAGAAAAATATTCTCCGGTGAATCTTCAGCTAATAACACTTTTAGCTTTGGGAAAAAATTAGGTTCTGGTACATCGATTCCATCCCATGATCCCGTAGTAAGTAAGTGCTCATTGTCAACGTAAGGAATGTAAGGCAATCGAACTGAAAACGTAGATCCTTTTTTGTCTTCACTTGAAACAGAAAGTCTGCCACCTAAAAGTTCTGTTAAACGTTTTGTGATGGCAAGTCCCAAACCCGTTCCACCGTACTTTCGTGTGGTGGAGCTATCTACTTGTGTGAAACTTTCAAAAATTTTATCCAATTTTTCTTTAGGAATGCCAATTCCAGTATCTTTTACTTCAATGAGCATCATCTCCTTTCTTGTTAGGGAATCCACTTCGTGAGAGACGTTTAGCTCGATTTTACCGTTTTGGGTAAACTTAATAGCATTACCCATGAGATTGATCAAAATTTGTTGGAGACGAATGGGGTCTCCGTAGACGGAAGTTGATAATCCTGGGAAAACATGGGTCTCTAAAGACACACCTTTGTTTTTGGCTCGAAGAAAAAATAGGGAGTTCGTTTCTTCAATGACACTTAACAACGAATAGGGGTGATTGTCTATTTCTAGTTTACCAGCTTCTATCTTTGAAAAATCTAAAATATCATTGATAATATTGAAGAGAGCCTTTCCAGAATTCCTAAGCACTTCCAGATATCTCTGTTGGTCCTCAGATAATGCTGTTTCTTCAAGTAGTTCGGTCATTCCGAGTATGGAATTGAGTGGAGTTCGGATCTCGTGGCTCATAGAGGCAAGAAATTCTGACTTAGCAAGGGAAGCTCGAATTGCTTCTTCTTTGATTGTGGTAGCCAAATTCATCTGTTCACGAAGCATATTTTCTCTGATGACTTGTTGAGAAACATCAGATATCTGAATCATACAAATCGTTTTATCTGAATCGTGTACAGGAATGGGAATGACATGCAGATATTGAAATATTCGAATGTTTTCTTCTCTTTTTTTTGCATTTTCATATAATGGAAAAGGATGAGGATTAAGTGAATGCGTAATGATTGAATACTGCTTACCTTCTAGACATAAATCTATAGAATAATCGAGTCTTGTATTTTCCAGATCAGGAAAGATTTCAAAAAAAGATCGTCCAAGCGTGGTCTCTTCATTCAGATTTGAATATCTTTGAAACCATTGGTTCATAAGTATGATTTGTCGGGAATAGTTGAGAATAAGTATACCGATACCGGATTTACTGATTATCGTTAGGAGGTTGTGAATATTTAAGTCGGGCAAATTAATTCAATTTTTCTAAAAGTATTTTAGATAACTGTTTGATCGTTTCAAATTCCAAAAGAAAAAAGATATATCCTTTAATGTCCTTCCCTTTCACATGATAGTCAATGTACGCAAGTAAGATAGAGTCGACCTTTTCGATCGACTTTTCATCGCGTTTTAATACCTCTTCATACTCTCCAAGGAAAAATTCCGGAATTTCGGTTTCGATTTTCTTCTCTGACATTTTTGCGAGATTGGAAAGTATAGAATTTAAGATAATGTTTCCAATTTCGCTCAGAGCATCTTTTTCAAAATGAGAGACTTCATTGATTTCAACATAGTCCTTCATCATCATCCTTACGATTTCAAGACTAGAATCTTTATGAAATAGAATGAAGGCGGATCCTTCGCCCAAGCCACCTGTAAATTTTTGTTCAATGGAACACACTTGAAAGTTTTTGAGTGATTCGATATGAAGAGCTTCTTCCAATTTTACAATGCGTAAGCTAGGAACAGTAAGTAATATTTCATTTGAAATCATTTCACTAAGTAGTTTGGCGGCTCCGCCTAGGCTTATATTAAAGATTTCGTTGATCGCGTCTTGTTCGAGTTCTGTTAAGGTACCCATTTTAGAGACTTCCTAGATGTGGTGTGAGCTTTTCGGGAGAGATGGGTTTTTCGATGAACCCGATACCCAACGAGCTTGCACGGTTTCGAATGGAATCTTGGATATTGGCTGTGATGAGTATCGTCTTTGTAGAAGGAAACTTGGCAATCATATGTTCTGCAAGGTCTAGACCGGTGAGTGTGCCTGGCATATTTTGATCTAAAGTGGCAAAATGAAGATCTGCGATCCCTTCCAATATTGTCTTGGCTTTGTCGGCAGAATCCGCCTCGATAAACTCGCAATCTAGCTTCGTTTCCGAGATTATTTTTTTGATCATTAGCCGCGTGACTGTACTATCATCGACGACGAGCACCTTTTTAGATGACATATTTTATTCCTTAACTACCGTTTCCATACGATGACAGAACGGTTTGCGCTAAGGATAACGGTAAGCAGAGATAAATCAATCCCAATCATCCTTGCGAGTCCATTTTTTCTACTTTGTTTTTTCCTTCTTCTCAATTGTTCGTCAACGACGGCAAAGTGTGAAGAATCACCATGCGATCCAAGTGAATCCGAAACCCTAACATTGACTGAAAAAAATGGCCAACATATCTATGAGTATCGCAGCGGTGAAAGGTTTGAAGGCGAATATAAAAATGGATTGAGGGAGGGGAAAGGTACTTACTTTCATTTGAACGGGGATCGATTTGAAGGGCAATATGCGTCGGGCAAACGAAACGGAAAAGGTAAGTATTATTTTTCAGACAAAAGTGTGTTAGAAGGAGTATGGATCGACAATCAGCTAGAAGGTAAGGCGATCATTCGGGACCAACAAGGAAAAATCATCCACCAAGGGTATTGGAAAAATAACAAATACATCGGAATGAAAGAACCAGATGGACAAGATCTAGATCGCATCGAAATTTTGAATCCCTAATGATTCGTAGATTTTCCGAGTCGCCTTAGATTTGTTTAGCGTATACATATGAATTCCGGAAATGTTGTGATCTAGCAAATCTCTAACTTGTTCCGTTGCCCAGTGTATCCCAACATTTTCAGCATAAGTATCATCCACAGCGCGTGACAGAGAACGTAACAACTTGGCAGGAAATCGTGATCCAAGTGATAGTTCCGCCATCCTCGCCATACCCTTACGTGAAGATACGGGCATGATACCTGCAATGATCGGTACTTTGATACCTGCAATTTCACATCTTTCTACAAAATCATAATAATCATTATTATCAAAAAACATTTGAGTGCAAATATAGTCTGCACCTTGATCAACTTTCCATTTTAGATTTTCTATTTCTTTCAATCGATTGGGTGTGGATGGATGACCTTCGGGAAAGCCGGCAACGCCAATGCCCATTTCTGGAAAATTTTGTTTGATGAAGGACACGAGCTCACCTGCAAATTCAAAACCATCTAAGTTTTTTACAAATTCCATTTGGCCTTTGGGAGGATCACCACGGAGTGCCATGATATTGTGAATCCCTGAACTTTTGTATCTTTTCAAAATGTCTGAAATCTCCACTTTTGATGCACCCACACAAGTTAAATGACTAACAATGGTTAATCCCGTTTCTTTTTGCAGTTTTACAACTAAGTCGTGTGTCAGGTCTCTTGTGGATCCACCGGCTCCATATGTAACACTTACATAGGCAGGATTTAAGGAAGAGAGGTCTTGGATGGTTTTAAACAAATCTTCAGAAGACTCGGCATTTTTTGGAGGGAAAAACTCAAAGCTGATAGAAGTTTTTTTGCGATCGAGGACCTGAGAAATGTGCATGATGACAAGAATACAAAGGTGAATATTTTTCTCAACTCCCTTGTTTTTGTTTTTTTTGTTTCGTCCTCTGAATCCAAATTGTTTTAGTCATAGTATGTCATATCACCTTTTAAAAGCCGAAATGGGACACCAGTTGCCGTCGGTTACCTCTACCAATGAGTGGATCAAAAATAAAAGTATCCCCGCGGGATCTTGGGTCATTGCACAAGATCAGACCAATGGAAAAGGACGAGGTTCTCATTCTTGGATCACATTAGGTGAAGATCATATCATTTTTTCAGGAAAGATCCAGATTCCGATCTCCGAGATATCTTTACCTTTATTTTCTATTTTTACAGCCGCAGCAATGCTCCGTTCCATCCTCGCAATGTTTCCGGAAATGGAAGCTGAGCTCAGCATCAAATGGCCAAATGACATTTATCGGAATGATAAAAAAATAGCCGGTATTTTAATCGAAAGTGAAATCCAATCGGGTATTTGTACGATCATTATAGGATTGGGAATGAATGTTTATGGCAAAGAAATTCCCCCTGAATTAGAAAAAAAAGTTTGTTATCTGTTAGATGAAATTCCTTTAGAGGGAACAGTGGAACGTTTGACCTATTCATTTATTGAACAACTAAACCAATATATCATCAAATTGATCGACCCAAGTCAAATCTTTAATGAATTGATATGGATTGAAAGACATTCATTTTTAAAAGACCAGGCAATAGAGACTGAAGTTGATTCAAAAATCATACGTGGTAAAGTTTTGGGAATTGATGAATATGGATTTCTCATTATTATGACCGATACAGGCGAAAAAGTTGAACTCATGGATTCATCACCAAATTTTCGGGTAATCTAAATGCAAGAAAAACCACTCCTCCTCGTTGTCGATGTTGGCAACACGAACACTGTCTTCGGTATTTTTCAAGAAGGTGAAGACCAACCCGATTTTCATAAACGTACTGTTACCAGACGGGACCGAACTTCAGATGAGCTTGGATTATTTTTGAAAGGTTTTCTCACCCACGAAAAAGTAAATTTAGAAAGAATCACTCGTGCCATTTATTCCAGTGTTGTTCCATCGTTGAATCCTATCGTTGAGCGTATGTTAGAAGATTGGTTTGATGTAAATCCGTTGCGTGTTTCTTATGAGATGAAGCTTAATTTTGGGATCACATATCCGCGTCCATTTGAGATTGGAGCAGATCGTCTGGTCAATGCCGCCTACTGCGTTAAAACGTTTCCAAAGAAAAAAGCCATTTTAGTAGATTTGGGTACTGCCACAACTTTTTGCGTGATCAATGAAAAACCTGAGTATGTCGGTGGGGTGATTGCGCCAGGCCTCAAAATCTCTATGGATGCCTTGACACGCAATACTGCTCAGCTTCCACCGATTGTCTTTGGTTCGCCTGCACGAGTGTTAGGAGGTTCGACTGTTGAATCCATCCAATCAGGATTCTTTTTTGGTTGGATTGGCCTCCTAAAAGAAATCGTTAGAGCCATAAAAGAAGAATTACCTGGTGATTATGTAGTGGTTGGTACTGGTGGCCTTGTAACAACGATTCACTCTTCTCACAATAAAGTTTTCGATATAATTGATCCTCTATTGACATTAAAAGGTTTGAAGATACTGGCAGATTTAAATTTAGAAACCTAACAGGATCTTTCGATAGGTTTCGCCGATGATTTCATATCCGATCTGATTGGGATGGATTGGATCGGCGATGGAGTACAGACCCGTCGCATTTCCTGTGTTTGAAAAAGCTTGTTCCAAATCGGCTAGTCGATACTTCTGATTTGATTGAACCAGGGATCTTATGCTTTCATTGTTTTTTTGGATGCTTTGGTGGAGTCCGACTTGATTGGTAATCGGCACCGTTGAAAGCAAAAAAATGGAAAAAGGGCGATTGCTTAGGCGATCAATCAATTGTGTGTATCTTTCCAAAAAGCCGTTAGTGCCGTAGTAGCTGGCATCATTGGTACCTAATTCAACAATCCAAATGTCTGTAGGTATACTTTCGACGACGGACAATTCGGTCAGCCATTGTGTTGTGTCATATCCTGCCTTGGATACGTCTGTGATTTGATAGGATGCTGGTAACTTATTTTTTAATCCAAACGTATCAGACCATTGCGAGAGTGAATCACCTACGACTGTGATGCGAATCGGGCTACTTTGCCTAGATAACAATGTCAAGATTGCGATATCCTCTTTCTTTGAATGATAACAATTTAAAAACAAGTTTCCAAGTAAGCATAAAAATAAGATCTTTAGAGATTGTTTTTTCATCATCTCAATGGTTTTTTATAAATGATGGTTTTGTAGGCAAGCCAATGTTGTGCTGGTACTGGAATATCCCATTCTTCTCTAATCCAATCTGGATGTTGAATTAAAAAATCTGAGATTGCCTGGCTTTTTAGATCATCTCGATAAAATATGAATGCATCTCTTGTGCCAATTGTTTCTAAAAAACGATGTGAAGGAATTCCGAGCTCTCCTGGAATAAACTCTAAAATTTCCTTATTCGGTTGTTTAGATTTTAAATAAAAATATGGATCAGGTATAGATTGAACATAAATACGATTATGATCTTTTAACGAATCATATATTCTTTCAAAATGATTCGTTAGAATTTGATCCGAATCGGTTTGAATGTGATGTAAGTTAATGATCTGAAACCAGCCAGTAACAGAAAGTAGGATACCAAATATAGCGACTTTTAAACCAACGATTCTTTGTTCTGAAAGAATAGACATTCCAAGTGCAAATGGAAATAAAAAATGAATCACATACCAGCCTTCCGAAGAAGAGTAGATTGAAATGATCACACTTAAAATCCAAATCCAAAATAAATTGAATTTGATTGGAAGGATTTTTCTTTGTTTGAAGATTTGCCTTGAAAAGATACCGATTAACAATAATTGAATCAAAATCAAAAAGATTCTAATTTTTGAAAATGCGAATCCATAGCTAAAGATTTTGATTTTATCAATAAGTGAAAATGTGGAAAAAAGTGCCTTTTTACGCACTAATTGTGCGCCAAATTGCATAATTAAAAGATCCCAATCCGGAGAAATATACAAAAGCCAGGCAAAGAATGGAATTATAGCACCTAATATAAAGTAAACGAAAGTTCTATATTTGTTAGGATTGTCTAGATAGAGAAGGTAGATGATGACAAGACCAAGCGAAAGTGCAAACGGATGTGACAAACATGCAATGGAAAAAAAAAGGCCTGAGATCAATCCTCGTAAAAATGGATCTTTAGTTGTGAAAGTAGTGTATGCGCTGAGTAAAAAGAATAAAATCGTCATTCCTTCCATTCGTGCCGGAATACCAAATCTAAAGAATAAAGGCTCAAAGATGATGGTTGCAAAACCAATTGTAACGGATATATTGTTAAATTTTAATTTGCGAAGTAAAAAAAGAAATGTAATCGCAGATAAAAAAATTGTAAGTGCGCTGAGGAGTCTAACAGTTGATAAAGTTTGCGGAAAAATTTTTAAAAACAGAGCCGAGTTCAGCATATAGGCTGGCGGCATCCATAGAGTTTTTTTCTCCATTCCTGGAATTAAACCAACTAACACATCTGTTTTAAGAATTCCGTTGTTTGCAAGCTCCTGGGAAGGAGAAAAGAACAGTACTTCGTCAGGCCAAACTGGCGGAAGCACCGAATGATCTAATAGAAAAAATGACCAGAAAAAGAGTGAAAGTGTAAGAAGGGTGAATCGAAAGAGTCCCAGATGAAAAGGACTATTTCGATAGAGATGCGACCGCTTCCTGTTCTGTATCGAAGACTTCGAAAAGATCAAGTAGCTCGACTACATCAAAAACTTTTTTAACGGGAGGAGTGATACAGCAAAGTTTCAATTTGCGACCTTGTTTGTCCAACTCCCTAACCATTCCAACGAAAATACGAATGCCAGAGGAAGAAATGTAAGATATCAATTCGAGATTGATGATGATGTCACCGGTTCCGCCTTGCACATCTTCCGCAAGCTTTGCTTCCACTTCATCAGAGTGTGTAATATCTAGACGTCCGTTCAAATGAACTAACGTATGATTCCCTATTTTTTTGGTTTTAATTTCCAAAACGCGCCTACTTACGACAAACATACGGAATTTGTCAGATCGTTCAAGAAATTTTTAAGCGGCTTTGTTTTGGAAATCATTAAAATTATGTCCCATACGGTCTTTCCCTGAGATTTGAGGCTTAAAGATCCGATTCTTGGTCGATTTCTGTGATCTATGGCCGAGAAAATTCTGAATGTCCCGTAGGCTCACCGATTGCTCAAACAGCGCGACCGCCAAAAAGTCTCGAATGGTCGGAATGGTGATCTCTTTTCCTAGGAATTGCGAAGCCGTATTCAGAATCTTTTGGATGGAACGAACATTTCGACTTTGTCCTTTTCTTCCCGCAAACAAAAGTGATCCTTCGTTTAAGTCTGCGCAGAATCGATACAATTCCCTTGTGAATTCCTTTTCAAGGAAGATCTTTCGATATCCTAAACGTTTTCTTTCGTTGATGATCAAGTATTCGTTATCGAAATTCAGATTCTTCACCGGGAAATGGGTAAGCTCTGGTATCGATGCACCGGTACTAAACAAAAATTTAATGATCAAATAGTGTTTGTGATTCCGTTTGCGAAAGTATTGAAGCAAGGAATGGACTTCCATCGAGCTAAACAGAGGTGAAGACAGGGTCTTCAAATCGATGAGCAGATCAATGGGCGGAGAAGGGAAAGCGACAAGGTTTTCAAATTGATTTAACATATAATTTTCTTGGAAAGTATCGGAAATTTGAAATACTTTGATTGGCAAATTGTTTTGAATTATTCGCCTTTTTGCTGATTTTGTTTTCTGCTTGATTGCTAAGATAAAATGCCCCAAATTTTGGAAAAAGAATTATAGGAATGAAACGAGATGGACTCTTTAGAAATTAAATCAAATGATCCGGAATTGCAACTGACCCCGGAAGATCTTAAAAAAGTACAAGAGTTAACAGGACAGATCAAGTTAAACGATCCAAATGATATCATTCAATATGGATCTTCGGTCCAAGCAAAAGTCTCCGAATTTGCAGATAAAGTTTTAAAGGAAATCAAAACGAAGGACTCTGGCTACGCAGGTGAACTACTCAACAATCTGCTTTTTAAAGTCAAAGATCTGAATCTAGATAGCATTGGTGGCGAAGGAAGTGTTTTATCAAAAATCCCAATCCTCGGTGGCCTTTTTGATGCTTCCAAAAAATTTCTTGCGAAATTTGAAGATCTGCATTCACAGATTGAGAAGATTGTCGATGAATTGCACACTGCCAGAACCAATCTAACGAAGGATATAACTCTCCTTCAAAGCCTATATGAGAAAAATATAGAGTATTTTAAAGAAATCCAAGTGTACATTGCCGCAGGTGATGAAAAAATAAAAGAACTAAGAGATAAAGTATTACCTGAAATGTTAGCCAAAGCACAGGCGCAAGGTGATACAATGGCTTCTCAAAAGTACCAAGACATGGTTCAAATGGTGGATCGATTTGAAAAGAAGATCCATGACCTAAAACTCAGTCGGATTCTTTCCTTACAAACTGGACCACAGATCCGCTTAATCCAAAATGGAAATCAAGTTTTAGTAGAAAAAATCCAAAGTTCCATTTTGAATACAATTCCACTTTGGAAAAATCAAATTGTAATCGCTTTAGGATTACTCCGACAAAAGAAAGCGCTCACGGCGCAACAAGAAGTAACCAAAACTACAAATGACTTGATCCAGAAAAATGCAGAAATGTTAAAAACAGGTGCAGTTGAAATCGCGAAAGAATCTGAAAAAGGGATTATCGAAGTGGAAACTTTGAAAAAAGTGAACCAACAATTGATTGAGACGATTACCGAAACATTAAAAATCCAAGATGAGGGTCGACGAAAACGAAAAGATGCAGAAGTTGAACTCGTAAAAATCGAATCAGATATCAAACAAAAGTTATTGGAATCAAAGTAAAAAATGGAAAATAAAAATAATGAAGTGATCGCTCCTGAAGAAAAACATTGGGCCCGAAGGGCTCATTTGAGCACTCTGATTACATACCCTCTTTCATTACTTCCTTTCCCTTTTTCATTCGAAGTATTGGGTGCACTTGTTTTTCCATTCGTAATTTGGCTTTCGAGAAATAAATCATCTTATTCGGCAGGTCAAGCACTGGAAGCTATGTACTTGCAGGCAATCTTGTCCTTCGGGTATATAGGTTTTGGAAGTGCATTTTCAGAAGATCGAGTGTTGCTCGTGTTTTCTTATGCTTTCATGGGTTTCCTTCATCTCTTGCTTCTAGGTTTTGGTGTTTTTCGTACAACCCTTGGAAAGCCACACCATTATCCATTTAGCTTTTTTCCTCTGCTCTTTTCAAACAATTCCACCAAACAAAATTGGGATTCATTAAAAAAGCAATTTAGTGATAAAGTTGAATTTAACGAGTATAAGTCGTTTATGGAGAAGATAGATTCTCATAAATTGACAATAGAAAAGGAAGTAAAGCAACTAAACGAGGTTAATTTACAGAGTTTAGGCAATGAGTTTTTACATTCACTTAGTGATCTGAGAGTAAGGTTGGCAGAAGAACCACTATCATACAAAAAAGCAAAACAATACATCAATTACTTTCCTGAAACAACATCAAAAATCCTTTCGCAATACAATCGAGTTTCCAAAGATCCACAGCTTGCGACGGAAAATGAAAAACGAAAAACTGAGTTGAACCAACTCCTTCACGAAGTAATTAAAACAACAGAGCAAGTGAGAGGGAAGTTAAAGGCTGATGAAACTTTGAATTTGGATGTTGAGATTACTGCGATGAAAAAGAATATTGAGTTTGGCGGGTATTGATGGAATCCGAACTCATCAGTAGGTCCCACCATTTTCTAAACTTTTTGCCCTTAGTTGGGAATATGTTGGCAACAAAACATGAGACCGAATACCTACAGATCAAGGAGAAGGCTTTATACGATTTGGTAACCGAAGCGGACTTGGCGGCGGAGAAAATGGTCTTGGACGAAATTCAAAAGTACTTTCCTAATGATGGATTTCTTTCAGAAGAATTTGGCGAAAAAATTGGTGAAAGTGGATTTCGGTGGGTTATCGATCCTTTGGATGGAACGACAAACTATGCGCAGGGATTACCGTTATACGGTGTTTCAGTTGCAGTGGAGCACGAAGAAACAAAACAACCTGTAGTGGGTATGGTTTTCTTTCCAGAGCTTAAAACATTTTATCACGCTATTAAAGGTAAAGGTGCATACCGAGATAAAACGTTGATCCATGTCTCCAAAAAAAATCAGCTGAAGGATTCTCTTTTTGTCACAGGATTTCCTTATGATAGAAATAAATCTATAGATACCCTAATGACTTACTATAAATCAATCCTACAAAAATCTCGAGGGATTCGAAGGACTGGAGCGGCAACGTTAGACTTGTGCTGGCTTGCCGACGGAAAATTTGATGGATACTATGAAATCGGCTTAAAGCCCTGGGATATGGCGGCGGCTGGTTTGATCGCGCAAGAGGCTGGGGGCAAACTCACCACTATGGACGGAAATGACTTTGATTTGTACATTCCAAGTCTTCTCGCAACGAATGGGATTTTGCACGATCTGTTACTGAATGTATTTGAAGGACATATTATCAGAGAAGTTTACTGATCAGTTGTTTCAATTTTTTTGAAACAACCTCTTTTGTAAAATTTGCCTGCACATATTTGTATCCATTTTCTCCCAAACGTTTCCTTAGTTCAGGTCTCTCTATCAAATATTCAAGTGTTCTACGGAAAGATATTTCATCTGAATAATGAAGTCCACCTTGGCTTCTGATGTTATGTCCACGCATGACTTCAGACTTACCATTTACAAGCACGGGAGTTTTGAATGACCAAGCTTCCATCATTGCAATCGAAAAACTTTCGTATGGTGAAGGATTTATCACCAATGAGGCACTTTGAATTAATGATTCTTTTTCATTTTGCGAAACAAATCCTTTGATTTGAATAGAAGATGGAATATCCTTAGGATTTAAATGGTTAGATCCAATGCTAATCCATGTTAAGTTACTTATATTGTAGGTAGATTGCCAACGATCAAAGAATTGGAAGATTTCAGCAAAACCTTTTGCTACCTCCATCCTTCCTAGTGTCATGAGGATGATGCTTTCCGGCTTAGATGCAGTAACTTGGAAATCAGCTGGAGAATTGTTGGAATATTGTAAAGAATTCTGATTTTCTATAAATGTTCCTATTAAAGTATGTTTTGGAATTTGTCCAAATCGATTTTGATATACGAGTAACTCTTCCGGTGCATTGAAAGAATATACATAATTTGGCAGGTAGATTTCTTTATATAATGGCAAATATAAAGCAGGCTCATCATGAAAAGTAGGTATGATAAGTTTCTTTATAGAAACTAAAGGTAATAACTTTACAATGGGATAATATAAATATCCAACAAAAATAACTAAGTTAAATTTATTTTGATCTTTTAAAAACGTATCAATTAGAGCAGGACAACAAGGACCTTGTTTTTCTATAAATGATAACTGTTCTTCACGAGTTACCGAAAATCCTTTCGATAAACAATCTTCCAAAGCCTTGTTCATCTCTTGTATATTTCTTTCTTTGGTTACCGGAAACCGATGTATCGTTATTTGATTCCAAACTTCTGTGCCAGGCTTTATTTCGTTCCGCCATGTTGTATAGTCTTTGGCACAGGTCGTAAACACCTCTATTTCATAATCTTCTTTTAATAGCAAGGCATAGTCCAAAGCAAGTTTTTCAGCGCCACCTGCTATCTCAGGATGAAATCTGGGCAATATAAATGCTATTTTAGATCGAGTGGAAGTCATAGATTTAGGCATCTAAGCAGTGGATTCAGAGTTTTTGTATAAAGAAAGTTTTTGAGTCTGATTGATTGATTTTCAATCAATCGATTTCTTTCTAAAGGATTTTGCAAAAGATCGATCACTCTATCTGCAATGGCTTCAAAATTTTTTGAATTAAATAAAATTCCTGATCCACCTAATGTTTCTGAAACGGCTCCAGCATCATAGGCGATGACTGGTAGTTTAAAGAACATTGCCTCCATGAGGGGGACACAAAAGCCTTCATGTTCACTCATTGAAATAAAAAAATCGCTTTCCATATAATATTTTGAAAGAATGGAATCATTCACTGAAGAAACGAATTTTACGTTTTCTTCCAAGTTATATGTCCGAATCATAAATTCCAACTCTTCAAGATAAGCTTGTTGGTTTGGATTTGAGTATCCGATTAAATTGAATTGGAATGGAATATTTGTTTTGGATTTCCAAATTTTAGCAAATCTTATCAGATCGTCCTGCTTTTTGTTTGGTGCTATCCTCCCAACAAAGAGAAACTGCACTTTATTAGAAACACTCTTAGGTAAACTTTGAATTGATTTCCATTTTGAAAAACTAAGATGCAAAGGAAAAAGAGCCACATTTGAAATTCCTAGATTTAAAAGCTCCAAGCGATTGAATTCAGAGACTGCTAAAAAGTAATCAAAAAATTCTTTTATAATTGAGAGGTCATTTCTTCCCTCTTGGAGCAGGTACGAAAATTTTAGGTCATAGGGTTCAAAAAAATTTGAAGGTGTTACATTGTGATAAATTAATATTTTTTTATTTGGATATTTTAATATAAATGGTAATACTTCGGAATGAATGGAATGGTGATAAACAAAAACATCATCTTTTTTAATCCGAGCTTTGTTAAATTTTGAGACGTAAGATCTATCGGATTTATGGATATTCTCTGAAAATAGTTCTGAATCTATTCCATTTTCATTGAGCATTTTTTGAATTTCCAACATTTCTTGGGAAATTGCATCGCCCAATTGGAAACCAGCTGAAAATTGTAGGATGCGGATGTTTCGACTCATAATTGGCTTACCAAAAAAGGCAACGTTCTTATCCAGGGATAGGTGTTGTATTCTTCAATCACTTCTCTCTGCTTAGATAATAGTTTATCAATTAGTTGTTCGTCCTTAGTATACTTTCCAATTACATCAGTAAGCGAGCGGTAGTCTTTTGAGTCGAACAAAACACCCGCACCTTTCATCGTAGTTTTGATTGCACATGCATCGAATGCAAAAACCGGGAGATCAGACCCAAATGCCTCAAGTAATGGTAGGCAAAATCCCTCATGTTCACTCATTGATACCATTGCAAAAGATTTATGCATAACATCAATGACTTGAGAATCGGTTTGACCTGTTAAAAAATGAACCTTTGAGCCTAGATGATGATCGGTGACTCGTTTCTGTAATCTTTCAAAGTAGCCATCAAAAGCGCCTATAACAGAACCAACACAGTAAAGATTGGATTGAGGATAGACTTGATGCCAATTTGAGAAAAAATCTATCAAATCCTCCCATTTCTTTTGGGGAGCAAACCTACCAACGAAACAGAGATCAAAATTAGTTTTGCCTTTCGTTAAACGCGGCTTAATCGAATATTTTTTGCAGATAGGTAGAACAAAGAGTTTTTTGAAATCAAATGATTGAATTGTGTATGCGTTAAAAGGAGAGTCACACCATGCCGCATCGCAAATAATTGAGAGTGTGGCAATTTCTAAATATGAAACTGATTCAAATCTAAGCATTGAATTAAAGATTTCTGGAGAAGTAGTCTGGTTATAAAAACTTGCAGGCGTTACGTTGTGAAATCGAAGTATTTTTTTTCCAGGTGCATCTATAAAGACTTTAATAGGATATCCATGGCCTCCATAATGAAGAATATGTAAATCACTAGACTGAAATTTGATAATGTCCGTAGTTTGATAAAAGTGAGATCCATCTATCGAACTTCCGACCCGTGGTATTCTTGTTATGAAGTTTGATTTCCAACCTAAAGATAGGAACTGATGGTGTAAGCCAATTGCGTCGTTGCCCACACCATCTGAGTCTTTTAGCTCATCTAAGTGCTGATAGACGTTCATTAACTTGATTTGGTAAAACGAAAGATTTGAAAATTGGAATGCTTAGTGAGATTCCTTTCTTCTTCAAAACCGAGAGACTTAAGATAAGTGGCTAATTTTATAGAATCTATCCGTGTTACATCTACATCTTGAAAGGGCGAATCGTTTGTCAAATCTGATGCTTGGATTGATAAATACAAACGTTGTCCTTTTAAGATGGATACACTCAATTCCGCGAATAATTTCTCGAGAAGAAATGATGGGAATCGATTCAGAGGAATACAAATCAAAACATCTTTATTGCCATGAACATAGGATTTTAGCGGGAATGTCTGTGTAATTTTTGTTATGTTTGATGTTATTTTTGATTGAATGAAGTTTACTTCTTCTGGAATATTAGAAAATGAATGAAATCGAATATTTGAGATTGTAAGTTCTTTGAGTAGATAACCCCAACCTGGGAAAAGAATGATGAGATCATTATTTGATTTTAGATCTTCAATCGCGTTCTCCCAAATATTTATTTGGCCTGCTGTTTCAAAATATTGAAACGTAGACCAGCCAAAATCTATCTGGTTCAAATCTGTGCTTTGATTTGAATGGAGTAAAAACTTAGTATAGAAATTTTCTAACCTTGTTTCTATATTTTGAATCCGTTTTGTGAGTCTGATTAACTCATGCAAGACGGAAAAGAATGCCTTGATTCGATTTTCAGAAAGTTTTTTGTCTACTAAGCTATAGAATTCGATAATTCTAGTGAAAATAAATTTGATAGGACCTTTGATAAACCATACTTTCGGATTTGTGAACTTAGGTGGGGAGATCCCCTTTTCAAACAAGAAAGCAGTGCCAGCAGGATCAAATTTTCGAAATCCTTGTGGTGATTCGGGCTGGAATTGCATCTTCGTAATGCGCTCCCACTCTGCCTGCGAAGGTGGGGGCAACGGGATCTTAGATTCTATCTCTTCGATTATCTCTTGGATATTTATCTGAGGGTCACGGATCTCCGTAAAGGGGGTAGGTTCAATTGATGGTTCATTCTCCACGGATTTCTTTCTTTTGTTGAGAGGATTTGAAATTTTGAGATGATGGCAACAAAATCTTATTCGCAATTTGGAAAATTCCTAATTTATGCAGAAAATTCGAACTTTAATTACAGGTGGGACAGGTTTTGTTGGAAAGTACCTGATTTCTCTCCTGAATGCTCACAATCGGTTCGAAATCAGTCTGTTGGAATCAGATATACGTGATAAGGAGGCAGTGGCTTCACAAATAGCTCGATTTGCCCCTGATTATGTTTTTCATTTAGCTGCACAGCCATTTGTCCCAAAGGCAATCGATGACCCATGGGAAACTCAAGAGATCAATGTAAAAGGCACCTTAACCCTTTTAGAGAATCTCCATCGAAACAAAAAACCTTGCAAGATGGTCTATGTTTCCTCAGCGGATGTATATGGCAGGCAGGAGATCGGTAACCTTCCGTTGCATGAGTCACTCTTACCAAATCCACTCAATCCATATTCTGGAAGTAAATTGGCGGCAGAAACCTATTGTAGACAATACGCCGCTTATGATTCAAATTTGAAAGTGGTCATCGCTCGCCCATTCAATCATATCGGAGTCGGACAAAGAAGCGAGTTCGTGATTCCCAATTTTTGTCAACAAATCAAGGATGCTTTGGCGAAAGGTGAACCATTCATCAAAGTCGGGGACTTAAATCCAACGCGCGATTTTTCTCATGTCAAAGACATTGTAGAAGGTTACTTGATTTTGCTTGAAAATGGAGTTTCGGGCGAGGTTTATAATCTTTGTTCTGGCAAAGAAGTTTCGATACGCTATATGGTTGAGACTTTGATCGAGATATCTGGCAAATCCCTCACCTGCCAAATTGACCCATCTAGAATTAGAAGTGCAGAAACGAGTCGGGTGTTTGGCGACAATAGGAAACTTCTTGCTTTAGGCTGGAAACCCACATATTCGCTTGAACATACTTTGCGTGAAATTTTTGAGTCGATGTAATTGGTGATGTAATTTTTTTTTTGCGTTCGATCCAATTTTTATGTCGTCTATATAAGTACAATGCCAGCCTATCTGAAAAAAGTCACTTTTATACTCCTTGTCTTACTCGTAGGGTATGGCGTAAGTAGCTTGGCACAACCAACGACTGAGCTTCCTCCGAGTTTTAATGATTTACAAGGACAGGATAAATCGGTAAGACAACCCCCCGAGAAGAAAGAAAAGAAGGGCTGTTGTAAAATAAAATATCCAGCGGGTGGATATGATTTCTTTTTAGCGACTGAAGAATCCTGTCGTAGTAGTTTGTACTTCGATCGCTTTTTAG
>VYMD01000164.1_pt1 | contig 27828 bp, 24 predicted proteins | sample 5115311 | NCBI WGS metagenome assembly VYMD01 (sample SAMN12291779, study PRJNA351875) | freshwater metagenome | isolation source: freshwater lake | place: USA: Michigan, Wintergreen Lake | collected 2013-08-08
GCTTGAGGGAGAAAATGTGTCAATGCTGGGGCAAGGAACGTAGGTAAACCGCGTCGTTGCTGTCGTAGAGCCACCTTGCGTGGTAATTTGCAGTGGCAAATCGCGCATTTCGTCATTCCCAAAATCCGGCACCGTAACGTTCATTTGTGTAGCGGAAACAACGCTGAAACTTACATTGCGTGAACCAAGTTGCACCGACTGAATACTCAAGCCTGCTCCCGTGAAGTTCAAGCCCGTCAAAACCAGCGTAGAGCCTGCTCCGGCGGTTGTGGGAGAATAGGACTGAATCACAGGTGCAGGCAAAAAAGTGAACGAGCGCTCGGAACGCCCGCTATCAAGCGGATTTCGGATAAAAATCACTCCACTTGCACCACGATTTGAGACAACGGCGCGAAGTTCCGTATCCGAAACAATACGGAATGAAGAGGCTTCCACGCCACCGAACAGCACTTGTGTCGCACCGCGAAAACCTGTTCCGCGAATGACAATCTCGGTGTTTTGTGCGGCAGATTCGGGCGAAAACGAGGAAATCTGCGGTGTGCGGACGATGACAAATTCGTTTTGCGAAGCGCCCGTTGCGATGCTGTTGGTAATGCTGATGCGCCCTGTTTCTGCGCCTTGTGGGACTTGCACCGTCAGTTGCGTGTCGCTGCTTGCCGTCGGAGTGGCGTTAATACTTGCGCCGTTTTCCCCGACAAAACTCACACGCGGGTTTGCGCCAAAATCCCGCCCCGTTATCGTTAAAACTGTGCCAGTGCGTCCCGACGGCGGATTAACACCCGTAATCACCGGAGCGCCTTGCTGCGCACGGACGATGAATTGGTGTGTGGCAGTGCCGCCGCGACCGTTATTTGCCGTAATTATCACCGCAGCCGTCGAACCGGAAATTGCCGTTGGTGCAAAAGAGAAGCGCACAAGCGGCTTAGAACCTAAATCTGCCGTACCTGTGCCTTGGCTGACGGTCAAAATTGCAGGATTATCCGAGCGTACGGTGTAAGTAAGCGGAAGATAGTTTGTTTCGTAAAAAATATTATTCGGAATGACACCGCCATTGGGTGTTGCACGCAGCGCAACTGTTCCGGGCGTAGAAGGCGCTTCAATAAAGACCTGCCCCGAACTTCCCCCTGCCAATTGCTGCTCTTGAACGGGATTGACGACCAAAGGTGCTTCAATCGGTGCATCATCCAAAACGACGCGCACGACATTGTTTATCGGATCTACATCGTATTCATCTACTTCCGATGAAAGCAGTTCCACGGTCATCGTGCGCCGACCTTGACGACCAATGTAGGGAAAGTCTGCCGCATTGATTCTGTCAGGGTTTGTGGGAAAGACCAAATCACTCCACCGCGCACGAACACTGATGCGGGACGTATCCAGACGATTAAACTCGAAGATGCTTTGCACACCACGCACGGGAATAAACGTCTCCCCGAAGCGCAGTGTATCGGCTCGCGTCGGTGTTTCGGTACGAGGAAGCAAATCACCCCAAAGACCATTTACCTGACTATTCACCGTAACGGTTTCGCGGGGTGGAAAAAAGGGTAACAAGCGGGCTTCCACTGGTGGAATCGGGAACGCAATCGCTTCACGCTGCGGATTGGTTATCTCAAACCCGCGCAAAACCGTGATTTCACGCCCAGCGCTGTCGCGGTATCCAATGCGTATTCGCGCCGTTACATCGGTGTTCCAATTTTGGCGAATAATGGCAATGTCGCCTGTTTGTGCGGATTCCGGCGGTAAAAAGGTTGCGCGGCGCTCTGTCAGCAATAATGTCTGGCGTACCGCATCAATGCTTGCTCCGCCACGTGCGTTTGTCGGGCGAAGCGAAATCATCGGGCGACGGTATTCCGCGTCCACCAGAACTACACGCTGCGGCGCTACGGTTAAGCCACCACGTCCCGAAACGTTCACGGGAACATTGGAAGTCGGTAATTGCGGATAAACACGAGTAATGGTGCCTGATGTACCGATGGTTGCTATCAAAAGCGTATCGCTCAGATTTTGTGTAGTAAGGGGCTGAACACCGCCAAAATTGACCGTCGCAAGAAGGAGGTTCTCACCGCGAATATAGACGGGCGTTCCTACACCGATAATGTTCGGTGTAACCGATGTAATCACGGGCGGTGTGACAAAGACAAAATCTGCGGGGGAAACAGCAGTGCCGCCGGGTGTCTCAATTTCAATGCGCCCAGTGCGACTTCCTGCACCGGGCTGAATAATAAGCGGGCTTGTGCTTAAAATTCTTGCCGGTGCTCGCCCGATACGTACAGAAGAGATATTTGTCAAGTTTTCACCTGCTACACGAATTTCCCTCAAAGGTCCACCTTCGCGGGGGCTGAAATCCGTTATTGTTGGTGCTGGCTGCGTCGCAACTTGAAAACTGACAGACCTGGATTGTCCATCGTAGGATGTAATCGTGTCACAAAGAGGATTCATGTTTGTCGCACGGATAAGCCCGCCATTCAAACAAAGAGCATTGGAAATTTCTATAATTGCTGTGTCTCGTAACACAGGAGGAAATGTGCTAAAATCTTGGGACTGAATCAGCCCAATTCTGTTCAGCCTTGCACCATTCAGAAAATATTGTACGTCACTATCTAAGGCAGCACCAACAACATACAGCCGTGTTGTACCGTTTCCGCCGCATGGAATCACGTTTGGCGTGATGCTGTATATTTCCGGACGAACACACCCCCTCAGAAAGCGAAAACCGACACAGTTACTTTGTCCACATGGCGTTGAGACGCATAAATTACCATTCTGCCCGGAACCAAGAATAAAGACAAGGCGATTATCGTTGGATTGCTCACGTAAATACTGTGTTTGCCGAATACCACTAATAACCACATCGCCACCACTAAGGTTTCTTCCATACACAATCATATTTGTCCCCGTTCCACCTTCCGCAATGCCGGAACTTCCGATTGTTTGATTATTGACAAAAACACTGTCAATAATTGGAGCAGCGCTACACTGCGCACGAAGCCTTTGTGGTGCGAGGGAAAGTAAACAGCTTAAAAGGAGAAAAGTAACATTCAGTCGGGAAACCGCGTGTTGGTGAGGAAAATGAGTAAACAAGCGCTTCATAAAGGGGAAAGTTGATAGACAGTGTTACAGAGTGAAACATTATCGCGTCTCCAAAACGCATTTGTTTCAAAGCAGAACACAAAAATACGGATTTTTTGTTAAACAGCCTTCTATCCCCAAATTCTATGCCGAAAGAACGAAGCAATACCTCCCAACAATGACACATTCGTAATTTTCCATGACACCACCCTCAAAAATGGGTGAGTGTATGTCACTAGGATATTGCTGAGAGATACCGTATTTTTGTTGTAGAAATTACATCAGACTTTGAAGGAAAATCTGTTTCTCCTTTTAGAGCGATGATACCGAAAGTGCGTGTGTGTTTGGTTGAAATGCACACCTATGAGGGAATAAGCGCATATCCCGCTTTTGTGGGCAGTTGAAGAGAGGCGACTGTTTGCGCGAAGTCCCCTCACATACATAGCGCATCACATCTGCCTTTGCAGACTGGTGATGCGCTATTTTTTTGTGCCTTCCTGCAATAAAAAACACCCCGCCCTACCGCATACTTTGAGTGCAATGATAGAACGGGGTAACTGAAATACTCTTCAAACTTTCTTAAATCTCCGCCACAGCGCGTTCAATCAAACGACGACCAACGGTCTGAACACCGGTATAATCGAAGTAGTTCGTGGTGGCATCAAGAAATCCGGCGACATAATCTAATTTATCGTCCGAAATTTCGATGAAATTTTTCAAACTGCCCACAACACCTTCCGCCGTAATGCCTTTGGACGAAACAAAATTGCCCATCCAGCCTTTGATACTGTTAAAACCTTGTTGGACAAATCCCAACTGCCCACCAACATCACCACCCGGAATCATCGAAGAAACAGCGCTGAACGCAGGATTACTGCTGAGGTCATTCGGCACTAAGCCGGAAATAAATTCTTCCATTTTCCGCAAAAAGTCCGGTCCAAGCGGAATCAAGCCGTCGAAGCAGGTTAGCGCCGCAAGGCGCATAATGGATTCTTTGCCGTAATCGCCCACAGCGCCCATAAATTCAGCTACGCCGTCACCCGGAATACCGTTGATTTTAGCGTAAGCGATAATTTCGGCAGCGACTTTAATCGAAAAGTCAATCGCTTGTGCTTTGTCGGCTTTAGGCGTGATTTTTTCGAGAAAACTGAGGAAAGAAACGCTTTCGCCGATTTTGTTCGCAAGCGCAGCAGCACCAAGTTTGCCTCCGACGCTGTTTGCGGTTTGGTACAGCCACACAGCGCGTTGATAGCCCTCTGCAGGGTCGTTGTAAAGCGTGATTGCGCGTTCTCCGATTTGCTGAATCATTCCTTGGTCGGTTTCGCCCGTTACGACGGTGATCATCGTTTCAAAACCGGAAATGTTTTGCCATTCGCCCGGAACGATGTAATCAAGCGCCTTCAGCGACATCACCGTCGCGCCGCTTTGCGGTAACTCGTTGATGAGTTCGTAGATTGGTTTGCTCATGGTTTTTAGTTTTTGGTTTTTGGTTTTTGGTTTTTGGTTTTTGGTTTTTGGTTTATTTTTATTGTTTTGTGAGACTCTCACGTTTTTGTGATAGTCTCACTGCTCCCGAAATAGCCGCAGAATTACTTCGCTGCTTGAAACGCTGCCAAGCCTGTTAAATTGACCTTTTGCAACCATGCTTCGCGGTCAGCTTTGGTAAATTCCGGCGCACGGGAAAGCACTTTTACTTGATAGCGTCCGCCAACAAGCAATGCCGTAGCGGTGCTGCCTTGGTCCACAGCAGGGAAACCACCGATTTTTTTGGTTGCGGTTTTGAATTTATCGGCTGCTTGCGGGTTATTGGCTACATCGGAAATAGCAATCATTGCCAAATCTTTGCCGTCTTTTTTCAATTTATATTCGGCAAAGCCTGTTTTTTCTTGGCTTGCAATAATGTCGAATCCTGCTTCATTTTTCGGGAAAAACTTGTTAAACGAGCCACCTTCTTCGGGCTTTGGCAGAGCGCCGGATTCTTGCGCCTGCTTTTTGGCTTCGATTGCTTCTTTGCTCTTTTTGTCTGCCTCAGACCAGCGCGGGTCTTCTTTTTTGCACGCCGAAAGGCTCAGTACAACGACACAAAGCAGCGCTGCCATACGGAATAAACGTGTATTCATCAGGTTTTTGGGAAAAATGTGAAAAAATATATTTTCTGTACTTTCTCTGAAAAAAGCACTTTTTCTGCGGCGCAATCTACACAAAGCCTTTTTGACGGCAAAGGGTTTTTCTCGGGTTTTCTCACAAACGCAACAACCCGCTTCCGGCAAAGGCAGGAAGCGGGTTGTACAAGGGATGGATGAACCGCACTTGCGGATGAACCACACTTAGCGAGAGATATTCAAGGTCAGGACTTCGCGGCGTGGCGGGTTTCTGCCTTCGGTAACGGTGAGTTCGACGGTGTACGCGCCGGATGCCCAGCGAGAAACATCAACGCGGTGTTCATGCGCTCCTGCTCTGCCTACGCCGTTTGCGAGGACAGCCATTTGTCGGCGGTCAGCGCTGTAGATTTCTGCCACAACGGTTGCCTCATTTGCGAGTGTGTAAGAAATAAGCGCTGTAGAAGAAGCAGGGTTTGGTGCGGCGGTGAGACCGAACGAAGCCGCACGGAGCGCACCACCGCCGTTCGGGTTAATGACGGTGTATGTACCAACGGCGCTGCCTGTATTATCATTAACCGTTACCATCATTGTTACTCTGCTCAGGTTTGCATTCATATACAATGAGCGATTAGGGCTGTTACCACCACTATTCCATGGCAACCAGCCCGATATTCCACCGTTGGAGTAATGTTCTTGAATTTGCCATGTATAATTGTTTATCTGTCCGTTATTGTTGCTTGGAATGGCTGTGTAGTAGCCTGTTTGTCCCGGATACAAGTAATCAGGACCGCTGATGTACACAGAAAATGGTGGCGGAGGTGGCGGTTGCCGCTCATAATAGACACGAGAGTTGGGATTATAATTTGCAGGAACATAATCGGGTGCATGGCGCATCAAAGGCCATCTCCCCCATTTTGAAGTGTAAAGTCCATTTCCCGAAGCAACGGCAGAATGGTCTCCTGTATAATAAATTTTGACCGCAGCAGCAGGATTAGAGGTAACTTGCAAGCAATCATTCCAATACTTTTGTATGTTGCTATTGGGAATATATGAAGCGTCGTGATGGTTAATCCACACGCGATTGCTATTTCCTTCCGTTAGGTGATATGCATACGCATGGCAGTTATACGTTGCTGATGGTCCGTCTAATATTTGTGCATTGGGAAAAAGTGTTTGTACTTGACTTGTCGCATCCCACATCTGCCAAATACTCATTTCAGGCATGATATATGCTTCAACGGGTGTAGTTCTACACGTATAAACGGTTGTTTGTTGTTGTGCGTGTGTCGTCGAAAAATTCAGGCTCCATAAAGCCCAAAAACTGACAATAGCAGCAATAATGCGCTGCTTAGTCATACTGCGTTGAATTGTTTTTTTGTTTGTAAGTATGATGAAATTTCAGAATAATGTCAGTAAAATTGCAACAACATTCGTTGTTGCGAAATTTAATATGTTTTGATAAAGCGCTCTACATGAGGAAGTAACGCATTTTTCGTGCTAATTGGGTGTCCGGCAAACAGACCCTGAGAGAGGATTTTCAATTCTCTATTCTTCTCCACAGCCTCAAGGAATTCGGGGTCTTTCGCTTGCACCATAATGGCAGCCATCAGCCATAATCCCTCGGTTTTACCTAATTCACTCTCATACATTGACTCCTTCTGCTTATGCTTTGCCAGAACTTTCGCCGCCAGTCTTCGGAGAACTTTTGGACTTAATTGGCTAAGCATTGCAGGTCGGGTCAGAAAGGATTCAATCAGTGAGGTTTGCCTAAGGACATCCGTCGTGCGAGGGTCAAAAACACCGAGACGAAAAAGAGTGCGTAACGACGAATCACAGAGAACATTGAGTTTGTCATACCGTCGGAAACATTCCTCTAATGCGTCGGGACGCTGCTCTAATGCTCGCCAAGCATTGTACAAAAGAAACATTGACTCTCGGCAACGCCAGACGCTTGTGCAAACAGTAAATGGCGCAATCTCTACATTTAGAGGGTGCCCCAGAGCTGTTTTAAGAAGCCTCTGCGTGGACATTGTATCAAGGATAGGCTGAGGGACATCCATTTCAAAACTTACCGGACGTGTTGGATCATCGGGTAATCTCCGAAAAACATATCGGTCAGAACTATCCAAGGCATAAATCACCAAACATTCCTCTCGTGATTGTACCCGCTCTGAACGAATTTCCAAGAGCGCTAATAATCGTTTATCCTGTTCTGAATCCGGTGCAGCAGGTTGGAACCATTCACAAGAAACACAAGCAAGGCAAAGCAAAGAGAGCATGAAGGAAAGAATACATCTTAACAAGCCGTCAATGCAAAGGAGAGATACAAGCCGAGTAAGAAGCATGATTATCTCCCTTGAACAAAAAGTTGCGTCGCTTGATAAACATCGGTGAGTGTCTGCATATCGCGTGTAATACCGTCTTCAAGAAGTGAACGGTTGGTATTGGCACGGGCAATTTGTTTTTGTTGCGATTCCAATAGGCGAATCATCACAAACCCTGTGCTGGTAAGGCTTAATCTGCCGTACGCTTCAGGCACTTTGAGTTTGCCGTCATATTGTGCTAAACACCCCGAAGCAAGTGTTTTCAGGTCTTTTGCATCGAATTGACGGATAATATCACGCTGCGCCAAGATTATTTCTAAAAAGCTGAGTTGGAAAGAGTAAGCGCCGCCTTCAACGGGTGTTGCCCGAAATTTCAGGACATCTTCCGCACCCGTCTCCTGATAAACTTTCAGCAGTACAGCCGCAGCATCCGGGCGTTTGAAGAGTTCTTGCAGACCGTTAAAATGTTCTCTGGCGTAGGTGAAGCCATACTGTTGGCTGTTTGCAGCGTAAATTTCCATCATAAACGGGAATTTTATGCACGATTTCACCACTGCTTCGGTCGTCATGCGTCGCAGCACATCTTCCGGAATTTGCGATTGCCGCCATGCCTCATAGACACTCACTTTGTCTGTAACAGCGACTTTAGGAAACTGATAAGGAGCGGTAACGCGGCTCCCGTCTGCCGAACCTTGCGCCCGAAGCGAAAGGCTTGCGAGTGCGCCCACCAATGCGGTGAGCAGAAAAAAACGTTGCATCATAGAACAACAAGAAAAAAATGAGACCGCCCGTTTTTGAAGCCCTTGCACGAATACTGCGTGTGAGCTATATTGCACCCGAAGCGACGTTCCAAATCCTTCCGATGCAGCCTACGGATGAGCGAAAATCGGATGTAGGCTGTTCCGTTTTGTGTCAAAAAACTTGTGTCAAAAGACAGCGCAAACTTACACCTTTTCGCTACTTGTGTGCAAGCCCAAAAGACAATCCGCCCGTTATTCCGCTATCTTTGCCCGATTTGTCCAACAAAACGCCCGATTTCGAGCATTATCCGCCTCCGCGCTTTGTGGGGGAACCGTAAAAAAAGTGCCATCGTCGCAGAAATTCTTGTTTGTACTTGCGGGAAACGGTTTTCCACTCTTGCTTTTCGCCCTGCACAATACAAACCGAACTGTCTTTGCCTTTGGGATTTTGAAGCGGACAATACTGCAAATTCACTATCAAGGAACGATGACAACGCACTAAGCGCGGAATAGCACAGATGCGCTCTTCCAGACTTTTCATCGTCTGCCGCAAGAGTATTTCCTCGGCGGTATCAGCCCGAAGCAACCATACGTTTTTCTTTTCCGCCCGAATCATGACAATGCTCTCGACACTCACAGCCTCTGTGCCTATTGCGGTCTCACAAACAAGCGTCAGGGGCTTTTGGGGCAATGATGATGACGGCGGTTCTTGGTACAATGTGCTTTGTGCGCCTATTCTCAGTGCAGATTCATCCTGCAACAGTTCAGACGATTCACCTTCTACATCGCCTGGCATTGTGCCGCGTTGCGGCGGCTTGTGTGTTTGAGGATATTGCGGGGGGGGGGGCAGAAGCAAGTTGCGCTTCCAAATCAAGGATGCGATACTCAAGAAACATCTGCTTTTGCAGATGATTGATAACGATTTCCTCCATTCCGCGCAGTAAATAAGCGGGAGCGAGTTCCCGACGGAGTTCTTCAGTCATAGAGAGACATGAATAAAGGTTGAGAGGTAATGTATTTGCAAGGCTAACCATTTTGAATGTAATCTCACAAGACTTACAAAAATACTGAATTTCAATGTGCCGCGCTAGTGACACGTGTCACGTTTTTCCGTTACACAGGATTTTTTTTGCTCAAATAGTAGCCTATTGCCTCAGGGCTATTGATACGACCGCAAAAGTGCCACCAAGCCCTGAAGAGCCCTTCCACGATGACTAATCGCATTTTTCGCCGTAGCGTCCATTTCAGCAAACGTCGTCGAGAAGCCGTCGGGAACAAACACCGCGTCATAGCCAAATCCCCCCGAACCGCTTTCTACCTCACTTATACGCCCTTCACACACACCTTCGGCAAAACTCACCCGCAGCGCATCGTGATAACAAATCACCGTCCGAAACCGTGCTGTGCGCTTTTCCGAAGGTGTATTTTTCAGCGCGTCCAAGAGTTTAGCGCGGTTGTCGGCATACGTCGCATTTCCGCCTGCATACCGCGCCGTATAAACGCCCGGAGCGCCTTGCAGTGCGTCCACTTCCAAGCCCGTGTCATCGGCAATGCAGGTTATTCCGGTTGCTTGAAAAATTGTTACAGCTTTGATGTACGCATTTTCTTCCAGCGTCGTGCCTGTTTCGGGGATTTCCTGCGGAAAACCTTGAATAGCGCTTGGCATCAGGATTTGTGCGATATTCTGCGTTTCCAAGATAGCCCGTAATTCTTCCGCTTTGTGAACGTTATTTGAGCCGACAAGAAGTGTAATCATTGAGTGAGAGGATGGTAGTAAAAAAAGAGAAGTTTTTGCAAGCCGTAATTTTTTGGTAACTTTGCACTTCGTGAAGTTCGACAACTTGTGTTTTTTATGAAAATACTGCTTCATCTTTGTATCGCGTTAAGTCTGATGGGAATTGTCTTTGTTTGCTCTCAACTCAGTATTCGTGCGGATTCCACGCCACAATCAACGGCGGATTCACTACTCAAACGCCAGCAACTCATCAGCATAGCCAATCACCTTGAATTTACGCGCATTTGCGACACAGTGTACGTTCCGGGCAACCGTTTTATTGACGTAAACCTTGCCACGCAACACGCGACGCTGCACTACCGCAACGGCGACACGCTGCTTGTGCCGATTTCAACTGGGCGCATCACCAACGACGGCGGTATTCTCACGCCCACGGGTATTTTTTCGATTCAAAGCAAAACCCGCGAGGCTATTTCCCGACAATTTGACAATACAAAAATGCTCTGGTGGATTGGGTTTAACTACAACGTGGGTTTTCACGGTTTGGAAAAAAACAGCTACTATCGGCACTTGGGAGTACGCCCTTCGTCACACGGCTGCGTCCGCACAGGGCGTGAAGCCGTCGAAGACCTTTACAAGCGTGTTGCCGAAGGCGACCCCGTTATTGTCCATGACGGCAACCCCGCACGAATACTTGCGTTTACCGATACCGTGCGCTTTGACACCAACAAAGCATTTGCCCTCGGTTCACGCACCAAAATAACGGGAAAACTTATGGAAGAGCGGCTGCAACTGCTCTACAAGGGTGAACGCATCGCACGGCAGAATTTTTCGGTCTATATTCCGCTTGCAAAGCAACTCCGTCCGGGCGGCTTCGCTGTTGGGGTTCGAGATTCTTTAACCATGCCCCAACAGCGTCCGATTACGATTGCCGGAACATCAATCGCCGCGCCGTTAGACTATTTCGCACGCAGTTCTGCCGCGTGGAATAATCGCGCAACCATCAAGGCTTTACCCATTCTCAAGCAAGAGATATTGCCGGACAGCACGACAACTACGACACCGCGTAAAAAACTACGCAAGAAAAAATCATTGTGAAGCATATCAACACGGGATGAAATAGAAAAACGGCGTAGCCGCACACAAGCAACTGCGCCGTTTTTACGAATAGTTTCGCACTTAGCTTTTGAGCATCCGATACCCGCCCAGAAGCACAAGCGAACCGACAATCGCTAAACCAAAACTCCGCAAATTAAAACCGGAAACGTCGCCAAACCCAAGGAATGTACCAAGCCAGCCACCCAAGACACCTCCGGCAATACCGATAAGACTTGTTACAATCCAGCCTCCCGGGTCTTTACCCGGCATAATCCATTTTGCTAATGCTCCGGCAATCAAGCCGAAAACAATCCATGATAAAATGCCCATTTCGAGCCTCCTCTGAATTAGAATAATGAAACAACGTGATTTTTTTAAGTGTTGAATGTTAAGTTTGAAGTTGCCGGACAAAAGAATGACAAATCATTTTATTTTATACACTTAAAGACTCAAAACTCAAAACTGAAAATACTCAACCCTTCTTTTCATAGATTTCGTAATTTTTCGCGCCAATTCCCAACAAAACCTATCACACGGCGCAAATATCCGATAATTTTTGGAATAATAATAAACGATGCAATAACACCAACAACAACCACAGCAATAATCGCTGCGGGATAAAACACCGCCAGCGATGCGCCACCGATAGCTAAGACATCTTCAGCCGTGCTTGCGGCGATATTAGAAACAGGTTCGGGACTGGTGTTAATGGCGGCACGTGCGGTTGCTTTTGTGCTGTGCGAAGTTAGTGCTAATCCGCCTCCGACGAGTAATGCAACCGTTTGAATGGTGGAATCAAATTTTGCGAAACTCGCCGCCGCTAACACCGCTCCGGCAGGTACACGAATAAAGGTGTGAACAGCATCCCACGCTGTATCTACGGCAGGAATTTTATCGGCAACAAACTCCACCGCATACATAAACCCCGCAATGCCAATAACCCACCAACTTGTGAGAGAATCAAGACTTCCGGGCAAATGCACATTCGCAAAGCGCCCCAGCAAGCCGAGCGTCGCCACCGTTGCGTAAAGGTTCACGCCCGACAGCCACGATGACCCCATCGCCATTGCAAGTGTGCTTGTTACATCCATAATTGCCGAAAGATAAAAATGACGGAAGAATTTACCACAAAGGAATATTCAGTGCGGAAGCTAAGAGTGAGAGCAGCCAATACGTGCAAAAAGCAGCACCCGCCACAATACTTATAGCCGATACAACAACTATCCCAAGCACCGCTCCACTAGCCTTTTTCGTAGCATCAGGCGTAACAGCGTAGCGCTCCAAGAGCGCCATATTTTGCGTGTTCGCTTTCCAAACAAAATCAAAAATTTGTCCGATTACCGGAATCGCTCCCACAAGCGCATCAATGCCGATATTCACCACCATCCGCGCCAAAACACGCTTGGGAACACCCATTTTGACAGCAGTTACAAGCAAAGAAAGGCTCATCACCGTACCGACGGCATCTCCGGCAAAGGGAATCAAATTCAAAAGCGGGTCTAAGCCAATACCAATCTTTGTTCCCGGCAAACGCACCAAATCATCCAGCACTCGTGCAAAACGGCGCATGGATTGAAGCGGGTCGGAAACGCCCGGAGCAGCAGGTTTCCCCGCAGATATGGATGTGGAAGACGGCATAAATAGTTTACTCAATGACGACTGCCGTACCGTTCACACTCACCATCAGCATACCATTGTGCTGCCCCAGCACTTCATAGTCCAAATCCACGCCCACGACAGCGTTTGCGCCAAGTTGCATGGCAATATCTTCCATTTCTTGGAAGGCGATTTCACGCGCTTTGCGGAGTTCGTTTTCATATGAGCCGGAGCGCCCCCCGACAACATCACGAATACTTGCGAACATATCCTTAAACATATTCGCCCCAACAATTGCCTCGCCCGTTACTACGCCCAAATAGCGCTTGATACGGTATCCTTGGATGTCTCCGGTAGTAGTTACAATCATAGCTGTAGGGAATTGAGTAAAAAAATACAGTGTTGCTCATCAGAATTCAGATACACACCAGCGCAAAAAGGTTTGATGCGGTTTTTGTCGCTTACGCTTCTTCGCCAGTGCCTTCGGGCATGGTCGAAATATCGGGAAAATCAATGTAAAATGTTGCACCTTTACCGAGTTCGGACTCGCACCAAATCGTGGCTTCCATTGCTTCAGCCAAACGCTTGACAATGGACAGTCCCAAGCCGGTAGAATGTTCGCCGCCTGTGGGTTTTGCGGACAACCGAGCAAATTTCCCAAACAGTTTTTTCTTATCTTCTTCGCTGAATCCGGGACCTTGGTCTTTGACCATAACACGAATCCGCTTTATATCGGGATGCTGCGACACCGCTACCCAAACGTTTTTGTCAAAGGGCGAGTATTTGACAGCATTGGAAACGACGTTGTCCAACACTTGAATCGTTAATGTCGGGTCTGCATAAATTTGAATATCACCATCGGGAATTTCTACATTCATCGTAATATTTTTCTTCATGGCAGCCGCTTGATAACGGTTGGTAACGGCACCGAGCGAGAGCGTCATATTAACGTTTGTAGGCTTCACAATGAGTTTACCGTTTTCAATTTTATTCACGTCCAGCAAATTGGTGATAATCTCGAACATAAAATTCGACGATGTTTCGATTTGATGCGCCATATCATCAACGTCCTCATCGGAAAGCTCGACATCACGGCGTTTGCGAATCATCTGCGCCATACCGCGAATGGAATTAAGCGGGTTTTTCAGGTCGTGCGCAGCAATACCCAAAAACTCGTTTTTCTCATCGTTTAAGCGCGTCAAACGCCCGTTTTGGTCTTCAAGCTGCTCTTGCGCCTGACGCAACGCTAAATGCACTTTCACCCGAGCAAGCAATTCCGCCTTTTTGAAGGGTTTGGTGAGATAATCCACTGCACCTGTTTCAAATGCTTTCGCAATAGATTCTGCGTCGGCATGAACCGTCAAAAAGACAATTGGAATATCGGCAATATTCGGGGTTTCTTTGAAGTGCTTGCAGACTTCGTAGCCGTTCATTTCAGGCATATTGATGTCCAGCAGCATCAAGTCGGGATGCTGTGTTTCAGCAATTTGAATAGCTTGTTTACCGGAATTCGCCACAAAGGGTGTATATCCTGCACTCTTCAAAATCGTTGAAACGATGTAGGTATTTTCCTCCACATCATCAACCACCAAAATACGCTTATTGAGTGTTTCCATCGGGTCTCATCTGAAAATGAGTGAAAAGTTGTAATAATTTGCTTAGGGAAAACAGTTGGTCAAAGCAGTTGGTCAAAACAGTTGGTCAAAGTAAACCACGACAATTATCGTTAGACCGCCATTTCATGCGGCTCTTGCATCGTTTGAAACTGTTCGGTGCTTGCTTGATGCAATTCGACAATAAACGTTGCACCATAGCCAAAGAGCGATTCACACCAGACACGTCCGCCAAGCGTGTCGGTAAGTTTTTTGACTATTGAAAGCCCTAACCCCGTCGAATGTTCCCCGGCGGTTGGTTGCGCGGAAAGACGTGCAAATTTAGTAAAAAGATGCGCTTTATCCTCTTCTGTTAATCCGGGACCAAAATCTTGTATTTCAAAACGAACGCATTTTTCGGTGAATTCTTCGGCAGTTGATTCGTCTTCAAGGCTCATTTGAAGCCATTCTTCGCGTGTCCAAATACGATTCGTCTGCAAAATACTTGATTCTGTAAGACGCACCGATATGCGTTGTCCGGGATTCGAGTATTTCACGGCATTGGAAAGAAGATTTTCAATAATTTGAATTGTAGCATACTTGTCCGCAAGGACGTACAAATGCTGCTCCGGCAGCGATAATTCCAAGCGAATATTTTTCAATAATGCCGGCTGTTCAAAACGGTCAATTACCCCGGAGAGCATCACATTGGCACTAAAAACAACGGGTTGCAATGCGAGTTTGCCGGATTCAATCGCATTAACATCCAACAAATTCGTGATCAGTTCAAACATCCGGCGAGAATTGTCTAAAATCACTGCCGATAATTTTTTGACCTGCTCCTGCGAAAAATTGTCGTGTTGTAGCATTTCTGCCACACCCTGAATTGCCGAAACAGGATTTTTCAAATCATGCGCCGCAATGCCTAAAAACTCATTTTTTTCTTTGTCTAAATCCAACAGCATCCGATTCTGCTCTTCGATTTCCAATTTCGCTACACGTAATTGTGTGTTTGCCGCCGCTAATTCCGCAGCACGAACTTCCAACATTTTTTCCGATTCCTGCTTCAAACGGAAGCGGTTCACCAACAGCACAAGTGAGACAAGAAGCAGTACGCCGCCGCCAATCAAGATATTCCGCACCAATTCTTGTTGTCGTGTTTCTTTTTCCAATAGAGCAACTTGTTCCGCCTTGCGCTCATGGTCATACCGTGCCGAATATATTGCCGTTTGCCTCGCTGCTTCTTCGGTGTAAAGCGAATCGCTAGCTTCTTTGAGCAAGCGATGATATTCCAACGATGTTTCGTAATCCTGTAACTGTGCAGCAGTTTCCGCTAAAACCCAGAGTGCATCTTTGATTTGCTGACGTGATTGCGATTGTTGAGCGTATCGGTATGCTTCTTCAGCATATTTTTTCGCTTCATTTGGCTTACCAAGCATTAGATATACGGAAGTTATCCGCGAGAGCGTGCCGCTCATATCATGGGGCTGACGATAATGGTCAAAGAGTGCGAGCGCTTTCATATAATACTCTTGAGCTGTTTTATAATCACCCAATTCATAGAATGACAGCCCAATACTGGAGAGCGTTGCAGCGATATTTACCTCAGCACCGATTTTTTCCCAAACCTTTAATCCGCGTAACAGTAAGCCTAGTGCTTCGGAATACTGCCCTTGCAAATGCCGAACATCTCCGATATTAGATAAACAATATGCCAAAAGCCTGTCGTCATGTGTTTTTTCGGCAATGGTCAGCGCCCGCTCCAAATACCCAATGGCTTCTTGCGGTTTTTTTTGCAAAATAAAAATTCTACCAATACTGTTGAGCGAATGTCCAATTTCCACAGGATTTTCGCCGTTGTTTTCGTCAATAGACAATGCTATAAAAAAATGTTCAATCGCCTCGCCATAATCGCCGAGATTACGATACGCTACACCCAAAAATCGTTCTGCTCTGGCAAGATTTTCGGTAATGCCAAATTGACGACCAACGATAATTGCTTGCCGACCATAGACAACGGACTGCTTTGGGTTCAAAGCCCGATATTCCCAGCATAATTCTATCAACGTCGAATACTGCGCTGCACCTTGCTGCGTTTGAAGGACGCTTTTGAGCGAATCTATCCGATAGTTGGATTGCTCCTGCGCAAAAGTAGTATCAGAATGAATACACAAACACACCATAAACACAAGCAACCAAGCGTATTGACCGCCATTCGCGGCTCGCAAAGCAAGCCGTTTACAATGACAGTATATGGTGAACGAAAATACCATGGTTTGGGCAGAATGACCGACAAAAATTGAATATGGTCAGTTATGTATCATGTTACAGCAAACCAAACACGCAGAGAGGATAAAGCAGGAAGAATATCATAGCGCAATTTAGGTAATAGACGTTCCAAACGCAACAACAAACCGCGCACCACGCTCCGGCTCGGATTCACACCAAATCACTCCGTTCATACTTTCGACCAAACGCTTGGAAATGGATAAACCAAGTCCTGTCGAATGTTCACCGCCTGTGGGTTGCGCAGAAAGCCGTGCGAATTTCTGAAAAAGGCGTTGTTTGTCTGCATCGGTAAAACCGGGTCCTTCGTCTTGTACCAACAGTACCGAAAAAGGATGCTCCAACGAAAACTTTGCCAAATGGTGCATTTCAGTAATGTCATACCGAAGCATCTGCTCTTGTAATTCCACCAATGTTGGAAAATAGAGCGTCCGAATAAAAATATTTTTTTGTAAGCGCGAATATTTAACAGCGTTAGAAATGATATTATCGCCCACTTGGAGCAGCAATTGTTTGTCGGCAAAGCACGGCACTTCGGAAGCATTTGCCTTAAAATCAAGATTGAGGCGCTTTTTTGCAGCGGGAACTCTGTAAGAATCGGCAAGGGGTTTCACTGCCGATACCATATCAAAATACTCGTATTGTGGCTTAATTGCGCCTTCTTCAAGCGCTTCAATATCCAGCAAATTTTTGATAATATCAAACATTCTGTCCACTGAATGTTGCATTGTCAGCGACATCTGGTTCAGATATGCAGGTTTGAAATTATCCCCGCTTCGTAAAATCTCCAACATTCCTTTTAAGCCCGTCAGAGGGTTTTTCAAATCATGCGCAGCAATGCTCAAAATCTCGCTTTTTTCTTTGCTGGCTGCGTTCAAATCATCATTTTTTTGTTGCAATAACGCTCGCTGCTGAATGAGCTCGTGCGCTATCTGTTCCATTTCTAAATTCGCAATTTTTAGTGATTGTGCCTGCTCTTCCAACTGTGCGCTTTGGCGGCGAATTGCTTCGTTTGCTGCCGACAATTCTTGATTTCTGAGGGCTTCTTGCTGACGCTCTCTTTCTGCAATCGTGCGCTCTGCCTGAGCGTTGTGCAGTGCCCGTTCCGAACTTCCTGTACGCACGGCAACAGCAACGGACACCATAAAAAGTTGTACAACAGCACCAATTCCACCCGCTCTCACGCCCCAATACTCACCCCAGTCCGCCACAAAACCAAGCACATTTGCCGCCGTTACAGACAGCGTACAAACACTCCAGCCAATAGCAAACAACACCAACGACAACCGCATTGCACCACTGGACTCTTTCATCAGCAACAGTGCCAGCGCAACAATCGTCGGTACGACAATCAGCGTATAAGAGCTTGCCACCATAAAACTTCCCCAACCTAAAAACGAAAACACTATCAGCAGCAGCGCTACCAACATTTCCACTTGAAAAATACGATAAAACCGAGGGCCGTGTCCCGAAGCCTTGAACATCAAGCCAAATATATTCCGTCAGTACGCCATTGATAGACAATAGTGCCAGAAGACTTGTTATTGCGTGAATTGCAAACAAGCCATAGACAAATCGCTGCGATGCAAGATACTGAACGACATTGAAAATAGCGATACAAAGGATCATCCCCCAAATCATTCCGTCAAAGTTCGCATCTTGGCGCTGCAAAGCAACAAAATCATTGTGTGGATACAGTTCAAAGTGAAAAATCATCGGCAGCGTACCGACGGCTCGCACATACACGGTTTTTTCCTCAAAGGGCTTCAAACGGAGCAAAAATGCAGCACGGCGCATCTTCATTGCTCGTTGTTCAATAAAAATTCCGCCGCCTGCCCACGATTCTTGGAAATTACCTCCCGGATTCGACTCGTAAAGGGCGACCGAGTCCAAAAATACCGAACCAACGTCAAAAACACGCTCAATGCGGTCGAGTGTTGTATTTTTCAAGCGCACACGAAACCAGAGAACGTCGTTTGTGTAACCAAAGTTTGGATACAGTCTTGTTGAAGGCTGGAACTGTCCCGCATACACGCCCTGCACGATTTCTTGTACGCCTAACTTACGCAACGGCGTTCGCATCACTTCCACATCACGACCAATTGCTTGAATACGTTCCGCCCCAACTAACGTCAAAACTTGACCATGTTGCTGGGCATATACTGTATTGATTATAAGAACAGAACACAAACTTACCAACACGAATAGCCCCCGCAACCAAGAAAAAACCTGATGATGCGAGCATCTGTTACGGCGCTGATATTGTAAGGTGCAACTGCTCATAAAACTTCTCAAAACATAGAAATTTGCTTACGCGACATTGAAAGTGGAAGCCGGAAAACGCGCAATAAACGTTGCCCCCAAGCCGTATTCCGACTCACACCACACCTGCCCGTTCATCATCTCGACAAGCTGCTTGACAATCGAAAGCCCAAGCCCGTTAGAATCTTCTCCGGCAGTAGGGCGAGCCGAAAGTTTCGTGAATTTTCCGAAGAGGAATTGTTTGTCGTTCAGCGTTAATCCTGGTCCTTCATCTTGAATTTCAATCTTGATAAACTCTTGCTTTTTGACACTATTTTCATACCCGTATTGCACTCCTTCTTCGTGCATAATACGCACAAACACACGCTTACCGGGCGGAGTATATTTCACTGCATTAGAAACGAGATTTTCTGCAACCTGCATAAATGCTTGTTCATCCACAAACGCACAAAACTCATAAAAACCTTTTGTGTCTTCTAAATGCCTGTGCGCCGTAAAGGAGAGCGTGATGTTCTTTGCCTTCGCTGCATCCATATACATCTGAACGCAGGTTTCAAGAAGTGCAGCGGCATCAACGTTAATCATTTGCAACGCAAAATTACCACTTTCAATCGCGTTTACATCCAGCAGATTTTTGACAAGGAGAAACATTCTTTCGGCAGTATGACTGATTCGCCCTGAAAGCATAGAAACTTCGTCGCTCGGCATTTTTCCTGCTTCCATCGCAATATATCCCGCAAGGGCATTAATGCTGGTCAGAGGATTTTTCAAATCATGCGCTGCAATCCGCATAAATTGCGACTTTTCTTCGTTTAATTCCACCAAATGCTCGTTTTTGTGTTGCAACTCACTATTCATTGTAGCAATCTCGCTTGTTTGCTGCTCCAAACGAGTGCGCTGGGCAAGAATTTCTTGGTTCTGCTCCGAAAGTTGTTTGTTCACGGTGCGCATCCGCAAATATGCCCGCGACAACAGTAACCCGGCAATAATAATGACACCCACAATTCCCAGCAGCCCATTACGAGTTGTTTGTTGAATTTGGTTGTCTTTCGTCAAAAGTTGAATTTGCGTTGCCTGGGCGCGAGTCTGTATTTCACGCTGCATTGCGGCTATCTGCCGTGCGCTTTCCTGATTAAACAAACTGTCTTTGTACAGCACGGTCAGCGTTTGGTATTTGTACGCCATTTTGTAATTGTTCATCGTTTCGTACAAATGCTGATAACCTTCATAGGTATCTTTGATACGAAAGCGCATATTTCCTTGCTGTGACAGTGCTAACGACGAATCCAAATACTGCTGCGCTTCCGCAAATCGCCTCATATCGGCATACAAATATCCCAGCAAATAATACAACCGTGAGTTCGCAACAGCGTTTGCGGGGTTAGCGCTGATAATCACCAAGCCTCGCTTAAAAAACGTTTCAGCCTCGGTAAATTCCTGTCTGCGACGGGCAATATCGCCTAAATGCGACAACGCAAAAATTTGTATCACCGGAACATTGTACTTATTGGCAAGCGAAAGTGCTTTGTCTGCATAGACTTGTGCAAGGTTCAAATTTCCCATTTGCAAATACGTGTAGCCGATATTCGACATTGAGGCAGCATATCTGTCCATTTTGCCGAGACGCAAAAATAGCGGCTCGCCACGCTGGTAAAAATCCAGCGCATTTTCGTAGTCGCCTTGCTCGAAATAGCAGATTCCAAGACCGTTCCACACATTTGCCAGCCCGACGGAATCACGCAATTCCTCGTAAATCGGCATTGCTCGCAGATAAAAACTCGTGGCATCGGCTAATTTTCCGATGCGCTGATAAGCAAAACCGATGTTCCGACAGGCTGCGGCTGTACCTTTGCGATTGGCGCTGTGTTCGGCGACTTTTAATGCTTGTTGTCCGTAAAGCAATGCACTATCAGCTTTGTAGGCATTATACGCATAACTGAGTTCATTCAGCAAATCAACAAACCGCTCTTCCTCTGCACCGGGTCGGTGCAACTCTCTCAGCAGCGAATCAATACTACGTGTCTGCCCTAAAGCATGAGGCACAAAAGCACACCATATCACGCTTACACAGGCAATAACGAGAACAATATATCTTCTTGGTTGTTTCATCAGGGCTTCAATTATCATGCCGTCATAAATTCGTTGTATTACTCGGCTTTCACGAGTTCTTTTGCACTTTCGAGCGCTGCATTGGTGATTTCCTCACCGCTCAAAAGCCGCGCCACTTCGTAAATACGCTCATCTTCATTCAAAACAACCGCCGAAATACGTGTGCTTGTCGCGGTTTGACGCTTTTCGACCATGATGTGCGTGTCGGCAAGTGCAGCAATTTGCGGTTGGTGCGTAATAGCGATGATTTGCGGATGCTTGGATAACTCTTTCATTGTTTTACCGACTTTCTGCGCTATACGCCCGCTAATGCCCGTGTCAATCTCATCAAACACCATCATCGGCAGCCGCTCCGATTCTGCCAGTGCCGCTTTGAGCGAAAGCATCACGCGAGAAATTTCGCCACCGGAGGCAATTCGCGCCATTGGCTTCAGTTCTTCGCCGGGATTAGCGGCAATCAAAAATTCGACTTTTTCCGCACCGTTGGGATACGCCACAACCCGCTCAGAATCTATCACCACGAAGAGTTCATCGCTTCCGGATTCTACCGCAATTTCCCGCGAAAAATTCACCGCAAAGCGAATATGCGGCATTCCGAGTGTTTGCAACGTCGTAATAATCGTTTTTTCGATTTTCGTGGCAATCTTTTTTCGCTGTTCGGAAAGCATTTGTGCGGCTTTGGCGAGATTTGTCCGTGTTTCTTCGATTTCCGCGCTCAATCGCTCTTTTGCCGCCTCAAAATTTTCCGCCAACTCCGCATCATTCCTCAGTTCTTCCCACTTTGCAAAAAGTTCTTCGTTACCGCCGTATTTTTTTCGGAGTCGTGAAAGTTGCTGCAAACGATACCGAATTTCCTCCAGCCGTTCCGGTTGAAATTCGATAGTGTCACGGTAACTTTGGGAAAATTTTGCAATCTCGCCGACTATCGCCAACGCTGATTGGCACTCGCTTCGGTACTCGGCAAAGTCCTTATCAATCTGCGCTAATTCATCCAAAATATTTTTCGCCGTTGCAAGGCGGTCGCGCACGGAATCTTCGGCATCATAGAGCAGCGTTGCCAGACGGTAGGTCAAATCGTAGAGCTGTTCGGCATTTTCGCGCAAGGCAAGTTCTTGTTCGAGGCTCTCTTCCTCGCCAAGTTGTGGGTTGAGGTGGTTAATTTCTTCAAGTTGAAACCGGCGAAATTCTGCTTGCTCTCGCAGAGATTGTTCACGGGAAGCCAGATTTGAACGCTCGTGGAGTTGCTTGCGCAATCGTTCAAAAAGTTCGTGATATTTTTCCAAACGCCCCGAAACACCTTCAAAATTGTCAATAAAATTCACGTGCGCCTCTGAACGGAGCAAGGATTGATGCTCGTGCTGACCGTGAAAATCTACCAACTGCGCCCCAACTTCGCGCATCACCCCCACAGGCACAGGCGAATCGTTTATGAAGGAGCGCGACGTGCCTTTTTCCGAAATTTCACGGCGCAAAATCAGCTCTTCGCCGTCATGCTCAATATCATGCTCTTGCAGCAAAGGACGAATAAATTTATTGCCCGTAATCACAAAACTGCCTTCAATCACAGCTTTGGAAGCGCCTTTACGGACATATTCCGCCGAGCCGCGCTCACCAAACAGCAGCAACAGCGCATCAACAATAATAGATTTGCCGGCTCCGGTCTCGCCGGTGATAATGTTCAAGCCGCGTCCAAGTTCAATATCAAGTTCGTCAATAAGCGTGAAATGGCGGATTGTCAGGCGTTGCAGCATTGGTGCGGTGCATGGTGGAACAAAAATACGGAAGTGCGATTCATCAACAACTTGTAAACCATAAACTTGCAATAACAAGGATTGTTGTGGAAAGCAAACAGCAAAGTTAGGAAAAGTTTGTGTTATTTCCCGCGTAGAAATTTGCGTCAATGCAGACGAACAAATCCGCGAAGAGTGTTTTTGACCGAAAGAGGAATTTCGTATATTTGCCGCATAATTGCTTTTGTTTCAGCGAATTGCTTTGTCATTATGGGCATAGTTCCTGTTTTACTTATTCTTCTTCCGTATTGCGTTCAAGCATTTGCTTTCGCGGTCAAACCTGCATTGTGGCTGCGCATCGGCTTAGTTACTGGCTTTGCGCTTCAACTGCTGTATTGGATTTACATTCCTCACGAACTTCAGTATGTGCATATTATCGGCACAAGTGTTTTGTTGCTTATCAATCTTTTCCAATCACTGACGCTCTACCGCACACGGCATGGCGAGACGTGGAGCGAGGAAGAGCGCTATTTGCAATCTACCGCCTTTCGCAGTTTACCGAATGTTATTTTTAAGCAACTTATGGATATTGCCGAATGGAAAACCGCGAATAAAGGCGATGTGTTAATTGCCGAGCATAAAGACGTGGAGCGACTTATGCTGGTTTATGACGGCACGGCAACGGTACATTTGGACGGCAAGCCCATTACCTACGTGCGCGACAACAGTTTTATCGGAGAAATGAGTTTTCTCACGGGCAATCCTGCATCAGCGACCGTCAAAGCCGCAACAACCATGCGCCTTATCACATGGCGTAAAACAGACCTTTACGACCTCATGGCAAAAGAACCCGATTTGAAAACGGGCTTACAAACGCTCTTCAGTTATGACCTTGCGGGAAAATTATCGAAGCAAAATGTGCGTCAGCCGAAAGAGGAATAAAGCGTTTTTCCTCGAATCCAACATCAATTCATCACACTGGCAAAATCCGTGAAAACTGCATTAAACCTAGAACAACAATCATTAACAGCCTACGAATCTGTACTCAATGCTAAAGAGTTTCCGAGCAACATCAAGCATTATTGGGGCTATCAATACAGGCTTGCAAAGGAAGTTCTTGTGCCGTATTTGCAGCGTGAGGGCGTGTTTCGTGCGGGGCAGCGTGTTGTGGAAATCGGTTGCGCCGAAGCAGGTGTACTCATGGCGTTTACGGAAGCGGGTGCTGTGGATGTGCTAGGAACGGATATTGAAAAACACCGCTTGGAATATGGTCAGCGAATCGCTGACACCCTCCAGATTCCACTCACACTTTCAACACACAATGTTGTATTCGATGACCTGCAACCCGCATGGCAGAAGGCTTTCGACCTCGTTATTTTGCGCGATGTGATTGAACATTTGGACGACACACGGCTTGCACTTGCGAATATCCAGCGTTTGCTCAAACCCGGCGGGCACGTGTTTATTGAATTTCCACCCTACAGTTCGCCCTACGGAGGTCATCAACACTTGCTTCGTAACCGTTGGGGCAAACTGCCCTACGTTCATCTTTTGCCCAAAAAATTATTTCGCGCAATGACTTCTTCTGGCTGGCATCCGCTCGACATTGAGGAAGTACGCCGTTTAGCGGACATTCGCCTCACGGTCAAATCCTTCAAGCGTGCCGCATACGAAGCACAGTACACCATTCAACGTGAGCAGTATTTTTTCTTGCGCCCTGTCTTTAAGATGAAATTCGGCTTGCCGACTGTCCCGCTCACGCCGTTGCGTGGGATTCCTGGCGTGAAGGAAATACTTAGCCTTGAAGCGAATTATATTTTGAAAAGTACGTTGCTTTAATGGTGGAGAAATCAATCCGACAGCCCGCCCACGTAAGAACGTGGAAGCGGACAGCCGGAACAAAAGAACCAACAAGCACAGCCCACTTACAGCCATAATCCTCAAAAAACCATGCTCTGCCTCAAAACCTCGACCAATTCAGGCTGGATAGACGTTGCCGCCGCCAATATGCCCGCAATCATGCGCGACCACGCCCATTGCGAGAAAAAAGCCGCATTGAACGCATTAAACCTCATCATGCGTTATCCTGACAAAACGGAATTGGTGCGCGAAGTCATTACGATTTTGGAAGAAGAAACGGCACATTTCAAACTAATGGTTGGTGAATTGGCGCAGCGCGGCTTGAATCTTGGCTTGGACAAAGGAAACCCCTACGCACAGCAACTTTCAAGCGTTGTCTCTAAGCAAGAACCCATGAGGCTTTTAGACCTTTTGTTGGTTGATTGTTTGATTGAAGCGCGGTCTTGTGAACGCTTTACGCTCTTGGCTGCTTCAGAGGCGATTCCGCCTGATTTACGCGGTATTTATCATTCACTTATGGCTTCGGAAGAAGGGCATTTTATGACGTTTGTCGAAATCGCAAAAACATATTTCCCGCACGACGTGGTTGATAAACGGCTGGAAGAAATTTCCGACCTTGAAGCGAATATTGTGCGTTCTCTGACCAATCAACCCGCAATGCACGGTTAATCCAGTGTTTTAGGGGAAAGGTTTTTCTCTTCTGCAATAACGGCAGATGAATAATTTAATTTCTTGACTTTTCATGTTAAAAAATGTAGATTGCGAAGGCAAAAAACAAAAATAATTTAACCTTTTTCCGTCATTCTACTTTTTTATTCATGTTGAAAGGATTTTGTATGAATAATTTCCAACTGCGTTTTTGCAAAGTCTTGATGCTGATAATTTTTGGGGCAACCTTCAGCATTCACAGCCATGCACAAGATAAGAAGCCCGCAGCGCCCACGATTACCTTTTCGGGGTATGTTGATACTTATTACGCTTTTGATAATGACGCAACCGTTTTACAAGGGCAACCCACCGGAGCGCGTCAATTTTCATTTTTGGGGTACGTTCGCAATCAATTTAATCTCAACACCGCACAATTAACGGGAACACTCTCTCATGAGGACTACCGCGCAGTTCTTACTGTTGCCTACGGTGATTTACGCAATTCCGCATATGTTCCGTTTTCTCGCTTCAACACACTGCAACAAGCAAACGCGGGCTTCCGCGTTGTGGATAAACTCTGGATTGACGGTGGTTTTTTTATGACGCACATCGGCGGCGAGAGCCTTCTGCCAAAAGATAATTGGTTTACACTCTATTCTTTTGCAACCACCAATGAGCCTTTCTATCAAGCAGGCGTGCGCCTCTCCTACGAAGGTAGTCTTATTCAGGCACAAGTACATTTGCTGAATGGCTACGGAATTTTCGAGGACAATAACGATTCAAAATCAATCGGCTGGTTTCTTGGTTTTACGCCGTCTTCACAGTTTTCTGCGATTGTAACAGGTATTGCCGGAAACGAGCAGCCAACAGGAAGCCCCGCAGCAACGCGCATTTACAACGATGTCGTATTGACCTATCAACCACTCGACGCTTTGACGCTCAAAGCAGAAGTTGATTACGCGCTGGAAGAAATGCCCGCGTTGAATCGTCAAATGGGTTCGTATTTGGCGAGTTTCCTTGCTTTGCGCTATGCACTTATCCCCAATCTCTTTGTTTCGGGACGCTTTGAATATGTTGCCAATGCCAACGGTGCAAATGGTGATGTGGGCATTATCACAACAGCTCTCAGAGGCACAGGATACTCTGCATCGCTGGAATACCGCCCCATTCCTAACTCTTACGTGCGTGCGGAAGTGCGTGCTTTGAATTTTGATAATCAATACCGCCTTTTTCTTGATGCAGCAAATCGCCCGATCAATTCTCGCTTAGAGGGTGTTATCAGTTTGGGCGTTTGGTTTTAAGCTGTTTTCAGGTAAAACGACTTCTTGAGAAAGTATTCACAACGCTTGCACCACATCATAACGCAAAGAGCGTAGAAACGGCATGGTTTCTACGCTCTTTTTGTTTTTTCACTCCTCAGCAGTCGGATCGGAACAGCCAAAATTCAACCCAAATCGCTTTTACTTCTTCCGCTTCTCCAATAGCAAATGTTTTGTCATTGTTTTGTCGCCGCGCTGGATGACGAGATTGAGCGTCTGCCCGACAACGCCGTCGTTGATAACCGTCAAAACGTCATTTTCACGACGAATTTTCACACCGTCAATTTCTGCAATGATGTCGCCCGGCTCAAAACCTGCCTTCTCCGCTGTTGAACCGTAGGCAATTTCACTAATCACCACGCCTTGAACTTTCTTCAAATCTAAATACTTCGCAATGCGCTCATCTACTTGCTGCACACGCAATCCGACGTTAAAATCACGGTTGATAGAACCATCTTTTCGGAGTGCCTCCATAATCCGCCGAACACGATTCGCCGGAACAGCAAAGCCAATACCAATGCTACCTGCACCGGAGCCGCTTTGCGCTGTCGAATAAATAATCGTATTCATCCCGACAACCTCGCCGAGCGAGTTAGCAAGCGGTCCACCGGAATTTCCTGAACTAATCGCCGCATCGGTTTGAATCATTCCACGATACACACGTCCTTCCTGCACCATATTCACGCCGGAATTACTCACAACGCCAACGGTAATCGTTGGTTTTGCATTAACGTCGAAAAGCCCGAAAGGATTACCAAGTGCGATAACCCATTCGCCGATAATTACTTCGTCGGAATTGGCAAAGCGCAAAAACGGGAAGGTAATCCCCTTTGCGCTTTCGTCATCAATTTTGAGCAATGCCACATCACTCGTGCGGTCAGTGCCGATGAGCTTTGCGTTGTATTTTTCACCGTTATTCATCGTAACAACGATTTTGGAAGCGTGTCCGGCAACGTGGTCATTCGTCAAAATATACCCGTCGGAAGAAATCACAAAGCCCGAACCCAAGCCCGCTACTTCCTGCCGATACGTTTGCGGTTGCGCTCTTTGACCAAAATACTGCCCAAAAAACGGGTCATTGAAAAAATCGGCAAAGGGGTCGCGCACCTGATATTCTCTGACTTCTACGACATTGATGCCGACAATAGCGGGGCTGCACTGAGCAACAGCACGGGTAATCGCATTGCGGCGCGAATTGGCAATGTCTTGCTGCGCAGCACTCAGCGCCTCCGCCGAAGCGGGAGCAGCGTTTTCCCCATTGGCGTTTGGCTGTTCGGCAGCCGTTAAAGAAACATTGCCGGAGCGCTTAAAGAGCGAGGAAAGACGGGATTGCAACTGAGGAGAAAACCACACAACAC